>Ga0308160_10003170_pt1 | contig 18823 bp, 15 predicted proteins | sample PhyFR1_FD_201036 | JGI IMG/M metagenome (GOLD analysis project Ga0308160, IMG submission 201036) | Phyllosphere microbial communities from UC Gill Tract Community Farm, Albany, California, United States - DLSLF.R1 | ecosystem: Host-associated > Plants > Phyllosphere > Unclassified | place: USA...
GGGTGCAGCGGGTCCGCGAGTACCTGGAGCATCGTTCGGAGGAGCAGTACGGCGCGTGGATCGAGGATCTCGCGGCCCACGGGCTCGACGACGATGCGATCGACGGTGACGAGGTCGTGTTCCCCGACGGGTACGACGTGCTCCCCCGGCGATTGGCCGAGGGGCTCGATGTGCGCCTGGAGCACGTGGTGACGAATGTGCGGTGGTCAGCGGACGGCGTCGAGGTCACCGCGCAGGGACCGATGGGCGAAGTGGTGCTGCACGCGGGCTCGGTGGTGGTGACGGTGCCGGTCGGGGTGCTGCAGTCGGAGGAGTTCACGATCGATCCCCCGCTGCCGGAGCCGGTCGCCGGCGCGCTCTCGCGGTTGCGGATGAACGCGTTCGAGAAGGTGTTCCTGCGGTTCGAGCGGCGATTCTGGGACGACGACGTCTACGCCGTCAGACAGCAGGGACCGGAGAGTCGACGCTGGCACTCCTGGTACGACCTCACGACGGCGCACGGATCGCCGACGCTGCTCACGTTCGCCGCCGGCCCGACGGCCGTCGAGATCCGGGACTGGGACGAGTCGCGCGTCGTGGAGTCGAACCTCGAGCAGCTGCGGCGCCTGTACGGCGACCGCGTCGAGGAGCCGACGGAGGTGCACGTCACCCGGTGGCAGGACGACCCGCTCTCCCGCGGCTCCTACGCCTACATGACCGTCGGCTCGACGACCGACGACCACGACGCCCTCGCGACCCCGGTCGGTGGCGTCCTGCACCTCGCGGGCGAGGCCACCTGGACCGACGACCCCGCGACGGTGACGGCGGCATTCCACTCCGGCCATCGCGCGGCGGAGCGCGTCCTCGGTCAGTCGATCCCGATCGAGACCCTCTGGCGCGACGAGAGCGCAGTACCGGTCGTCAACCCGGTCCGATAACGACCACGAGTGCGCTCTCGCGAGCGTCGAAGGAGAGGAAACGTATGCGATTCATGATGTTCGTCCTCACGGACCCCGTGCCCGACGAGCCCACAGACGACTCCGACGTCGACCACTGGGTCCAGGAGCTGGACACGACCAGGCGGCGGCTCCTCGGCGACGTGCTCGATCCGAGCGAGGCGCGCGGCGTCCGTGTCCGCGCCGGCGAGCGATTCGTCACCAACGGCCCGATCCCGGGAGCGACCGACACCCTCTGGGGCTTCGACATCCTCGAGTGCGCCAACCTTGACGAGGCTATCGACATCGCCGCCCGCCACCCGATGGCCCGCAACGGCCGCCTGGAGCTGCGCTCGTTCCCATCGGAGAATTGAACACCACTCAATCGAGAAGGAGGTTCAGTACTCGCGCATCTCGTAGAACGGCAGATCGTTGCAGCCTGCCTCCAGTGTGTCCATCCGCCGCTCCGTGGGTGTATCGAGGAGTCGCTCCAGCGGGGAGTTCGCCCGTGCGGCGATCGCATCACACGTGGCGACGGCATTGAAGTGGGCCGGGTAGATGTAGATCGCCAAGACGATCGCAGCAAGGCTGAAGAGCAACAGCCCTGGATCGATGCCCCGTTCCTTCCGCTTGAGTTGGAATCCGACCCCGGCGATGATCGCTGCGATCGGCGCGAAGAGGGCCCCGTAATGACGACACCCCCGAGCAAGGCGACGAGGGTAAGCCATACCTCTGGATTCCGCATTCGAACCTTCATTGGTTCCGATGCAGCTGATGCTCCTATCGCGCCATGGCATCGACAACCCCCCAAGGCGGGGGCGGCTGGCGAGCTGAGCGGTCCACAAGCCGACCAGGATTCTCGGCATCGGTCGAACCATCGCCATCGGCCTCCGCGCTCCTCCGGGCCCTGTGGCCACCGATGCGGACCGTGAACGACGCCCGGCGGCTCTGGGACGAGTTGGAGCGGCTCATCGGTGGGTGATGCGAGCTCAGGCTCCGACGAGCGCGTCCCCGTGATCGAAGCGAGTCGAACGGCATACGACGAGCGGTCCTGACCGCCTGACCGCACTGCGAGACAACGAAAAAGTCCCGGAAACCAGATGGTTTCCGGGACTTCGCTGTGGGCTGTTGGCACTACCTACTGTGGCGCTGTAGAGCAGGGAGTGCTTCGCTAGCCTTTCCTGCGCGGGTGGTTCCGTTTTCCTGTGACGTGACCTTGCCGTCGAGAACGACCCACTCAGCACAGAGAAGCTAAGGATCAAGCCCGTGCACCGTCCATACCCTCAAGGCCAGTCCCCCCAGTACTGGCGACCGTCGTCACCCTCTCCAGATCACAGGTTCATCCTCGGGTCATCACCCGATCCGGCCAAGCTCGCCGGAAGCAATCCACTTGTCGTCATCGGCATGAACCCGTCTCACGCGACGGACCAGGCGTCGGACAGCACGGTGAACCGAGTAGTTGAAGCGAGCATCGAGCTGCACCATACGAGTTGGTGGATGTTGAACCTCTATCCCGAGCGAAGCTCGAACCCCGCGAACCTGCGCGCCTTCGACGCCGCGCGCTCCGCGGAGAACTGCAACGAGATCGCAGACTTCCTTCGAGTCTCTCAGGTACACCAGGTGCTGGGCGCGTGGGGAGATCTCAAGCACCCAACACTGCGGCAGGCGAAGAAAGACATCCTGATGATGCTGCGCTCGATCAACGTGCGGGTGTGCTACTACGGCACCCTAACGCTCCAAGGGAACCCCGGCACCCGAACCCCCGGGGCAAAGACTGGGACCTGAGCGGGCCAACGCAGTTCCTCACCTAGGCGCATCACTCTCGGATACGAGAGCGACCGAAAGGGTGCCAGCGTTCTCCACCAATGCGCCTCTGGCGATGGCGCGGTCGACAGCTGCGTTCACGCGCTGGTCGACGATGGCTCCCGTCCGCGTCCAGCCGAATTGGCGCGCGATGGCGTTCACCACTTCTGAACGTGACGCTCCGCCGACGTCTCGTACGAGCATCTCGGCGGCGAGCGCGAACTCATCGAGGTGGACCTGGTCCGGCTTGCGATTGTGGTCGCGTGACCGCACCTTCGTTACTGTGCGGCCCTGCACATCGACGAAATCGCCATCTCGCGCGAGGCCTGCTTTTGTGATAGCTAGGTCGACATTGTCCTTGAGCCGGGCGGTGACTCGGCCGACGGACCACCATTCTCGGATCCGCTCGCTGACCGTGTCGAGGTGAACAGGCCCTTCAACCTGCACGAGCGCTTTGAGCGGTTCGACCAGGTGGAGGTGGTTGCCGGGCTCTGCGGGCTGAACCCAGTAGGGCAACGCGACCGGTTCCGCTTCGATGTAGTCGACAGCCCAGACGAAGGGCACTTCGACTTCCGCTGCGGTCGTCTCAACCGTCGCGCGCGGAATTGTGAAGTTCCGCTGGCGGGTCGCTGTTCCCGTGACCGCGGCTTCGATGGCCGCCCGGAGGCGATTTTCTTCCTGCTGACGATCTCGGTACCATCCGGTGCCCCAGATCCGGTGAAGGGTCCACCCGAGGCCTGAGAGCACTTGGTCCCTGAGCCGATCCCGGTCACGTGCGGCGGGTGCCGAGTGGTACTGGTAGCCGTCGCACTCGACGCCGAGGGCGAAGGAGCCGGGCTTGGCGGGGTGTCGCACACCGATGTCGATGCGGAAGCCGGCGGCTCCGACTTGGGGCTCAACGACGTAGCCCCAGGACTGTATGGCCCGGATCACGGACTCTTCGAACGGGGAATCGGGCATGAGGCCCGTCACGGAGGCTTGTGTGCCGAGCGTGGAGATGCCTCTGCGTGCGAAGTCGAGGTACGCGCGCAGGGCTTCGACGTTCTCGTTCAAGGAGGGCGGGATGTCGCCTGCATCCATGGATGCGACGACCTCGATGCGTTGCCGTGCGCGGGTGACTCCCACGTTGAGGCGACGCCACCCTTTGTCCTTGTTGAGGACGCCGAAGTTGGTGGAGATTTTTCCCGCTTCGTCTGGGCCGTAGCCGATGGAGAAGACGATGACATCGCGTTCGTCGCCTTGGACCGACTCGAGAGACCTAACGAAGAATCCGTTGAGTCGGTCGCTCTTGTCGAAGTGAGGGTCAAGGTCTCTGTGCTGCGCGCGAAGATCGTCGACGGCCGCCACGACGGCGTCGGCCTGCGCGACAGAGAAGGTGACGACACCGAGGGAGAGACCGGGTCGTGTTCGATAGTGCTGGATGACTCTCTCGGCGACGGCTTTGGCTTCCTTCGGGTTGTCTGCTCCCCCGCCTCGGCGATACATCCCGTCTACGTGGAAGAACTCGACTCCGACATCCGCTCCTTCGTCCTGCGCGGACGGGTAGGTGACGAGATGCCCCTCGTAGAACCGGTAGTTCGAGAACGCGATGAGGGCTTCGTGACGTGACCTGTAATGCCACCGGAGGCCCAGGTTCCGGAACGCGCCGGAGGATTTGGCGAGTTCGAGGATTGAGGTGAAGTCTTTGACGTCGGAGTCACCTTCGTCGGAGTCGTCGGATTCCACCGCCCGTTCGAAGAACTGCGAGGGAGGAAGCTGACGGTCGTCCCCGGCGAGGATGAACGATCTGCCGCGGTAGATGCAGTTGATGGAATCGCCCGGGGTGACCTGGGACGCCTCATCGAAGATGACGACGTCGAACTTCAGGTCATGCGGCAGGTACTGCGAGACCGCCAATGGAGACATCATGAAGACGGGCTTGATGGCTTGAATCACCGTGCGCGCCTGGGTGATGAGGTCGCGGACCGCCATGTGGCGTTTCTGCTTCATACCCTCCCGCCGAATGAGGGCGGGCTCTCCCAACGACGTGTTCGCTGGCCGCCGAGTGTTCGCGGACTGGATGATGTCGCTGGTGGCTGCCGCGACGATCTCTCGGTCGAGCTTCTGGAACTCGGCGACAAGAGCTTCTCGGTCTCCGGCGAGCAGTGGACGCAAGCGGGTGTCAGTCCGAATGTGCTCGTCCGCCCACGCGCGCAGCAACGCACGCTCGATAACTTTTGGAACGGCCGAAGCCTGCAAGCGCTGCTCGATACAGAAGTTGACGGTCTCATCGAGGTCGAGTTCGCGAAGCTCAGCGCGGATTGCCTGATAGTCGAACCACTCCTGTTGACCGATGGTGTCGGACTGGAACTCCCTCAGAAGTTCGAAGGCTGTCACGAGGTCGCCGAAGTCCTCCCGCAACTCGTCCGTCCGCGACGAGTCGAACGCGTTGAGGATCGCGTCGCGCGCGCTCTCCCACTTCCGGAGGACAGACTCAAGGCTCCCGACGGGAGAGGACTGGACCAGAGCAGAAACTTGGTGAGGCGAAAGCGCAGCGCCCGCCAGCTCGCGAACACTTCCTGCCCATCCCAGGGCGACGTCGACGCCGGACAGGTCGGTGCGTAAGCCCTGGTAAAGCGGACCGAACTGGGAGTTCATGTCGGTAGTCGCCAAGTCCAGTTCCCTCGCACACGCGCGCGCGTCCAGGACTGCAGCGATAACCGCCTCCGCGTCCCCAAGAGCGTGGTCCCTGCCTGTGCGGGCCGCCACCGAATCGATCCTCTCGGCAGCGCGTCGCATCGGGGCGACATGCGCGGACAGCCAGTCGACCGAGGTTGCAGGTGGTTCGACGAGTAGTTCTGGTCGCCCCGCCAGTGCAGGAGGCGACGCAACACTTGCTCGCCAGCTGGCGAGCTCGAGACGCACGGAGTCTGCAACTGCCGCCTCCGCGTGATCAACCGTCGTGGAAGCCAGATAGGTAACCATCGAGCGGGAGACCGCGTCGCCACTGAGTACGATGACTTCTTCGGCCGCTCCGAGGTATCGGTCGACTGCTCCCCAGTCGGTAGACCGTCCCTGCCACCATCGCCCGAGTAGGTGTCCGGATGCAACGCCGGCGGCCTCGAACCTTCCCACGGCATCAGACCATGCGATGGCATCCGACAGGTGAGCGATGCCGGACTTCACCCCCTTCGCATCGGCAAGGAGCGCTCCGAGCGCCTTCTTGTCTGTCCGATACGCGCCGGACAGCTTTCGGAGTCCGGTGTGGAGGTTGGCGAAGCGGTCCTGGAGATCCCGCAGCGGCGCCGTGAGAGCGCTCGGGGTGAAGAGCCCGCTCGCTTGTGATTCGCTTCGTTCGAGCGCGAGAGCTTCGAGACGGAGGGTGCTTGCGGCTTCGCGGGCTGCGTGGAGACCGGAGGCTGTGAGCCAAGCGGCTTCGATGCCGGGGAACTCGCGATGGATGTCGGTGATGCGCAGGACTCGGTCTGCGTCAGCGAAGGAGGCAGGGGCGGCTAGGCCGGTGAGGTGCGCGAGGTTTGTGGCGGCATTGGTCGCGGCGGTGAGTGATGCGACTCGGGCTGCGAAGGAGTCTGCGGTGGCTCTCAGCGTCTGCGCGGTGAGTCCGGCGAGCTCGATTGCCCCGTGCACTGTGATGGCCTCCGGATGCGCGGGGAAGTCGACAGGCAACTGGTCGCAGCCGACACCGGCCAGCTCGATAACGAGGTCAGCGGCGCGCTGGTACTTGGTGACGAGCTCGCCAAGTCGTTGACGATCTGCGTGAATTGAAGTCTGGTTGGCGGCGGTCAGCCACTCGTCGTTGACGAAGGCGGGTCGCTGAACGTGTTGGAGATCCAGCAACTCCATCAACGTCGTCGTTTGGTGCGGTGTGCGGAGGCCGTACGAATCGACGACGTCGTCATTGAGGCGAATCGTGCCTTGAAGCTCTTCCAGGGCGCTGACCGCGGAGTAGAGGCGGGATTCGAGCGAGGATGGGTCCGTGACGGCACGCCACAGGAAAGTCGATCCTTGCGCAGCGGGGCGCCATGTTCGTTCAAGGCGACTGAGCGTGTCGCCGAGTGCTGCGCGACCCTCCTCTGACAGTTGGAGAGGTGGGCGACCCGGAGCGGGAGCAACCGGCACGTGGACGAGCTCGGCGAGTTCACCGACGACATCGTGAAGCGATGCCTGCAGTGGTGAGCGGCGCTCGTTCATCGCCAACGCGTAGGAGTTGAGTCGGCGGCGGCGGTCCTCAAGGGCTGAGCGAGAGGGGGCGGTCATCCCGCGGGGTGGCTGAGCGACGTTGTCGAGGGTGCGGAGGAGTTCGGATGCTACATCCTTGCGGTTCGTCTTGTGAGAGTGCAGCTCGAGCAGGTAACTCTCGAGACCACTGTCTTTGAGGCGGTTCTTGACCACGTCGAGTGCGGCGATCTTCTCGGAGACGAAGAGCACCGACTTGCCGGCGTGCGTGAGCGCGCCGATCATGTTGGCGATGGTTTGAGACTTCCCCGTTCCTGGCGGTCCGTCCATGACGAAGCTGCGCCCGCCCAGAGCAGCTGCGACAGCGGCGCGTTGGGAGGAATCCGCGTCAAGGACCAGTGGCGTGCGCTCGGGCGGGGCAACCTCGTCGATGTCGGCGGGATCAACGGGGTCGAACTGGAACTCATCGCTCTGAGTCGTAGGGTCACCGTTCGCCAGGGCACGGACCACCGGATGGTCGATGATGGTCGCTTCGTTGTCGAGGAGATCCTTGTACATGGCCTCCTTGGCGAAGGAGAACGTCGCGAGGTGAACTTCCGGCTCCAAGCTCCAGTCCTTGAAGTCCTTCGCTTTGGTTAGCTCGGCAGAGAAGCGACTCAGGATCTCCGACACGGTCAGCCCCTCGACCTCTTCGTACGTCGGAAGAGTGATCCCGAATTCGTTAAGGCGGAGAGGAAGGGCAGGGTTGAGCACGGCATCGTCTTGCCCGCCCTTGATCCTCGGCGTCGCCCGAGGCCCCTCCGGGACCAACTCAACGGGGAGCAGGTAGATCGGACTGGTCATGTCCGTCTTATCCACGTCCTGCCACTTGAGCATGCCGAATGCGACGTAGAGCACGGAGAGGCCACGGTCGAGGAACTCTTCGTTCGCGCGGCGCATCAGGGTGCGGACCACGGGTCCGATCTCCACGTCTGCGCGCGGAACATGAAGAAACGCCCCGGAGCGAGCCGGGCGCGCTTCGCCGCTGTCCGGGTCGATGATGTCTCCAACGAAGCTCTGGAGCTTTCCGGACCGGAGCAGATCGAGGATGGCATCCGCGGAGGGAGCATCGAAGCTCAGCGAGGATGTCCTGGGGGCCCTGAAGCGGAGGAGACGGCTTCGTCGATCTAATCCGATGAGTCCCTCGCGCCATGTTTTCAACGCAGCACGAGTATCAGTGGTTGTGCCCATGTCGCCCCTCCAGGTGTGCCGTCGGTCAACGATGAACCCTCACCCGACGCGATGCTTCCCCACATCGTATCGACGCGGCCTGCCTAACCCGGAGAAGAAGCTGCTCCGCGCAGTCCGTCGCCCGGCAGACGGGTACTGTGTGATGCCAGATACCCCCGTGGGCGCTGAGCTCACTACGTAACACGCGCGGCGGGCAAAAGGCACCGAAGCAGCGAATCTTCGAATGGATCGCACTGTATGTTGCACTGTGTATTGCTGGTGTGTAGCACTTGAAGTGGAGTGTGCACATGAGCAACCTCGTCACCATCGACCTACCGGTGGAAATCGCCGAAGAAGTGCGGAGGTTCGCGGCGTTTCTCATCGCCGACCAGCCGAACCGCCTCTCACGAACATACGTTCCCAATGACGGGATTCCGGACTACCCGCTTTGGCTTGACGAACAAGTCGAGCGGTTCGCATCAGCACCCACGACGACAGCACGTGTTTACGTCAAGATCATGGATGCCGTCATAGAGCATGGCGCGGCGGGCCAGTGGCTCAGCATCGCTGAGCTGGCTGAGTGGACCGGGCAGACACCATCGGTGATCTCCACCTTCCGCACGCACCTCTATCGCTACATCAACGCGCACCTGCCAAAGGGAACACTTGCGCCGTTCACGAGGACAACCGGCCAAGACCTCCGCCCGGCCCGAGGACGTGAGGTCTACTACCGCATCAGCCCCGCATGCGCCGAGCAATGGACGCGGTTGCGCGACGGAATTGAGAGAACGAGCATCTTCGATGGGAAGGAGTCCTGATGGTCCTTTTCAAAGACATGCTCATCGACACGCCCTACCCGATCCTGGGAATCGAAGACCGCGGCGATGAGAAGGATCCTCTGACGAGCGAGTGCACTTACTGCCGCCGAGAGAAGTGGGGGCAGAAGCACAGCACGCAGGACATCGTCGTGGTCCGCCGCTGGCGTGAACACAGCGTCTGGGCTCCCCACCTCGATGGGCCCGACAACGGCGGTTGGTTCGAGTGGCGATGCCCCAGGCACCCGTACAGATGGGAGAGTTCGCCGTACGCCGCGAACGCCCCCGAGCATCTCCGTCCAGCGCCAAATGCGAGGTGTGAGCACGTCAGCCTCGGGACCCGGTGTCGGACGCGGACGGGCGAGAACTTCGATGACCAGTGGCTCTGCAGCGAGCACTCCGAATCGGTTGTCGCGCGACTCCGGATCGAGGAGCGTATGCGCGAGCTCGACGAAGCAATCGCCGAGTCGGACCAGCACATGTGAAGCACTTGGTGTTGCCGCACACGATTCTGCGGTGCGCACACACGCACTGACCTGAGCGCCGCGTGCGATCCCCGGATAGTCTGGCGCCGTGCGACACAGACCGTCTTTCGCCCTACTCGTCGGAACAATGCTCGCGTTGACCGCTTGTAGTGGGATCACGCTACCGACCCCTGAGAGACCTACTGGCGGAGAAACCGGCGCGCCGGCAGCCGCGGAGCCTGCAGACGCCCTCCCCGTAGAACTCGAGGCCGTCCGCGAATACTGGCCGCTCCCAGACTCCGACGACTACCGAGTGCCCAACCTCGTTGGCAAAAAGCTCCCGGAAGCGCGCGACGCGCTGGCGGAGTGGGATGCATTCATCAGGGAGTACGACGCCTCCGAGGAAGATCGTGACATCTACATGAGCGGGAACTGGACAGTCGTGTCCCAGGCACCCTTGCCGGGAACACCACTCGGCGAACACGACCGCGTCGAACTCTACGTTCTGAAAAACGACGAGGCGGCCGAAGCTGTGGCGACCACCCTCGCCGACGACAGCCACGTCGGCGGTGACGGGGTTCGACGGGATTCAGACACTTCTCGTAGACAGCGCCGAGGTCAGACTCGACCTCATCACGCCGGTCCATAACAGTTGCGGTCTTGACGCGACAGGCAACGGCGCGTCCGCCGATTACACCGCTGACGTGAGCGCCCTCGTGCCGGTGGGGACAGAGGTGCTCGCCGTGCGCTCCGACGTGCGAGGAGATGAGGGGTTCCTGCACATACGGACGGCCGAGCACCCCTGGCCAAGCCCACCGTTGGAGTCAGTGAATGAAAATCTCGTACGTAGTGGCTGGTGGATGCCTTACACGTCGGATTTCGGCGGAGGGTTCCATCCACCCAGCGAAGGCATCGTGTTCTCACCGTTTGTCGAGAACACGAACCTGACCTCGGTCCAAGCCGAATACGCCCCGCTCATCGCTCAGGCCGGCAATACGGCAGTTGTCGGATCCGTCGCGGGGCTGGGCGTATGCCGGTCAGTAGCAGAGCAGGACGCAGTTGCGTGGGCAGCAGCACGGGAAGAGACAGATAGACGCATTCGCGAGGTGGAAGCGGAACTCCAGCGTCGCACCGAGGCTGGCTACTACACATGCCGGGACGGAGATGGTGACGGGGTGTGTTACGAGAGGTGAGAGCGGGTGCCGCCATGCGCTCACCTAGTCAGAACCTATCGCCGGCAGTCGCGTCTTCGTGGTCCTGCGCAACCGGAAGCAGTGGAGAGCGCTCTTTCCATTACGTGCTCGTGGACGCATCGGGGTCGGCGAATCGTCGTCCTCGTCGAGCATCGAATCGTTGGTGCAACGGCGGCAGTAGGCTCACGGCATGACGATGGTCGAGCCGCCTCCCCTGGATCCGCTGACCGGTGACGAGCGGTTACTCGGAGTAGACGCGTCGGTGTCTGACTTCTGGCGGTTCGCGTTGCCCGACGCTACAACGAACAACGTCCGCGGGTGGCTTGCCGAGTACCTCGTTTGGCGTGCCACCGGGGTCGAGCGGCCCGTGCGCGTCGAATGGGACGCGTTCGACGTCCTGTGGGGCAACATCCGCATCGAGGTGAAGTCCAGCGCACTCGTGCAACGGTGGGCGCAGCGCCAACCGTCCACGCTCGCATTCTCAGGTCTTCGCGGAAAGCTCCTCGACCCTGAAACGAACACATACGCCGCCGAGTCGACCTACAACGCCGACGTTTACGTTCTCGCCGTGAATCTCGCCGGTCGAGAGCAGTTCAAACAACTCGACATTGCGAACTGGCGATTCGCCGTGCTCTCGCGCCACGCACTCGAGGCAACCGGGCAGTCAACTCTCACCTGGGTACGAGCACAGCAACTCGCCACCGCAGTCGTCGGCTACGACGAACTCGCGGCGGCGATCCAAGAAGCTGCCGCGAGATAGCGTTAGAGCCCGGAGTGCCGCCAGGCCAGGCCCAACTCGTCACGCCCGCAAATCCCCTTCAGGTTCGGGAAATCATCAAGGTTGTTCCGGGTGGCGGACTCTCGGTCGGTGCGCCAATAATTGCCCGTCGCGCCCTGAACAACGCGAACCTCGGTGCTCTTCTGCGGCCGCTGCACGAAGTGGGAGTGCACCCGAGATTCGATGTCAGGGTTTAGGTCGAGTCGGCAGGGCCCGCCCATCGAAGGCCCACCGCACTGCTAGACGGAGGACGCTAGACACTAGCTTCCGGGGACGTCGCTGCAGGTGCCTCCAGCGCCTCGACGGCTGAGATCATGTCGGAGATGGAGGCGAATCTTTCCGACTCGACGAGGCTCGTCGCGCTATTCACAATGTCGCCGACCGCGCCGTCGGCGACGCCCAGCCTGGTCTTGCCGGTGAAGATGAAGGAGACGATGACACCTGCCGCGTAGATGTCATTAGTGGGCTTGAAGTCTTTGAAGGATTCGAGAAGCGGATCGATGATCGAGCCCTTCATCTCCGTCTCCGTGCGCGTGAAGTCCGAGTCCCGATGCTTGTGTAGACCGAAGTCCGACAGCTTAACCAGCACAGCCCCCATGTCGTACTTCTTGATGAGGATGTTGTTGCGGCTGATGTCCCGATGAAGCGTGCCGCGAACATGGAGATAGTTGAGCGCATAGAGGAACTGAAGGGTCACGCGCTTGCGGGTTGACCAGCTGATCGTCGAGTTTCCCCTGCGTATGTACGCCCCCAGCGTCTCATCGCAATACTCCATCGTGAATGAGTTGCGGTTCGAGTCATAGTCGTAGGCCTCGACAATGTAGGGGAAGCGAATCGTACGCAGCAGGTCGAACTCCGCTCGGAACCGGGCGAGGTCTCGCTCGGAGATGCTCGCCTTTGCTCGCTTCACCGCGAACGTTTCGTTGTACAGCGCATCGTCGTACTTGTGCACCAGCGCGAAGGAACCTTCCCCGACGAGTGTCAGGACCGGCGGGGCATCGCTCCTGCGTTGCGGAGCTGGCGCCGACGTGAACATCACAGCCTCGTAGCGCTCGATCTCTATTCGTTCGACCGAGTCCGGGATCGGGCTTCCTCCCGAGTAGACCAAGAACGACTTGCACTCTTCAATGAGCCTTCTATAGTCCTCGCGCACCTCGAAGGTCACACCAGCACGCTTGAGCGATTTCCTCATGTCGCTGATCTGTTGGATCAGGTCCATGAGATCACGACTGTCGCCCGCGTTGAAGTGGCGCCCCATGGTCATCTTCGTGTTCATGAACCGGAAGTGGCCGTTGAGTCTCTCGTGCAGGACCGCGAAGATACCATCCAACGGTGAGGCCTCGGCCGAATACAACGCCAAGTATTCCGGCTCGGCATCATCGGGGTCGATATCTGCCGCCAGCCCGCGCACGACATCGTCCAGGGTGACCATATGTCCATCCTGGCAGAGCGGGAGCGGGCGCCTTGGTAATGCAGCGTTCGCTGAAGTAAGCGTCAACGCAGCCGCCGGTACGGGAGACTGGGCGGATGACCACCCTGCCCGACATCACTCTCCTGCCGGTTCGGCACCTGCTGCAGCTGGAGGCGAGCGTCGTGCATGAACTTCGGCGGCGCGACCTGGTACGCACGAACAATAAGCCACTGGGCGATATCGCCGAGCACGTTGTCTGGCTGGCGCGCGGCGGAGTACTGGAACCCAACTCGACCAAGTCGCACGACATCACCACCGCGGCCGGCTGGCGCATCCAGGTGAAGGCAATGGCCAATCGCGCCGCCGGGCCCGGCGCGCGCTTCAGCCCATTCCGAAGCGCAGACTACGACACCGCAGTGTTCCTCGTTTTCGGCGCCGAGTTCGACATCGTTGAGGCCATTGAAGTCGAAGCGGCCCTGATCGAGGAGCGCGTGCGATTCGTGGCCCACGTCGCGGGCCGCCAGCCCAGCCTTACCCAGGTGCGCACGCTCGGCAACGACGTCACCGCAGAGATGCAGTCGGCGTATGAGCGGATCGATGGCCAGTCGCTTGCAGGGCACGACAGCGCCCTATCTGGCAGAACGGGCGACGCCGCCCGCCTTGCCGACGTTCGGCGACAGAAACCGTAAGTGACCAAGCGAAAACGGATTCGCCCGCCGCCGCGACGACTACGGCACTTCAAGGCCGTTGTCTACGGTGTGCTCTACGTTGGGACCATGCAAGAGAAGAAGTCTGCGCTCGAACAGCACATCGCCGTGTTCGGCGGAAGCGGTAGCGGTAAGACCGTACTGGTGTCTTCCTTTTATGGCGCGGCTCAGGAAGCTTCGTTCCTGAAACAGAGCCTTTATCGCGTCGTGGCGGAGGACATCGGGCAAGGAGCGCGCCTGAATCGGAACTATCTTGGCATGCGTGACGAAGCCAGAGCCCCGGACCTCACCCGCTTCGCAGCAACGTCGTATGCCTTCTCGATCAAGCTGAAGGAGCAGCCGAGCCCGAAGGCTTCCAAGACTCAACCGTTCCATGCGTTGCGGCTTGTCTGGCATGACTACCCGGGCGATTGGTTCGAGCAGGGTGCCAGTGGCGAAGAAGCACGACGCCGCGTCGATACGTTTCGTTCGCTACTCGGGTCGGACGTCGCGCTGCTGCTCGTCGATGGTCAGCGTCTTCTAGATCATGCCGGCGAAGAAGAACGCTACTTGAAGTCGCTCTTCAGCAACTACGCCAACGGACTCCTCGCGCTCAAGGACGATCTGCTCGAGGAGGGGACGCCACTTCTGCAGTTCCCACGCATCTGGATCGTGGCACTGTCGAAGGCAGACTTGCTCCCCCACATGGACGTCTTCAAGTTCAGGGATCTACTCGATCTGAAAGCCGCCGACGACCTCGACGAGCTGCGTAAGGTGCTCGCTGGCTTTGCTCAAAATCCAAGCGCGATGTCAGTAGCCGAGGACTTCCTTCTGTTGTCATCGGCAAAGTTCGAACCGAACAAGATTGAAGTCGACAAGCGCGTAGGGATCGATCTCGTTCTACCTGTGGCCGCCCTGCTCCCGCTTGGACGCCATGCGAAGTGGGCGAGGCTCGGACAGCTTCCGACCAAGGTAGCGGAGGGCATTATTAATGGCGGATCGAAGCTCCTGGCCGCCGCCCTCCTCGGCAGGCAGAAGAAGGGGAAACTCGGCGCCCTCCTCGCGCTGCTGAGCCCGGATGTCATTGATGAAGCTGCTCAGATGGCCGGCGACAAGCTCCGCGAGCTGAACGCACAGGCGCTCGCCAAACACAATTTCGTCACTGCGACCCTGACGCAGTTCCAGATGGACTTGGACAAGGGTGAGGAAGACGACGTTCTCCTTCGGAGCCTGATGTGATCCTCGAACCCGGTTCTTACATCTGGGCGACACGAGGTCGAGAGTGGGGCTTCCGCTTCCTCCGCGATGGCGGATACACAGATCCCCTCCCCGTATACGAAGCAGCGTTCGACGGGGTGGCTGAGCAACGCACGGTCGATAGACGAGTTGGTGATGTGCTGGCGATTCGTTTCCCGGATCCAGAGGGAAGGGAAGACCACGCGCGTCGGCTCATTTCTCACGACTTCGTTATCCGTGCGACACCCTCCTCCCCTCTGCCAGACATGACCGTTGCAGCGCGAGTCGCCTGGGAGTCTGTCTCCGACGAGTACGCCCGAATATGGAATGCGGAGGCGCCGTAGTACTGAGCACCGCTCAGGGCTTAGGCGCGACGTGATCAGTCCAGCCCGTTCCGTCCCACCACCGGACGGAACCGGCCCGGTCGTCGTACCACCCTGCGGGAATAGCAGGCACCGACTGACGATGCTCAGTACATGCGGCGCCGTTCCACCAGCGCAGCCCGACATTCACGCCGTCGGTGTACCAGCCGGGTGAGGGCATCATCGGCGTCGCTTCAACAATTGTCCCGGGGCTGTCTGCGCCGTGATCTTGGGCAGAGTGATCTGCGGCTTCACTCTTGGCCTCTCGCCGCTTCTGAAACAGCCGCGCCGTTCCGTACGCGATGCCTCCGATGGCAGCCATAGCTGCCAGGTCTCTCAACCCGAGATCCCCCCCCTTGCGAGTCATCGACGGCGTCTTCGACACTCTCGACCGCGTCGGAGTCAAGGGTGGCCAGCACGGCGCCTTGTTCGTCGAAGGCGACGCGTACTGCCCGAGCACGCCGAAGCCCCTCTTGAACGCCACACCGGATCGTCTCGGCGACGTGATCGACGTCGCAACGCATCGAGCCCGTATCGAAGAGCGGAAGGCCTTCCAGCTGCACGTCAAGGACAAGGCGAAGACGCCTGACGGAAAGGTGATGCTGCGCTGCCCGGCCCTCGGCCCCAGTCCGACCGTCGTCTGCCCTCTCCGCGAGATGATGCTCAGCGCGGCCAAGAAGGCCCGCCCCGAGGTCGAGCCCGAGACGCTGGAAGAAGAGTTCCTCGACACCATCTGCAAGAAGCACTCGGCCGCGTTCGACCTTACCGAGATGCAGGCGCCACAGCAGGCTTTCGACTACGGCACCGAAGAATGGGAGACCTTTCACGACCACGCTCGCAACACCGTCGAGTCCGGAAACCATCAGCTCAAGGCATCAGGCGACGCAGACATCGAAACCGCCGGTCGCCGCCGCGTCCGCGGAATCGCCGCCGCACAGATCTTAGTCACACTCCTCATCGTGGCTCACAACATCCGGACGATCGCAGCGTTCTTCAGCGACCAAGAGATCGAACGAGCGCGCACGACTCCACGTGTCCACACCATCCGCCGCCGCGACCGCGTCTGGGCCAACCGCTACACGAAGACCACAGGCAACGGCGACCTCAGCATCCCCCGAGGCGGTCGAGCATCGTCGCCGACGAACACACCGCCTGACAACCGGGACCAGGTCGCGCTGACACCAATGCGCACCTGAACGGCTCCGTTCACTGACGACGCCCGCCGGCGGCACGCCCGGCACGCTCGCCGCTACACCAGGACAATCGAACGCGCCCGAAAACCGGGCGCGTTCGTTTTCTCGGCCCCAGAATCGGTCGGATTCAACAATCTGAACCGGAGTGCAGCGCCGCAGACATGAAAAAGGGAAGGGCACCTGCTCAAAGCAGGTGCCCTTCCCTTTTCTCTAGCTGTTCTGCAATCAGTATTGCCAACAGCCCTCGCTGTCGGGCTGACAGGATTTGAACCTGCGACCCCTTGACCCCCAGTCAAGTGCGCTACCAAGCTGCGCCACAGCCCGATGCCATCTCCGCGGGCGGAGAAGACAACTCGAACAGTCTAGCGGATTCCGAGAGCGCTCCGTGACACGGCTCTAGCGAGCACAGCCCGGCTCAGACATGCCGCACTCGTCGGGTGGGAGGTCTCCCCTGCCCGCCCCCGCACGGGGCACGCTACCGTGACTCGTCCGCGCCCGCGTGACAGGACGAACCGACCGACCCGGTCACCCGACGAAGGACCACCATGCGCTACAGCCACTACTGGAAAGAGGTCCGCGTCGCGGCCCTCACCGCCCTGCCGGTCGCGATCGTCTCCGGCTTCGTGCAGGTCAGCCGGAACACGCCGATCGACGACGCCATCATCGGCGGCGCCATCACCTTCGTCGCGTTGTCACTGCTCATCCCCGTGGTGCGCCACTGGCTGCACCCCGAGTCCCGTGGCTGACCACCGCGACACGACGAGGCATCTCCAGGACGCATCCCACGATGTGCCGAGAGGTCCGGGCAGGTGCCCGGACAGGCGCTACTCAGCCTTGCGATCCGCGACGAGCTGGTCGCGCACCTTGCGCCGCAGCACCTTACCGATGAGCGACGTCGGCAGCTCGTCGAGCTGCACGACCCGCTTCGGCACCTTGTACGCCGTGAGGCGGGTCCGGCAGTAGTCGCGCAGCGAGCCGGCGTCGAAGACGGTCCCCGCACGCATGACCACCGCGGCCGTCACGTCCTCGCCACCGGAATCGCGCGGCAGTCCGACCACGGCGGCAGACGCGACGTCCGGGTGAGACAGGAGCGTCTCCTCCACCTCCGACGGGCTCACGTTGAACCCGCCGGTGATGATGAGCTCCTTCACGCGGTCGATGACGGTCACGAAGCCGTCCGCCGACACCGTCACGATGTCGCCGGTCCGCAACCAGCCGCCCTCGAGCAACGCCTCGCGCGACTCGTCCGGACGACCCCAGTAGCCCTGGAAGACCTGCGGGCCACGGAGCAGCAACTCGCCCGACTCCCCCGCCGCACGATCCACCGTCGGGTTCTCGGGATCGACGACGCGGATCTCGGTGCTCGGGAACGGCACACCCACGGTGCCCGGCCGACGCGACGGACCGATCGGGTTGCCGAGCGCCACCGGCGACGACTCCGTCATCCCGTAGCCCTCGACGAGCAGACCGCCGGTCGCCTCCTCCCACCGCGTGACCGTCGACACCGGGAGGCTCATCGCACCGGAGATCGCGAAGCGGACACTCGTCAGGTCGACGCCCTTGCGGCTCGAAGCACGCGACAGCGCGTCGTAGATGGGCGGCACCGCCGGCAGGAACGTCGGCGGGGACTTCTTCGCGGCTGTGAGCACCAGCTCCAGGTCGAACTTCGGGAACAGCACGAGCCGCGCCCCGATGCTCATGGCGAACGTGAGGCACAGCGTCATGCCATAGGCGTGGAACAGCGGCAGGACTCCGTAGAAGACCTCGCCACCTTCGCTCAGGCCCGGCACCCACGCGCGTCCCTGCTCGGCGTTCGCCCGCAGGTTGCGATGCGTCAGGACGGCGCCTTTCGGCGCCCCGGTCGTCCCACTCGTGTACTGCAGGAGCGCGGTGTCGTCGAGCGTCGGACGCACGACCCGCTTCGACAGCTTCCGTCCGCCGATCAGACGTTCCCACGGAAGCACGTGCTTCGCCGACGGGGTCGCGGTCATCGCCGCACGCGACTCACGCGCACGCTTCACCGGCAACCGGAGCGCGAGACGCTTCGACAACGGCAGAGCCTGGGTGATGTCGACGGACACGATCCGGCCACGCATCACGTCGGCCGGGAGGTCGGCCACGAGATCGTAGACCTTGTCCCACACGATCGCGACGTGCGCGCCGTGGTCCTCGAACTGATGCCGCAGCTCGCGAGCCGTGTAGAGCGGGTTGTGCTCGATGACCGTCGCACCGAGCCGGAGCGCCGCGTAGAACGCGATGACGTGCTGCGGACAGTTCGGCAGCACGAGCGCCACGCGGTCGCCCGGCTTCACGCCGAGCTTGCGGAGCCCCTCGGCCGCTCGAGCGACCTGTTCACCGAGCTCGCTGTAGCTCGTCTCGGCACCGAAGAACTCCAGGGCGATGCGATCACCGAAGCGCTTCACCGAGGTGTCGAGCAGGTCGACGAGCGTCTCGGTGACCTCGTCGATGTCGGCGGGCACGCCACTGGCGTAGGAGGACAGCCACGGCCGCTCGGCCAGACGCTGACGCTGGGCCTCGCCGGCCTCGGTCGGCTCCGACGACTGCCCGCCCTCACGCTGCTCG
>Ga0308160_10003172_pt1 | contig 18812 bp, 10 predicted proteins | sample PhyFR1_FD_201036 | JGI IMG/M metagenome (GOLD analysis project Ga0308160, IMG submission 201036) | Phyllosphere microbial communities from UC Gill Tract Community Farm, Albany, California, United States - DLSLF.R1 | ecosystem: Host-associated > Plants > Phyllosphere > Unclassified | place: USA...
GCTGGCTCATGCCGTGCTCGTCCTCGGCCATCACCGCGTAGTCCACCAGCAGGATCGAGTTCTTGGTGGCGATGCCGATCAGCATCAGCAAGCCGATCAGCGCCGGCAGCGAGAGCATGTTCTGGGTGAGCAGCAAGGCCCCGAACGCGCCGCCGGCGCACAGCGGCACCGCGACCAGGATGGTGATCGGCATCAGCGCATGGTTGAACAGCAGCAACAGCACCATGTAGATGCAGACCAAGCCGGCGGCCATCGCCAGCATGAAGCCGACGAACAGCTCCACGAACACTTCGGCGTCGCCGGTGTTGAGGAAGCTCACCCCCGGCGGCAGCTGCTTCACGCTGGGCAGCTGCTGCACCTGGTCCATCACCTCGCCCAGCGGCCGGCCGTTGAGCTCGGCGGTGAGGGTGACGTTGCGCTGGCGCTGGTAGCGCGAGATCTGCGACGGACCACTGCCCATGCGGATCTCCGCCACCGCGGCCAGCGGCACCGGCCCGTAACGGCCCGGCACGCGCAGCTGGCCGATCAGCGCCGGATTGGCGAGGGTGGATTCGGCGAAGCCGACCCGGATCGGCACCTGGCGGTCGGGCAGGTTGAGCTTGGCCAGGCGCTGCTCGTAGTCGCCGGCGGTGGCGATGCGCGCGGCCTCGGCGATGGTGGCCGTGGCCACGCCCATGTCCGCGGCCCGCGCGGGGTCGGGGACGATCTGGATCTCCGGCCGCAGCAGCGACGCGGTGGAGGTGACGCTGCCCAGTCCGGAGATGCCGCGCAGGTCGCGCTCCAGTGCGGTGGCGGCGTCCTGCAGGTGCTGCGGGTCGTCGCCGGCCAGGACCAGCTGCAGCAGATTGCCCGGTTCCGAGCTCACGTAGCTCACGCGCACGCCGGGCATGTCGGCCAGGCGCGCCCGCGCATCGCGCTCGAGCACGCGCTGGTCGCGCTCGCGGTGGTCGGCAACACCCCAGTCCAGCACCAGCGTGGCCTTGCGCGCCTCGCCCACGCCGGTGGCGTTCGGATCGCCGAGGTCGAGCACGCTGCCGACCGCGGTGTAGACCTGCTTGAGTTCGGGAATGTCCTTGAGCAAGGCGCGCGCACGCTCGGTCACGGCGACGGTTTCCTGCAGCCGGGTGCCGGGCGGCAGTTCCAGGTTCAAATTGCTGCGGCCCAGGTCCGATTGCGGGATGAAGGTCGCCGGGATCAGCGGCACCAGCGCCAGCGAGGCGGCGAACAGGCCGGTGGCGATCCACAAGGTGCGCGCGCGATGGCGCAGCGCCGCGTCGACCCAGCCCAGGTACCAGCGCATCAGCCGCGAATCGGCCTGTTCTTCGCCATGCGGCTTGAGCAGGTAGGCGGCCATCATCGGCGTCAGCAGGCGCGCCACCAGCAGCGAGAACAGCACCGCGGTGGCCGCGGTCCAGCCGAATTCGCGGAAGAACTTGCCGGCGATGCCGGGCATGAACGCCACCGGCACGAACACCGCGGCCAGGGTCAGCGAGGTGGCGATCACCGCGTTGCCGATCTCGCCGGCGGCGTCGCGCGCCGCTTCCAGCGGCGGCTTGCCCATGCGCAGATGGCGCACGATGTTCTCGATTTCCACGATGGCGTCGTCGACCAGGATGCCGACCACCACCGACAGCGCCAGCAAGGTGATCATGTTCAGGGTGAAACCGAACAGGTGCATCACCGCGAAGGTGGGAATGATCGACAGCGGCAGCGCCAGCGCGGAGACCCAGGTCGCGCGCCAGTTGCGCAGGAACAGCCACACCACCAGCAGCGCCAGCGCGGCGCCTTCGTAGAGCATGGTCATCGACGATTCGTAGGAGCGGTGGGTCTCGTCGATGGCGGTGGTGACCAGGCGGAAATCGATCCCCGGATGCGCGGCCTTGATGGCGTCCAGCGCCTTGTGCACGCCCGCCTCCACCTCGATCTCGCTGGAGCCGCGGGTGCGCGACATCGAGAACGCGACCACGTCGCGCCCGTCCAGCAAGGCGGCCTCGGCGGGATCGGCGGCGGCGTCGGTGATCCGCGCCAGCGTGGACAAGCGCGCCGCGCGCCCATCGGGCAGGCTGATCGAGAAATCGCGCAGGGCCTGCGCGTCGCCCACGGTGCCCAGGGTGCGGATGGTCTGCTGCTCACCGCCGAGTTCGGCCTTGCCCCCTGCCCGCTCCACCTGGATCTGCGCCAGCTGCTTGGACACGTCGCCGGCTGTGATGCCGAAGGCGAGCAAGGCGTTGGGATCCAGGTCCACGCGCACCTGGCGCTGCACGCCGCCCACGCGGGTGACCCGGGCCACGCCCGGTACCCCGTACATGGCGCGCGAGATCTCGCGATCGACGAACCAGCTGGCTTCGTCGGGCGTCATCCGCGGCGCCACCAGCGCATAGGTCATCAGCGAGCCGCCGATGTCGACCTTGGAGATCACCGGTTCCTGGATGTCTTGCGGCAGGTCGGTGCGGATGCGCGTCACCGCATCGCGCGTGTCGTCCAGTGCGGTGGCCAGGTCGGCCTCGAGCTGGAATTCGATGGTGGTGGTGCTGACGCCTTCGCTGACGGTGGACATCACCCGCTTGACGTTGGTCACGGTGGCCACGGAATCCTCGATCTTGCGCGTGACCTCGGCCTCCAGCTGGCTGGGCGAGGCGCCCGGCTGGGTGACCGTGACCGTGGTCATCGGGAAAGCGATGTCCGGGAAGCGCGCCACCGGCAATTGGTGGAAGCCCCACAGGCCGGCCACGCACAGCACGAAGAAGATCAGGATCGCGGGCAGCGGGCGGTTGATCGCCCAGGCGGAGATGTTCATCGGGCGGCCGCCTTCGTGTCGGCCACCACGCGCACGCGGTCGCCCTCGCCCAGGAAACCGGCGCCGTCCACCACCACCCGGTCGCCCTCCTTCAATCCTTCCACGATCTCGGTACGCCCCTGCACGGTCTGGCCGCTGCGCACGCGCCGGCGCTGCGCGTGCTGCTTGGCATCCATGGTGAACACATAGCTGTGCCCGTCGCGCTGCACGATCGCGGCGCTGGGAATGGTCAGCGCCCGGCCATCGCCGGTGACGATGCGCCCTTCCACGTAGATGCCCTGCTTGAGCGGGCCGGGCGCAGGCAGATCGGCATAGATCGTGCCGGTGCGCGTCTGCGCATCGACGCCGGGGCTGACCGCGCGAATGCGGCCGGCGATGGTCTGCCCGGCATACGGCAGTTCGACGCTGTTGCCGACGGCCACGCCGGCAAGCTGCTCCTCGGACAGTTCCGCGCGCCATTCCAGCCGGCCATCGCGAATCAAGCGCAGCAGTTCGTTGCCGGCAGCGACCACCTGCCCCGCCTGCACCAGGCGTTTGGAGATCACGCCGTCGGCAGGCGCGCGCAGTTGCGCGAAGTCGCGCTGCAGCTGCGCCGCCTGGCGCCTGGCGCGGGCGGTGGCGGTCTGCGCCTCGGCGTCCACGCGCGTGGCGCGCAATTCGTCCAGACTGCTGGCGCTGACCAGCCGCTCGGCCGCCAGTTTCGCGCCGCGCTCGTAGTTGAGCCGCGCCAGCTCCTGCGCGGTCTGCGCCTGGTGCAGCGCGGCGTCCGCCTGCGCCAGTTCGCTGTCCAGGGTGCGGTGGTCCAGTTCCAGCAACACCTGGTCCTGCTTGACCCATTCGCCCACGTCCACCTTCAACGCCGTCACCCGCTGGCCCGAGAGCTCGACCCCGAGCTGCATTTCCTCGTATGCCGAGACCGGGCCGGACACGACCACCGTGCGTGCCAGCGTCTGCGTCTGCGCGGCCGCCACGGTGACCGCAAGCGCGGACGCGGTGCCCGCCGCATCGGGTGTCTTGTCCGCGCCGCCGCAGGCCGACAGCAGCGCGCCGATCAGGATCAGGGAAGAACAACGCAGGATGTGGATACGCATGGAGGACGCCTGTAGCCCGCAGTGAACGGGCGCTGGAAGAGTGGACGCTGGCGATGGCTGGCGGGAGGGAAAGCGGGACGCGATGGCGGTCATGGCGCAGCGGCGGTCCGCGCCTGGGCAGGCAGGGCCCCTTGCTGGTCGCGTTGCGCGTCGGCCTGGGCCAGCCAGTGCTCGATGCCGTCCAGCATCAATCCCAGGCCCTGCTCGAAGCGCCGATCGAAATCCGGCTCGGTCATCAGATGCCTGGCCTGCCAGCAGTAGGGAAAGCGCGCCTGGGACAGGGCCAGGAACGCCTTGCCCACGTCCTCGAGCTGGCGATAGTCGGGCATTGCCTGTTCCTCGATGACGAAGCCCATGACGTAATAGGCCAGATCCATCGCCGCAGTGGCGGCGAAGCCGACCGGTGCGCCGGCCTCGGCCAATGCCTTGATCATCGCTTCGCCCAGGCGCAGCACGTTCTCGCTTGCGATATAGGTGCCCGCATAGACGCGCGCGCCATCGCGGTGCGCCTTCAACCCGCGCCGGAATTCATGCGCGACCTGGCGCAGGGTCGCCCGCCAGGATTGGCCGGCCGGGATGTCGCGGGCCACGTCCTCGATCAAGGCATCGGCCATGGCATCGACCAAGGCCTGCTTGCTCTTGAAGTGCCAATACAGCGACGGCGCGCGGATGCCCAACTGGCAGGCCACTTTGCGCAGGCTCACGCCTTCGATGCCGGCTGCGTCCAGGAGCTGGAAGGCCGCGTGGACGATCTGTTCGCGCCCGAGGGGCTTGCGCATGCCTACCCTAACGCCGTTAGTTGGCGAAATCTAACAGCGTTAGGGTGGGTGGGCAAGTGTAGCTCTGGAACGGTCTTTCGACCGCAGCATGCCGGGCCGCCGATTTCGATTCATGTCCCCCGCGGCAACCGCACCCGCGCGCACAAGCCGCCGCCTTCGCGGTTGCCGAATTCCAGCGCGCCGCCGTGGGCATGGCAGATCGCCGCGGCGATGGACAGGCCCAGGCCGCTGCCGCCCGAGTGCCGGGCACGCGAATCCTCGGCGCGCCAGAAGCGATCGACCATCCGCGACAACAGTTCGGGCGCCACGCCCGGTCCGCGATCGCTGACGCAGATCAGCACCTCGCTGGCCCCGGTGCTCACTTCGATCAGCAGGCGTTTGCCGGCCGCGGCATAGCGCAGCGCGTTGTCGATCAGCACCGACAGCACTTGGCCGATGCGGTCGCGGTCGGCGCTGATCGACACGCCGCCCGGCACGCGCACCTCCACCGCCATCTGCGCAGCCTGCAGCGGCTGCGCCAGCCAGGCCAGGCGCTCGCGGATCAGCGCGTCGATCGGGAAGGTGTGCGGCTCCAGCATCAGCTGATTGGCGCGCGCCATCGACAACAGATGCAGGTCGCCGACCAGGCGATTGATCTGTTCCAGTTGCCGATGGACCATCTGCAGCTGCTCGTCGCTGCACGGGAACACCTGGTCCAGCATGCCCTGCACCCGGCCCATCGCCGCGTTCAACGGCGTGCGCAGTTCGTGCGCCAGCATCGCGCTGGAATCGCGCACCTCGCGCTCGTATTGCTGTAGCTGCGCGGTCATGCCATTGAAGTCCATCGCGAAGCTGGCCAGTTCGTCCGGCGCGGAGGGGATCACCTTGGCGCGCGCGGAAAAGTCGCCCTCGCTGATGCGCCTGGCCGCCTCCGCCACATTGGAGAACTGGCGCGACAAGGGTCGCGACGCGAGCAGTCCGCACACGACGATGATCGGGATCGAGGCAATCAACAAGGCCGCCAGCAACAACCAGTCGCGATTGGCCAATCCCGGCAGGAAATCGGCGACGTCGTAATAGCGCTCGAACAGTTGCCACAGGCGCTGTGCATTGCTGTGCGGGTCCTCGCGCAGCGCCAGCATCTCCTGTCGCGCCGCCGGCGGCAGCTTGTACAGGGTCGCAATATCCCAGATCGCGAAACGCAGCCACATGCCGAATGCGATCACCAGCACCGTGACCACCGCCAACGCACTCATGCGCAGGCCGACCCATTGCCACAGCGGCGCGTGCGCGTGACGGCGCGCGAATGGCCACTGCCATTTCATCGGAAGCGGTAGCCGATCGCGCGCACCGTCACCAGCACGCCGGTGATGCGCTCGCCTTCCAGCTTCTTGCGCAGGTTGTGCACGTGGGCGTCCACCACCCGCTCCAGCGCGTCGCTTTCCGGCAGGCAGATTTCCAGCAGTTCGCTGCGCGTATAGGCCTTGAACGGCGTCTTCAGCAAGGTGGCCAGGATGTTGAATTCGGTCGGGGTCAGGTCCAGCGGCACGTCGTTGCCGTCGGCGTCCTGCACCGTGGCCAGCACCGCGCTGGTGTCGACAGTGAGCCGCTCGTACTTCAGCGGCTCCTCGCTCGCCCTGGCCGGTCCGGCGCGGCGCAACACCGCGTACACGCGCGCGACCACTTCCTTCGGGCTGTAGGGCTTGACCACGTAGTCGTCGGCTCCATAGCGCAGCGCGCCGAGCTTTTCCGGCTCGTCGCCCATCGCGGTCACCATGATCACCGGGGTGTCGCTGCTGCGGCGGATCGTCGACAGCACCTCGGTCCCGCTCAGCTTGGGCAGCATCACGTCCAGCAGCACCAGGTCCGGTTTCCACTGCGCGTGCAGCTGGATCGCGCGCGCACCATCGCTGGCGATGGCGACGTCGAATCCGTCGCGGCGCAGATAGGCCTCGAGGATGCTGGCGCTGTCGGCGTCGTCCTCGACGACAAGAATCTTCTTGGAACTCATGCCCTGTGCCGCCCTTGTCGCGCGTCTTGACGAAATCTTGAAGATTCCTAGAAGCCAGCTTGAACTTGCCGGCCGACTCTATCACTCGAGATTGGCCACCCCCGACTGACCCCCATGATTGTATCGTCCGCAGGCAAGCGTCCGTACCGCCCTCGCCTCCTCGTCGCCGCGCTGGTCGCACTGCTCGGCGGCTGCTCGCTGGCTCCGGTCTACGAGCGCCCGCAGGCCACCGTGCCGAGCACGCTGGGCGGCGCAGCGGCGCCGCCGCTGCCGCAGGCGAACACGGCTTCCTCGATAGCGCTGTCCGAGCAGGAACAGCGGTTCCTGCGTGCATTCTCGCCGGACCACGACCTCGCGCCGCTGCTGCAGCAGGCGCTGGCGCACAATCCGGATTTCCGCAACACCGTCCTGCAAGTGCAGCAGGCCCGCGCGCAGTACCGGATCGAGCGCGCACAGCAGTTGCCGCAGATCGGCATCGATGCGCAGCAGGCCCGGCAGAGCTACGACGATCCGCGGCAGCAGGAGCGCTACGGGCAGAAGCTGGTCACCGCAGCGGTCGGCATCGACGATTTCGAGTTTGATCTGTTCGGCAAGCTGGCCTCCTTGTCCGCTGCCGCGCAGCAGCGCTACCTTGCATCAAGCGCCGGCCAGCAGGCCGCGCGTGGCGCACTGGTCGCCGAGGTGCTGCGTACCTATACGCTGGAACGCGCCGCCGCCCAGGCGCAGGCGCGTTTCCAGGCCATCGCCGACGACAGCGGCGCGCTGTTGGCATTCGCCGACGACCAGCACGATGTCGGTCTGATCTCCACCGATGCGCTCGACCGCCAACGCCATCAGACCGACCAGGCCCGGGGCCGTGCCCTGCAGGCGGCCAGCGACCACGCCGCCGCGCGCCGCGCCTTGCAACTGGTCGCCGGCTACGATGCGCCGGCCAGCGCCGGCGCTATCGAAGAGTTGCTGCCGGCCGATGCAGGCAGTATGGCGCTGCGCGATCTGGACTCGGCGGTGTTGCTGCAGCGTCCGGACATCCAGCAGGCCGAAGCCGAGTTGCGCGCGCGCAATGCCGACATCGGCGCCGCGCGTGCCGCGTTCTTCCCGTCGATCAAGCTCAGCACCTCGCTGGGAACCGCCAGCGACGTGCTCAGCGGCCTGTTCGCCGCCGGCAGCCGCACCTGGAGTTTCGTTCCGCAACTGACCATGCCGATCTTCGACTTCGGCCGCAACCGCGCCAACCTGGACATCGCGCAGCTGCGCAGGCAGGCCGGCGTCGCCGACTACGAGAAGGCGATCGAATCCGCGTTCCGCGAGGTGGCCGATGCGCTCGACGCCGGCCCGGCCCTGCTGCAACGCGAACAGCGCGAACGCGCCAACAGTGAGCGCGAACGGCAACGCATCCAACGCATGGACCGGCGCGTCGCGCAGGGCCTGCAGGATCGCCCGGCATTGCTCGGCGAACGCATTGCCGCCGAGCAGGCCGCACTGGATCACCTGCAGGCCCGCCAGGAGCTGATCCTCAACCGCATCGCGCTGTTCCGCGCGTTCTATGGCGTGCAACTGCCGCACGCCTCCTGATCCCCCACGTCGAAGAGACCGCTCATGAAAACCATCGCCTTGCTCCCGCTCCTGGCCTGCGCCGTATCGCCGCTGGTGGCCAACGCCGCCGATGCGGACGCCTCCGGCTTCCGCCTGTTCGGCCACCAGACCGAACTCAGCATCGGCGCCGCCGCAGTGGCGGCGCCGCGCTACTTCGGCTCCAGGGACGACCGCGTGCAATTCACCCCGGTGCTCGCGGCCCAGAGCGGCCTGCTGTTCTTCGACAGCGTGCGTGGCCTAGGCGCGCAATTCCAGAGCGATGGCGGCTTCTACGTCAGCCAGTCGTTCGGCTACGACCTGGGCCGGCTGGACCGCAACAGCAGCTGGCGCCCGGGTTCCAGGACCCTGGCCGGCATGGGCGACGTGCCCGGGTCGATCACCAGCCGCAGCATGATCGCGCAGCAGTTCACTTCGTATCTGATGCTCGATGCCGAAGCCGAGTTCGCCTTGAAGGACGGTGCGCGCCGCAACAACTATCGCGCCGGCGCCAAGTTCACCCTGCTGCAGAACGACCGCGACACGCTGACCATGAACCTGGACGCGCACTGGGGCGATCGCCGCTACAACCAGGCCTATTTCGGGGTCACCGATGCGCAGAGCGCACGCAGCGGGTTTGCCGCCTACCGCACCGGCTCCGGGCTGTACGCCTATTCGGTTGCCGCCAACTGGGACCATGCGCTGTCCAAGCACTGGAGCACCTCGCTGACCGTCGCCGGCACGCGCTATGTGGACAACGCCGACGGCAGCCCGATCGTGCAGCGCCGCGCCTTCGCCAGCGCCATCGGCGCCGTGACCTACACCTTCTGACCCGCCACATAGAATGCCCATGAAACCGAGTCTTGCGATGTTCCTCTGCGCCTGCGTGCCGCTGGCAGCAGTGTTGTTGACCGCCTGCAGCCGCGACGCGACGCCGACTGCGGAAGCGCCGCGCGCGGTGAAGCTGGAGGCCGTCGGCAGCACCGATGGCACCGACGATCGCCTCGTGGCCCAGGTGCGCCAGGCGCAGCGCGCCGAACTCGGCTTCGAAGGCGGCGGCCGCATCGCCTCGGTCGAGGTGGATGTCGGCGACAGCGTGCGCCAGGGCCAGATCCTGGCGCGGCTGGATCCGGAACCGAACCGCTTGCGCGTCGAGCAGGCCGAAGCCAGCGTCCATATCGCGGCCGCCGACCTGCAACAGCAACAGACCCAACTGGCCCAGCAGCAGGCCATGTTCGAGGACGGCGCCGCATCCGCCACCACCTTGACCGCCGCCAAGGCCGCCTTCGCCAGCGCGCAAGCGCGCGTGCGCAGCGCGCAGTCGGACCTGGCACTGGCGCACCGCGGCCTGCGCCAGGCCGAGTTGCGTGCGCCGTTCGACGGCAGCGTGGTGGCGCGGCTGCAGCAGCCCGACGCCAACGTGGCTGCGGGCCAGCCGGTGCTGCAACTGGAAGGCCGCGGGCGTGCACAGGTGACGGTCGCGCTCCCTTCAGCGCTGGCAGCGTCGCTGCATCCCGGCCAGGCGGCGACGGCGTATCGGGCCGGCGCACCCGAGCAGGCACTGCCGTTGCGGCTGCGCAGCGTGTCCGATCGCCTGGACGGCGGCGCCACCGTGCAGGCGCTGTTCGAAAGTACCGCGGCCGCCGCCGCCGGCTTGCGCAGCGGCGAGAACCTGCTGCTGGCCCTGCCCCAAGACGCGACACGACTATTGAGCGTCCCGCTCAGCGCATTGGTGCCGAGCATGGCCAACGGCAAGCCGATGGTGTTCGTCTACCAGGACAGCAACGCCAGCGTGCGCCGGCGCCAGATCGTGACCGGGAATGCCGAAGGCGACCGCGTGCAGGTCCGCCAGGGACTGCGCGCCGGCGAACGCATCGTCGCCGCCGGCGCCGCCTTCCTCAGTGACGGACAGACCGTCGTCCCCTTCCATCCCGCTACGCGCCTGACCGGCTCCGCCTCGCCATGAACCTGACCCGCGCCACCCTCGCTTCCAGCCGCTTCGCGCTGTTCACCGCCGCGCTGATCCTGATCGGCGGCATCGTCACCTTCCTGGGTTTTCCGTCGCAGGAGGAACCCAGCGTCACCGTGCGCGATGCGGTGGTGCAGGTCGCGTTTCCGGGCATGCCCAGCGAGCGCGTCGAGAACATGATCGCGCGCCCGCTCGAAGAGCACCTGCGCGAACTGACCGGCATCAAGAAGATCGTCACCACGGTGCGGCCGGGCAGCGCGATCGTGCAGCTCACCGCCCGCGACGACGTCGACGACCTGCCCGCGCTGTGGCAGCGGGTGCGCACCAAGGCGGCCGATGCCAGCGCCGAATTGCCGCCAGGCACGCAGGGGCCGTTCGTCGACGACGATTTCGGCCGCGTCGCGATCGCCTCGATCGCGGTGACCGCGCCGGGCTTCGCCACCAGCGAGATGCGCGCGCCGCTGCGGCAGATGCGCGAGCAGCTGTACACCGTGCCCGGGGTGGAACGCGTCAGCTTCCACGGGCTGCGCGAGGACCGCATCTACGTCGCCTTCGAGCGGACCCGGCTGAGCGAGGCCGGGCTGACGCCCAGCGCGGTCGCGCAACAACTGCGCACCCAGAACGTGGTCGCCAGCGGCGGCCAGATCGCCGCGTCCGGGCTGGCGATGACCGTCACCACGTCCGGCGAGATCCGTACCCTGGACGAACTGCGCAATACGCTGATCTCGGTTCCCGGCGCCGCTGGCGCGCGCCAGATCCCGCTGTCGCAGTTGGCGCGCATCGAACTGATGCCGGCCGATCCGCCGGACAGCGCCGCGATCTACCAGGGCCAGCCGGCGGTGGTGGTGGCGGTGTCGATGGCGCCCGGCTACAACATCGCGCAAGTCGGCCAGGCGCTGCGGCAGAAGCTCGGCGAGACCGCGCGGATGCTGCCGGTGGGCTTTTCGCAGCACGTGGTCACGTTCCAGGCCGACGTGGTGGAACGCGAAATGGGCAAGATGCACCACGTCATGGGCGAGACCGTGCTCATCGTGATGGCGGTGGTGATGCTGTTCCTGGGCTGGCGCACCGGCCTGATCGTCGGCGCGATCGTGCCGCTGACCATCCTCGGCACGCTGATCGCGATGCGGGCGCTGAGCGTGGAACTGCAGACGGTGTCGATCGCCGCGATCATCCTGGCGCTGGGGCTGCTGGTGGACAACGGCATCGTCATCGCCGAAGACATCGAGCGCCGCCTGGCCGCCGGCGAAGAACGGAGGCAAGCCTGCGAAGCCGCCGGGCGCACGCTGGCGCTGCCGTTGCTGACCTCCTCGCTGGTCATCGTGCTCGCGTTCTCGCCGTTCTTCTTCGGCCAGACCAGCACCAACGAATACATGCGTTCGCTGGCGATCGTGCTGGCGGTGACCCTGCTCGGCTCGTGGCTGCTCAGCGTCACCGTGACCCCGCTGCTGTGCATGTACTTCGCGCGGGCGCACCGCACCACGCATGCCGACGGTGGCGAAAATGCCGACCACTACGATTCCAGGCTGTACCGCGGCTACCGGCGCATCATCGAAACCCTGCTCGGGCACAAGGCGCTGTTCCTGGGCAGCATGCTGCTGCTGTTGGCGGGGGCGGCCACCATCCTGGGCTCGATTCCCTACAGCTTCCTGCCCAAGTCCGACCGCCTGCAGTTCCAGATGCCGGTGACCCTGCAGCCGGGCAGCGATTCGCGCCAGACCCTGCGCACCGTGCAATCGATCAGCAACTGGCTGGCCGATCGCAAGCGCAATCCCGAGATCGTGGACAGCATCGGCTACGTGGCCGACGGCGGACCGCGCATCGTGCTGGGCCTGAATCCGCCGCAGGCCGCCGCCAACATCGCCTACTTCACCGTCAGCGTGCGTCCCGGCACCGACCTCGACGCACTCATCGCCCGCGTTCGCCAACACATCCGCCAGGGCTATCCCGCCGTGCGCGCCGAGCCCAAGCGCTTCTCGATGGGTTCGACCGAATCCGGCGTGGCGATCTACCGGGTGGTCGGGCCGGACGAAACCCAGTTGCGCCGCATCGCCGCCGCGATCGCCCAGGCGTTGCGCCAGCTACCCGGCACCATCGATGTCAGCGACGACTGGGAGATCCGCATTCCCCGCTACGACGTCCGCGTCGATCAGGTCAAGGCGCGCCGCGCAGGGATCGGCAGCGACGACATCGCCCAGGCCCTGCAACTGCGCTACAGCGGCATCGACGCCTCGCTGATCCGCGACGACAGCGTCAACGTCCCGATCGTGCTGCGCGGCGGCGCCGACGAACGCGCCGCGGCCAGCGATCCGGGCAGCACCCTGCTCTATCCCGCGTCCGGCGGCGCCGCCGTGCCGTTGTCGGCGATCGCCGAAATCGCCTTGTCGTCGGAGCCGTCGGCGATCCAGCGCCGCAATCTGAGCCGCGCCATCACCGTCACCGGGCACAACCCGAACATGACCACCGACGAAGTGGTGACCGCGCTGGCCGGCAAGGTCGGCGCGCTGCGCCTGCCGCCGGGCTACCGCATCGAGATGGGCGGGGAACTGGAGGATTCGGCCGAGGCCAACCAGGCCTTGCTGCAATACATGCCGCATGCGCTGGGCGCGATCCTGCTGTTGTTCATCTGGCAATTCAACTCGTTCCGCAAGCTGTTCATCGTCGTCGCCAGCGTCCCGTTCGTGCTGATCGGCGCAGCGCTGGCGTTGCTCGTCACCGGCTACCCGTTCGGCTTCATGGCCACCTTCGGCCTGCTCGCGCTGGCCGGCATCATCGTCAACAACGCGGTGCTGTTGCTGGAGCGCATCGATGCCGAACTGGCGGACGGCCTGGACCGGCACGACGCGGTGATCGCCGCGGCGGTCAAGCGCCTGCGCCCAATCGTGATGACCAAACTGACCTGCATCGTCGGCCTGGTCCCGCTGATGCTGTTCGCCGGCCCGCTGTGGACCGGCATGGCGATCACCATGATCGGCGGCCTGGCGCTGGGCACGCTTGTCACGCTGGGCGTGATCCCGGTGCTGTACGACCTGCTGTTCTCGTTGCGCAACGGCCGCAGCGAGGCGCACACGGCGGCGGCGGCGTGATCGGCCAGCGCGGACGCCGCCTGGCGTTGCGCTTGATCGCCCTGCTGTGCCTGGCGCTGGGCGCTGGCGGCTGCTCCACTGTCACGCTGAAACCGGTGAGCGCGGCCGAATACATCCAGGCCAAGCGCGGCGACCCGCTCGGCAGCGGCCACCTCAGCACCGCTGCGATCGAAACGCTCACCGTACTCGGCCTGGACGAAAGCGCCTGCAGCGCCCATACCCGGCGCTGCGCAAAGCAGCTGCTCGACAACGACGGCGTGGCCCAGGAACGCAAGCTGGCGACCGTCGCCGAACTGTGGCTGCAGGCCTCGCTGCAGTTGGCCAAGCGCCAGCCGCGCAACGACGCCGCACTGAGCGCCTGGCTGGAGACGGCGCGTTACGCCTACGCCTACCTGTTCTTCAGCGAGCGCGCACCCAGCGAGCGCGCCTTCGAAGATCGCCAGACCCAGGTGCGCGACTACTACAACTACGCGGTGCAACAAGCGGTGTCGGCGCTGTTCGTGCGCTTCCAGCAACAGGGCCAGCAGGCCGACAGCGCGGCCGAACTGTCGGCCCTGCCCGGCTGGAAGATCGCGCTGGACGTGAGCCAATTGGGCGCCTTGCAGGACATGCCGATGCCGGACGCGATGTTGCCGGCCAGCGGCCTGCGCTTCACCGGGCTGCGCAGCGTGTACCGGCGCGACGGGTTCGGCGCGGAGATGGTCGCGATGCTGCCGAACGCGACGTCGCTGCAGAACGAGGCGAGCGAGTCGGACGCGACAAGCCCGGCCTACAGCGCAATGCCGACACCGAGCCTGACCGTGCTGCTGCGCTTCGATGGCGACACGCTGGCCAAGGTGCTGGCCAGCCGCGCGGTGCGGGTGGAAGCCTACGATCCGTACCTGAGCGCCCGCGCCACGCTGGGCGGCTACACGGTACCGCTGGCCGGCGACTTCAGCGCCGGCTATGGGGTGTGGATGGCGCGCTCGGGTTTCGCCGAGCAATCGCTGCGCACGCTGTTCGGCATGGCCCATGGCATCGACCGGCCGCACATCTTCCTGACCCAGCCCTACGATCCCAACCGCCGGGTACTGGTGCTGCTGCACGGCCTGGCCAGCAGCCCCGAGGCCTGGGTGAACCTGGCCAACGAACTGCTGGGCGACGAACACCTGCGCGCCCGCTATCAGATCTGGCTGGTCTACTACCCGACCAACCTGCCGATCGCCTACAACCATCTGCAGATCCGCAAGGGACTGCAGCAGGCGCTGGACCATTTCGATCCGCAACGGCGCAGCGCCTCGGCGCACGACATGGTGCTGGTCGGGCACAGCATGGGCGGCGTGCTGGCGCGCTTGATGGTGTCCTCCAGCGACGGCGACCGTCTCTGGCAGCGCCTGTTCGGCAACGCGACGCTCGCGCCGCAGGCGATGCAGACGCTGCGCGACAAGCTGTCGCCGATGCTGCACTTCGAACCGATGCCGGAAGTCTCCGAGGCGATCTTCCTGGCGTCGCCGCATCGCGGAACCCCGCATGCCACCGGCATACTCGGCAGCCTTGTGGGCGGCCTGATCGGCCTGCCCGCACGCATTCTCGACCAATTCCAGGACATCACCGGCACCGGTCTGGTCGGCAAGCTGCCGACCAGCATGGACAATCTCAACGATCACGACGCTTTCGTCGAGGCCGCCGCGGAGCTGAAGATCTCGCCGCAGGTGACCTATCACTCGATCATCGCCCGCCGCGATCCGCGCGTGCCGCTGGCGCAATCGGACGACGGCTTCGTGCCCTACTGGAGCGCGCACCTGGACGGCGCGGCGTCGGAAACCGTGATCACCTCCGGGCACAGCGTGCAGGAAACCCCGCAGGCCATCCTGCAGATACGCAAGCTGCTGCGCTGAACCGCGCAGCGGCAAGCGACAATGCCGCCGACCAGGTGCAAGCGCCGCGCAAAACGCAGACAAAAAAACACCCGGCAATGCCGGGTGTCTTCTTGTAGATGGCGTCCCCACGGGGATTCGAACCCCGGTCGCCACCGTGAAAGGGTGATGTCCTAGGCCTCTAGACGATGGGGACGCTGATAACGATGTAGCTTTTGCGGACAGGCCTAATGCCCGAAAAAGTTGGTGGAGCCAGCCGGGATCGAACCGGCGACCTCTTGCATGCCATGCAAGCGCTCTCCCAGCTGAGCTATGGCCCCACGTGTACTGGCAGAAGCGGAATCTTACCCGATTCCGGCGGCATGTACAAACCCCGCACAAAAAAAGTCCGGCAGTGCCGGACTTCAGGTGTCTTGCAAATAAAATGGCGTCCCCACGGGGATTCGAACCCCGGTCGCCACCGTGAAAGGGTGATGTCCTAGGCCTCTAGACGATGGGGACGCTGATAACGATGTAGCTTCTGCGGACAGGCCTAGTGCCCGAAAAAGTTGGTGGAGCCAGCCGGGATCGAACCGGCGACCTCTTGCATGCCATGCAAGCGCTCTCCCAGCTGAGCTATGGCCCCACGTGTGCTGCGAGGAGCGGAATATTAGCGATGGCGTCCAGCCTGCGCAAGCGTTTTTTGAAGTTTTTTTAACAACGCAGCGCAGGCGAATTCGGCGCTCGGCGGTCGAACGCGCCGATCGTCTGCATCCATCGCATCGACGCAATCGCGTTCGATCGCATTCGATTGCCGAAAGCCAGTCGCTGCCGTTGTGCCCGGCGAGACAGACGCGCCGAGCGCGAAAGGCCGAATCGCACATCACATATAGATAGATAGCCAAGGAAGGCGAAGTCGCTATCGGCTTCCCGCTCCAGTTCGCCCGCGCGGCAGCGTGGACGGGGACAGGTCATTACTTCCAGTTCCGGGCAGGCAAGCATCGATGGGAAGCAAAGGGATGCCCTGCCCGCCTCCAGCAAGCACAGGCGATCGACGCCGGCTTCGGTGCAGATGCGATCCTCCCGGCCCGACACCGCGGCGCGGCGGCATACCGGTGCGGAGCCCCAAACCCGATCGCGCAAAAAACAAACGGCAGCCGAAGCTGCCGTAGGTTCCTGGTGCCGAAGGTGGGACTCGAACCCACACGCTTTTAAGGGCGGCGGATTTTGAGTCCGCTGCGTCTACCGATTCCGCCACTTCGGCGCGGCCGCGAAGTATAGCCGACCGCAACCGGCTGCGACAGGGGTAAATCCTTCATCTTCGTTGGGATCGCGATCCAACCAGGGCCAGCGCGGCTGCCGCTATAATTTCCGTTCCCAAACCTTAACGAGCAAGCGATGTCGGCATTGCGGGGCCTGCGTATCCTGGTGGTCGAGAACGACGAAATGAACGCCACGCTGCTGGAATTGCAGCTTGCCCAAGCCGGCGCCGACGTGATCGGCCCGGCAGAATCGGTGCGGGAAGCGCTTGTACTGATCGACCAGGAGCGGCCGGATCGGGCGGTGCTCGATTTCCGCCTGGCCGCCGGCGAGACCAGCGAGGCGGTCGCGCGGATGCTGACCGAGCGTGCGATCCCGTATGTGCTGGCCACCGGCGTCGCGGCCGAATCGCTTCCTGCCGGCTTCGCCGCCGGAGTGGTGCTGACCAAGCCCTATCTGTCGGAGCAGCTGATCAAGGCGCTGGGCGATGCTCACGCGAAAATGACCGCTCGCCCTTGAGAATCCCGGATCGGGAGCCTGCCCCGCAGGGATCGATTCGAGGGATTTCGCCATCAACGCTCACAACCGATCGCCCCCTCCTGTCTGGCTACCTGCCAACAGCGTCACGGGAGACTTGCTATGCGCCATCGATTGGTCCAACCATGAGCTGGGACCGATGCAGGAATGGCCGCAGAGTCTGCGTTCGGCACTGTCGATCTGCCTGAGCTCGCGCTTCCCGATGGTGATCCGCTGGGGCACGCGGATGATCAATCTCTACAACGACGCCTATATCCCGATCCTGGGGATGCGCCATCCCTTCGCCTTCGGGCGCGCGGCGGCCGAGGTGTGGCCCGACGTGTGGCCGGCGGTGGGCGCGCAGGCCGAACAGGTGATGGCCACCGGCGAGTCGACCTGGAACGAGCACGTCCCGTTCGTGATGATGCGCAACGGCTACAGCGAAGAGGTGTATTTCACCTTTTCCTACAGCCCGCTGTTCGACGACCACGGCGGCATCGGCGGCGTGCTGTGCGTGTGCACCGAGGACACCGCCCGGATCAAGCTGGAACGCGAGCGCGATGCCTTGCTGAAGGCGCTGGATGCGCAGCGCACGCAGATGGCCGACGCGTTCGAGCAGTCGCCGGCGGCGCTGGCGATCCTGCGCGGCCCGGACTATGTGGTCGAAAGCGTCAACCGCCGCTACCAGCAACTGGTCGGGCCGCGCGAAGTGGTCGGCAAGCCGCTGGCCGAGGCGATCCCGGAGATCCAGCAGCAAGGCTTCATCCGCCTACTCGACAACGTGCGCGCCAGCGGCCTGCCCTTCACCGGCGAGTCGATGACCTTCAACCTGCGCCGCACACCGCACGAAACCGTCTCGGAAACCACGCTGGAATGCGTGTATCAGCCGATGCGCGACGCCGAAGGCAAGGTCACCGGGGTGCTGGTCCACGGCATCGACCGCACCGAGCAGACGCGCGCGCAGGCCCACGACAGCTTCCTGTTGATGCTCGAGGACGCGCTGCAGAACCTCGACAGCGCCGAGGCCATCTGCGAGACCGGCGCCGCGCTGCTCGGCCGGCACCTGCAGGCGAACCGCTGCGCGTACGCGATCGTCGATGCCGACGAAGATACCTTCGACGTACGCGCCGACTATGCCGACGGCACCGCGCATCTGACCGGGCGCTCGCGCCTCAGCGACTTCGGCAGCGACCTCCTTGAATGCATGCGCGAGAACCGGCCCTGGGTGGTGCAGGACAGCGAGACCTATTCGCCGCCGCCGCACTTCGACAATGCCGGCTACCGGCGCCTGGGCATGCGCGCGTTGCTGAGCGCGCCCTTGCACAAGGCCGGTCGCCTGGTCGCCGTGGTCGGCGTGCACCAATTGCGGCCGCGGGTATGGACCTCGGCGGAAATCGAACTGGTGCGGCTGGTCGCGGCGCGCTGCTGGGAATCGATGGAGCGCGCCAGCGCGCAGTCGGACCTGGCACTTAGCGAAGCGCGCCTGCGCGAGTTGGCCGATGCGATGCCGCAGATCGTGTTCACCGCCACGCCCGACGGCGACGTCGACTATTTCAACCGCCGCTGGTACGAATACACCGGCCTGCCGGTCGGCGAAGCCAGCTACGACAGCTGGCGCAAGGTGCATACCGAGGATGGCTTGGCGCGGGCGATGCAGGCCTGGCCGGACGCGGTGCGCAGCGGCCAGCCCTACGAAATCGAATATCCGCTGCGCCGCCACGACGGCAGCTATCGCTGGCACCTGGGCCGCGCGCTTCCGATCCGCGACGACGGCGGCCGGATCGTGCGCTGGATCGGCACCAATACCGACATCCACGATCGTCGTGTGGTCGAGCAGCGCCTGCAGGAAAGCGAACTGCGCTTCCGCAACCTGTGCGACAACGCGCCGGTGCTGATCTGGATGGCCAACGCCGATGGCGA
>Ga0308160_10003174_pt1 | contig 18809 bp, 17 predicted proteins | sample PhyFR1_FD_201036 | JGI IMG/M metagenome (GOLD analysis project Ga0308160, IMG submission 201036) | Phyllosphere microbial communities from UC Gill Tract Community Farm, Albany, California, United States - DLSLF.R1 | ecosystem: Host-associated > Plants > Phyllosphere > Unclassified | place: USA...
CCAGCGAGCGCTGCAAATGCTGCACCAGCACACCGTCGCTGCGCGACAGGTCCTCGCGCAGGCTGGCGTGGATCTGGTCCCACAGGCCTTGCACGTAGTCCTGCACGCCGGGATGCTCGATCAGCCGCTGCTTCATCGCCTGCAGCTTGTCGGCGGTGGCCGGGTCGCTGCGCAGGCGCTGCACGTAGCCGCCGAGCCAGCGCTCGTAGTCCTGGCGCAGCGGGTGCTGCGGTTGCGACAGCACGTCCTGCAGTTCGTCCAGCAGCGCATGCGCCAGGCGCTCGGCCAGGGTGTCGGCGATGCCTTCCACCGGCTTGACCCATTCCACCGTGCCGACCAGCTTGGGCCATTCGCGGCGCGCGTACTTGACGATCATCGCCGACACGCGCTGCTTCACCGTCGCATCGTCCAGATGCCGGCCGAGCCGGGTCAGCGCCTCGTCGAGCAGGGCCTGGTGGCGGCCATCGGCGGTGAGCAGGCCGAGGATCTCGCCGGCGGTCGCGGCGGCGTTCCATTCGCGCAGGCGCGCCACCACGAAGCCATGGATGCGGCGCCGCACCGCGGCCTCGTCGAGCAGGTCCAGCGCCTGCAGCGCCCAACCGCGCGCCAGGTCGGCCAGCTTGCCGGCCTGCGCCGGTTCGGCCAGCCACTGGCCCAGCCGCTTGGCCGGATCGAACGCGCTGAGCTTGGCCAGCAGCGCCGCCGGTTCCAGGAAATGGTCGCGCACGAACACCGCCAGGCTGTCGGCGATGCGCGCCTTGCCGTGCGGGATGATCGCGGTGTGCGGGATCGGCAGCCCCAGCGGATGGCGGAACAGCGCCACCACCGCGAACCAGTCGGCCAGCGCGCCGACCGTGGCCGCCTCGCAGAACGCGCCGATCCAGGCCCAGGCGCCGTGCATGCCCATGACGTGGCTGAGCAGGAAGCCGGCCAGCATCGCCAGCAACAACAGCGCGGCCAGCAGTTTCATGCGCCGCAGCTGCGCGCGGCGCGGATCGGGCGGCATCGACGGGTCGGAAGAAACGCTCATGCCGCTCAGTGTACGCAGCGCTGGGTTAGAGGGATTTCATCGTGCGGGCGAGGGCGGCCGCGTGTCGCGTGGCAAGCGCGTACGAACGATTCTCATCGATGTGCGTGGCGTCTCAGTGGCACACGGGCGGCGCACCTGTGGGAGGGACTTCAGTCCCGACGCGGAGTCGCCGGGAAAGCCGCGGGATGGAAGTCCCTCCCGCATGTGCTGCGCATCGGAGCGATGCGTGGCGGGCCGGTGCCGGATCAATCCTGCAACTGCGCGCGCAACGCCGCCACTTCCTCGCGCAGCGCCCGATTCTCGGCGTCGAGCTCGGCCACGCGCTGGCGCAGCGTGGCCAGTTCGGTGTCGCCGTGCGTGGCGTCGCCATCGCCGTCCTGCTCGGTGGCCGGTGTGTCGCGCGGCTTGCGTTTGGATTCGCGGGCGCGCTTGGCCGCCTGCTTGAGTTCGTCCTTGCCGGCGATCGCCGCGGCGCGCTGTTCGTCCTCGGGCAGGCTGGCCACCGCGGCGGCGGCGTTGATCGAGATCGTGCCGGATTTCACCGCTTCCACCACCTCGGCGGTGGCCTGCTTCTGGATCTTCTCGATCTGCAGCACCTGGCTGTTGCTGAGCCGCGCGGCACGCGCCAGATCGGCGCGGCTCAGCGGCGCCGGCATCGCCTCGACGCTCGCGCCGTCCGCGCTGACCGGCGCATCGGCCCAGGGCGCGGCATCGTCGTGCGCATCGCCGGTTGCGGCATCGGCGCCGTCGGCGGACTCCGCGGGCGGGGCGGCGGCGCGGCTGCGGCGCTCGGCCAGGATCTCGCGCTTGCGCAGCGCCAGCACGCCGCGCTGGAAATCGGACACGCTGCGCCGGCCCAGGTGCTGGTCGATCATCCACAGGTGCACGTCCTGCAGCGACTGGAAACGGGTGTTCTGCACGGTCTGGAACGGCAGCCCGTGCTTCTGGCAGATGCCGTAGCGGTTGTGCCCGTCGACCAGGATCTCGCCCCACAGCACCAGCGCATCGCGGCAGCCTTCGGCGAGCAGGCTGCGCTCCAGCGCCGCGTATTCGTCGGCGGTGAGCGGATCGATGTAGGCCTTGAGGTCTTCTTTGACGACGATGTTCATCGGGGGCGGCGCAACGTTGCAACAGGGGGCGGCATTGTAGAGATTTGCGCGCGGTCGCGCCTGGCAGCATGCGTCGTTGACGCTGCCCCGGAGCGGGCACAGAATCCGCACGGCCTGGCGATCGGGGGATCGCGGCCCAGCCGACGGAGGCGCGACGATGATCTTGTGGGGGTGGGGCGAGCGCAACGTCGCCTGCGGCGTGGAAGAACGCGAGTTCTGCAAGAACTGCGACCAGGAGCAGGCGTTCGCGATGCGCCTGCAGTATTCGTATGGGCACTTCTACCATTTGTTCGGCTGGGTGCGCGAAAAGCAGTACCAGTTGGTGTGTCCGGTGTGCTGCCACGGCTGGGTGCTGAACCAGGCCAGCGCCGAGAGCAAGCTGCAGGCCGTGCCGATCCCGTTCCACCAACGCTGGGGGTGGCTGGTGATGTTGGTGCTGGCGGTGCTGATCGCCGTGGCGGTGCTGCTGCACGGTAGCGGCGCCTAGCGGTCGTGCCAGGCTGCCGTCGTCAGCGCCGCGCCAGTTCTGCTGTAATGCGCGGCCTTTCCGCCGACACGTCGCCATGCCCGTTTCCACAACCGGACGCCGCCGTCTGTGGTTGAGCGCTGCCATCGTGGCGACGATCGTCGCCGGGTTGGCGTCGCGGCAGTTCCCCTGGTTGCTGCCGTTGTGGCTGGGCAAATTTCCCGGCGATGCGCTGTGGGCGTTGATGGTCTACCTCGGCCTGGCGTGGCTCGCGCCCCGCGCGCGGCCGCTGCGGGTGGCGGCCATGGCATTGGCCGTGTGCTGGCTGGTGGAGGCGTCGCAGCTGTACCGCACGCCGTGGCTCGACGCGCTGCGCGCCACCACGCTCGGGCACCTGGCCTTGGGTTCCACGTTCGTGTGGCTGGACCTGCTCGCCTACGCGGTGGGCGTGGCCGCCGGCGCGGCGCTGGACCGGTGTTGCGCGCGCCGATGAACGCGGTCCAGGATCCGAGGAAAACCATCACCGACGTCCTGGCCGCCGGCTTCGCGACCCATGGGTTCGCGTTGAAGCGCGGCCGCGCATTCGAGAAAGCCGGTGCCGACGGCCTGCTCTATCGCTACAACGTCAACCTCTCGAAAAGGAAGGGCTGGTACGCGTTGCACCTGACGCTCGAAGTGCTGGACCGGCAATTGATGGCCGAGGTGAACCGCATCCTGGCGCGGGTGCTGGACGACGATTCCTACGACTATCCGGACAGCTGGTCGCGGGAGATCGTAGAGGCAACCAAGGCCGGCCGGATCCGCAACCAGGTCGTGGCCGGACTGACCGACTGGCGCGAACTGAGAGACGCAGGCGAGAGCCTGCAGGACTTCAATGGCCGGTTCTCGCTGTGGTTGTATACGTTCGACGACATCGGAGAAAGGGCCGACTGGCGCGAACAGCTGTCCACCAGTATCGAACTGTCCGTGCGTTGGTTCGAGAGGGCGGGTACCCGGGAATGGATCATCGAAAACACCGAGCTGCCGGCGCTGTACCTGCTCAAGCGCCAGGGACGGGGCCGGGAACTGGCGGAGAAATACGCATATCTGCAGCAGCGCGTCGCGGACCGCAAGGAACTCGCGCTGTTCTACAAGTACCTGAACCTCTGAGCGCGATCAGGAGGGCCGCTGCGCAGGCGCGCAACGGCCGCAGCGCTCAGTCGACCACAACCTCGCTGATCTGCATCACCGGGGTCAGGTCGGTGTAGTTCTTGATGTCGCCGAGGATCTCGTCGGCATGCGGGCCGAAGCCGGCCTGGAACGCTTCCACCGAGTCGCTGTAGATGTGGCACATGCCGACATAGGTCGGGTCGCTGCCGGGGGCGCCGCCGGACAGGCCCTTGTCCACGGTGTAGCGCTTGCAGGCCGCACCCATGCGGGCCTGCAGCAGCGGCATGTGCGTGTCGCGGTAGTAGGCGTGGTCGAAACGGGCGCCGGGCGTATACGGATACATCACGCTGACCTTGATCATGGAGCGACTCCTGTGCTGTGGCGGTAGGGTGTGCATGCTGCGTAAGTCACGCTAGGCTACACCGTCGCGCTGGTACGCCCGTGCTGCGCTGCGGCGGCAACGCGCTGCTGTAAGGTTTGCCGCCTCGGCAGTGCACCGTTACCGCGCCCTCGCATGAGGGCGGCTCAGGTCCGAAAGGATGCATCGGGATGCCGCTGCCGGGCCATGTCGGCATTGATCAGCAAAGACAGAGTGTCCCCATCACCGGTCCGTCTCCGCCTCATGGCCAGGAGTTTCAGCAATGGCCTGGCGCTGCGACCACCTGGTCCTGCGGTCCGCCTCGACGATCGCATGGGTGCCGTGTCGTCTTGCGGCGGCGCGTCGTCGAAGCGAAGACTCGCCCAAAATTTCGCGCCGGATCGAATCTGGCCAAGACGCAGCGCTGGCCCGAATGGTCAGGCGGCGTAGTCGAACGAACCGATGTGTCTCACCGAGGCGCCAGCGGGATGGTGCGGCTGGTTCGGCGCAAACACGCAGATCGCCGCATCCGCCACGATGGTGCCATCCACTTCGTGCCGCCATTGATCCCAGTACGAAGCGTCGGACAGCAGTTCGTTCAACCCTTCCGGACTTCCCGATGCGGCAACGACCGCCTCGATGCAAGCGGGTTCGCAACGGCTCAGCCCGATCTCGCGCATGAACGGCGACGCTATGCCGTCGCCATCTTCGGTATAGGTTCGATCGATGTAGCCTCGCAATTCTTCCATGGTGGCGAATCTGCCACTGGATACGAATACGTGAACGATGGGCATAGGGGCATTTTGCCGGGCGAACGAATCCGACCGTATCACGAGGCGCAGCCATCTGGCAGGGGAATGCGCTCGGTGATTCCGTCATGGCGTTCGTCGATGATTCCGGCACCTTCAACGCGAACAAAAAAGTTCTTCGGCATGGGGTGCGCTGTTAGCGCATCGTCGGCATCGCGAACTCGGCCTCGCGCGCGGCCGCCGGCCAGCGTGCGGTGATGGTCTTGAGCCGAGTGTAGAAGCGCACGCCGTCGGGGCCGTGCACGTGCAGCGGGCCGAACAGCGAGCGCTTCCAGCCGCCGAAGCTGTGGAACGCCATCGGCACCGGGATCGGCACGTTGATGCCGACCATGCCGGCCTGCACGCGCCGCGCGAAGGCGCGCGCGGCGCCGCCGTCGCGGGTGAACACCGCCGCGCCGTTGCCGTATTCGTGCGCGTCGATCAACTGCAGCGCGGCCTCCGCGTCGGCCACGCGGACCACGCACAGCACCGGGCCGAAGATCTCTTCGCGATAGATGCGCATGTCGCTGTGCACGTGGTCGAACAGGCTGCCGCCGAGGAAGAAGCCATCGGCCGTGGCCGGCGTTTGCGAGTCGCGCCCATCCACCACCAGCGTGGCGCCGTCGGCCACGCCGCTGTCGATGTAGCCGCGCACGCGTTCGCGATGCGCGGCGCTGATCAGTGGGCCCATGTCCGGCTCGTCGGTGCCGGCGCCGAGGCTCAGCGCGGCCACGCGAGGGGCCAGTTTGGCGACCAGCGTATCGGCGACCGCATCGCCGACGCACACCGCCACCGAGATCGCCATGCAGCGCTCGCCGGCCGAGCCGTAGCCGGCGCCGAGCAAGGCGGACACGACGTCGTCCAGGTCGGCGTCGGGCAGCACCACCAGGTGATTCTTGGCCCCGCCCAGCGCCTGCACGCGCTTGCCCAGCGCGCTGCCGCGCGCGTACAGGTCCGCAGCGACCGGCGTGGAGCCGACGAAGCTCAGCGCCTGCACCTGCGGGTGTGCGAGCAGCGCGTCCACCGCCGGTTTGGCGCCGTGCACCACGTTGAATACGCCGTCCGGCAGGCCGGCCTCGTGCAGCCAGTCGGCCAGCAAAAGCGAGGCGGACGGATCGCGCTCGGATGGCTTGAGCACGAAGCTGTTGCCGCAGGCCAGCGCCACCGGCAGCATCCACAGCGGCACCATCGCCGGGAAGTTGAACGGGGTGACGCCGGCGACCACGCCCAGCGGCGCGTACTCGCTCCACGAATCCACGCCGCGGCCGACATCGACCGAGTGCTCGCCCTTGAGCAGGTGCGGAATGCCGCAGGCGAATTCCACCACCTCCATGCCGCGGGTGACCTCGCCGCGCGCATCGGACACCACCTTGCCGTGCTCGGCGCTGATGCAGCGGGCCAGGGTGTCGGCATGCCGTTCGAGCAGGTCGCGAAAACGGAACATCACCCGCGCGCGCTGCAGCGGCGGGGTCGCCGCCCAGGCCGGGAACGCCTGCGCGGCGGCGGTCACCGCCATGTCGACCGCATGCGCGGCGCCCAGCGGCACGCGCCGCGCCACCGCGCCGCTGGCCGGGTCGAACACCTCGGCATAGTCGCCGTTGCGGAAATCGACGCGGCGGCCGCCGATGTAGTGGGACAGTGTTTCGGTCATGGTCGGTGGTCCTCGAAGGAAAAGCTCAGCCCAGCGCATCCAGCGGCCGCACGAAATCCTCGCCCAGCGCCTGCGCGACCGCGCGGTGGGTGAGCTTGCCGGCGTGCACGTTGAGGCCATTGCGCAGGTCCTGGTCGTCGCGCAGCGCCTGCAGGCCGTGTTCGGCCAGCTGCAGCACGAACGGCAAGGTGGCGTTGGTCAGGGCGAAGGTGGAGGTGCGCGCCACGCCGCCGGGCATGTTGGCCACGCAGTAGTGGACGATGCCGTCGACCTCGTAGGTCGGCTGCTGGTGGGTGGTGGCGTGGCTGGTCTCGAAGCAGCCGCCCTGGTCGATCGCCACGTCCACCAGCACCGAGCCCGGCCGCAGCAACGCCAGCTGCGCGCGCGACACCAGCTTGGGCGCGGCGGCGCCGGGGATCAGCACCGCGCCGATCACCAGGTCGGTGTGCGGCAGGCATTGCTCGATCGCGTCGCGGGTGGAGTACAGCGTGGTCAGCTGGTGGCCGTACAGTTCGTCCAGGTACTTGAGCCGTTCCAGCGAACGGTCCAGCACCGTCACCCGCGCATGCAGGCCCATCGCCATGCGCGCGGCGTTGATGCCGACCACGCCGCCGCCGATCACCAGCACTTCGGCCGGCTTGACCCCGGGCACGCCGCCGAGCAGCACGCCGGAGCCGCCTTGCGCCTTCTCCAGCGCGTGCGCGCCGGCCTGGATCGCCATGCGCCCGGCGACCTCGCTCATCGGCGCCAGCAGCGGCAAGCCGCCGTTGCCGTCGGTGACGGTCTCGTAGGCGATCGCGGTGCAGCCGGAGCGCAGCAGCGCGCTGGCCTGGGCCGGATCCGGCGCCAGGTGCAGATAGGTGAACAGCAATTGCCCCGGGCGCAGCAGCGCGCATTCCTCCGGCTGCGGTTCCTTGACCTTGACGATCATGTCGGCCTGCGCGAACACGCTGGCCGCGTCGTCGGCCAGGCGCGCGCCGGCGCGTTCGTAGTCGGCATCGGTCAGGCCGATGGCCTGGCCGCCGTCGCGCTGCACCAGCACCTGGTGCCCGTGCAGCACCAGTTCGCGGACCCCGGCCGGGGTCAGCCCGATCCGGTATTCGTGGTTCTTGATCTCTTTCGGGACGCCGACCAGCATGAGCGGTTCTCCAGGCATGCGGCGCGCGTGGGGAGCGCGGAGCGGGTTGGGGTGAGGGCGGGGATCAGGGCGTGGTGCGGATCATGTCGGCGAGCACCGCGAAGATGCGGTCGATGTGCTCGCGCTCCACGATCAGCGGCGGCGACAGCGCGATGGTGTCGCCGGTGACGCGGATCAGCAGGCCGGCGTCGTGGAAGCAGCGTTCGAAGATCTCGTAGGCGCGCGCGCCGGGCGCATCCTTGCGCGGCGCCAGTTCGATCGCGCCGATCAGGCCGAAATTGCGGATGTCGATGACGTGCGGCAAGTCCTTCAGCGCATGGATCGCCTGCTGCCAGTAGCCGCCCAGTTCGATCGCCTTGTCGAACAGTTGCTCTTCCGCATAGGTGTCCAGCGTCGCCAGCGCGGCGGCGCAGGCCAGCGGATGGCCGGAATAGGTGTAGCCGTGGAACAGGTCGATGGCGCCGGCCGGGCCGTGCGCGAACGCATCGTGGATGGCGTGCGAGACGAACACCGCGCCCATCGGCACGCAGCCGTTGGTCAGCCCCTTGGCGGTCGTCATCAGGTCCGGGGTGACGCCGAAGCGCTGCGCGGCGAAGGCCTTGCCGACACGGCCGAAGCCGGTGATCACCTCGTCGAAGATCAGCACGATGCCGTGCTTGTCGCACAGCTGGCGGATGCGCTGCAGGTAGCCGTGCGGCGGCAGCACCACGCCGGCCGAGCCGGAGATCGGTTCGATGATCACCGCGGCGATGGTGGAGGCGTCGTGCAACGCGACCAGCCGTTCCAGATCCTCGGCCAGCTCCACGCCGTGTTCGGGTAGCCCCTGCGAGAACGCGTTGCGTTCGATGTCCAGGGTATGCCGCAGGTGGTCCACGCCGGCCAGCAGCGGGCCGAACCACTTGCGGTTGTTGGGCAGCCCGCCGACCGAGATGCCGCCGAAGCCGACCCCGTGATAGCCCTTCTCGCGGCCGAGGAAGCGGGTGCGCTGGCCCTCGCCGCGGGCGCGGTGGTAGGCCAGCGCGATCTTCATCGCGGTATCGACCGACTCGGAACCGGAGTTGGTATAGAACACGTGGTCCAGGCCCGGCGGGGCGAGTTCGACCAGCCGTTCGGCGAGCACGAACGGCAGCGGCGAACCCATCTGGAAGGTCGGCGCGAAGTCCAGCGTGGCGATCTGCCTGGACACGGCCTCGACGATGCGCGGCCGTGCGTGTCCGGCGTTGCAGCACCACAGCCCGGCGGTGCCATCGAGGATCTGGCGCCCATCCACGTCGCGGTAGTACATGCCCTCGGCCGACGCCAGCAGCCGCGGCCGCGCCTTGAACTGGCGGTTGGCGGTGAACGGCATCCAGAACGCGTCCATGCTGTCCGGCGCCTGCGTGGCCTGGGCGGCGTAGTGATCGGCCAGCGCCTGGGAGGAGGGGGGCGGCTCGGTACTCATCACAGGCTCCACGCGCGCGAGGTGTTGAAAAAACTTTACACCAACCGGGCTCGCGGTGGCGGGTGAGGCGTTCGCGCCGCGGCGCCGGCGCATCCAGGCCGTATCGCAGCCCGCTGCATAGCGTTGTCACGCACGAAACGGCGCCACGACAGGCCCGTACAGGCGCGCATGCCGGCAGCCACGCGCGGCTGCCGGCAAATTGACCGCGAGGGCCGGCTGTGTAAAGTATCCGGCAACACCGCCTAGGCCCTCCTGATCACGCGATGGATATCGGCGCCCGCCTGCATCGGGTTCGCACCGCCCACGGACTGAGCCAGCGCGAGCTGGCCAAGCGGGTGGGCGTGACCAACAGCACCATCTCGCTGATCGAACAGAACAAGGTCAGCCCGTCGGTGAGTTCGCTGAAGAAGGTGCTGGACGGCATTCCGATCTCGTTGGCCGATTTCTTCACCCAGGACCTGCAGCTCGGCCCGGCCGATGCGCCGTTCTACGCCGCCGACGAACTGCCCGACGTCGGCAGCGACGGCATCCACTACTACCTGGTCGGGCAACACCGCCCGCAGCGGCAGATGTGCATCCTGCGCGAGGTGATGCCGCCGGGCAGCGACACCGGCACCGCGATGCTGGTGCACGAAGGCGAGGAAGGCGGCGTGGTGGTGGCGGGCGAAGTGGAGATCACCGTCGGTACGCAGGTGCGCGTGCTGCGCGCCGGCGAGGGGTACTATTTCGAGAGCCGGGTGCCGCACCGGTTCCGCAACGTCGGCAGCGAGGCGGTGGTGATCGTCAGCGCCAACACCCCGGCCACGTTCTGAGCGCCGCCTGCGCCGCCGCGCGCGTGCCCGCCTCGCCGCGACCGTACGACCCGCAGATCCGTTCCTTCCTCCCGACCCGGAGCTTCCGATGACCGCACCCCGCACCCGCGACGCATGGCAGGCGATGGCCGACGCGCTGCACCTGCGCACCCAGGCCTTCATCGACGGACGCTACGTTGCGGCGGCCAGCGGCAAGACCTTCGACTGCATCAGCCCGATCGACGGCCGCGTGCTCGGCCAGGTCGCCGAGGGCGAGGCCGAGGACATCGAGCGCGCGGTCGCCGCGGCGCGGCGCAGTTTCGACGCCGGACACTGGTCGCAGGCCAAGCCTGCGCAGCGCAAGAAGACCCTGATCAAGCTGGCGCAGCTGGTCGAACAGCATGCCGACGAGCTGGCGCTGCTGGAGTCGCTGGACATGGGCAAGCCGGTGCGCGACGCGCGCAGCGTGGACGTGGCGGCCACGGTGCGCTGCCTGGCCTGGACCGGCGAGGCGCTGGACAAGCTGTACGGCGAGGTGGCGCCGACCGGGCAGGACGAGTTGGGCCTGATCACCCGCGAACCGCTGGGCGTGGTCGGCGCGATCGTGCCGTGGAATTTCCCGCTGCTGATGGCGGCGTGGAAGATCGCCCCGGCGCTGGCGGCGGGCAATTCGGTGGTACTCAAACCTTCGGAGAAATCGCCGCTGAGCGTGCTGCGCCTGGCCGAACTGGTGGCCGAAGCCGGCATCCCCGACGGTGTGTTCAACGTGGTGCCCGGTTTCGGCAAGAGCGCCGGCGAACCGCTGGCCCTGCACATGGACGTGGACGGACTGGTGTTCACCGGCTCCACCGCGGTCGGCAAGCGCCTGCTGCAATGCGCCGGGCTGTCGAACATGAAACGCGCGTACATGGAATGCGGCGGCAAGAGTCCGAACCTGGTGTTCGCCGACGCGCCGGACCTGGAACAGGCGGCGCAGGCCGCGGCCGGCGCGATCTTCTACAACCAGGGCGAGGTCTGCACCGCGGCGTCGCGGTTGTTGGTGGAGCGCTCGATCAAGGACGACTTCGTCGCCCGCGTGGTCGCCGCCGGGCGCGCGCTGCAGCCGCGGCATCCGTTCGACGACGACGCGGCGATGGGCGCGCTGGTGGACGAGGCGCAGACCCATCGCGTGCTCGACTACATCGCGCGCGGCAACGAGGAAGGCGCGCGGCTGCTGCTCGGCGGCAAGCGCGTGGAAGTGGTCGCGGGCGGCTGCTATGTGGAGCCGACCATCTTCGACGAGGTCGGCCACGAGCACACCATCGCGCGCGAGGAGATCTTCGGCCCGGTGCTGTCGGTGATCGCCTTCGACGACGAAGCGCATGCGTTGCGCATGGCCAACGACAGCGACTACGGCCTGGCCGCGGGCGTGTGGACCCGCGACATTGGCCGCGCGCACCGGGTGGCGCGCAAGCTGCGCGCCGGCAGCGTGTGGGTGAACTACTGGGATGGTGGCGACATGACCGCGCCGTTCGGCGGCTACAAGCAATCGGGCAACGGCCGCGACAAGTCGCTGCATGCGTTCGACAAGTACACGGAGATGAAGGCGACCTGGATCAATCTGGCTGTGTGAGCCGGGATTGGGGGATTGGGGATTGGGGATTGGGGATTGGGGATGACCAGCCATTCGGCTGTGGAAAAGCGGGGATTCGCAAGTGCGCCGCACCTGCGCTGTTCTGTGGGAGGGGCTTCAGCCCCGACGCCTTACCGGTAACGCGTCGGGGCTGAAGCCCCTCCTACAGGAAGGCGGTTGTGCCGGAAGTCCGAACTGCTGCTGCTCTTCCGGCATGGTGATTCTTCCGCAAATCGCTTGACGGCGATTTGCCGCAGGACATCATCCCGAATCCCGAACTCAAACCCGCTCCACGCGGCAGGCGAAACACCCCTGACGCGCATTGTGCAGATGTAGGTAGCGCACGCGCGGATCGGCGAAGGCCTGCGCGATCGCGGCCGCGACCGTTTCGCCGGGATGCACGTCGGCGGCAAGCATCATGTCGTCGGCAGCGTAGCCGCGCAGCGAGATCAAGCGCCTGCGGATCGCGTCGGGCACCTGGTCCGGTGCCGGCATCGCAGTCTGCACGTGGCGGCGCACGTAGATCGGCCCGGCGGCGCGGTATGGCGTGTCGGCCGGCTGGTGCAGGTAGTGCAGCAGCAACAGTTCCTCGCCCGGTTGCGCGTCTTCCAGGCTGATCCGGCATGGGAAGCCCGGGGTCTGGTCGGCGCGGACGCGGCGCGCGCCGTGCGCATGCAACTGCGCATCGTCGAGTGCGAACAGCGGTGCGAACGGCGCGGCCGGCAGGCCGATGCAGACGAAGCTGGACATGTGCGCTCCAGGAGACGATGGAGCGCATAGCGTGCCCGCGGTCGCGGCGCCGCGCTGGCCGGATTCGGACGTGGCAGCTGCCGCCGGCCGCGGCGGAAGACCCCGGCCTAGCGCCACCGCACGCCAGCGCCTCGCTCGGGCACGACGCCGGTTGCAATCAACGACGTCGCCGCGCCCGGCCCGGCCCGGTCGCGAAGGAGCGTGGGGCAGGGCGTGCGTGCCGGTTGCGCGGACTCAGTCCGGCACGTACTCGGCAAAGGTGACCGGATGCTTGGGATCGGCGGCATCCACCTTGTCCGCGGTCTTCTTCAACGCGTCGGCGCCCGGCGCCGGATCCGAATTCAGCTGCCAGCTCTGGTGGATGCGCTTGTGGAACAGCCACGTCTTGCGCTCGGGGTCGTAGCGGAAGGTGATGAAGTGGGTCCAGTGCTGGCCGCAGGAGACGCCGTTCTGCACGGTGAAGTAGCGGCCCTTGGCGGCGAACGGATCGTCGCTGTCGGTGAAAGGATCGCACTGGCCGCCATCGTCGCGCTTGAGCACCACGTGGTCGTTGCGCGCGGCCAGCCGGTAGTGGCCGTCGGCCTGCTGCACGAAGATCAGCAGCGGCCGTGCCGGCGCAGGTTCGCGCTCGGCTTCGCCGCGTTGCTGCAGCGCCACCAGGTAATCGGCGCGACCGTCACCGTCCAGGTCGGCGCGCAGTTGTTCCAGCGGCAGGTAGCCGGCCGGCAGCTGGCGCATCACGTCGGCGGGCAGGTCGGCGGCGCGTGCGGCCTGTGTGGCGAACAGGCAAAGAGCGGCGGCAAGACCGTGGCGGAGCAACATGGGCATCGTGGGGCCATCCAAAGCGAGGGGCGCAAAGCCTAACCGACCGCGCCCATCCATGGGCGATTGGCGCTGCCCGGTCAAACTGACGTGCGCTGTGCGCAAGCGGCGGCGCGGCATCTCGCGTGCGGTCTGCTCGCGCCCGTGGCGCCAAGCACGCGGCAGGCGAGTTGTTGCGCCGCCGCATGCGTGGCTTTGCTGCATCGCAGCACCGAACCGGCACGATCTCACGGCATCCTGCACCCTGGCGGGTATGCTGTGCTGGTTGTCGCGTGGCCGTTTTTCCAGCGCGAAGCCCGGACCTCGGGCAGACTGGCGGCGTGCCGCGCACTGGCGCAGGATAGCCCGTCCGCCACTGCCGGTCGGACTGGCGATTGAGGCGACCAGGCAGTTGGCATCCGGCTTGCAGTGCAGAAGGCGATCGTGTTGTTCCACTGAATGGGGGGGCGTCACCATGTACTCGCGTGCGTCTTCCCGGCCCGGCGCCGTCGCGCGCGGCGTGCGCCGTCATCGCGACGGGCGCACCGCGCTCACCCAGGACCTGGTGGCGGCCGAGGTGCCGGTGGCGTTCGCCTACAACGGCGAACCGTTCGTGGTGATGATGGCGACCCCGGAAGATCTGCACGATTTCGCGTTGGGGTTCTCGCTCAGCGAGGGCATCGTCGAGGATCCGGCGCAGTTGCAGATCGCCAGCGTGGACACCTTCCTGGAAGGGGTTTCGCTGCAACTGCAGATCCCGCCCGCGCATGCCGCGGCGCTGCAGGCGCGGCGCCGCAACCTGCACGGCCGCAGCGGCTGCGGGGTGTGCGGCAGCGAATCGATCGAGGCGGTGCTGCGTGCTCCGCGGCCGCTGCCGGCCGGCGCCGCGATCGCGCCGGCGGCGCTGGCACGGGCGCTGCGCGAACTGCGCGAGCAGCAACCGCTCAACGCGATCACCGGCGCCACCCACGCCGCGGGCTGGGCCGACGCCGACGGGTGCGTGCAGCTGGCGCGCGAGGACGTCGGCCGGCACAACGCGCTGGACAAGCTGATCGGCGCGCTGGCCACGGCCGGCGTGGACGCGGCCAGCGGTTTCGCCGTGGTCACCAGCCGCGCCAGCTACGAGATGGCGATGAAGGCCGCGCAGGCCGGCATCCCGCTGCTGGCCGCCATTTCCGCACCCACCGCGCTGGCGATCGCGCTGGCCGACTCGGCCGGCCTGACCCTGATCGGTTTCGCCCGCGACCACGATTACGTCGTCTACAGCCATCCGCAGCGCCTGACCCAGGCCGAGCACGCCGGAGAGCCCGCATGAGCAAGAAAACCATCCAACCCTATACGCAGCCGGCCGGCGGTTGGGGCGCGTTGCGCGCCGTCGCCACCCACCTGCTGCAGCAGGACGTGGCGGTGCAGGGCTCCAAGACCCTGCTGCACGTCAACCAGCCCGACGGCTTCGACTGCCCCGGCTGCGCGTGGCCCGACCGCGACCACACCTCGACCTTCGAGTTCTGCGAGAACGGCGCCAAGGCGGTGGCCGCCGAAGCCACCGCGCGCCGCGCCACGCCGGAGCTGTTCGCGCAGCACAGCGTGACGCAGCTGGCCAAGTACAGCGACTACTGGCTGGAAGGGCAGGGCCGGCTGACCCATCCGCTGCGCTACGACAGCGCCAGCGACCACTACGTGCCGGTGAGCTGGGACGAGGCCTTCGCGCTGATCGCCACGCACCTCAACGGCCTGGCCTCGCCGGACGAGGCGATCTTCTACACCTCCGGGCGCACCAGCAACGAGGCCGCGTTCCTGTACCAGCTGTTCGTGCGCGAGTTCGGCACCAACAACTTCCCCGACTGTTCGAACATGTGCCACGAGCCGTCGGGCACGGCGCTCAAGTCGCAGATCGGGGTCGGCAAGGGCACCGTGTCGCTGCACGATTTCGAGCTGGCCGACGCGATCTTCATCTTCGGCCAGAATCCCGGCACCAACCATCCGCGCATGCTCGGCGAGCTGCGCCAGGCGGCCAAGCGCGGCGCGGCGATCGTGTCGTTCAATCCGCTGCGCGAGCGCGGGCTGGAGAAGTTCGCCGATCCGCAGGACAAGCTGCAGATGCTGCACAACGGTTCGACGCGGATTTCGTCGGACTATTTCCAGCTGAAGATCGGCGGCGACCTGGCCGCGGTCAAGGGCATCATCAAGCACGTGCTGGAGCGCGATGCCGAGGCCGCGCGCGCGGCGCAACCGCGCCTGCTGGATCTGCAGTTCATCACCCAGCACACCGCCAACTTCGATGCCTTCGCCGCGGACGTGATCGCCGAGCCGTGGGCGACCATCGTCGAGGAGTCCGGGCTGAGCGAGGCCGAGCTGCGCCACGCCGGCGAGATCTACCTGAAATCCGAACGGCTGATCGCCTGCTGGGGCATGGGCATCACCCAGCACAAGCATTCGGTGGCCACGATCCACATGATCGCCAACCTGCTGCTGCTGCGCGGCCATCTGGGCCGCCCCGGCGCCGGCGCCTGCCCGGTGCGCGGCCACAGCAACGTGCAGGGCGACCGCACGATGATGATCTACGAGAAGCCGCCGGCCGCGTTCCTGGACCGGCTGCAGCAGGTGTTCGGTTTCGATCCGCCGCGCGCGTCCGGTTTCGATACGGTCGGCGCGATCGAGGCGATGCGCGACGGCCGCGCCAGGACCTTCTTCGGCATGGGCGGCAACTTCGCCACCGCCACCCCCGACACCGACGCCACGCACCGCGCGCTGCGCCGCTGCGATCTCACCGTGCACGTGACCACCAAGCTCAACCGCAGCCACCTGGTGCACGGCCGCGACGCGCTGATCCTGCCGTGCCTGGGCCGCACCGAGATCGACATCCAGGAGGGCGGGCCGCAGAGCGTCAGCGTCGAGGATTCGATGAGCATGGTGCACCTGTCGGCCGGCATCAATCCGCCTGCGTCGCCGGAGCTGCTGTCGGAGCCGGCGATCGTCGCGCGCCTGGCCGAGGCCACGCTCGGCGCGCGCAGCGCGATCCGCTGGCGCTGGCTGGTGGCCGACTACGACCGCATCCGCGACCTGATCGCGCAGGTGTTCGAGGACTTCGCCGACTTCAACACGCGGGTGCGGGTGCCCGGCGGTTTCCGCCTGTCCAACACCGCACGCGACCGCGTCTGGGACACACCGGAAGGCCGCGCGGTGTTCAAGCCGCACGCGGTGCCCACCGACAACCCGATCCACCGCGCGCGCCGCCAGCGTCCAGAGCAACTGGTGTTCACCCTGGCCACCACGCGTTCGCACGATCAGTACAACACCACCATCTACGGCCTGGACGACCGCTACCGCGGCGTGTTCGGCGAGCGCCGGGTGCTGTTCATCAACGCCGCCGACATCGCCGACCTGGGCCTGCAGGCCGGCGCCTGGGTGGACCTGGAAAGCCTCGGCGAGGACGGCGTGCAGCGCCAGGCCAGGCGCTTCCTGCTGGTCGAATACAACATCCCGCGCGGCTGCCTGGCCGCGTACTACCCGGAAACCAACGGCCTGGTGCCGCTGTCCAGCTTCGCCGACGAGGCGCGCACGCCGACCTCCAAGTCGATCCCGGTGGTGGTGACCCCGCACCTGGCCGACGCCGCCGACGCGGTCCCGCGCGACATCGGCGTGGCGCTTGTCCGCTGATCCGGCGCTGACCCAGGCGCTGTTCGAGGCGTTGGCGCCAGAGCCGGAGGGTGTCGCCCTGGCGCGGCTGTGCAAGCGGCTCGGGGTGCGCATGAGCGTGCTGTTGCGCACCCTGGCCTGGCTGGGCGATGCCACCCTGGACGGGCATGCGGGACCGGGCTGGATCCGGGTGGAGACGCGCGGCGAGCGCGAGGTGGCGGTGCTGACCGCCGCCGGCCGCGCGCAACTGCCGCGCTGAACGCCATGCGGCGTGGCGCTGCGGCGCCGCGTCCGATCTGCCAGAATCGGCCGGTTTTCCATCGATGCCGCTTCCATGACCGTTGCCGCGCTTCCCGCTTCGCCCGTCAATTCGCCGCGCCGCGTGCTGTTGGCCAGTCTGGTCGGCACCACCATCGAGTTCTTCGATTTCTACATCTACGCCACCGCCGCGGTGCTGGTGTTCCCGAAGCTGTTCTTCCCCGAGGGCGACGCCGACGCGGCGCGGCTGCAGTCGCTGGCCACGTTCGCGGTGGCGTTCGTGGCGCGGCCGGTCGGCTCGGCGCTGTTCGGCCATTTCGGCGACCGCATCGGGCGCAAGGCGACGCTGGTGGCGGCGCTGCTGACCATGGGCCTGTCCACGGTGGTGATCGGCCTGTTGCCCGGCTACGCCAGCATCGGCATGTGGGCGCCGGCGCTGCTGGCGCTGTGCCGCTTCGGCCAGGGCCTGGGCCTGGGCGGCGAATGGGGCGGTGCGGTGTTGCTGGCCACCGAGAACGCGCCGCCGGGCAAGCGCGCCTGGTATGGCATGTTCCCGCAACTGGGCGCGCCGCTGGGTTTCCTGCTGTCCTCCGGGATCTTCCTGCTGCTCGGCGCGGTGCTCGACGATGCGCAGTTCATGCGCTGGGGCTGGCGCATCCCGTTCGTGGCCAGCGCGCTGCTGGTGGTGACCGGGCTGTGGGTGCGCCTCCGCATCCACGAGACCCCGGATTTCCAGAAGGCGCTGGAGCGTAACGTGCGGGTGGCGTTGCCGATGTGGACGGTGCTGTCGCGGCATGCCGGCGCGCTGCTGCTCGGCACCTTCGGCGTGTTCGCGACCTTCATGCTGTTCTATCTGATGACGGTGTTCGCGCTGGGCTACGGCACCGCGGTGCTCGGCTACGGCCGCGAGCAGTTCCTGCTACTGCAGATGGTCGGCATCCTGTTCTTCGCCGCCGGCATTCCGCTGTCGGCGCATTACGGCGACCGCTTCGGCACGCACCGCGCGATGATCGCGGCCGGCGTCGTCATCGTCCTGTTCGGGCTGGGCTTCGCGCCGCTGTTCAGCGCCGCGCATCCGTGGCAGCTGCTGGCGTTCCTGTCGCTGGGTTCGTTCTTCATGGGCCTGACCTACGGGCCGTGCGGCACCTTGCTGGCCGAACTGTATCCGGTGCAGGTGCGTTACACCGGCGCCTCGATGTCGTTCAACCTGGCCGGCATCATCGGCGCGGCGCCGGCACCGTACGTGGCCAGCTGGCTGGCCAAGCACTACGGCCTGCCATGGGTCGGCTACTACCTCAGTGCCGGCGCGGCGCTGAGCCTGCTGGCGCTGCTGGTGATCGGCGCCAGGCGCCGCTGAGGCCGCACCCGCGCGCTCAGGCGGCGTGCTCGACCCGGTTGCGGCCGCCGGCCTTGGCCAGGTACAGGTGCTTGTCGGCCTCGGCCAACAACGGATGCAGCGCATCGCGGCGCGCGTCGCTGCTGCACACGCCGATGCTGATGGTGATGCGCAGGGTCTGCCCACCCGCCTGCACCTGCAGCGTATCGATGCGCTGGCGCAGGGTCTCGAAATAGGCGCTGGCGGCCGCTGCGTCCAGGCCCGGCACCAGCATGCAGAATTCCTCGCCGCCGAAGCGCGCCACCAGGTCCTGTGGACGCGCATGCGCGGCCACCGTCGTCGCCACCGCGCGCAGCGCGTCGTCACCGGCCTCGTGGCCCCAGCTGTCGTTGATGTGCTTGAAGTGGTCGATGTCGAGCATCGCCACGCTGACCGTGTCGCTGCGCGCCAGCCATTGCGGCAGCAGGCGCTGGCTCTGTTCCAGGAAATGCC
>Ga0308160_10003176_pt1 | contig 18806 bp, 28 predicted proteins | sample PhyFR1_FD_201036 | JGI IMG/M metagenome (GOLD analysis project Ga0308160, IMG submission 201036) | Phyllosphere microbial communities from UC Gill Tract Community Farm, Albany, California, United States - DLSLF.R1 | ecosystem: Host-associated > Plants > Phyllosphere > Unclassified | place: USA...
AGGGGGGCGCATTCAACCTCAACTGCAGCAACTAACCATTCACTATTGATACATATCTTGTAGAGTAACCTACCATGTCCGCATCTCCTGCCCCTACAATCGAAGGGGAATCTCCTTGGGTAAGCTTGCTCTCTCTGTCCTTGAGATGTAAAGCTAACTTGGCAGAAAGAGTACAAAACAGATGAAGGCCGTTTATACTGGTCCCACAAACTCACCAAGCAATCAGTATGGGAGAAACCAGACGACCTCAAAACGCCATTCGAACGTGCATTAGCTCAAACAGCTTGGAAACAGTACACATCGAAAGATCGACCTTATTATGTTAATAGCCATACGAAAGAGACGAAATGGAATTTACCACCTGATTTAGTTGAATTAAAGAGAAAGGTGGATCAGGAGGAGGAATTTAAAGCTGAAAAGAGGAGTAGGAAGGAGAGGGGGATGTCCAGGTGAGCTGCCCGGCTTAGTGCGTTGGTATGAGCTGATGAGAAGTCCCACACCCCCGGCACGATCTTCCAGCCCCGAACACTTGAGACCTAGTAATAACAATGCCTTAGCCGCGTACTCGGCTAGGCAACGAGAAACCTCAACACCAACTTCAAAGCCAAAACTACTCGAACAGGTGGTCATCCCCCCAGGTGGATTCACGACGCACGAAAAAGCAGAAGAGGCTTTCATCTACTTGTTGAAGAGGGATGGGGTGGATGAGACCTGGACTTGGGATCAGACGATGCGGAAGATTATCATGGATCCGTTATACAAGGCTTTGGAGACTCTGGCTCAGAAAAAGGCTGCTTTCGAGAAGGTCGGTCATGTTGAGATTTGTCAATGTATGTTGCTAATGAGCAGTATATCAATGGTATCCTGGCCGAGAGAAGGGCTGCAAAAGAAGCTAGGATCGAACGACTCCGCCCAATGTTCTTCAAGATGTTTGAACACTCACCTGATATCAAACCATATTCCACCATGAAGACTGCATCAGAGGTATTCAAGAGGGATAAACATTGGCGAGAGGCGAAAGGAGATGAGCAGCGCATGTTGTTGGAGGAATGGACGACCGAGCAAAGGCGCAAACAGGAGGTAAGCTGACTTTTGCACTGCCAGTCCAAGCTGACATACAGACCGCCGAGCGAGGTCTACGAGAACGTAATCTCGAGAACCTCTCCAGGCTTGTACGCGACCTCGACCTGAATGTCTCTACACGCTGGCGAGCGGCCCATGAAATGATCCTTAGCGCACCTGCTTTCCGACAAAGTACCGAACTCCACCATATCGAAACAATCGATATCCTCACTGTATGGGAAGATTACTCTCGTCAACTCGAACAGGAACACGAGCAGGAAATCAAAAAGATCCGAATTGAGCGAGTCCGAAAAGCGCGAAAAGCAAGAGAGGCCTTCGTTGCGCTATTACATGAATTGAAACATGATGGCGTCTTGACAAGGTCGAGCAAGTGGAGGGATCTGTATCCCAAGATCAAGAAGGATGAGCGATATGAAAACCTTCTTGGCCTACAGGGGTCTAGTCCATTGGATCTATGGATGGATGTAGTGGATGATATGCAGGATGAGGTCGAGAGGGGAGCAGAGAAAGTTGAACAGTATCTGAAACAACAGCAGAAAGTTGTGGAGATTGAGACCAAATGGGAAGAGGTTGAGGAATGGACCAAGGATCTTACCATGGAACTTAAGCTTAAGAGGGACGTTTACGACTTTGTAAGCCCCTACCAAGCAATGAGATTACGCTGACATTCAGATGCACGATGACCTAGTCCAGCGAGCGGCTGACGAGGCTCGCCGAGCTGAACGGAAAAGGCGACATAGGATGGACGATTTCCGATACGCCCTCAAGAAAGTCCAGCGAATCGATATCGAAATGACTTTTGAAGAGGTAAGTTCATCTCTCATCCATGGCTAAAGATACTAATAACAGGCTGAACCATTCATGAAAGATATCCCCGAATATTCCGAAATGACCCCCGAAGATCGAAAGGCGGCGTACGAAAAGTTCGTCAAGCGCCAACAGGAGAAATTGAGGGAAGAAATGGAAGAGGGTACAAGTGAACGTAAATCTTCCCGTATGGACGTTGACCTCGATGATAAAGATAAAGAAAAAGACAGGCGGGGAAAGGGAAGGGAGTTTGATGATCGAGATAAAGAGAAGAGATCGAAGAGGGAGACTACCGATAAGGACAAAGATAAAGATAGGGACGGACGAGATCGGGAGAGGGAGGATAGATCAAAAGAATGGGAGAATAGGAGAAGTGCGTCGAGTCGTAAGAAACGGTCTGAAGAACCGGAAGAGAGGGATAGGGATAGTAAGCGCGCAAGGAGGGATAGTGCCATTAGCGCAAAGAGTAATAGCAAGAGGGATGATGATGTTGAAGAGGGAGAAATCTAGTCGTGTTGATGATACATATCTAATGATGCATATGCTATCGTCCCTGAGACTATGAAAATCTATATCCCACTAGCTTACACCCTATGTCCTATGGCCTATCCTTCCTCTTCTTCTTCTTGTCTACACCGTTACTGGGCAATTTACCCGTTTTCTTGGCCAATACCCTCTCTAGCGCTCGGCGCGTTTCTGATTTCTCGGGGAAGGTGGAGGGGTCAAAGTACTGTGGCGAGTACTCTAGGAGCCATTCCGGTCTGACTTCTGTTACTGTTCGAATGAACTGGTTGTCAGCTCACGTCGATAAGGAGATTGGGGGACATACGTTTGCGGTAGTGAGGACGAATTCATTGTAAATGACCCATTCAGGCTGTGTCTCTAATCCACACGACAAGTGGAGTCGAACGACCTAGTTGTCAGTATTTGACCTCTTCGGGGAGAAACATGGACATACCTGGTTATCCTTGACGGTAAGATAACTTCCCCTCTCTCCCTCCTTATGCGCAACCTGCATGAAGAATCCACAAGTCAAAGCCTGCCTAATATTATTCCAATAATTCTTATCCTCCCATGCAGTCGATACCAGTTCCAAATCGAATTTCTCCATACTCCTCTTCAACTGAGTCCTGACATTATCGGCCTGTGCCAAACTTCGTTGATTAAGGAAATTCTGCCAACACCAATTCTTTGCGTCGTGCTCGTTGGACTTGTAGGCGTGATAGACATTCAACATTGTAAGGTGGTCTCCGTCTGGATGGGAGAATTGAGCTTTGGCGAGATCGGCTTCTTTCTTGGCGGATGCTGGACGCATGAATACGTTGGGGACTGATAACATTGCTGTCAATGACAACATTTCGTTGGAGCATCCAAATTCGGGAGAGACAATCAACATTTTTGCTAATTGGGGATCGAGGGGGAATTCAGCCATGATTTCTCCAAGAGGAGTCAAATTTCCATCATCGTCGAGAGCGGCGAGGTAGTGGAGTAATTCCAATGCTCGCATAATGGTTTCGGGGGCGGGTGCGTCCATGTAGTCGAAATGGACCAAATCCTTGATACCGAGCTTGATCAATTCCAATACTGTGTTTGCCAAGTTCGACCTCAGGATTTCGGGATGCGTTTGCTCTTCTAGCTCCTTGACGAAATCCTTCTCCGTGTAGAGCCTGAAACATTTCCCAGGTCTCGTACGTCCAGCTCGACCTGCCCTCTGCATGGCAGAGGCTTTACTAATTGGCGAAACCAATAGCGATTCGACTCGAATCCGGGGATTGTAGACTTTCTGCTTACAGAATCCAGGATCGACAACGTAAACGATACCGTCGATTGTCAAAGACGTTTCGGCGATATTTGTCGATACGACCACTTTACGTCCAGGTAATCCCTCCTTGCCTTCAGGTGCTGCGTCGAAAATCTTTTGTTGTTGGAAAGGCGGTAATGACGAGTAGAGGGGAACGACCAATACCGGTCCAGCCATTCCTCTCTGTGCCAAATCATCTCCTTCCGCACGTATTTTCCTACATGCATCCTCAATCTCTTCCTCTCCCGTCAAGAACAATAGAACATCTCCCGTATCTTCTGCTTGATGGATATATAAGACGGTCCGGATAGCAGCTTCAACGTAATCGGGTTCGGGTTCTTGGGTGAAGAAAGTCTCGACGGGGAAAGTACGTCCGGAAACCTTGACGACTGGTGCTTTTCCAGCATCGGTTCCGTCTCCGAAATATCGCTGGAACTTGGCGACATCTAGCGTGGCGGACATGACGATGATCTTGAGATCCTTACGACGTTTAGCGATCTATCATTAGCTCAATTCCGAGGTCCAAAAGACGCTAGCTCACATCCTTGAGGAGACCCATGAGGATATCCGTGGCTAATGTCCTTTCGTGCGCTTCATCCAGGATAATAGTCGAGTACCTCTCGAGCATATTGTCGTTCATAGCCTCCCTCAACAACATACCATCCGTCATGTACTTTAAGAAAGTGGTTCCTTGTTCCGTCATATCCTCAAATCGAATCGAATAACCGACTTGTTTTCCAAGCTGGACTGAGTCGTCAGCTTCATTCCGCCAATATTGTAGGAGATTTACCATCCATTTCATCAGCCACACGCTTGGCGACTGACATGGCAGCTACTCGACGAGGTTGGGTACAAGCTACCATCTTGCCCCTCAACATTGGTAGATCTGAATAACAGACGAACTGGGGGATTTGTGTCGTTTTTCCCGATCCAGTCTGTCCTTCCATGACTGTGATTTGATTTTTACTAAACACTTCAAGGAACTCGGTCATTTTCTGATAGACTGGTAATCCTTTCCTCTGTTCTAAGATTTTCTTATAATTCGCCGAGAAGGGTACCAAGTCTTTGAAAGGGTTGACATCGCCATCCTGATCATCAGCTCAAGCGCCGCCTTCAAAGTGTCAAAGAGACTCACGAGAATCTTCTTAGCCTGCTCAGTAGTCACCATCCTAGGGACCAAACCATTTAGAGGATTCTTTCCAGTCCCAGCTGCAACTCCATTCCCGTTTCCGTTTCCAGTACCCTGTTGAGGATTCAAATGAGCGAGATAAGGATTGGAAGAAGGTCCAGCATCTCCACCTGTCTTTGATCGTTTAGAAGGTGGTTCGGTGTAGGACATGGTGGTATAGGGAGTAGAGTAGAGTATATGGTTATCGTAGATCGCGTTCTCAACTTTTGAAAGTATGTCAGAAGTGGCAAAAAGCTGACAAGTTAGGCACACGAATGATCATCATTCATAAGGTAGGCGTAAGGGGTAGTCACCACACACTCTACTATACTATACATAATGCTAGACTTGACCCACAAAGCATTGCATATTCTACCCCAGCCAACTCCATATCATCTCCTTCAATATCCAGCTGGAACGAAAATCCCAGAATCAATATTCACAAATCCAGCATACACCTTCGCATCAATCATCAAAACGCCCGATGAGATCTCGGTAGTAGTCTCATACGAGACCGAGGAGAAATTGACTGCACTGGAAGAGCTGGGTGAGGCTCAGGAGAGCGATGGACCGTGGTTAGCGTTGCGCGTCCGAGGACCGATGGAACTGAGTGCGTCACTGATTACCTTGACAAATACTTTCACTGACGAGAAGCAATGACGGGAGTGATGAATGAGCTCACAAAGCCGTTTGTTGAAGCTAGCATCCCAGTCTTTGCTTTGTCTTCTTGGTATGTCACTAGCTGACTGGCGCTGATGGTAGGAATACCGACTACCTGCTCATCCCCTGGGCAAAGCGCGAGAAGGGTTTGGAAGCCTTAAACAGCAATGGCTGGACGATAGCAGAGTAGTATAAATATTTGCATAGCATGTTGTATCACCTCTAAGCAAGCACATTCAAGAAATAGCCCACGGCATCACAGCTCAATATCTCCTTCGTCCACTTCCTACTGGCCTCCAATCAATTGCCTTTCCTCCTGCTCTCTGTACATTCCTTAATGGCCTGACTAGTCCACCTAATTCCTGCGCACGTAGGAGATCTGGATCCTGGTCGGGAAGGTAGAAGTAGTGTGGGAGTAGTGGGTGTCCTGACGAGTCCTGGACGGTCAGTTGTGTTCTGTGTTTCAACGATTGACTCACTTTGCCCCCTCGGGATACTTTTCCAAACATCGCGTTGGATTCCACAACTGCGCCGACCCATTGTCCCCAGGTCTCTTCCGAGGCAATAGCACTGAAGCTAGGCTGAGACTATTTCGTCAGCTTAAATGGGACGGTTTAACCGAGAAAGCTTACCTCGATATGCTTGACAAGATCAGGGAGCGAGAGCTTTGAACTGTTTGAGAACACGATGGTCGAGACAATGATGGCGGCCAGATCGATATCTGCCGGTACGGGGGGTACGATCTTTTCTTCCTTGACAGGCGAAGGCGCTCGAGAATGAGTTTTGAGAATGATTGTCCGTGGCTGTACCTCGGGCACGGGGGTCGTTGGGAGTTCAAGTGCTTCTGCCTTGACTTCGAATGTGGTGGTTTCTTCTTCCGACATACTCGATAGAGGGGAACTGGAACGATCTTGACTTTCTTCATCTTCCGACATATCCTCATCCTCATCTTCGTCCTCGTCTTCCATCATGGCAGGAGGACTCGAGGGGGGTAGGGAAGAAAGCGCATCTTGGGCAGGTGAAGAGCTTCCAGCAAAGAGTGAGGCGTGTAGAGCTTCTTCGGCTTGTTCAATCTGTTCTGCCGTCCTGTCTGGTAGGCGTAAAGAGGCGATACATCCGTGGAAATCTACCCGCACAGATGCGTGGCGTTGAATGTCCATATTTTCGCCTTTTTGTAATTTCCGTCGTATAACACCCGCACGGACGGTGACTCCATTTTGACCGAGTGTGATGATCCGTAAACAGTCCGAGATGGGTAGGTATTCTACCACGGCGTGTAATCGAGATGCACAAGAGGCAGTACGGGGCAAGAATATCGTTTTGACGGGTACAGATTGGTTCGAGGCGGAAAGGGAGGAAGTAACGGTAGATGGTAATGTGGTGGTAGTTGAAATATGAGAATCATGATGTCGATGTCGGCCAAAGACATAGACTTGACCGCGTTGAATATCAACTTCGATCATCTCTCCCATAGGTTTGGTAGATGATCCAGATTTCCTCTTTCGACCAACAGGCGAACTCATTCGTGGTGGGGATGATGAAGCGGCGACAGTAGACGATGAAGGGGTCATCAACCTCATTCGAGCGGGAATGGTCGGGATCTTGAAAGCCATGACTGGCTCATCTGTTGGCGCGAGGACGAGTCGCTCCACAGTTGAATGAGGGGGAGTGAACATGACGCGTTGAGAGGAAGTGTATGTATTGGTTTTGGTAGATTTCTTGGTAGATGTGACTGAAGTAGGTGTAGGGGGCAGCTGCTTGGTAGGTTGCAGTACTCTAGCAGTATTGTATGGTGTAGTAGACATTGCTATAGTATAGTATAGTATAGTATAGTAGACGCGGTTCAATGTGCCAACATGAGGAAATCCCATAAACTCAGTCGCGTCTCTTTCTCAGGCACAAAGAAATCAACAAATACAGAAAACGCCGAAATCCCGATGGGTGGGTGGGGAATATGGTGAAGCATGCATAGGAGACAATGTATGATATATATGCTAGAGAGTCTGACCAATACACTGCGTCACTTTCTTCCCATCCCACACGAGTTGACCTCGGAGATAAGTCTTTTCAACGACTCCTTTTAAGGTCTTGCCGACATACGGCGAGACCTTGTTTTTGAATAGCAGGTGTTCCTGTCTGTCAGCCATGGACGCGTGCATAGATAAGGACTTGCCTGGTCAACGACGTATTCAGCCTCTGGGTCAAAGATGACTAAATCCGCATCCATACCCTTGGCGATGCTACCCTTTTGACCCTGGAGACCAACCTGCTGAGCCTGGATCGTACTAACCCAACTCATGATCCGTCCAATATCGACTTTCTTCCCAAATTCAGTCCATAATAGACTCAACCCCAGACCTAGACCCGATACACCTCCCCATGCAGACATGAAGTCCCCCTTCTTCAACTCGGGGATACAAGGTGAATGATCCGAAACCACATAATCAATCACACCATCTAGCAAAGCTTGACAGATCTGTTTCCTGTTCGCTTCGGATCGGATTGGTGGACAGCACTTGTATTGCGTTGCGTTGGCTGGGATATCTTCGGAGGAAAGGGTGAGGTAATGATAGCATGTCTCGACCGTCAAATTGGATACGCCTTCCTCGCGAGCGGATTTGATGCGGGGTACAGCTTCTGCAGCGGATAGATGGACGATATGGAATCGGATGTTGGGGTACGATTTACACATTTTGAGAATAAGTTCGAGGGCGTCTAGTTCAAGTTGAGCCGGACGGGAATTGAGGAATGTCGAGTAATCTTTGGGGTCTTCCTTCGGCTCGGAATGACCGTTTCCGTTCCCGTTCGAGTGATGATGCTTTTCAAGCTCAGCGTGGAATAGAACCAATCCATCTGGCTCGACGCTTTTCCCCTTCCTAGCATTTGTGAGAGCATCACAAGCCTTGACAAGATCCTCTTCAGCGACACAAGGGAATTCCTATCCATTAGCCCCCCTGCCATCCGCTCAAAGAAGGACGTACATCAACCCCAGACTCGATCAAGAAACATTTAAATCCCTTGACTCCCTCATCCAATAATGCACTCAAATCCCCCTCGTTTCCAGGAATGATCCCTCCCCAGAATCCTACGTCGCAGTTTGTCCCTACTTCTTTTGCTTCTGTTCGCTTGACGTTTAGGTTATCGACCGTCGTTGTTGGTGGTATGGAATTTAGGGGCATGTCGATTAAGGTTGTTACTCCCCCACTTATGGCTGCTGTTGTACCTGTTTGGAAACCCTCCCAAGCTGTTCGGCCAGGTTGGTTTAAATGAACGTGTGTGCTATCCTATCAGCAAGTATCAATTGAGAAGAGATGGCTTACTCGATCAACCCAGGTAATAGGATCTTGCTCTCATCCACTTCCAACACTTCCGCTCCGCCCGCGATGTCGGGTTTCAGACCATGGTGTACGTCCAAGACCTTCCCTGTAGTAACGTCCACCTCGATAGTAGCAGCCTGAGGTAGATCACTACCAGGCAACAAAGCCTTGGGGGCAAGGACGACAAGTCTAGATGATCCGGCCATATTATATTTCGTTTTTCCAGTCGACTCGTGACCCTCCTTTCTCGTTGATATGCACAAGTGTGATTCGATTGCCTAGAGACTATATACAGATAGGAGGCACTATAAACAACGGGGATATACACGACGTTTATGAACAAGGAAAGCAATGAATGAAGATGAAGGTGAAGTTGATCCGTCGCAAATGCCGCCGAAATGACCGGAAAGACAGCCGCGAGGTACCCCACACCACAGGCTTACAATAATCTGTATGCATACAACCTCCTAATCTTGCCTACTCGGCGGAGAGGGACACAGTAGTAACAGTCTTCCATTGATCGGTTGTGCCAGTACAATCAACCACTGCAATTTCCTCAATCTCTACTTTACCCACCAAAGTCATCTCCTCATTGACCTTATGTGCCAATTCATCCCTCCTTTCCTTATCAAGATCACCATAAAGTAAACTCAAATGAGGGAAATAGACACCTTTACCTTCCCACTTGAATGTTCTCTCGCATGCTCCTCGGAGTCGACTCAATGCTTCATCGGGTGTAACGGGAGCAAGGACAGATTGATAGTAATGATTTCCGGCTTGAGCGGGTCGTAGTGATAATCTGAGTTTGTTATCCAGTGCTGCTTCCTTTATACATTGAGATAAGAGGGAAGTGATCTCGTCGATAGGGGTTGATTTGGAGATTGGGTGGAAAAGGGTAATGTGGGGTGAGAAGATGGGAGAGGTGGTTTCGTGTTTCGTTAATTGCTCGATTACACCTTGAGCTGAATCGGAAGCGGGCGACTTGGGAATAAGCCAGAAGGCGTAGTCTGTCCATCAATATGAGCACATAGCCCAAGGGGTGAGAGCTCACCCTGGAGAGGATGTTTGTCTGGACCACTCATACTCATGGTTGTATGGGTGTGTGATAGATAAGGAATTGATCGCTCGCCTCGATTGATATACACCGTGACATATTCATTCCTTTCATGATTCTCGCCTTTGTCCCGCCCATGGAGAACGCTAGAATAGCAGGGTCAAAGATTCGGTCGTTCTGAGATTATGCTTATTTTACATGATGCTATTCAAGCTATATTACAATCCAGCACATCGAAGCTCGTGTCAAGCAGAGCAACGCTCATATCAAAGCAATACTTTCTCCCTCCCTCAGATCCACAAACTTAGTTCTTTCCAATCCCCTGATGGTCCCATCCCCAGCCTCCTCCTTTAAAACCCTATCTAAATCGTATTCATCCATTCTTAATGCCCTTCCAATCAACCCAAACACATTGACATGTTCACCATCGTGGTTCTTGATTCACCATTTCGGTCTGATCGCGCTGCACATGCTGGGCTTGTGGTCCGCCATACACTATCAGGTGGCCTGTGATGGTCTTCATGGCTGTAAGACCACAGATCGAGCCGAGAACATTCACGTCGGAGGGGGTCATCAATTCAAGGTTATTGGGACGTATACCATGAAAGGCATCAAGGTACATAGACGGTGGTGTCGCGTTGAGTGGCCTTCATCACAAACGAGCTCAGGTGCGTCATATCATGGAGTCTATTGGACCAAGTTAATCGAGAGTTGAGTACTGGTGCGGTCCTCGGGGTCCAGGCGAGGCTGACGTCTTAGAGTTTCCCAATCCCTTCCAGACCTTGCCGGGTTTAAGCTGGTTTCTTCCACTTGATGTTGCCGACATGCGAAGACCAACCGAATGAGTGTAGCTACTGAACGACATTACATGTGATAAGTATCCCAGAGACGCATGAATGCGTGAAGTACTTGCCAAGGTAGTGACAGAACAGTGATACAGTGACGACATTTACAAATTGAGGTTAATCAACTATCGGCCGGTAATCTATACGATACCACTACATCTAGTCCACTCATATACCCATAGAGTGACTCGCTACTCCGCCCATCATGCCCCGGCCTCAAAAGACATTCTCGAACCCAGTGACTCGGCTTCTGCCATATACTTTCCTATGTACGATAGGACCCAGTGTAACAGCCGCAACGGCATTATTCATCGTCGTCAGTATTTTCCCTTTTCATGCAAATGAGTCTGACGAGATAGCGAACATTGATGTGCCGATATGATCAAGAGAGATCTGGACATGAACGGCCAAGTCCTGGTGATGGGGTTTGTAATAGCCCAACAGTGGGGGCTTTGACAGCTAGTATCATGGCTGCGCTAGCTACTCTTGATGGGATCGTTTGTACGTATATCGAGATCAGCAGGCGAGCACTGACGGGGTAGCATTCTTGTCATCGTCATATGTCCAGAATCTGGCGGATAAGCATGGTCGGAGGCCCCTGCTTATCGTACTGCCGCTACTAGCGACTCTGGCAACTTCGTCAATGATTGTCGCTTGTAAGTCCCTCATCTTCCACTGGGCCAGGGCTGATAAGCAGACATTGTGCCAAACACAGTACGCTTTATCTGTAAACACAGCTGACTTTAGCGCTTGGCTTGGATTCTGTTGGTGTTAAATGGAGTCTTCGTATCGGCCTCGACAAAATCCGTTTTCGTCCCAACGCTATGCGTCGCAGATGTAGCCAATGACAAGCAAAGGTAGGTCCCGCACCCTCATCTCTCGCTTGGTGCTGATGTCAGAACACGGTTCTACTCGCTACTCGAAGCTGTCAGTCTCTTAGGACCAGGTTTCGCATACAGTAAGTCACTCCCCAATCGCAAAGCTGAGTAGCAGTAATTTCCGCCTTATCCTCGCGATATATCCCAAGAGTCCTTTTCCCGTACTACATCGCCCTAGGAGCCCAATTCATCTCCTCACTCTACGCCATCATTTTCGTTCCGGAAACTCTGAAACGATCCACCAAGCAAGACGAGGAGGAAAGTGAAGAAGAGGATTCGGATGATGAGAGTGAAGGTGTTATTGATCAAGTGGTGGAAAGTGTTGTTGAGGCTGTTGTGGAGCCCGTTAAACCTCTTGCTTTGCTGCTTCCTCACCGGGGTAAACATGGGTCATTGGAATGGAGACTGTTCATCCTGACCATGAGTCTGTTGGCTACGACTTCCGGCGTAAGTTCCGAAAGATTCAGGCGTCATCAAGCTGATAATATAGACCGTCTTCATCGCTACAGCATCATTACTATTTCTAAGCGACAAATTCCAATTTAACCCAGAAGCCGTACGTCCCACCTTAGACCGCAGCTGACAGAGCAGAACGCATGGGTCCTAGCTTTCCTGACATTCTCACGATTCGCTTATCTCGTCCTCCTCTTTCCCTTGGTCCAACGATTTGGTCGAATCGCCTACAACCGATATGCAGCTCGCAAGATCAAGAACAACGGAGAGAGGGCGCCTTTGTTATCGTCTAATAGCTTCAAGGCGAAGAAGGAGAACGAGGAGGCTAATCACTTTGATGCGAGTATCATCTGCACAGAGGAGCTTGGCTGACGGATAGGTGATTCTGCTATTTGTCTCTGTATGCTTTGACGCGTTTGCTTTGATGCTTGTGTCCACCTCGACTACATGGAAGCATGCTCTAGTCGGTGAGTCACAAGCCTGACAAACATGATCATAGCTCACTAATAGGTTTCGGTATCCTAGCATTCGGATCTGGTGACAATCCAACTTTCAAATCTGTCTTTGTCTCTTCCGTTCCAACTGAACATGCCAGTGAGTCCTTCCAATGTGATGTTCCAGTTTAGGGGCTGACCCGAAGGTCAAGCATTAGCAGCACTGGACATGGTCTTCAACGCCGCTAGGCTGCTATCGCCGTTACTGCTAGGAAGCATTTACGCGATATTCGCTGAACGTGGACACCCCGAGTTGCTGTTCCTTGTAGCTGGCGTGAGTCCCAAACTTTCGCGGCTTCATCGCGGTACTAATGACCCAGGGTCTGTGTGCGGTGGGTGCAGCCCTACTTGCTCCTCTTGTCTTCCTTGGACGTAAAGCAACGCGGCTGTAGCGGATCACGGACAACGAAGAGAGACTTGATGAAACGTAAAACGTCGACATGCTGTACTAAATGATACATTCAATTGCACTACATGCAAGCATTACTTCGCAGACTAGACGGCATTGCCAACAGGAGTAGTAGACTCTGGAGAACCACCTCCCTCCCTATTGAACCTCTTCTCGATAGTCTGCTGACTAGGTTTCCCATTCCTAAACTCGTCACTCCCGACTCTGGTCACTTCATCACCAAATGTGACGGGATCCCTCTGTTTTCGGGTAATGTACCCCGCAGGAACCCATTTATGAGATGTCCAAGGTTTAAGTTCGGGTTGAGAGTACATTTGATCGACATTTTCGAGGGATAGACCGACGGTCTCGTAGAGGAAGAACCAGACTATGATTGCTATAGCGATATTGCAACCTGCGAAGACGAAGCCGAAATTGTAACCGATACCGTCGTTTGCCAATGGGGTGAGAAAAGCCACCATGACTGGTTATCAGTATTGGCTACAGTTCCGAAGAGTGGGAACTTACAGTTCCCAAGCCAATTTCCTGCAGTAGCGAGAGAAGCCTGCTTGGCTCGAGTTCTCTGAGGGAATGTCTCGCCGATGACGACCCAAGCCATAGGACCCCAGGTACCCGCGAACGAAGCGATGAAGAGACATGTAGCGACAATCAACATGATTCCAGCAGCTTCATTCTCTGCTGGTGGAAGAGCGACTGCAACAGCAGCGTAAATGATCAACCAGGTTGCCTGCCATAGAGCACCAATAAAGAGTGGCCATCGACGACCGAATTTCTCGACTACGTATAGACCGTAGAAAGTCATTCCGACATTTACCGCACCCAGGATGAGTTGAGTCTGGAGAGGATCCTCGATACCGGCTTGTTCGAATAGTCGGGCTCCATAGTACATGAAGTAGTTGACTACCTGTCAGTGTGTGAGATTGCGGTGAAGTGTATGAGGACCTACTTCCGGTCCACTGCTGACCAAAGTGAATGATGATACCGAGTAAAGTTCGGTACAGGACCTTTGGAGTGGTACCAGTACTCTTTTGGAAACATTCCATCCAAGTTCCAGTCCCAGCTCGCCTTTGTTCTTCGAGGATAGCATACATCTCCGTAATATCGGCATTAACCAATTCACCATGCGCATCATCCTTCAAACCCCTCAAACGAGCAAGTGACATTCGAGCACCATCCCAATCATGTCGACCTGCTAGCCACCGTGGGGACTCGGGGAGTATCAGAACACCGAATCCTAGAGGTAGGGAGAATGCGATTCCGAGTCCGATGACGATTCGCCATGATGCGTCGGATTCTTGGATGTTTCGGACTCCGTAGTTGATCAGATTGGAGACGAGGATACCGATTGTGATCATGAGTTGGTAAGATGCGACTACGGCTCCTCGGATCTCCTTGGGAGCACATTCGGATTGGTACATCGGTACGCCGACGGACAAGTTTCCCTGTTCATCAGACCATTGTAGCTCTACCGGTTGCGGGAGTGACTCACAACACCGAGACCAGCAACGAAGCGACCCATCATCATATGAACCCAAGAGTTCATAGCGGTGATCTGAATGATGTTACCAATGATGAACATAATGACACCGAAAGAAAGACTCTTCCGTCGACCGAACCAATCAGAGGTGCTACTCATCAGCTTCATCCTCACATTTTGATGTCAGTCAAGACTCACTAGGCACCAGATAAGGCTCCGATTAAAGTACCGATACTCATCAATGAAACCAATAACGATTCGATGATGGGAACGAATTGGTTGGGCTCCCCAGGAGCAGCGGGTTCACCAGTTGCGAACCTATTACGCTAATGATCAGCTCCGTGATATCTTCGGGCATAAAGCAAACGAACGAAGTCTGAGAATATAAGCATCCCCGAGATTTGACCAGTATCGTAACCGAAGAGGAAACCTCCCACGGAGGTGACTACCCCCAGGAGGATACTTTCGACACCACATTCGGCCCCATTGACCCGAATGGATCTGAGGATCAGTCGCGAACAGCCAAACGGGGAGGGTACTTGCCGTTTTCCAAGTCCCATTTCTGCAGGATGGCTTGTCTTGTCGAGCGTTGGATAGAAATAAGATAGTAAGTCGCTTCGCGTTGGTTTGTCAAGGTTATGAGGAGGGCGAATCAGTACAGAAGTCCGAGCCCCTTTTATGTTTACCTTGTCGAGCGGTGGCCCCCGTCCCAGGGATGCCATCAGCTCCGACGATACGCCATAGCCCAGCCTGCCAAGTGGGTATGACGAACAACCTGAACTTGGACCGGCGGCGCGTCTGGAATGTTATTGCCCAAGCCTTCGGCTTTGCGTCTTGGCATCGTCACGAGTTGGGGCCTCGTGCTCGGATCATAACCTGATTTATTCAAAAAGTTCTCAAACGCTTACTTCCTTGTTGCAAGGGGTAAATGGAACTGGTATACGCAGTAATTGCGGGGGTGACGAGTGTGATAGATGCTTGTCGGAACAGGCAAATGCTCAACGCCGCATTGTACATTCTCTTAATTTCGCCCTGGTTCCTTGCCCTTTTCTCCTTTCCGGGAAAACGACGACCTATGCCCAGACCGCCGAGGCCACCTCGTATATGCATCAGAGGAGGTCGACGTCTCCCATTCACATAGTCGCATCGTTGTAGTATGGTGCTCATGGACGACCAAGAGGCAGCGAGGTCTTGGCATGACGTATAACCCTTTCCAGCGGCTCTGGTTAGGGACGCCCGCGGACAAACGCATCAGTTTCGGTATTGACCTTAATGAATGGCAACCAATACTCATATGTAATTTAGTCCAGAACATGCCAAATCAGTCCTCGGTAAGAAACGTTCGAATGAAATCCTTTTGGCATTGCCGCAGAAAGTGCCTGCTCGGATGGCTTGATTCTTGGCGGACAACCCCGACGAGACAACTGTCGCTCTTCTCGGAATAAATCATCGAGAACCAGCTTGGGTGTCGGTTGGATGACTTGAGACTCCCATCGTTTCCGACTTCGGGCCGTATCGGCCTGAGCATAGAAAGACCAGAGTAGGCTTGTGAAGTGTGAGCATTGGGACGGTGAAGACGGGTTTCTTTGAATCACGCCTATGAAGTCGGCAAAGAAGGTGTACATCTATTGATCTACTTAGTATGTACTGTGTTGTCGACTCAGGGTGCTACCTTCGAGATATCTGCCGAAGAAACCTTACCCTCAAGGATCAGTTCCGCCAGAACCTTGCCCGTTCCCGGGCCCTGTGTAATTCCCCAACACGAGTGTCTGCTTGTCAGTCCCGCTACTCAATCACAACGATATCACTTACCCAGATCCAATGTATACGCCCTCGACACCTTGGACCTTCCCGACAAACGGCCGTCCACGATCGGCCATGGGTAGGTAACATGCTTGCTCTGCTTTCGTCTCGGCGTTTCCGGGCTCGAATACTGGTGATAGGTTCTTCGCTTGATGGTGGAGTTGTGCGATTGCTTTGGCAGATGGTTTGACTAGGTCTGCCGAAGGTGGAAGGGGCTCTTCGTCTCCCGCTCCACAGATGTAAGCGGTCCCTGAATCGTCACCACCATCTATCGAGAAGTATAGATCACGTACCGTCCGGCCTAGCATATACCTCTGGCTCCCCTACACTCCCGTCCGCCATGTTCATACTCGTAAACAAGCAATGTGCCGTCAGTGGTTCCTTCGTCTTCAAAACGATACTATGTGCCCTCGATCCCGATACAGCCAGCTTGCCTCCAATCTTGTTACCCAGTAATTTTGTCGCTAGACTTCCAGTCCAAGGTCCAGCAGCCAGAATTACGGTATCGGCCTCTACCGTCTCCTCTCCGGTTGCGGTCTTGATCTTGACGCTTTTTGGGCTCTGAGTAGCTACTTCCTTCGCTTGAGAACTTCCACCCAGCGTTTTAAAAATTACGCTCGAGGTGCTAGCGGTTGATAGATCCATGCCGACAGCTTGACCGATTTTGAGAGATGTATTGGGTTGCTTTAGGAATTCTTGCGAGAAGAAATTGGTGAATTGTCCTGGGTGGACTTGAGCTGTTGTTGAGTGTCCTCCTAGTTTCCGGGATGATTGGACGTCATTTGTCAGCCATTCTAGTGGTGGAGCTTTTTTCGAAGGTCGGCTTCCGTCTGTATCTATCGACTGTTCGTTAGCTGATTGTCCTGTCCGCTAGAGCGTTCGAGATAAGACAAGCATACCAGAGTCTCGACCGTCCGGTATCCCCAATTCGATGCACCGTCGTACTTATCCGATAGCTCCTTGTGCAGATCGTAACTCATCGCTGCCAGACCTGCTCCGTCAGCTTCCTATCCTCTGTGTACGGAGGAGACTTGCTAGCAGTAGCTGATCCATGCCAGTCTTTAGCCAAAAATCCACCACTATATCCAGAAGCTCCAGCTGCTACCTTCGTACCCTCGACAACTGTAATCTTCGAACCGGAAGGCCGCTTGGGATGTGTTGCTAAGTACCAAGCTGTGGTAATCCCTGCTATTCCTCCACCTACGATAACGATGTTCTCTGGTCCTTGCGACATTTTACTGGTGGTTCTCAGGAAGCGCGATATGATGAATAGGTTATGTTTGATAACAAAAAAGAGATTCACCCTTCAAGTTATGCGAGATGGTGGAGATGACATGGAAAGTGGAGGCATGTTCATTTCTGACGTAAGGTGCGTAAGGTGGCGGTGACAGGTCGAGGTGACACGGAAACAGTCACTTTCCGAGTGAAAGCAACGGCATTATCGATAAATGGCTTTTCGGGAATATACAATTCATGCGGAAGCAATGATGAGGAAACCCACTGTGGGGATCGTAGTCAGTGAAGAGAGATTGTCTTTTTGTATAATCGCGAGTCAATGCAACGGGATTAGTGATAAATGAACTCGGCAATATGCGTTTGATGCCGAATACAGTTTGCATGCATTTGGGCAAGTCAGAGCAACGCTAATGGGCATTAATGCTTCAGCAGCATTACAGCACTCAGGCTAGCCTATCATCTCTACATCACTCTCGCCATTTCTGTGTCCTCTACTACTCAACCTCAACAACCTACAGACTATACACGAAATCGACGTTTTGAAGATCAGTCCTAAATTCTCAGCTCATGCTGACCGGTCCTGACGCTTGACTCACAAATCACTGAACGCGTTCGCATTATAGGCTTCCGCCTCCGCTTCGTGCCCTTCGCCAATGTTCTTCTCCTTTTGCTCCGCCCTCAATTTTGCCCAGTTCGACGAGTTCTCGAGCGACAAATCGACATGTGTCCCGGTCCTGCCGAGGTCCCTTCTTCGCTTGATATTCCTCAAATTCAACATTCTCAGGTAGAACATTTGAAATACTACACACCCAGCCAACACACACATGACGACCAGGTTAGCGGTGAGGCCGGTGTGGTAATACGGCGCCTCTCGAGAATAGTATACGAATGGACCACCAATATTACCGACTGTAAGGCCGAGGTAGAGCATCCCAGTAGTTGTGGTCTTCTTGGTATGGCCGGCGGTATTTGCGAATGCCCATGAGAAGACGATGGGAGTGATGCACTGGTAAACTTGGAGGATAAAGTAGACGGCCAAGAGTTCTGATTTGTATTCGGGTCCCCGGGGCAGAGCGTACAAAGCTGCTGCGGCTGCTAGGGGGAACATGATGGCGACGAGGAGGACTGGTGTCTTTCGCTTGCTGTAGAGGACAGCGGTGGCAGATCTGGTCATTAGCCAGGTGACTTGAGGGACGATCCGGGATGGAACTTACAGTATATTGACGACAATTGAGATGGCTCCAGGGATCATGTTGTACAGGATTGTTTGGAACTGAGTGAGTCCGAATCCTTTCAGGATCAAAGCTGCACTGTTAAATCT
>Ga0308160_10003177_pt1 | contig 18804 bp, 18 predicted proteins | sample PhyFR1_FD_201036 | JGI IMG/M metagenome (GOLD analysis project Ga0308160, IMG submission 201036) | Phyllosphere microbial communities from UC Gill Tract Community Farm, Albany, California, United States - DLSLF.R1 | ecosystem: Host-associated > Plants > Phyllosphere > Unclassified | place: USA...
TGCCCTGAGCCTCATTGGCTTGTTGTAAGACTTGCAGTGCCTGGGTCTGATACATGTGTTGAGCTTGCTCGTGGGCTTGGTGAAGCCTGGCTTGCTGCTCTTGCTGTTGTTGGATTCGCTGAGCGGCCAGGGCCTGGAATCGAGGTGCACTAAACGGGGCAGACTGGCTTTGCTGTTGTTGTTGAGCTTGTTGCTGGGCGATCTGGTTGGCTTGGATCTGAGCTTGCAGAAGCTGGATTTGCTGGTATTGAGCAGCAAGGAGCTGTTGCTGGTATGCAAAGTCGACTCCGTAAGGATTGATACCATCACTATCGGTCTCTGGCAGCCCAGCGAGAGGGTTCTGGTAGGCTAACCCTGCGGCAGAGAAAGAGCCTGATCCGGTAGATAGGTAGTTGCTCATGGATGCCGAGATTGAGGTCGAAGAAGTCCGTCTTTCGCTGGTCCCAGCAGCAAACGAGGCAGCTCGAGGCGGAAAGGCGCCTGCAGGCGACAAAGCTGAGTTGGCAGTGTTTGGTGAAAGAGATGGCTGGAAGCTTGGAGCATCGGCCTTGAGCTTCTTCCCGCTGGAAGATGGGATCGACTGAGATGTACTTCGATCGCCTTGGGACTGCGACATGCTCATCGATCGTCCAGACGTTGATGCGGAAGGCAGAGATGGTGCTGCAGCCGTGCTGGGGGAAATAGCCTTGAGGTCGGAAATCATCTTTTGCAGACTGGTCAAGGCGTCTCCACTACCATTCTTCTCAAGGAGCTTCTTGTGCGCGACTTCGAGAGCGGCATCCAAAGCCGTACGAGGTGGCGAGACGTGCGCATGCAAAACGCGTGGCTGTGATTCTGATCGAGAAGAGTTGGCGGAAACAGATCGAGGAGGTACTCCTCCGGTGTCGATGGGTTGAGGGCGCTTGCCTTGGTTTCTTCCCTGCTGTCCACCATTCTGAGCCTTCTTTCCTTTTCCTCTATCTTGACCTTGGTTGTTGTTATTCTTCGTCTCTGATGTTCCATTACCTCCTACTTTCCCATCGTCCCGGTTGACGGGGGATCCGAGCTTGACGCCTCCACCGATGGTAGTGGTATTACCGCTACTGACTCGGCTATTGCCATCACCGCGTGACGAATGCGAGTTCGAGCGGGACGTTCCTCCGGACTTGCCGCCGTTGGAGCGACCTCGTCGAGAGGAGTTGGAATTGGCTGAAGACGGACGCGAGATTTGGGAAGGTGGGGCGAGTGTCGCGCCGGAGGACGGATTAGGCTTGGCAGCCGGGTCGGTGGATGACATGGTGAATGGAACTCGGTATGAGTGAGAGTGACAGGGGGGAAGATCTATAGATGGACAAGTCTGTGAGTGTGAGCTGATTTCGGAACACGAGCTATGGTCGCGATGAGACGAACAGTGGAGCACAGCTTACCTACGGGTGCGTAGTTGCGATGGCCTCCTGGGAAGGGGAGGTGATGGTGCTTGTCGAAGCGCTGATGTCTCGATGACAAGTCTAGGTATGCTGTTGACAGAGAGAGGGTGTGTGCGAGGGAGGAAGGGGGTGTCTAGAATGAAGAGTAGAGAGAGATAGTGAATGACACCTTATTCCTCTCCTTTCCTTTCCTTATTCTAAAGTGTCCGAGCTTAACTGAACCAGTTACCGAATCGTCACCGACGCGTTCATTTGTGGCACAAAGATAACACGTGTCGTGGCAGAGTTGCAAAGCCTTGGCTTGGCGTTGGATACACTGTAGTCCAGTCAAATGTGGTGAAGAGATTCACTTATACGTTGTGGTGGGTTCTGCACTCATGCAAAGCATCACCGGCTGAGCATTCGATGGTATGGAAAGGCTCGGCAGTCTGTATGTGAGTCTCGGTCTTGACGGGCTGAAACGTCCAACAGCGTTGGACAAAGCCCCTCCCAGGCTTACTGTGACCGGTCGTTGGACACATCCCGCTGTTCAAGCCGCTTCGTGCTCAGCAAACGTCTGGTGACAATCCGCCTCGCATAGTAGAGCCACTGGAACGAATGGCCTTGGACTCATGACATCGGGAAGCTAAAGCCAAGATCGCTTCAACAGCCGGGCGGGAGGGCCCGTATGACAGGGGGAAAGTCGGCCTGTGGCGCCTATTGACTCGACAGCTTTAGTGCACGATAAGTCACCAAGCTCGAGCGTCATAGCACTGCGCCCAGTGGCTGGCTCGCATCGATTCCAACGGACTTAATCAATGGTGCTCGACGATCATGACGCGAAAGATGACGAAACCGACGATCATGTCAGCGTCTAAAACAATGTGCCTGCTTAGCTGTGTATTTCAGAGTTTCAAAACTGATAATGCTTACTCGAGCACTATTGCTCAATGACGAGCTGCAGATATACGCATATGCACAGCCTAAAGGTATTGGTCGAGTCAAACCATGACGACGATGACGATGGGTAATTTCTGTTGTCTCCTTTGCCAAACATCATTCAAATTGGGGTATATATAGTGACTCTCGGTGGACCTCTGCTCTTGATTCACTCACTTCGACATAACAAACAAGATGTCAGATGTCAATGCCAATATCGCTAGGACCGTCGACAATTTCAACGGAGGTGAACATAGTAGATCCGACCTTGCACCCGCGATCGTCTTTCTAGTTGTGGTAAGCCCTTTCCACTAGGTATGTTCACTCATCAGGCTGACTTATAGCTCGCTCTCGCGTTGCCTGTTCTCATATGGAGGGCTATATCCCGGAAACACAGATGTCGAGAACTTATCGGAGCGGGTCTCTGGTTCATCACTAGGACTATATCTTTGATAATGCGGGCCTACATGTCTCGACGACCTTATGGACAAAAGACCTTGAGTGAGTGAATGTACTTCGCATCCCTCGAGTTCACGGCGTTGATCAGCTAGTTGCCGAACTTATCCTCACTTCCATCTCTCCCCTTTTCCTGATCAACTCCCTCGTCGACCTCTGGCAGCGGCACATGGAGACGCGAGACGCTTACTCTCACACCAATACCGCCCGCAACGGTGTCGATACCACACACAGTGGTGTCAACAACGACATCGCCACCGACAGAGAAGGACGCAAGAATATCACATGGGTCAAAATTGTCTCTGCGTAAGCTTTTTAATTCTAATCCTTCGGACGCCCGCTGACGTTCAAGCCTTCTCAAACTCATCCTGGTCGTATCTCTCGCCACTGCCATCGCCGCCGGCGTGCTAGTCGGCAAAGACCTCAACGATGAAGCCCGACGAAGGGTTATTGCCAACTTGCTCAAAGCCAGTTACGTTTTAGCACTCGGTAAGTCCTCCACACTTCGTACATGATGCGGAACTGACATGTAGCTGTTACTGTCATCTCCCTTCTTGCCAAGCTTGCCACCCACAAAGCCAACGGAAGAAGTTTGAAGAAGCAAATGCTTGTTTACGCCTACACCCTTCCTCTCCTCGTACTCAGTATCTACCGAGTCGCAAGTTCTCTCGTCCACCACCAGACCTAGCTAATGATCAGATTCAGGTCTTCTCCGGCTATCGAGCAAAATCCCGAACGCTGGCGGCTTTTTATGTGGCCATGATTCTGTTTGAGTTGTAAGTCTCCTTCACGTCTACTAAAGGACTCGATCTAATGAGCAGTATCGCCTACGGTATCCTCCTTGCAGTCTCCATTCCTAAATGGTTCCGATCGGCTCGGGATCACGTCGGACACTCAGGGGTGGAGAAGGGTCACAGGCATTCTGATGATCATTCCACCATGACCGGTACTGCGGCCTAAGACTCGATTGACGGATCATTATCATTTAGCTCATCGTAATACAAGGACGAGAGCATGTATACACGAATTGCGAACGGATCCCAACTGGCAGTACTCTTCCTTCTTCGTGCTTCTGCATGCCTGTGTCTGATGGGTATGATGATCTCAAGCTTTACTGCCACGAGCGAGCATAGACTCATCAAGGTTGCAGCACTGCATGGGGGCTTGCAAGTCACAGGTCCATCCGATAGTATTTGCATGGTGGAAATATCGTTTCCAAGTCCCTTCTCACGAAATGGAGTTTTATGTACAGCGTAGTCAACTACTCTTATCCTCTGCCGCTCCTTTGAAGCTACGACATAAGCCACTCCTGACCTAATATAGACTTTGTATAGACCGCCGTCAGACTACCTGATTTACGGACGGCGAAAAGTATCCAGTGTAGTTGCTTTCCCCAGCTGTTCCCGCTGGTACGATCGTCTTACAGCCAAGCGGTACCTGAATTGTGGTCTCATCGTCACCGCGGTTGGCACTTCTCCAAATATCGGTGACCTCGTCTGTGTGGTTGTTTCCCTCCCGGATAAAATTCTCCCACCCGTACACAACCCTTGGCCCTGCCCCGTCGTCTCGAATATACGACCCTTTCCCTTTGGTTGCTCTGTCGAACTTCCCATTGGTATCCCCGATTGTGAAATCAGCCATCTTCCCACGACCTTTTTCAGTCCCGACCGAGCCGTCGTATGTGAGTACTTCTTGATTAATCTCGAATTCCGTCGGGATTGCTCGGTAGATAGTGGGGACGAATACATCGCCGTCGTTTGTAGGAGGGGTTATCATTTGAATTGGTCGGATCAAGGAGACCTCTCTAGTCTGTGGGTCCATGATCCCCTCGTGGCCCTGTGTGCCAACGATAGCATAGATTATTCGCTCCCTGTGGGGTCGGAGACGGTTTACGACCGATCTGCGGGTAAGATCGACATACCCTCCGCATTCGGTTCCATCATCAGCCGCCCAGTGGCAAGTCGAGAAAGCTTGTCCCATCCTGTAACTTATGGAAATCATACCAGAACGGCCGTCTTCGGTCCTGAACCTGCCATCATGACCAACAAGAATCGGATTTTCAATAGCACTGGGAAACCGAGATTGGGTGGCAAAAGGTGCCTGGCTCGCTGCAGACTGTGTAATGACTTCTACACCAGTCACGTCGACCTGGATCGGTGGTGGGAATTGCTCATCGGAAGTGATGGGGGGATTCATGGTTACTTAATGGATATACGCTGGTGGTCGAGAGCTGTGGCGAAGATGGGTTTATTGTATCGAGAGTGTCGGGTGATATGACCGATGTCCTATATACATGTATTATGTAAGAGCTCCGGTCTCGCAGAGTCCGTCGTCATGCTGTGTCAACATGAAGGGATCAAGAACTGGATGTCGGGTCAGAAGGCGCATTGTATGCAAAGGAAGCGCCAGCATCGCCGAGCTGCGCAATCAGAGTCAAGCGTCAAGACTCAGGTCTCAAGCCGACATGGGGATTTAGTCTGAGGATGGAGCTGGATTCCATCCTTTCATCTGAAAGCCGAAGCTCCGTCTTCCCATTCAATGACATTCAAGAGCTTGGATCAAAGGATGTGTACATAACGCCCGGGAAACACAGGAAAGCGGCGAAGTCGATCAAGAAGCATGGGAGCTGTCAGTAGATCCTGCCCCATCTGAGGATCCCAACCCTCTCAGTTGTAGCGGTCGCATATGGCACAGCAAGTACGTCTGAGCCAGCGCAGCTCTCTTTTCGTGTGCGTTCTTGCGTCATCCAGACTACTCAAATGACGGCGACTACACATCTACACAAGGCCTCCATTCGTTGATCGAGTACTGTAGCCGAGTCTCGACTAGACACCCAGATTACTTTCCGAATCCCCGACGCTCGAACGGCCCGCGGTACGACGTTACGACCTAGTGTTAGTGGTCACAGCGACACACCATGACTTCTAATCGCCTTTAGGCTTTCCGGGCCAGATTGTCTCCTCAGCATCGTATATACATATGATGAAGCACCGGTAGTTGGACAACCACCCATCGGTGCACGATCCCTTCCACATCCAGATAACGAATGATATGTACATTGTGAAGTATTCCCAGGAGTCCCTGTAGTCAGAGACCAGCGCCCACACTGACTGGCCCCCTCTTCCCCCCGCTTCTCAACGCCATTGAGTTATGCGCTGAGTGTTCGAAGGCTGGTACAGTTACGTTCAATACCATGGGCACTTTCTTCCCCGTTGTAGTAGCCCGGCACCTCTACGATACGAGACGGGGTTTGAATCGCTCTCACTTCCTCGCCCTTCCTGCGCAGGTGTCGCCAAGATGCGTTCGTTAGAACATGCTGCCCTTGACCAGTAGTGGAAAATTCGCCTGGAGCGAGGGAGTAGAAAGACTGCCCTGCAGGAAACATGACAGGTGTTGCTTGGAACTCGGGTGGCGAGTTCGTTGCGTGGCTGGTGGGCGGGACAATAGTGGTGCCAGGCACCACAAGTATGGGTACACCTCTCGATTCGCTGCCCGGCGAGTTGAGATTATCAATGGTATGGAAGCCTTCGTTGTTGATGAGACTGTAATGGGCGCGCCAGATTGACGGGGACTGACTGCCAATCTCAATACACTGGACATCCTCTAGACCCCCATACTGCACGATAATCCCATTCTCGTTCTTCTCCTGCCAGTTGACGGTCCAGAGTGAAGCTCCGTTGGCGTAGACCTTTGAACGGTAGCCTGATCGAGAGTTGCCGGTTCGGTCATTGATGTAGCTGAAAGCGCCATCTTCCGTCAAGGGGATGTTCTCCTTGCCTAGATGTGTCGGTCCAGCCATGAATGCCGCATACCTTCGCACGGCTCCATCATGCGATATGGGAGGCGGCGTGAAGACATTGACCTGGCCTCGAAGAGGCCAACAATCTTTGGTCGTTACAGACTCGACAGGGTCTTGGGAAGCCATGGAAGTATGAGTGTAGACGCGCGTGGCTCACAGACAAGGGGTGTACTTGGTGGTGAAGTGTTGTCGCAAATCAAGTGTGAAATGCAGTGTTAATGGCGTGGGAAGATTTATATCTTTCCAAGAAATCGGGCAATTTCCAGGGCTATATATACCCTTGGAGAGCTCGGCGTAACGGAGAACCAGCCTTCTTCATGACTGATCAAGCCGGGTGGCGAATTATGCACAGGATTGACTTGCAAGGAGGTGACGGTGTCGCCGAGGCGCCTGAAAGGGGGGTTTTCCCGACGAACAAGGGATTGCTCGGGCATATCAAGACGCCCTCGAGCCCACAGGTCGGTGAGATACATGGCTGACCTACACCTGCGCGTTATGACCCGCATGCATTAGCTCGGGAGATCGGTGACACGGTCATGCGAGAAGTGTCCGAGCGTCAGGGCTTACAGGAGACGTTAGTTTGACAGTCAGTCTCCGGCGGCGCTCTCTGCCTTGCGAGTCAAAGGAAGGGACACATCTCACCGTGAGCCCGAAAACCGTTAGAGCTCCGACCAGCGATTGAAAAGAGGTGTCCGGTTTGCCGGGATGAGCGAGCAAAGGTACGAGGAGAGCTCATCCCGGCGATGAGGCTTGACAATCTCTTTCATGTATGCTGCCCGAGGTCGGTCATGGCTTTGGCCGGAATCGCCAGAGATCGATCGATCGATGATCGGTCGAAACGATTAGGTTTCGCTGCCTTGTGATTTGTTCCAGCACTCGCTCGGGCGAGGTCTTCGATGACGATTCGGGGCGAAGATGGTTGAGATCATCAATGAATCACTCATGAAACTCAAGGTTGATTACACTGCTGGAAACTCTCGCTTCTCCATAGGATAAGCCCCCACCACGAACCTAAGGGCGACACGGGATCAAGGTCAAGCAGGAACCATCGTGGGAATCCGGTGCCAATGACAAGAACGGCAAGCAATCATTCGCCCTAGATGTATTAAGATCAGACCTCATCGGCCCAGAGCAGGAGCGTGTAGTGTGAGAATTGTGAAAACATGATCGGTGTAAAGCCGCAGTACTGATGCAGATACATAAAGAGGAAATTTAGTGGAGCAGAGATAAAGTCAAGATGATGCAAATGATTACAAGTGGTAGTAGGGATGATTGAGAGAACGATGAGATGGTAAGTGAAAAAAGTGTGTTGAGTATATGCAAGTTGGGTTGTTATCAGCAACGAGGCCACACCAAGACAGACTTACAAGTGAAGCAGGTCATTGGAGAGTGGAGAGCCCTCTTTGGCCAAGAGAAATGTTGACGAAACCGGTAGTATTCGACACGCTCCTAGGTCCAGCGGCTGCAGAGGGGACCACCAAATCACGACCGCATCCGGTAAAGTGCGTGAGCGGTTGACCATTGGACCCATTTTCCCTGTAGAACTCCCATCTTGTGTTTTGGAAATCACCGAGGTGGACGAATCCGCCCTCATGTCCAGTCTCGTGCCGCCAGCGTGTACCTTCCCGATTGCCTGCTTTCATGTGCTGAATCGTTACATTGCTGGGGGCGTCGTTCATGACCGCCCAAGTATAGCAGTCTTGCGGTGCAAATTCGATAGGTATGGCTGTGCACTGGGGTGCCACAAGGAAAGATTCGGCAGCACTAGCCGCAGACTGTTCCGGTTGCTGCATCTCGAGAAGCCTGGTGACGCTCGCCTTGATCAGGACACGTCCCGCGTTGCTGAGAATACTTGTATCCTTGATGACGGCACCACGTCCTTGTTCGTTGATCGAATACTGATACGTGTGGGTTGTGGGCTCATTCCCGAATCGCCCTGGAAATTGCTGGGTCTGGAATCGCCCGCCGTAAGTGTATCCGTCTTTAGTCTGTTGTCGCCAATCGCAAAATTGCAAATCGCCACCATCAGCAGCAGGCATACGGTATTCCAACCTCGAGACGGACCCAATACCTGTCAATCCTGGGGTACTCGGAGGCTCTTTGAAGTCGAGTTCGAGTAACTGAAGATACGAGGCGGCATCGGCGAATTTGACACCCTCGCGACTGACATTGGCCTCCGTCGGAATGCCAGATGGATGATAGTATGCCGTTGATTGATTGCTCATATTGGATCCGAGTGATGTATGTAGCGATACAAACGGTATGTTGATGCTGCGCAATTGGTCGGCCTGGGGTTGTATAAGTCGAACGTATTCGACAAATAGGGATTCGCGAAGATCAGTGGCGGCATCAAGAAGGCCGTAGGTCCAGGTCTTGAGTCACTCTCTCGACCCGAGCTCCAAGTGAAAGGAAGCGATATCAAGGAACACTTTGTAAAGCCGGGCTGTACGTAAGATGTGGCGAGCTAGATCCGAGGCTGGTGTGACATGCGCAGGCGTCGCGAGTTAGGCCGTGTAGACGAGTAGGTCGGCGCTGATTCGTTTTGATATCCGGCGTCGCGACCGGTTGATTCCCAGCATGCAACGGCAGTTGACCCAGACAGTAGTGACGACTGTCGAGGATACCTGCGACTGATAATCAGCCTACCCGGACGCCCATGTCAGCAAGTCAAACATCATTTCGGGGGGAAAGTGGGAATGATCATGTTGTTACATATGCCGCTACTGTCCTATATCCTATATTCTACTTCTCGTACTTGGAAACATCAACACCATGGTTGTTGTGGTTTACCAAGTTGAACCTGAAATCATCAGCGTCGTGCTCTAACCTCACACAGACTCGGCAGTCAAGCGCAACGACAGACTCACCATGGCATAGCATGTAGTTTCAGTTGACTCCACGTAGAATTCCTACTAGCCATTCCTTGTAGGTACTCGCTCATATCCGTAGTTCCATATACTGATTTCCCAGATTTTGCGAGTTCTGATAATTCCCTCTGATCCTTCTCAACTTCACGTGCATTTTCCCTCGTTCCCCAGAATCGGACTACGACGTCAGCTCGCCCATTCTCGCCGCTATCCGTTGGTAGACAGGGTCACAGGGCGTGAAGAACGTACATGAAGATTGCTGGTATGCTAGCATGAATCCAGCACAACATCCCAAGAAACCAGTTAATCTTAATGCGGGTTTGATTCCATATTTGTATTTCGTAGGGTCGACCTTTTCTGTTTGGTGAGCTTCCTCCTCTCACTGCTGGTCGAACATGCCCTGACGGGCATGGGTGACATACCAAATAGGTACAAAGCGGTAGGTCCAGCAGCCGTAGCGATAGCCCAAGTTGCATAATCGCTCGGACGGAAATATCGAACGACCCTTGAGAAATGTGGATCCGAGTCGATGAGTGGGAAGTCTCTATGTGTTTGTAGTAAAGGCATGATGCAGATAGGGGGTATGTATAGGTAATCTGGTACAGTTGATAGGTAGACGGAGGAGGAGTGGACGGGGAATCGGTATTTAGACGGTTAAAACGTGGTTGTGGCACCCTGTCAGTACTCGATCACATGTCGCTGCACTCCTCTTGATGTCCTTCATGCCTGCCTGTCACGCGGTATATGTACTCTGGGACAACCCGGAGCACATCGAAAGACTCAGGAGTGTCCCCATACCTCGACAATACTACAAGATTCGTTGAAAACTTCCTACTTGGTTGATATTGACAACAACGAAGGCGAAACGAAAGTCATTCATTATGTGCATGCGATGATGGCGAGATGAAACCATGAGTTCGTGGATGTATTCTACATATACGACAGGATGAATATTATACACTTAGATGATGAAACACTTTAGATCGGAATATCTGCTGCTCGAACCTGATCAGCGCTCGTCGAACCAGCTGGTCCACCTGTAGCTGTATCGGTTGAATCCGTCGTCTCGGTCTTGGGCTTTCGTTCGACAGCTGTTTATCAGTACTCATACTCGATTTAATCATGTTGATTTGACAAGACATACCCTCAGTTCGGCAAGCAGGACAAGCATTCCTGCCGACTTTGATCCACTGATCTACACATTCCCTATGGAAGACATGCCGACAGCTTAGAATCCTACATTCCTCATCCTCTTCGAAATCGGATAAGCATACCTGACATCAGCTCCATCCACTCAGAGCACAATCAGACATGGCCGAGGACGGAAAGACTCACCAGGCACCTATCAGCGCTCCCCTCTAGCACTTCCTTCTTCTCGACCAATTCCCTGATCTCAAGTCCCCTGACGACCTTCAATCCACTTTTCTCAACTTCCTCAGCAGTGGCAGTGGGTGGTTTCGCCTCTCCCAACAGTTCTCCCATTAAGACCATATCTTCATCACTCAATGGTTCACCAGTAAGTAAACCGGGTATCCTCAATACTGGGTGATTTCTGGGGAAATTTCCCCCGATTACATACATGACGAAAGTAGCTTGTCGTTCCGTTGGCGAGTCTTGATTCTCAGCTCCAAGACTAGTATCTGTGGTCGATTGCGGTCGAGTCTGGTTTGGTGTTGAGGCTCGATGTTGATTGGAGAAAGGTGATAAAGCGAGTAGACGAGATCGAAGTGCTTGAGTACGCGACATTGTCGGTCGTGTCTGTCTTTGGTCTTCAGGACCGCCATTGGGCGACGACATTGGGACTCGGCCTGGTCGACTTCGATATATAGTCGGTAATAATTCGTCTGCTTCACTGGTCTCGTCGGGTGAGATCACAGTCGGAGGAGATACATCGGTATCTGATATTGGTGAATGTGGTGTAGTAGTCCGGGAGATCGGTTCTGGCACTTCCCGCTCCGGACCACCATTAGGTGAAGACGGCATAGGCATAGGTGGATCACTGAAGGGGTGTCCTCCCGTTTGACCAAATGTAGCTGGATCTTGAGCTGTCGATCGGACTCCAACAAACAAGCATGGGACAATAGCGTCCTCGGCACTTCCCTCAGGTGCAGCGAATACATGTGCTCGAAAGAAATTGAGGCGTCGTATACCATTCGCGTCGCTGGTTACGCCTCTTCGATTTTGTGAACTTTGGGTTTGACCCGCTTGATGGTGAAATTGTGGTACTTCCGGCGAGATCGCGTCGGGGGAGAGTCGTTCAACTGTTCCCCTGTTCGTGTCGTTCCGTCGATATTGGGATCCTTGCGGTACTTGATCCCCAATCGATGAATCCAGTATCAATTCGTTCAAAGTAGGCGTAGGCAGTACCGGTGCAGATATCCGCCTATCGGTCCCAGGCCTTTCGACAGCCGGAGGTATAGCCTGAGCTGAAGTTGTCCGTGATAGCGGAAGGGTAGTACCCTCGACAAACTCCCTCATGGCTTCTCGAATACTAATCTGAAGTGATGCCAACCAACCAGTAAATTCAACTGGCATATTCAAATCCCCAATCTCATCAGCTTGAGCTCGTGTTTCACTGTCTGTAGATTCCCTTCGCCTCCTGGATCCAATCGCGGAGATGGCGGGGTTTGCTAATAAGCTTTCAACTGCGAAAGCGCGAGAGGGATGTATACGACGCATTAGGGTTTCTAGCATTGTATTGGGGCGTGGTCTTGGTCTTTCGGTCGATAAGAGGGTGTTGGCCGTGGCGAGCGATGCAACCCTGATATAAGCCTTCTGTCTTACGCTTTCGAGGTCATGAATGCGAGAAACTCACAGTATCAACCCGGTAATGGTACTAGCCTGTTCTTCAAATGGTATTCGAACCCTCTCCCGATCTCTATCTCTTCCCCTCCACCTCCGCATCAACCTATTCCCGCTTGAAACAGGTAAATGAGTCTGAGCAATCCCCTGAATCATCAAGACAGCTCCAGGCATCGTATCCGCTTCTTCCTCCATGTTCCTCAGATCATTCTCGGCAGCAGCAGCTTCGACTACCGCTCTTTCTAGTTCCCGTCTCGATAAATCCAACTGACGTCGTAGTAGAGCTACTTCTTCGGCTAGCAGACCTTGTTCGACCCTTAATCGACCGAGTTGGCGCTGAGGTGTTGGTATGGTGTCGAGGGGGATTAAAGGTGTTCCTAGAGCTGGTTCAGATCGGGTTCGGTGAATTTGCAAGGTCGTTGATGAATGGATGGATGCTACCATTGATCCTGGACGTAAGGCGTTGGTAGATGTGAGAGTATTGGCTTCCGTTGTCGGTATCGAGCACTCGGTGATGGGTATTGAAGAGGTCGATTGGGGAGATGTTGGTGTAGTGTCGGGTGCAGTGATGGGTGTAGTGACTGGTGCAGATACGATATTCGTGCACGACGGTGCTGTATCAGATATAATAGGGGTAGTCGCTGTTGACGGTCCAGCCTCCGAGCTAGTTGGGATATCCGAATGCGAAGTACTGGCACCGGGAGTAGAAGCGACCTGCTCGATAGCAACCTCGTTGATCTCGATGGCATCAGATGCCGCCCCAAAACTCCTCCGTCTCCTTACAGCGGCAGCAGGGCGCCAGTCTGGGATCCTGACCGATCTTCTCCTCTCATGCCTAATCCCGTGACGAGGGCAGATAGTACTCTGGCATCGATCAACAAGTGATCCAGGTCTGATAGGTCGATCGACACTTCTTCGGACCGGATAGGAAATCAACGGAACGGGGGCGGTCGGCAGTCTATCCTCATTCGATATGGCGACTGAAGGGGACTGATCGGGGTCCAACGGCGTCTCTTTGGGAGTCGACTCTGAGACCAGGGTGGGATTCACTGATTCATCCTGAATTTCATCTGGTTTGATGACATCTCGCCGCGATCGCTCCTTCTGGCGTCTTCCTAGAGTGGATAGTCGTCTAAGAGGTGATAAGCGACGTTGAAGACCTGTACGAGGTGGCTGGGCGGCGGAGGAGGAAGGGCGAGATTGGGAGGAACCCATGATTGATCGTTGACACCGCCCCGATCAAGGCGGCTAGAGGGAGATTTCTCTCGCCAAATATCGATCGAAGGGACGTATTCTTGGATCCTATGGGTATCTGATCCACTCGAGTTCGAGGACGCTGTTGCTTCTGCTGTTGATGTTGTCTTTGAAGTGTGATACAAGATACAGGTTATAAGCAAGGGATGAAACGTCAGGCGTTCGTCATCAATCGAGTTATCCCGAGGATAGACCGGATAACCAGAAGTCGATAGGGAGAGGCGTTGTGCAAGGCCGCTAACATCTATCACTTGCCTGGGCAATAGACAACTAGTGCACTAGCTTGATATATGCAAGTATCATGCTGAATCCTCTAATTGAGCAAAGAGATCCACAGGCGCTGGCCGCAAAGGCGTTCGGCAACCGCCAAAGGATATATACCAGAACGACAATGTGTGTACCATTTTGTCCTTCACTACACACTGCCATTGTCAACGGTAAGGAGCGTGAACAAACATGCAACATGCATCTTTCACTAACGTATCAACATGTGCCCGACACAAGATGATCATCAGTATCAACATCATCCCCAGCAAGCGCCTCTGAATCTACATGAATCGCACGAGCGATCACACTCAACTGCTTCTGCCGTTGATGAAGGTGGATTCTCAGTATGGCGGGGGAGGCGGATTAGGAGGGATGTCGGGAGTTGGCCTTGTGATACGATCGAGCTTGAGGTGTGTCTACTACCATTCACATTTCGTGTCGAGTGAAAGAGGACGCTAATGGGTAGAGACAGGAAGCGCAGGTATGCCTAGCAGTTTGGATGGTGGCTGATAATAGCACTGGCTGCTGCGGATACGTGAGTCCCCAATAGACAAGACGACTAATGGTAGTACTAGGCTGTAGGTCTTGGCTCGACCTTGCGCTGACGAGAGTCCCATATCTAGGTCCGGTAGAACAGGTCCTCACGATATCCAATGCGAGAGTTTTGGATGTAGCTACAGTACGTCCTGCTTAAATCTCGCTGATGACAGGGCACAGGGATGTACGTTCCTCACAGTGCAGTGGACCGTCATACAGCTTCACTTATAGTAGCTGGGCGATCGAGATGGCAGATATGTTCCCTCAGTACGTCCATCCCTTAGCGAGGCTGATGATAGAGCGGATATTCTAGGTGTCGATACTGTTCCCACCCAACCAAAGTGGGCTCTTCGCAATTCTCAGTTGGTTGCCGTTGGCATAGCTGATGACAGATATGTTCCTCCCAATTGCGAGTGAGTCTTGACAAATTCCAAGCTGACTCTAGATTCGAATTGTATGTTCACTCACCAGTACCTCGTTGAATCGACGACCTAATCAACAGAATCGATCTTGACGAGCTCGATCGTCTATATAATCCATCAACTTTTGACCTGATCCATATCCGATTCGCTCATTCCCGGGTCTGTCCTCTCAACTACCACCTGTCGTCAGGATCACCGCACTGATGCGCCTAGGTCCGATCATTCCCAGCCCTCCTCGCCCAATCCTTCTCCCTGCTACGACCGGGCGGTCTTCTCTTACTATTCGACTACGATCTCCTGCCAATCTTGGCTGATGAGACTACCCCCTTGACTGCTCAAGCATGGCATGATGCTTTCTCCAAAAGCATGAAGAAAGCTGGTATGCCATTGTTCGGGCTGGATAAAGTGTTACCGTGTTTTCATGGAAGAGAGGTCGAGGGTAAGGATATGAGAGTTCCTATCGGTCATGGAGACGGTGCGTCCTCCCGTTTCGTCCTTCCTTCTGTCGATTCATCCTCCCTCCTCCCTCCCCAGATCGAGATTAGATATTATCCTACAATTCCTCCAGTTCCCCAATTGCCTTCAGCACCTGGATCCTGATCTTAGGTCGAATGGGCCAACTAGGCAAAATACACTATATCAACACCAAAGCCTTCTTGGAAGCCGCACGACACGTAATGATAGAATACGGCGAATACACCGATGCAGAAGTAGATGTACTATGTAAGTCCCTTTCTGAATGTAAATCTGTTCCTGGTCCTCAGCTAATGTCAAGCACAAGCATATATGGCAGAAGTCAACAAGGGCAAGCTATATACGCGCTATCACGCTTTATCGGTCCATATGAGATAAGGGTAATTTAATTAGAAAAGGAACGTCCAGTTACGAGTTACGGGTGTTCATGAAATTAGCTGTTCCTGCTGCGACTGATTGTTCGAATGGAAGTGAACCGTCATCGGGCACACGCGATGGAGGATTGTGGCCGCCACCTATGACTGGCGCTGCGGCACTTGATCATATGCGACCTACGCCCACTCCTATTCTCGCCCACGTCGATCCATGATTCCAGCCATTCAGCTACATGCGTCAGGTCAGGATGTACACTAACGCCACGTTCCTGCTATTCTAATCCGAGTGCCTGTCTATTCCCACAAACTGTGGCTTACGTGTGATGTTTCTCCGACCCTGGATCCCCTGTCATGGCGCGTCTGGCGTTTGGGTTTTTTGTTATAGATATCTTCGTGTCAAGTGGTAATCCGGTCACTCACTTATACATAATTCTTGTCATGTCGAGACCACAAACACCAATGGGGATCTCTCCTCGGGGATCATACGTCAATCTGTCCGAGAAACGTGAAGAACAAGCAATGTTTTCACCTAGTAAGATCGAAAAGGAGAGATTGAGGGCCGAGGCAGAGGTCAATGCGAGTCTTCTGAGAGAGAAGGATGATGATAAGAAGAAGGAGGAGATTACTGCTGTCGTCTCTTCGCCTGGTATGTTGCTTGCCCCTCACACTACGATGGTGTAGTGAATGGTTCGAAGCTCATGTCAGTGCCTCCAATCATCAGCTACTGCCTTGCATCGATCATGATGACCGTAGTCAACAAATTCGTGGTATCAGGATCACAATTCACCATGACCTTCCTGCGTAGGTCGATACTCATGGTCAATGACAACCGCTGATATGTAGTACTCACGATTCAATCGGCAGTATGTGTAGCTTGTGTCTGGTCAGTGAAAAAGACAGGGGTTATCACCTGTATGTCACCATGTTTCACCCTCGATCGGATATTGAGCTTTGACTGATTACATGCAGTCCGAGACTTCGATGTCGCCGATGCGAAAGTCTGGTTCCCCGTTTCATTCCTTCTTGTCGCCGTCATCTACACTGGATCCAAGTCACTAGTAAGCCCATCAGAATTCATGTGTGTATCCCGTGATTGACCAAATAGCAATTCCTCTCTATCCCTGTATACACGTACGCCCCTATCCGCTATCAATTGACCATCAGCTGATGATTTGCAGAATCTTCAAGAATCTGACAATCATCCTAATAGCATATGGAGAAGTCCTCTGGTTCGGCGGAAACGTAACTGGCCTCACACTCGCTTCATTCGCTTTAATGGTGGGATCATCTGTAATTGCAGCATGGGCCGATATCTCCAATACCCTCTCGACACTCGCTGCTGATATTGCTGTCGTCGATCCTACTTCTGGCGCGGAAGTACCGCTTCCAAGTGGAGTTATCGGGTCGCTTAATGCCGGATATCTCTGGATGGCAGTCAACTGTCTTGCTTCCGCTGCTTATGTACGTCTTCCTTCTCTGACATTTCTGCTTTAAGAATCTTGCTGACGAATAGGTCCTATTTATGCGAAAACGAATCAAGGTCACCGGATTCAAAGATTGGGATTCCATGTTTTACAATAACCTCCTTTCGATTCCCGTCCTAATCACTTTCTCCCTTCTAGTCGAGGACTGGTCCCTGGCTAGTTTCTCCAGGAATTTGTGAGTCACTCCTTCCATCTTTTTTCCCCTGGTTGAAGCACCTCGTTTCCTACGGAATCAATGCTGACTCCCAGCCCTGCCGAGAACCGGACTTTCCTCCTTTCGGCCATCGCATTCTCCGGAGCAGCTGCTGTATTCATCTCCTATTCCACCGCATGGTGTGTTAGGATCTGTGGATCGACTACATACTCAATGGTCGGGGCTCTGAACAAGTGAGTCAAGTCTGTGATCCGCGATCCGCTGAGATCGCGCGCAAGTATAAGATGAAGAAGCAAGAGAGCTGACGACCAGACTCCCAGTAGCGGCCTCCGGTATTCTATTCTTTGGAGATCCAGCGAACCTCGGTAACGTCTCTGCTATAGCAGTAGGCGGAGTCGCAGGTGTAGTATATGCCATTGCGAAAGTCAATCAATCGAGAATCGAGAAAGCAAGGGTTGCAAGGGAGGGATTGCAAAAGGCTTAGCCTGGATTTTCGTGGACTTTCGTTTCATCTCATTCAATTTCATTCAATTTCATGTTCATTGCTGGTTCTCATGCATATTCTCCATACGACTCGCTGCCCCTGGATGGCCATCAGCCATTACCTGAGCGATAAAGCGCCTGACCTAATTTCTGGCCCAACGATCCGACGATTCACCTCGGATTATGACCTCAAGTGGTAGGCCATGCATGACTGATCTCACGCTACGAAGCTCTGCACCGGTGAACCAAGACACCGTAAGTCACCGACTGATTAGGCGATTGCATAGCCAAACGAGGCTCCCGTCGTGCCGGCGGTAAACCGTCGGAGATCCCGTTGTCAGATTCGTTATCTGCAATCAGACAATATAAGAGATCAGAACTGAAATGAAGCTGTTCTATACTCCATAGCATTCACCGCCAAAACATACCACAAGGCCAAGAAAAAACACAGTAGAGATGTCAGATCCAGCGACGACCATGATCAAGAGGGAGGCGGATAAAGCTAGTAATCACCTAGGGGCGATTATCGGTATGTCCCACTGATGATACAACGCTGATGGGAAAGGATCATGTGTTGGAGCAGCTGCAATCATACTCTGTATCATTCTGATTATTTGGGCGATACGGCGAAGGGTAAGGAACAGGAGGATGGTTGGGAAAGTGTAAAAGTGACATATGGTGAGATATGATTCCGCCTCTTTCGCATCGACACAGCTGATTGCCCAGATGAGTCCATCGAGAGGGTAGTCGGTGTATCACGAGGATATGTATCAATATTATATGCCATTACGATGATATGTAGATAGCGTTTCCTGCCCTTTATGGGATTGATGATATCTTCAAGCTCCCTTTGCATACTGTACTGTACAACTTATGTCTTCTCATGTTCCGCCTCATCGTCCTCCCATGGAATGAAATCTATCTTGTAGCCTTACCCCGCTAGGAGGGTTCGGGGGAGTGACCAACAACTCCCCATCTCCCATCTGCCTAGCCGCAAATCCCCTTCCTTTCCTCACGATCGGCGTATCATCCTCATCCTCAATCTCCACTTTCGGTGGGTAATTAGGGATGATTACTTCATTCGACTCTCTTTTAATCTTGAAACCT
>Ga0308160_10003178_pt1 | contig 18798 bp, 11 predicted proteins | sample PhyFR1_FD_201036 | JGI IMG/M metagenome (GOLD analysis project Ga0308160, IMG submission 201036) | Phyllosphere microbial communities from UC Gill Tract Community Farm, Albany, California, United States - DLSLF.R1 | ecosystem: Host-associated > Plants > Phyllosphere > Unclassified | place: USA...
GGTTCGATCACGACGGTGATCGAACCGGCCGGGAACTGGTCCACGAACGGAACCATCGAGTCCACCAGCACCGGGGCGAGTGACTCCATGCCCTCGACGGCGATGCCGCCGGCGATCTTCTCCAGCATGTCCGCCGCGGCCGGCAGCTGGGACTTCAGCGTCGCGGCGCGGGACATCACGGAGGGGGTGATCAGGATTTCGCGGCAGGGCGGGGCGTGCAGTTCGGTGGGGTGGTGCACGCCGGGGGCGGTCAGCGAGCGCTGGTCGGCGACGGCGAACCAGCGCATCTGTTCGACCTCGTCGCCGAAGAACTCCACCCGGATGGGGTGGTCCTCGGTGGGCGGGAAGACGTCCAGCATGCCGCCGCGGACGGCGAACTCGCCGCGCCGGGTGACCATGTCCACCCGGGCGTAGGCGGCGGCCGCGAGGTTCTTCACCACGTCACCGAACGGGGCCTCCTGGCCCACCGTCAGGGTCACGGGCACCAGCTCGCCGAGCCCCGCCACGATCGGCTGCACGACGGCGCGGACGGGGGCGACGACGACGCGCAGCGGCGTGCCGGAGGCTTCCGGGTGGGCCAGCCGGCGCAGCACGGAGAGGCGGCGGCCAACGGTGTCCGAACGCGGGGAGAGCCGCTCGTGCGGGAGGGTCTCCCAGCTGGGGAACTCGGCGATGCTGCCGGCGGGCAGGAACGCGTCCAGGGCCTGCACCAGGTCCTCCGCCTCGCGCCCGGTGGCGGTCACGGCCAACACGACGGGAGCAGCCGCGCCTTCTGCGCCGCCGGCGTCGGACGCAAGCAGGCCGTCCGATACCTCGGCGAGCAGGGCCGCGCGCAGCCCGGCCGGGGCGCTGAGCTGGTAGCCCTCGCTGCGGGCGGAGACCGGCCGGGATGCCTCGGCCTGCACCCGGGCGAAGGTTGAGTCCCGGGCGAGGACGCGCCGCAGGCCGGAAAGTGAGGGGCCGGGAAGGCTCATGGCGGAAACTCCTGAACTGATCGCTGACGTGCAGGCAACACGAATACCCGGAATTCGCAAGAATCCCGGGTGATTCCAGCCTACCGCCACCGGAGCGGACCGGGCACCCGGGGGCTAAGCTGGCAGGACGGGCCCGGCCCGTGCCGGCTCCCTGCCACGCCTGTCCCATGGCAGCAGGGACGTCCGCCGGCCCCGCCGCTCCGAATGGCTAATATCCGCAACGAGAAGGAGCCACCCGCAATGACCGGCATCCCCCCTACCCCGCACCCGAAGACGGTCCTGGTCACCGGCGCCACCGGCTACATCGGCGGGCGGCTGGTCCCCCGGCTGCTGGAGGCCGGGCACAACGTCAAGGTCCTGGTCCGGACCCCGGCGAAGATCGCGGGCGTGCCCTGGCTGGAGAAGGTGGAGGTGGTGCAGAGCAGCCTCGACGACGGCGCGGCACTCAGGGCAGCCCTGGCCGGCGTCGACGTCCTCTACTACCTGGTCCACTCGATGGCCGGCGGCTCCGGCTTCGAGGCCAAGGAAAAGGAAATGGCGGCCCTCACCGCGGAGGCGGCGGAGTCCGCCGGCGTGGACCGGATCGTCTACCTCGGCGGCCTGCACCCCTCCGGCGCCGAACTTTCCACGCACATGCGCTCCCGCGAGGCCGTGGGCAAGATCTTCCTGGACAGCCCCGTGGATGCCGTCGTCTTCCAGGCCGGCGTGGTGATCGGCTCGGGCTCCGCGTCCTTCGAGATGATCCGGCACCTGTCCGAGACGCTGCCGCTGATGCCCGCACCCAGCTGGGTGCGGAACAAGATCGAGGCGATCGCCGTCCGTGACGTGCTGTACTACCTGGTCGGCGCCGCCTCCCTCGAAGGCCATATCAACCGCACCTTCGACATCGGCTCCCGGCAGGTGCTGACCTACGGTGGAATGATGCAGGAGTACGCTGCCGAGGCGGGACTGCCCTACCGGATGGTGCTGGCCCTGCCGATCCCCGCCCCGAAGTTGGCCGGCATGTGGGTGGCTCTGACCACCCCGATCCCGCTGTCCATGTCCCTGCCGCTGGTGGAATCGCTGCAGCACGACGCCGTGGCGCGCGAACACGACATCGATGACTACATCCCGCTGCCCGAAGGCGGACTGACCCCCTACCGCCGCGCCGTCGCCCTGGCCCTGGGCCGGGAACGCGACGGGCAGGTGGAGACCACGTGGGCCAATGCGGGCGCCGACGCCGACCCGCTGCCGAGCGACCCGGAGTGGGCCGGGCACCGGGTCTACGTGGACGAGCGCAGCTACTCCAGCCCGGCGGCCCCGGAGCACGTCTGGACCATCATCGAGGGCATCGGCGGGCAGAACGGCTGGTACTCCCTGCCGCTGGCGTGGAGCGTGCGCGGCTGGCTGGACAAGCTGACCGGCGGGGCAGGGCTGGCCCGCGGCCGGCGCCACCCGCGGCTGCTGGCCGAGGGCGAAGTGGTGGACTGGTGGCGGGTGGAGCGGATCGACCGTGGCCGGCTGCTCCGGCTCCGCGCCGAGATGCGCGCCCCGGGCCGGGCCTGGCTGGAGCTCATGGTGGAACCTGAGGGCAACGGCAGCCTCTACCGGCAGCGGGCCATTTTCTTCCCCAAGGGCCTCAGCGGCAAGCTTTACTGGCTGGCCGTGCTGCCGTTCCACAGCCTGATTTTCCCCGCCATGTCGCGGAATATCGCGGCCGCGGCCCAACGCCTCGCAGAGACGGAGCCCGGGACGGACCCCGGAACCGGACCGGAGCGGGAGACGAGGGCCGAATCGGAACCGGCCGGACCCAACGCGTAAGATGTTGGGAGCCCGAAACGACCCCTTCCACCCCCTGGAGGACCCTAATGGCCCTGAGCGCATCCACCACCCTTCCCCACACCGTCGAGAGTGTCACGGCAGTCTTCGCCAACGAGGATTTCCTGCGCCACACCAGTGAACTGGTCGGCGGCACCCTGGAATCGTTCGCCGTCGACGGCGATCCGGCCGGCGCGTTCAACACCACCACCGTGCGCACCATCCCTACTACCCGGATGCCGGACATCGCCCGAAAGTTCGTCGGCGAGAGCCTGAAGGTCACCCAGCTTGAGAGCTGGGGCGCACCGGCGGCCGACGGTTCGCGAGAAAGCAACATCTCCCTCAAGGTCGCCGGCGCCCCGCTGGACGTCAACGCCGTGCAGCGGCTCGTGGCCGAGGGTGGCAGCACCCGGATCGAACTGGAGGGCACCGTGTCCTCCTCCGTGCCGTTCCTCGGCGGGAAGATCGCGGACGCCGCCGAGCCGATGGTGGGCAAGGCCCTGAACATCCAGGCCACCCAGGCGCAGGCCTGGCTCGAAAGCCACTAGGCCATGGAGCTTCCCGTCCTCGCCGCCGTCGTCCTGATCGTCGCCGGCATCTGGTCGCTGGCGGTCTGGCCGCAGTTCCTGCGCCGCGTGCGCAACGATCCGCGGGCCCGTGACGCCAACGGCAAGGCCACCCGGTTCCTGACCGTGCACGTGGTGCTGGTCAGCATCTCGATGGTGCTCGGCGCGGCCACGGCCGGGATCGGGATCGCCGGTCTCTTCTGATTCCGCAGTCCCTCAAGGCCTCCACCCGGCCGTCGCGAAATGTGAGTAGGTAATCCGCTCACGTAAGCGGCGGCCGGGTCTTTTTTTGCGTGGACCGCACGCTGTTTCCGGCCGCCGGCCCGCCGTCCAATGGTGCTATGGACATGGATGGAATGGAACGGGTCTGGCACGGCAGCCACCGGAAGCCGGGCGGACGGAACTGGTCGATGTACACCGCGCTGGCCATGATGGTCCTGCTCTTCGGCATCATCGCCAGCTACGTGCCTTAGCTCTCCTGCCGGCCCAGCGCCTGGGTGAGGGCGTCCTCGGCGGCAACCCAGGAGAGCATGGCGCACTTGACCCGCGCGGCGTAGCGGGACACACCCTCGAACGCGGCGGCGTCGCCGAGAATCTCCGGATCCGCGGCCACCTTGCCGCGGGAACGCAGCACCTCACGGAAGCTGTCGATGATTCGCTGCAGTTCGGCCGTGTCCAGGTCCTCGGCGAGCTCGGTCAGGACCGAGGCGGACGCCATCGAGATCGAGCACCCCTCACCGTCCCAGCGGAGGTCGCTGACCTTCCCGCCGGCCACGGACACCCGCACGGTGATCTCGTCGCCGCAGGTCGGATTCAGCTGGTGTGACTGGCCGGACGCGGCACCCGCGGGGTACTCCGCCCCCGCGTCCAGGCCGTTGCCGTGCCGTTCCTTGGCGTGCTCGAGGATGATTTGTTGGTACAGCTGGTCAAGGCTCACGGGCGGTCCTCAGGCTTTGAAGTAGGGACGGACGCCGGCGACGGCGTCCAGGAACGCGTCGACGTCGTCGGTGGTGTTGTAAAGGTAGGTGCTGGCGCGGGTGCTCGCCGTCAGGCCCAGGCGGCGGTGCAGCGGCTGGGCGCAGTGGTGGCCCACGCGCACGGCGATGCCGCGGCTGTCCAGGAACTGCCCGACGTCGTGGGCGTGGACGCCGGCGACGTCGAACGCGGCCAGGCCGATCCGTTCCCGGCCGGCGGCGGGGCCGAGCACGCGGATACCGGGGATCGCCTCGAGGCCCTCGACGAGCCGCTGGCCGAGCGTGGCCTCCCAGGCATGGATCCGGGCCAGGCCGGTCTCGGTCAGGTAGTTCGCCGCGGCCGCGAGCGCCACCGCCTGGGAGATCCGCTGCGTGCCGGCCTCGAAGCGCTGCGGGCTGGGCAGGAAGCCGGCGCGGTCCATGGTGACCGTGGTGATCATGGACCCGCCGGTGAGGAACGGCGGCATGGCGTTGAGCAGCTCCGAGCGCCCGTAGAGGCCGCCGATCCCGGTGGGCCCAAGCATCTTGTGGCCGGAGAAGACGGCGAAGTCCACGTCCAGGGTCTTGACGTCCAGTTCCAGGTGCGGGGCCGACTGGCAGGCGTCGAGGACCACAAGCGCGCCGGCGGCCCGGGCCAGCGCGACGAGGTCGGCGACGGGGTTGATGGTGCCGAGGACGTTGGAGGCGTGGGTGAAGGCCAGGACCCGGGTGCGGGGGCCGATCAGCCGGGCGGCGGCCTCCAGGTCCAGGGCACCGGCGTCGTCCACGGGGATGTAGTCCAGGGTGGCGCCGGTCCGGGCGGCGAGCTGCTGCCACGGGATGAGGTTGGCGTGGTGCTCCATCTCGGTGACGACGATCCGGTCGCCGGGCCCCAGGGCGAACCGGGCGGCCTCCGCGGGCGCGCCGGGCAGGGAAGCGTTGAGGAAGGAGTAGCTGAGCAGGTTCAGGCCCTCGGTGGCGTTCGAGGTCCAGATCAGTTCGTCGTCGCCGGCGCCGATGAACGCGGCGACGGTTTCCCGGGCGTCCTCGAAAACGTCGGTGGCCTCCACGGCCAGGTGGTGGGCGCCGCGGTGCACGGCGGCGTTGCGCTGCTCGTAGAACTCCTGCTCGGCCTCGAGGACGCTGATGGGGTTCTGCGAGGTGGCCCCGGAGTCCAGGTACACCAGCGGCTGGCCGTTCACGGGCCGGTTGAGGATCGGGAAGTCGTTGCGGATCCTCAGGACCTCGTCGTTCCCCAGGGCCGGGGCCGGGCTGGGCAGGTGGGCTGGTGGTGCAACCATGGGTGGAACTCCTGATCGGCAGTCGCTGCGTCGGGTCCGCCCGGCGGGTGAGCGCGGCGTGGGCGGCCGATTACGTTACACAGATTTAGCCTAATTATTCCACGGCCGGGCCGGATGCCCCACGGAGGGCCGCCTTACCCCCGGAACTGACCGCCGGAATGCGGGGCACTCCCGGGCAGCCAAACGCCCCGCCGGCGGGCCTTGGGTTCCCGGGCGGGGCGTTTGATTCCTGCGTCTGCCGCCGGATGGACCTGGCGGGAGACCGTAAAGGGAGCCGGCGGCGGCTGGGGGGAGAGCCTCGGTCTCAGAAGGCTCTGACGCCGCCGGCTCCGTCTGAGGGGTACGGCTGCCGGTTGGGGGCACCGTACGGTTCCATCGAGGGAAGCCGGATGAAGCGAAAGCCAAGTTTGTGGAGCGTTGTCCTTTCGGGCCGTTCCCTTGACTGAGTCAAGTTAATCAAATCCCGCCCGTGCTCCACACGAGTAGGACTTACCCGACTTCCCTCCGCCGCTACCCTGCCGAACTACTTAGGCGTACTCCCGGCCAGCCGGAGCGCCGGCCGGGAACTACGCAGGACCTCCCGGCGGCCCCGTCCCCGGCCCGAATCCGGGTCCCGGCGGGGTGAGGATGTCCGGTTCCGCGTCGACGAGTTCGGAGCGCCGGCTGACGCCCAATTTGGCGAAGACCCGGTACAGGTGGCCTTCCACCGTGCGGGTGGAGAGAGTCAGGGCGGCGGCAATCTCGACATTGCTGGCGCCCTGGCTGACCAGCCGGAGGATCTCGGCCTCCCGGGCCGTCAGGTCCGCGTGGTGGTCCCCGTGGACAATGTTGATGCTCTCCGACATCCCGGCCGCCACCATGCGGTGGTGGACCTTGCGCTGCACCACCGTCAGCTTCCACTTGTGCGGATCGTTTTCCAGGCAGCGGGCGGCCTGCTGGGCGGCTTCCAGGGCCAGGAGCAGGTAGCCGGCCGCCAGCGCCTCGTCGCTGAGGGAACTGAGCGCGGTGGTGTCCGAGTCGGCCACGGCGCGGGCGAAGGCGCGCAGCAGGGAGCCCTCGGGCCCCTCGATCGCGGCGCTGCTGCGGGCCAGCGCCTCCGCCGCGGCCGGGTCGCCGTCGCGCACGGCCAGCCGCCTGATCTCCGTCTCGACGCCGAACAGGCCCCGGTCCCGGGCACCGTCCGCCAGCCGGTCCAGCCGGTCCAGCCGGTGCTGCCTCGCGGCGGGGCCGGCGCCGCCGTCGTCCGCGGCGGTGCAGTAGGCGTCCGCGAGCAGCCGCAGCGGGACCGGACCGCCCAGCGGCTCCGCACGGTAGGCGCGCGCGTTCGCGGCGGCGTCGTCGTTCCGGCCGACGACGAACGCGGCGTAGGCCGCGAGCGCGTGGGCCAGCGGACGCAGCCGCCACGGGTCGGCGACGGTCAGCTCCTCGACCCCGATCAGCAGTTCGGCCAGGCTCTCCGGGAACCTGCCCTGGCGCAGGCGGGAGAAGCCGCGCACCAGGTGCAGCAGCCCGCCGCTGTAGAGCAGCCGGAAGGGCAGGGCCGCGGCGTAGCCGTCGACGGCGGCGGCGAGTTCGTCCCACTCCCCCGCCCGGACCAGGTTCAGGCAGTGCCGGGCGAGCAGGTCCTCACGCACCAGCGGCAACGCAACCGTCGCCGGGCCCGCCTGCGGCCAGACCTGCCGGTCCGTCCCGAGCCCGGTCACCACCTGCCCCCGGACCGACTGCAGCTCCGCCACCCGAAAGGCCGCCGGGACGCCCAGCTCCTCGGGCACGCCGGGGAGGTTGGACAGGGCTGCCCAGCGCCGCTGCAGCTCCCCCGCGGGCTCGTCGTCCGGACCCAGCAGCAGCCGCGCGGCCAGGCCGGGCGCCTCCGAACCGGACCACTCTCCGGGGGCGTCCGCCCTGGCACCGGGGCCGGCGCTGGTGCCGTCGTCGTCATCGCCGCCGTCGCCTGCCGGGCCTGCCGGGATGGTCGGGCCTGCCGGGCTTGCCGCCGGGGCAGTATTTCCCAGCCGCGCGGCCAAGAGGGCCGCCAGGTAGGAGGGTCGGCCGTAGGGAACGGCCCCCGCGGACCTCAGCTGCCCCGCGGCGGCCTCCGTCCGGCCCAGGAGGTACTGCGCATAGGCCAGTTGGACCTTCGCCTCCGCGGCGCGGTCACCCACGGCGGCGGCGGTGGCGGCACGGAGCGCGGTGACGGCGTCGAGGGCGGCGTTCGCCCGCGCGGCGCCGTAGACCAGGTCGGCGGGGCCGAGCTCGGCGCCGGCGTCGAGCGCCCAGCGGAACCGGTTGAGGTAGGCCTCGGGGTGGCCGTCGCTGAAGCCCGGCAGCTGCAGCAGGCTGGCCCGCAGCCCGGCGCTCCGTCCGGCGGGAACCCTGCCGCGGACGATCTCGCCCACCATGGGGCTGGCCGGCCGGACCAGCCGCTCCTGGTCACGGGAGACGGCGATAATCCCGGCCATCTCAAGGGCGTCGACGGTCTTGGGGTTACTGAAGCGCAGGATATCGCCGAGCGAGAGGGGTCCGGCGAGGGAGACGATCGCGGCCACGGTCTGTTCCTCGGCGGGCAGGGACCGCACCCGGTGGTCCACCAGGTCCGCGGCCGGTACCCGGGCCAGATCCGGGGGCGCCAGGAGGATCCAGGTGCCCCGGCGCAGCCCGATAGAGCCGGTCTTTTGGGCGTGCCGGAGCAGGGACATGAGCAGGGCCGGCAGCCCGGCGGTCACCGTGCCGAAGAGTTCGCTCAGCCAGGGCGAGACGTCCGCGCGCAGGGCCTGCTCGCAGAACTGGTGCACCTCGGAGCGGGTGAGCGGGGCGAGGTCGTACTTGGCGATCAGCCCGTCGTCCCAGAGGGCCAGGAATTCCTCCGGCGTGGACGGTCCGGTCCGGCAGGCGGCCAGCAGCCGGGCGGCCCCGGTCGCCACGGCCTGGGCGATCAGCCTGACCGTCCCGGCGTCCAGGTCCTGGGCATCGTCGATGACGAAGAGGGGCGGGACTGGACTGTTCTTCAGGCGCTTGGTGAATGCCCGCGCGACGGCGGCCGAGGAATCGAGGTCGTGCACCGGAAGGTCAGTCAGGACCGGGCCGAGGGCACCGAACGGCACGGCGGAGAGCATCGCCGTCGGGGCGAGCCGGATCACCTCGCCGCGGGCGGGTAGTTCTCGCAGGATCTCCCGCACGACGGCGGTTTTTCCGGACCCGGCGACGCCGACGAGGAGCGCCCCGGAGCGTTCCTCGTCCCGCAGGCACGCCACGGCGTCGCGGACGACACCGGACCTGCCGATGAGCGCCATCTGGTCCGTGAGGCTTTCCACCCAGGTCCTTTCCCCGCTGGCGGCTGGCGGCCGCCGGGCCCGATGAGCTGTGGCGCCCCGCTAGCCGATGCGGGCGTTGCCGGTGGTTCCGGCGATGGCATCTTTGAGTTCGGACCGGCTCGCCAGATGGAGCTTGGCGTACACCTGGTACAGGTGGCCTTCCACGGTCCGGACCGAGACCTGCATCTGTTCGGCGATCTTGCGGTTGGAGGTCCCGGCCGCGGCCCGGACCGCGACCTCGCACTCGCGTGCCGTGAGGATGGACGAGGTCAGGGCCTGGACGCCGTTGCGGGGCCCGCCGAACCGTTCGTCCAGCATGTGCTCGGTGCGCTGGGCGACCCGCAAGGCGATCCGGTTGCCGGCGTCGTTGGCGCAGGTGACGGCCTTGCGTGCCACGTCCCGGGCGAAGACTGCGTCTCCTGCGGCGTCGGCATCCTTGGCCACGGTCAGCAGGGCCTCGCTGGCGGCGTCCTTGACGCCGTTGGCCAGGCGCAGGCAGAGCATCGCGAACTGGCCCGTGACGCTGCCGGCCAGGCCGCCGAGCTTCTGGCTGGCCTGGCGGTCGCCAAGCCGCGCGGCGGCGGACTGGAACAACAGCGCGGTGGCCACCGCTCCCGCCTCGGAGTCTGCGTCCGCCTCGGTTGCCAGGGCGCGGATGGCGGCGGCCCGCTGGCCCAGTTCCGCTGTGGCCCCCAGCTCGAAGTAGCGGGTGAGCCGCGCGGTGAGCCACGGTGCCGGGTGCTCCAGTGCGGAGAGTTCCGCCAGCTGGACCGCGGCCTCGTCCGCGTTGCCGTGCAGGCCGTTGGCGTAGGCGCAGGCCGCCGTCGCGATGCCGGTCAGTGCGTCCCGGTCGTTGGTCCGCAGCTGCCAGAGGCCGGCCTCGAGGCTGTGCAGGGCCTCCTCGAGCCGGCCTGCGTGCAGGCTGATGAGCCCCTGGCCGATCTCGAACATGCCGCCCAGGCGGGAGTGCGGGTCCGGCACCTCGGAGGTGAGGGTCAGGAACTCGCCGGCCTCCTTGAACCGGGCGGAGAGCAGCATCAGCAGGAGCATCCGGCCGCGGAGTTCGCGCAGGTTCCGGTCCGTCATGGGGACGGCGGCCGCGGCGGAGAGGACCTGCTTGGCCAGGCCCGTGGCGCCCAGGACGTTGCCGGTCACCGCCATGGCCTCGCAGAGCAGTCCGCCGGCGACGACGCCCGATTCTGTGCTGAGGTCTGCGACGTCGAGGTCCTCGCGCATGGCCAGCACGTCGGTGTACCGGCCCTCGTGGACGGCCAGCCGGGCTTCGGCCAGTCGAAGCTGCGCCGCCGCGCGGTGTCCGGCGTCGGTGTCCGCGTCCGGCCATGCCGCGAGCGACGGACGCAGGTCCAGCACCCGTCCGGAGGCCGCGGGGGCCGTCCCGGGGCTGCGGTGTTCCAGCTCGGCGAGCAGGATATTGACGCCCACCCACTCCGGCGCGGTCAGGTCGGCCCCCTGGCCGCTAGCCAGCGGGTGCAGCAGCCGGCGGGCGGCCTCGTCGTTGCCAAGGCCCAGATGGGCCCTGGCGGCCTCGATGACGGCCGCGGGCATCTCCGCCAGTTCCTCGACCGCATGCAGGAAGCGCAGGGCGGCGGCGGGATCGGAGGAGTCGTTGGCGCGCCGGGCCGCCGCGAGGGCCAGCTCCGGGCTGATTTGTTCGCCGCAGTCCAGAGCCCAGGCCACTCCGGTGGGGCCACCGGGTTCGAGGCTGTTGGCGGTTTCCTGCACCGCGGTGAGGCGGCGCCGCAGTTCGGCGCTGCGGCCCGGGGGGACGACGCTTCCGACGATGGCTGCGGTCACGGTGTTGGAGACCCGAACGGTCGGCGGGTGCTCGTGGCTGACCTGGATCAGGCCGCGTTCCTGGAGGGTGTCCATGTCGTGCGGGTTGAAGATGCTCATGAGCGTCTGCAGGGGCACGGCACCGGCGAGCGCCAGCAGCTCGAAGACGTCCCGCTGGCCGGGGCTGAGCCGGTTCAGGCGGGCCTTCACCACGTCCCGGACCTCGCCGGTGAGCGAGATCGGACGGCGGCCGAGGACCCAGGTGCCGTCCTGCTTGGCGATCGCACCCAGCTTGATCTGTTCGCGGGCCAGGGAGTGCAGGAAGAGCGCGTTGCCGCCGCTGGCGGTCCAAAGGGCGCGGGCCGCGGCGTGCGAGAACTGGCCGCCGTACTCCTGGTTGAGGGTGGCCGCGGTCTCGGCGAAGTCGAACGGCTCCAGGTCCACGCGGCGCAGGAGGTCGTCCTTCCACAGGCCCATGATGTCGCCGCCGACATGCGGCAGGTCGACGCAGGCGGCCAGCAGGGTCACGTGGCCGCCGGCGCTGAGCTGGGCCACCATCATGCAGGAGAGGTCGTCCAGGTCGTGGGCGTTGTCCACGAACAGGGCGATGGTGCGGCCCTGGGCCTTGGCGTGGAGCAGCTGGGTCAGGCCGCGCAGGACCATGAGCGGGTGTTCAAGGTGGGAGGAGTCGAGGTCGTTGAGCAGCACGCTGAGCGCGCCGTAGGGCAGTTTCGAGGAGATTGAGCTGCCGCGGACCTGGACCACCAGGTAGTCCTCCCCCAGCTGCTCCAGCGCACGCTGGGCGATGAAGGACTTGCCGGCGCCGTGCTCGCCTACCAAAACGACGCCGCAACCGGACCCGGAGGTCAAGGTTTCCACGACGTCGTCAATAATGTGCTGGCGGGTTTGCTGTTTGTCGGGCCGCCCGCCGGCGGCATGGAGCGCGGGTGGAATCACATCTGTTTTACCGCTGCCGGCGGGCACGCCGGTGTCATGCTGAAACATGGGAGAGACCTTCGCAATCAATGGATAGCCAGTGATAGCTCCACCGTATGGATGAGCCCCAACGATGACACCCGTAAGTAGTACCCGATTGGAAGGCAGGTATTCGGAGGCCTTTACTTGGGTGTACTCAGTTCGTTGACCGGAGGCCCCGGGATGGACCAAGTAGTCCCCCGCCGGGCCGCGTCACCGGGTACGTAGCAGGGCGTCGGCGGGTCCGGCGGCCTGTCCGGTGCGTGGTCCAGTAGTTGCGGGGCCCGGCGGCCCGCACGCCAAACTGTGGCGGATTCCGGGTCAGTCGTCGGCGGAGAGGCGGCGCAGGTCCTCGCGGCCCTTGATGTTCAGCTTGGCATAGCTGCGGTAGAGGTGGCCCTCCACGGTGCGGACGGAGACCTGCAGTTCGGCGGCGATCTGGCGGTCGCTCAGGCCGCGGACGGCGCGGGCGACGATGTCCCGTTCACGCCGTGTGAGCAGTGCCAGGGCACCGTCCTGCGCCTCCGCTTCCTGACCCGGAGTGCTGGACGCGCGGTCACGGCAGCGCTGGCGCTGCGCGGCCGCGACCCGTTCCCGCAGGGTGTCCCCCGTCTCGCGGTACGCGGCGGCGGCGTCGTCGTAGGCCTGCGCCGCGAAACCCCACAGCTCGGCCTCCTCGCAGCCCTTGGCAGCCGTCAGCAGCTCGCCGGCGTCCCCGGTGCCCAGCGCCGCGGCGTAGGCGCAGACCGCCGCCGGGCGCGGGCCGTCCAGTTCCGGTTCGAGTTCCCGTAGCCGTGCCGCGGCGCTCTTGTCGCCGAGGGCCAGCCGCCAGGCCAGCGACTCGAACTCGAGCCCGGCGCCCTCGGGTCCCGTGGACTCCCCAAGCCTCCGGAGCTCGCCGATGGCATCCAGGTGGTCTTCCAGCCTGCCTTTCCCGTAGACCACCGCCATCGCGGCGAGGGTGCGCAGGTAGCGGGAGGCCGGCGGCCTGGCGGATTCGTAGTCCGCCAGCAGCCCCGCGGCCTTGCTCTTGGCCCCCACCTCCGCCGCGGCGGCGAACGCCATGGCCGCGGTCAGGGCGAAGAGCTGCTGGGCATCGGCGATCCGCAGGGCCTCAAGGCCTACCCGCAGCGTCTTCTTCGCTTCGGCGGCACGACCCTGGTAGAGCAGCATGATCCCGGCCGCGGTGTGGACGCCGCCGCCGAAGGCGATCAGGCTGGCCCCGTAGCTGGCCGAGAACCCGCCGAGCAGTCCCTCGGCGCCGCTCCAGTTTCCCCCGTGGACCATCGGTGTTGCGGCCCGGACGGCCAGGAAGTCGGTAAGGAAGGACACCTCCTCGTCGGCTTTCCCGGCGGCCTCGATCCCCTGGGTCGCGGCCGCGTAGGCGTCCTCGGTTTTTCCCCGGACCAGCAGCTGCTCGGCCTCCAGGGCCAACTCGAAGGCGCGCTCCAGGTGGTTGTCCGGGAGCCCCTCACCCGCCGCAGCCGTGGCGGAGAAGGACCCGCCGGGCTCCGCGCCGTCGTCGTCCTCGCGTTCGCCCGCCAGCGCCCGCGCCAGCGCACGCAGGGAGCGGACCCTCGCGGCGGTCGCGGCCCGGATGCCGTCCGCCTCCGCCGGGCGCTCCCCGGCGAGCCGCTCCCCCGCGGCCAGCAACTCCTCCGAGCGCCGGACGATCTCGGCCGGCTTATGCCCAAGGGCGGTGAGGACGGCCGCCCACAGCAACGTGCCGGAGAGCAGGCCCGTGACGGTGCCGCCCCGGCCGAAGTCCGCCTCCAGGATGTCCCGGGCGGCGGCGTGGTTTGCGGTGTTGTAGTACGTGCGTGCGACGATCGCCCGTCCCGCCATGCGCAGGTCCGGGTCCTTCACCTGGCCGGCTGCCCGGCGGGCGAGGTCGTCCTCGAAGAGTCCGCTGGCCAGCGCGGCGGCGCGCAGCAGCTGACGGTCGCCGACCTCCATGCCGCACTCCAGCGACCAGCTCACCTGGCGGAGCAGCCCCTCGGCACTGGCCGGTTCCCGGTCCATCAGGCGGAGCAGGCCCTGCCGGAGCTGGAGGCTGCGGGCCGGCGAGACGAGGTTCCGCAGGGTGTCGCCGTAGGTGGTGTGCCAGAGCCGCAGCTCCGGCTCTGCCGCGTCGGTCACGCGGAGCAGTTCCTGTTCGACCAGTCCCGCGACGGTGTCCTCGTCCACCATGGCCTCGACGAGTTTCCGGGACACCGGCTCGGAGAGTGCCACCAGGTTCAGGGCCGTGCGCTCGTCCGCGGAGAGGCGGAGAAGCTGCCGGCGCACGACGTCGGTGAGCCGCTCGCCGTGGCTGTTCAGGACCCGGGTGAGGAGCCAGACGCCGTTGTGCTGCTTGAGCGTGCCGTCGTTCCGGGCGTCGTCGATCAGGCAGGTCAGCAGCAGCGGGTTCCCGGCGGAGGCGTGCCAGAGCATCTCCGCGGCACTCGGCAGCACCTGCGGGCCCAGCCGCTCGGCCAGGAAGTCCTGCGTCTGTTCGAGGGTCAGGGGGCGCAGGTCGTGCCGTTCGGCGATGCCCTCGAACCAGAGCTCCAGAAGCGGGGTGGGCAACCCCGGGCGGACGGCCGCGCTGACCAGCAGTTTCGCCCAGCCGGCGGCCGCGAGTTCCACGAGCACCGAGGCGGTGGCCTCGTCCAGGTCGTGGGCGTCGTCGACGATCAGAAGCAACGGCTGGCCGGTGACCCGCCGCTGGGCCTCCAGGTGGCTCCAGAAGGTCCGCAGCACGGCCAGCTGCGACGTGGCTTCCTCCACCGGCAGCTCCACAATGTATGGCGCGAGGACACCGTAGGGGACGTTGCCCAGGGCCGGGCTCCCGTGCAGGCGCACGGCGGTGACCTCGTCCCGAAGCTCGGTGGCGACGGCCTCCATCAGGGTGGACTTGCCGATCCCGTGTTCGCCCACCAGCAGCACGGCCACGTGCATGCCGCCCCGCAGGGCCTCGGCCGCGGCGCGCAGGTCTTCGGCCCTGCCGGTCAGGCCCGCGCCCCGCGTCTCCCGGGAGCCGGCGGCGGCCTTAGATGAGTCCAAGCAGATCACTCCGCGAGGACACCCCGAGCTTCGTGAAGACCTGGTACAGGTGGCCTTCGACGGTGCGGACGGAGATGCCGATGTCCTGGGCGATGTCCTTGTTGCTGACGCCGTTGCCGGCCAGGGACGCGATCTGCCGCTCCCGGTCGGTCAGCAACGGCCCCTTGTTCCTGGGCACCACCGGCAGCGACGGCACCGAGTCGGTGAGGGACTCCAGCATGCTGTGCGCCGCGGTGGCGAGGCTGGCCTGGCCGGCGCCCCGGGCGAAGTCGAACGCCAGCGCCGCGCAGCGGGCCTGGACGGCGTCGAGCTCCAGCGCGGCGGCCAGTGCGGCGGCGTCGAGCATGGTTTCAGCGTCTTTTGTCCGGCTCCCGACGGCGATCACCCGGGACAGCTCGGCCAGCTGGCCCTGCCGGCGGCCCGCGATTTCCTCCATGAACAGGAAGTCTTTGACCGTGCCGTTGACGGTGGCGCCCAGCATGCTGATGCCGGCCAGGGTGTAGAGGCCGTCCCGGTCATAGCGTTCGGCCGCGCGGACCAGGCGGTCCTTGGCGTCGGGATCCCCCAGCCAGCGGGAGGCCATGTCCATGCAGAAGTCCGAGGAGCTCCTAACGACGAACCGGCCCGGTCCGTCGGCGGAGCGTGCCCGGTCCAGGTAGATCGTGGCCTGGACCGAATTGCCCATCTGGGCGTAGGCGAAGGCGGCGGCGGCGTAGGCCTGGCGCAGCGATTGCAGGCTGGGCCGGACCTCCAACTGGGCGATCGCGGCCAGCAGCGGGTCCAGGGCCAGGTGGCCGCGGCCTGCGTAAACGTAGGCGAGCCCGACGGCGAGGTCCGTGGCGGCGCTGCCGGAGTGCAGGCCGTGGCCGGCCCGGCCGCTGGCGTCCTTGAGCATGTCGATGCTCTGGCGCCACTGCCCGGCCAGGAGCAGGACGTTGAAGGACCGCCAGGCGAAGTTTTCCCGGAGCCGCGGGACGTTGGCCCGCTCACCCAGCTGGCCGGCGATGTCCCGCATCACGGACCGGGCCTCGAGTTCCCGGCCGGTCATGCCGAGCGCCTCCATAAGGATGATGGCGGCCCGGAGCCGGAAGTCGGGGTCGACGGCATCCGCGGCGGTGTTGTCGGCGGCGTCCCGGAGGCGCTGCATCATGGGCGCGTAGTCGCCGATGAAGGACAGGTAATTGAATTCGCACAGCTCGAGTCCGAGGCCCGCCCATGCCCGCCCGGCGGCGTCGGTGTCCGGGCCGAACTCCTGGAGCCGGAGCCGGGCCTCTCGGAGCAGCTCCGGGACCTTCCCGGAACGGCCCTCCACCCAGACCATGCAGTCGGCCTTGGAGGCGATGAAGTCGGCAAACTCCCGCGGCGGCAGCGACATCAGCTGGGCCTCGGAGATGTCGTCCAGGGCGGACATTGCCTGCAGCGGCAGGCCCAGCTGGAGATAGGCGGCGGCCTTTTGCTGCTGACCCTCGGCCCACTCGCGGTCCCGGGAGTTGATGCTTCCGGCGCATTTGAGCGCGAACTTGGGGTCGAAGAGCCGCACGGCGGCCTTCGCCGCGGCCAGGGCGTGGGCGGGCGCCAGTTCGGCGTTGCAGTCGTGGGTCCAGGCGGCATACGCCAGCAGGTCCTGGACGGTCAGCTCGCCCAGCTCCTCTTCCCGGTGACCGGGGACCTTGTCCCGCAGCTCCAGGCGGCGTTCCACACTGAGCCAGTTCCGGACGATGTCGCCCAGATAGCGGTCGCCGAGGGTGACGAAGTGCCGGTCGGTGTGGTCGACGACGATCTGGCCGGCCTCCTCCATGTCCGCGATGAGGGACGGCCCGTACATCCGGGCCAGGCGGGACAGCGACATGCTCCGGGAGCAGGAGAGCACCTCGATCACCTCGCGGGCCTCCGGGGACTCGCGGGCATAGCGTGCCCGGACTATGTCCTCAAGGGCGGTGCGGCCGTCCAGGACCACCTCGTCCACCAGGGTCCACACGGAGCCGGCGAGGACCAGGTTGCCGCGTTCGATCTGTTCGGAAACCACGGCCTGCAGCAGGGTGGGGCTGCCGCCGACCAGTTCGTGCAGCTGGCTGGCCAGGGCGGTGGACACCCGGTGCCCCAAGGCTGCCTGCAGGACCTTGCGGGTCTCCAGTTCGGTCATGGCGGAGAGCCTGACCTCGGCCAGCTGGCCTGAGGTGATGAGCCAGTAGAAGTCCGGCGGGAGGTCGGTGGTGCGCTGGGCGGTGGCGACCAGGCGGGCGGTGCCGGTCTGCAGCAAGTTCAAGAGCACCCCCGTGCTCTGCTCGTCCAGGGCGCCGGCGTTATCGAGGAGGATGACGCATTTGCGGCCGGCGGCGTCATACCGGATCAACGAGGTGATCCCGTGCAGGATGGCCGTCGGCGAGCCCAGGGAGCTTTGCGGAAGGCGGGCCAGGGTGAAGGACAGGCAGCCGTAAGGGGTGGCGGTACCGTTGCCGGGGCTTCGGAGCTGGAGGGTGTAGACATCCGGGCCGAAGGCGGCAAGGGCGCTCCGTCCGACGAGCGACTTACCGACCCCGCGGTCGCCGGTGATCACCACCCCCATGCCCTCGGGGGCGGTCAGGGCGCGGACTACACGGTCGGCGTCGGCCCCGCGTGCAAGGCCGGACCAGGAATGGCGGCCGGCGGATGGCACGGCCGCGCTTCGGTCGTTGCCGCTGGCTGCGCCGGCCCGGGCCGGCGTGGGTGGCCACGTCACGGAGACGTCCCCCCAATTCAGCGTATCCCTCGACATCAAGCCCCCTCTTACCGCTTGCGGACGGCTTATCCCGTGCCGTCGGCATGGAAGTAGCGTAACCCTACCCCGCGACACGGAAGTATGGCGATCATATCGACGCGCCGGAGGGGCCGGTAAGGAGACTAGGGCCCTTGCCAGCCGGGGACGGCGGGGCTATGGACGGGAGGGGCGGAGGTCAGGCCTTCGCGGGGTGGAACTTCTGCTGCGCGGCGAGCAGGCCCTCGCGGATGAGGTCTTCCACGGCGTCGGCGGCGGAGCCCACCAGGAAGGGCAGCTCCTTCTTTTCGGGTCCGGCGAAGTCACGGAGCACGAAGTCGGCGGTGTCCATCCGGCCCGGCGGCCGTCCCACACCCACGCGGACCCGGAGGTAGTCCTTGGTGGCGAGGGCCTTGGAGATGTCGCGCAGGCCGTTGTGGCCGCCCTCGCCGCCTCCGAGCTTGAGCTTGATGGTGTCGAAGGGGATGTCGATCTCGTCGTGGACGGCGATGACATGGGCGGGGTCGATGTCATAGAACTTCGTCAGCGCCGAGACCGGGCCGCCGGAGACATTCATATACGTCAGCGGCTTGGCCAGCACCACGCGCGGGCCGCCGATGCCCATGCGGCCTTCCAGTACCTGGGCCCGTGCCGCCTTGTGCGATTTGAAGCCCCCGCCCACCCGCGCGGCAAGGTCGTCGAGGACCATCTGGCCGACGTTGTGCCGGTTGTGGGCGTATTCGGCGCCGGGGTTGCCCAGGCCGACGATCAGCCAGGTTTCGCTCATGGGTGGATCCTTTCAGGGCGGCCCGCAGGGGCGGGGTGGGCACAGACGACGGCGGCCGGGCCCCTGTGGGACCCGGCCGCCGGAAGATTCGCCGTAATTACTCGGCGGCAGCTTCGGAGGACTCTTCCTCGGCAGCTTCCTCGCCGGCTTCCGGAGCCTCTTCGCCGGTCTCTTCTTCTTCGACCTCGAGCTCGACGGCCTCGGAGACGTTGACGACCAGGGTCTCGGCGTCGGCCAGCAGGGTGGTGCCCTTCGGCAGGACCAGGTCGGAGGCGAGGACGTGCTCGCCGGCGGCGCGGCCTTCGACGCTGACCTCGATGGCGGTCGGCAGGTGGGTTGCCTCGGCCTCGAGCGGAACGGTGGTCAGTTCCAGGTTGTGGACGTTGCCCGGAGCAACGTCGCCGGTGACCGTGACGGGGACGTCAACGGCAACCTTTTCGCCCTGGCGGACGGTCAGCAGGTCGAGGTGCTCGACGATCTGCTTGACGGCGTTGCGCTGGATGTCCTTGACCAGGGCGAGGTGGGATTCGCCGTTGATGTCCAGGTTCAGCAGGGCGTTCG
>Ga0308160_10003179_pt1 | contig 18795 bp, 22 predicted proteins | sample PhyFR1_FD_201036 | JGI IMG/M metagenome (GOLD analysis project Ga0308160, IMG submission 201036) | Phyllosphere microbial communities from UC Gill Tract Community Farm, Albany, California, United States - DLSLF.R1 | ecosystem: Host-associated > Plants > Phyllosphere > Unclassified | place: USA...
GATTCGGTTAATTGCCATAATTGTTTGGCACTGGTTTCATCTAATGAATAAGGTTTCACACCATTTGGTATTGATGGATCAACAGCCAATTCCGCTACTTCAACATCTTCGAGGTAAACACCACCCTTATCGTTCAACAAGGGGCTCGTAGCAGCCCATATGGTAGTTGCTGCACCCTGTGGAATGGTTTTAAGTGAATCCAGCACTTCTTGTACTGGATTACCATTTGCATCATAGAACCCGAATGACTGTAATATTTCCAGTGGTGCTTCGCGTGTAAGTTCCGTTCCACCAATATTACCTGGATGTACTGAATATACATTTACCCCAAATGCCTTCGCTCTGTTGTCTAATTCCAGCGAAAATAAATTTACTGCAGTTTTAGATTGGCCATAAGCTTGCAACGTTTCATATTCGCGACGCTCGAAGTTTGGATCCTCAAAATTAAAGGGCGCAAACTGGTGTCCAAGGGAGGAAATATTGACTACTCTCGCACCATTCGCTTTTTTAAGTGCTGACCATAATCTCGACGTAAGCCTAAACATCGATAGGTAATTGGTTGCGAGTTGCGATTCAATGCCATTTGCATCCCGGCGTAAAGGCACAAACATGATCCCAGCATTGTTGATGAGCAAATTCAAGGCTTTGTCCGAAGCTAAGTACTGCTCAGCAAACTTGTCGACCGAATCTGTGTTCATCAGATCCATTTCCACGATTTCTACATTTGCTATCCCCTGCAGATTTTTCTTGGCTTTCTCTATATCTCTTGCCGGCACAACAACATTTGCCCCTGCCTTAGCTAGCGTTCTCACCGTTTCTAAGCCGATGCCGGTTCCTCCACCAGTTACTATTGCATTTGTTCCAGTCAAATCAATACCTTTTATTACATCATCTGTTGTTGATGTTGCGCCAAATCCAGAAACTATTGGTTTCTGTAGCGCTCCGTTATAATTACTTTGTACCATTTTAAATTTTATTTAAGAATATTTTGATGTTTCTTTTTTCCAGATCCCTCCAGATTACCGCAGCAATGGACTCATTATAATCCATGGATACCGCCAGAAACGGCGATTTTTTCGCCGGTAACCCAGGCTGCATCATCTGAAGCAAGGAATACTGCTACTTTCGCAATATCTTCGGGCTGACCTGTGCGACCAAGAGATGTATTGGAAACTAGTTTCGCTTCGAATTCACTTCCAATGAAGCCGGCACTATGTGAACCCTCTGTTTCCACAACACCTGGCAAAATAGAATTAACACGAATATTTTTTGCACCCAGCTCTTTTGATAAGGCGATGGTAATGGCGTCTAAGGCCGCTTTGGTTGCAGAATAGACAGATCCAGTTGGTAAAGGGGTATTACTTGCACCTGAACTAATGTTGATTATATTTCCACCCTTATCGCCGAACAACTTCAATGAAGCCTGAATGGTAAGTATCGAACCAAGGACGTTTATATTAAACGAGTCGTGAAATGTCGCTGCGGAGACCTCCGCAATTGGTTCATAGATGTAAATCCCGGCGTTGTTAACCAATATATCCAACGTACCAAACGCATTCTGTGTTTCTTCAAAAAGTCTGCTTACATCAGCTTCTTTGGAAACATCCGCCTGAACTGAAATTGCCCTACCCCCTGCATCTGTTATGGCCTTAACTACTTTGTCTGCATCCTGGCTGCTACTTGCATAATTAACAACCACACTGGCACCTTCTGCTGCGAAATATTTAGCAATCGATGCTCCAATGCCTTTAGATGCACCTGTTACTACAGCTACTTTATTCTCTAACTTACCCATGACTTTATTTATTTAATTCGTTGAGTCAAAGGTAACTCAATTACATATAAATAAGTAACCTTGTATACATAAGTAACAGTAACCTTGAGGTAACAAGGTTACGTAATTAGTGAAAAATCAGCACATTGCTGTTATTTGAGATGTTGGTAAAACGACTTCATAAACTCCAGTAACATATTGTCGTTGATGTCGCCATATTCAGAAAGTAATTGCGGATCTATTTGGAAAAATTCTTTTAGAGGAGAACCGGAACTAAAACTAATTTTCTCAAATCCCATTTCCCATAAGCCAAAATTTCGGCTTTCAATTGGCCCTTTGTGGATTAAGGTAACCTCGGTATGCCTGTTATCGCTTTGAATTTTCTCAAAAACATTTAATACCGCTAATTCTGGACCTTCAAGTACTTGAATAAATCGACATTGCTGTTCATACTCAATTATCCCTTCAATATATGCCAGACAACCAGTTAAATCATGCGCTTTGTTAGACGGTCTTGACTGCCGTAAAATCTCAGCAAGTTCATCTTGATCCAGCGCTTTTGGCGCAATACTTAAATAAATGAGGCTATACATTATAGGGGATATTAAGTTGCAAATATAGGTCTAATGACCAATAACTGGCTTAAGCCAATGCAAGGGGGCATGTTTGCAAAAGCTTTTATGCATTTCTAACTATGAAATGCAATTTGTAAATTGTTGATAGTTAGCTTCATAAAAATGAATAAACGAGCATTCCTTAAAAACACGTCCTTATTGCTAGGTGCTGCAATACTTTCCCCATTAGAATCCTGTGTCCAATCAGACAAGAAATATGCAAAAACAGCTGCAAAGGGACCTTTAAAAAACTGGGCCAACAACATCACCTATAGCACCAGCAATGTATATTATCCAGAAACAGTTCAGGAAGTACAGGACACTGTTAAAAAATGTACAAAAGTCAAAGCCCTCGGTTCACAACATTCCTTTAACAGAATTGCTGACAGCAATGAAAATCAAATTTCTTTGAAGGGAATGAACAAAGTTGTATCCCTGGATAAAAAGGCAAACACAATTACGGTTGAAAGTGGCGCCCGATATGGGGAATTTGCAGCATATCTGCATAAGGAAGGTTATGCTTTACCGAACCTGGCCTCTTTGCCACACATTACGGTTGCTGGTGCCTGTGCAACTGCTACCCATGGTTCTGGGGTTAAAAATGGTAATTTGTCTTCCGCTGTTTCCGCTTTAGAGTTTGTTAACGCTAATGGCGAGGTTATACAGTTATCAAAGCGGGAAAACCCGGATGTGTTTTATGGAGCAGTCGTTAACCTGGGTGCTTTAGGGGTTGTCACTAAAGTGACGCTCGATCTTTTGCCTACCTTCGACATGAAGCAAGTGGTATACCGTAACCTACCCATGGAAGAGCTCAAGAATAACTTTGATGATATTCAATCACGGGGGTATAGCGTTAGTTTGTTTACCAATTGGAAGAATAAAAATATAAGTGAGGTCTGGATTAAGAGCCGGATAGAAAAGGGAAATATCACGGCCGAGGATCTTGAGTTATACGGCGCAAAACTCGCCACTAAAAACATGCACCCGGTGGAGGATCAATCGGCCGAGAATGTAACTGAGCAGATGGCTAAACCTGGACCTTGGTATGAGCGAATGGCACATTTTAAAATGGGCTTCACCCCAAGTACCGGCAAAGAACTTCAGAGTGAATATTTTATACCTATTGAACATGCGTATGAAGCGATGATGGCAATAGAAAAATTGAGTGATCGGATCAGTCCGCATCTTTTCATTTCGGAAATTCGCACCATAAATGCTGATAACTTCTGGCTTAGTCCCTGCTATAAAAAAACCTGCGTTGCCTTTCATACCACCTGGAAACAGGAAATTGACACCGTAATGGGTTTACTGCCGCTTGTGGAAAAGCAACTTGCACCTTTCAATCCCATCCCTCACTGGGCAAAACTCTTTACCTTGTCGCCAGGGGTTGTACAATCTCGATATGAAAAACTTGGCGACTTTAAGAAGCTCATAGCTAAGTATGATCCGAATGGTAAGTTTCAAAATCAATTTTTGAAGAACACACTTTATTAGATGAATAACTTAAATTTATAAGCACAATCACTGGCAAAAGCTCAAATGATAATACAGGCGAAAAATAATATCACCACATTTTTTTTCACAAACTAGCCGATTATTTCCTAGTAATATGCTCTATAGACACACTTTTTCCTAATTTGAAACTAAGCTGAGCATCAAGATTTAAGACACATAATTTAGCACTTCATTTAAAATCAGTGAATTATGAAGGCATTTCAGCTTAAATCTCTAATCGCTGCGGCTATTGCCGTAACGCTCTCCGCTTGCGAGAAAAAATCTGAAGACATCCCAAGTCTTTCAGAAAAGACCGTAAACGCAACGTCTGAAGTTGTGTATCCGCTCATTGGAACGGAAATCCCAAACAACATTCTTCCTCAAAAGAAGCTTCCCAGGGCAGTTCTGACTAAAGGATATTTATTTCCAAAACTGAAAGTCAAGCTCATCGACACAGTTTGTTCGGAATACATTCAAGCTACAACCAAATTGAATTTTTCGAATTTGAAAGAAGGCGCCTTTGTAAATAAGTTTGGAAATAGCGAATTTAAGATAACCGCAGACCATGAGTTTAATTCTTCTGGGTTTGCCAGATTATCCAATGGACCTAAAGGTTGGTGGACGCATTGGAACTATAGTCCATACACAGAATCAGAATATCCAGAAGTATTGTTTGCTCGTAATCGCTATGGTGGTGAAGTGCGCGGAGTTAACAGCATGACTTTAGTTTTCGATAAGCCGGTAACTATGTTTGGGTTTGAAATTGCCCCGAATCTAACTGGGAAAGATTATATAGTTAACGTTGAGTATTTGGAGTCTTCAACCTATCGAGCACAGACTTTATTCAACGTTGAACAAACGATCAGTTCACCTTCCGGGGCAAGATTAATTGCAGTAAAGTCAGAAACACCATTAACCTTTCTGATGATTAATATTCAAGGAATGACTTTCCAGGAGGCAGGCTTTGCGATTGCAAACATCAGATATGCGATCGCGAAGTAAGGCATGCGTTATTACTTATGTTAAGATAGTGCCCAAATAGGGCATTATCTTTTTAAGACGAATAGTAATGGCTGATATGATTAGTCATAGCCTCTTCTTTAATTTATTAACCTAAAAATTTAACGACCTAACAGCTTTTATATAATATGAATCAAAATCTTTATTCCGTAACTTAATAAAAGCATAAGTCCATTATAAAACATTTAAAAAATAAGATTATGAAAGCAATCAATCCCTGGATTAATTTCAACGGCAATGCAGAAGAAGCATTCACTTTTTACAAATCAGTCTTTGGCGGTTCATTCACTAAGCTTGTTCGTTTTAAAGAACTTTCCAGCCCAGAATTCCCGGTAGCAGAAAAAGAAGAGAACTTAGTTATGTGTATCGCGCTTCCTATTGGCAAGAACAATGTTTTATTGGCCAATGATGTTCCGGAAATTATGGGACGCGTAAATGAAAACGAGAACAGGTCCAAAATTCATGTCAGTGCAGACAGTCGCGAAGAAGCAGAAAAATTATTTAATGGCCTGTCAGCAGGTGGAGATGTTGAAGGAGAACTTGGCGATAGTCCCTGGGGTACCTACGCTGGGATGTTCAGGGACAAACATGGAATTGAATGGATTATTGAATTTGAGTCATGAAAACCGCTACTTCTGGTACCAAAAAATCTGACTTAACACCATTTGATCTTCAGTCATATCGTAGCATCTGCAATAATTAAACAAACATTAAGGCATTGAGTAATGCTAAAATTCAAACACAAACATCCCTATTCAACAAGATCAGGAATTGATTCTTCGCCGTCTTTTTTTGTTCAAACCTACATCACTTGTAACCTTCTTATAAGTTGGCAAACCTTTAGCTGGAGCAAAATTTACTTTGGGGGGCACGGTATTTTCCTTTACAAGGTTAAATAACAGGTTTTTCTTTTTAAAAGGCTCACCTTCTAATGCATTAATTACATTCTCAGCAGCTTCCAGGTTCAACATTTCCAGGAAAGCATAACCTTTACATTTTTTTGTTGCCCGATCTCTAACAACTTTAATGGTCAAAACTTCACCATAAATTGCAATCAATTGCACCAACTCAATTTCATCGATATCTGCCGGCAATCCCCCGACAAACAATTTCACTATAGCTTTATCCATGCCGAGTACATAAATATGTTTGATGTTTAAAAGTACAAACGTAAGCCTTGATGTTTATATTCTACGCCTTCTTTATTATGTTTTATGAACAAAAAGTGGTTATTTTTAGAAAACTCTGAAATTGCTGAACAATTGAAACCATAAAATCACTTTTTAAGTTGTTCAGCCAGTCCGATGAGGAGCCCTTCAGTTCCACGAACATAACAAAGCCGGTAAGAATCTTCATATTGAACAACTTCACCAACAACTTCAGCACCATGTTCGAGCAGCCGGGACACCATCTCGTCAATATCTTCAACGGTAAACATAACGCGTAAGTAGCCGAGCGAATTTACCGGGGCGTTACGGTGATCTGCGATTATAGCTGGCGATATGAACCTTGAAAGCTCGAGCCGGTTATGACCATCTGGGCTTACCATCATAGCGATTTCTACACACTGGGTACCTAATCCGGTAACGCGGCCTGCCCATTCGCCTTCGATAGTCGTACGTCCTTCGAGTTTAAGGCCGATTATTGTGAAAAAAGAGATGGCATCATCAAGCGATTCCACAACAATGCCAACATTATCCATTCTTAATAAGTTGTTAGTTGCCATAACTATATTTCATTTATTTCATTATACGTTTTCAACGTTTTCAAGGCAATAAAAATCTTGGGAACCTGATAATCCTAATATTAGAATTAGCCTGCTTTTAATAATGATCGCTAAGAATTCATCTAATTTGCAAGCGATTTTGTTAGTATAAATTTAGATTCACAACATTAATTTACCTATATACAATTGATAATGAAATAATTAAAATGCAACATTAAAGAAACCGATAATTTAAATAAACTCTCATGCAACAGCATAAAGATATTTCAGAAACCATTTTATCTGTCGCTAAGCAACGTGGCACTGAAAAAAGCACCTGTCCATCTGAAATAGCCAGGATGTTATTTCCTGACAATTGGCGTAACCATATGAAAGATGTGGTCAATACTGCCATCGATTTGCATAACTGTGGTAAAGTCCTGATCACACAAAAGGGTCTACCTGTTGACGTCAATCAGATCAAAGGACCCGTTCGAATAAAGATCGTCTGAATGATTTTATTTAAGTAAAATGACCTGGAATGATCAAAATGCACAAATAATCTAATGCTTTAAAACCTGTTTCTCTTGCTATTTACTGCAGTTCGCTGTTCTGAATTATTGCCTTTTTTTTGATTTTAAGCCGAGTCGCATTGACAACTACTGTATACCGTTTTGAATGCCTTCCGTTCGTATCCTTAACATAAATGGTAACTGAATTGCCGGAATCAACCTTTTTTGTCACTTTAGGATTTACAAAGGGACCAATCTTGTATAATTTACTTTCCGGGTTTTCATCGAAATGTCCAAGAGAAACTAAGAAACTATATGACACTTCATCTGTACCCCAATTTTTAGCGCTTCCTGAACCATTTGATATTTTAAAAATATTTGCCCAAAGCGACCGGCCAGAAAACCTTTCAAAATCCACTACTGATTCAGCCAATTTTATGGACTCCTTTTTTGAAATCTCGCTACTCTTAATAGACTGCCCATAAGTGCTTAATGTCACAAGCATTAATAGCGTTAAAACAATGTTTTTTAACATAGCCTTGGATCTAAATTGGCAAAGATGCTTTCCGAAAGAAAAACCTAATATAAAAATCTTCAATTAGTGAGCCAAATCCTGTTTTAAAAGCGTGACAAATGTCACCGCCAAATTGTGTTATATGACTTCGTTGCCATTAGTTCTTCATCGCGACTTTTGCTATCACAATGATTAATCATTGCGATAGTTTCAAAACAAAAGACGATAATCATATGAAAACGCAACAAAGCAACACAGATCCTATTTATTACAAGGATGCAAGCACCTTGGCTCAAATGATTCGTACTGGTGAGGTATCGCCGGTCGAAGTCATGAAAGCACACCTTGATCGGATTCAATCCCTTGATCCGGAGGTTAATGCCATTGTAACGATCGCTGAAGACGCGCTTCAAGCTTCCAAGGTGGCAGAAGCGGCAGTCATGAGAGGAGATGATTTGGGCCCATTGCATGGGGTGCCATTTACAGTGAAAGACTCCATTGATACCGCTAACGTCCTTACCCAACGTGGCTCGCCAATTTTTAAGGGACGCCTGCCCCACAACGATGCAACCAGTGTCGCACGTATTAGGCAAGCAGGTGCTATATTGCTCGCCAAAACAAACCTTCCAGAATTCTCTTATTGGATCGAGAGTGACAACTTGCTAAGTGGCAGGTCAAACAATCCCTGGGATCTAACCCGTACCCCCGGCGGATCAAGTGGCGGTGAATCCGCAGCCATTGCAGCTGGTATGTCGCCACTTGGCCTGGGCACCGACCTTGCCATCTCCGTCCGAGGCCCGGCTGCCCAAACTGGTATTGTTTCCCTGAAGGCGACACATGGCAGGGTACCAATGACTGGCATTTGGCCCCGCGTGCCTCGTCGCTTCTGGCACGTAGGACCGATGGCACGCAGTATTCGTGACCTTGAATTGGCCTTATCTATACTCGCGGGTCCCGATGGTCTCGATAGCTTTGCCTCAAGCCACGGTCACCTATATGCGGGAGTCGATAATTTGCCCGCAGGCCCACTTCGGATTGGTTGGATGGTTGGGCCTGGCTTCGGACCGGTAGATCCGGAAGTAGCAGCCACAGTCGAGGCAGCTGCAAATGCACTAAAGGAATTGGGATTAAATGTAGAACAGGTACGCATCCCAGCCCTTGAACAGGACTTTGCACTCGATGTATTTAACCGGCTGCATGTAATGGAGATGAAAGAAGCATTTAAAGAAGCTACTGCAGGTCACGGCCCGGAAGAAGTGTATAAAATGGCTAAAACCATGCTTTCACTGCCGGATACCTCAATGAAAGATTTTATTGCAGCCGAGCAGGCTGCCGAGCGACTGCGTGACGGTTTTGCTGGATACTTCCAGAAATATGATGTGCTGCTTACCCATGTATTACCAATTCCGGCGCACAAACATGGTGTAGAAGAATTTGTCATAGATGGCCAAATCGTGGATGCTACTTATCTTCAGGGTGCCACAGTGCCGCTTAACGTTACCGGTTTACCTGGTATTGCTATGCGATTTGGCACCAGTACCCAAGGCTTGCCAATTGCCGTGCAGATCGTCGGCAGCTGGTTCGCAGAGTCAACCATTTTGCATGTTGCTTCAGTTCTGGAAAGCGTAAGTTTGGTTCGCGATCTGCACCCAATTGCTTAAACTCACAGCTTATATCGGAAGAGTCTTTCAGCTGGATCCGGAAGGCTCTTCTATTTGGGCTTGGCAAAATTCTTCCTTAGCCTGCTAACCGTCTCCCTTGATACGCCAAGATAAGAAGCTACCATATGCAATGGCACACGATTAAAAATACCAGGATAGGTCTTCTGAAATTCATTGTATTTCTCTTCGGCAGTAGAACTAATTAGTGAATATATTCGACGTTGACCAGCTTCATAACTATTAGCCAGAAGCGATTCCTGAAATTCCTTCAATGCCGGGATTGCCAACATCAATTCTGTCCATTTGGGTTTGGTCCAGATAATCACCGTGCTTGGTTCCAGCGCTTCAATATTAAATAGAGACGGTTTCTCCCGATTATAACTTTCTACATCCGTCACCCACCACCTGTCTACCCCAAATCTAAAGGTATGTTCTCTGCCGTCGTCACCAATTCGGTATACCCGTAAACAGCCACTAGCGATAAAACAGTTGATTAGCCATGTTTCTCCATCCTGTAGTAAAGGCTGCCATTTCCGGAGGCGCCTCTGAACACTGCCCGTACGAATCAGTTCCAGATCTTCATCTGATAGCTGTATATGGTCACGCAGGTACTTTGCAAAAATTTCGAACATCAAAACAAATTTAACATAAACGGCAAGCTTTAACAGGCTAACCGCTCATAATTTACCCATTATCAGGCATATCCATTTGTGAAATCCAATTTGGCAAATCTATTCCGATACTCTATTGGCGTAAGGCCGGTTACTTTCTTGAATATATCTCTGAATGCCTTTGTATCTGTATATCCAACATCATACATAACATCAGAAACATTTTTACGCGAAGCCTCAAAAAACTTTTTTGCTGCCTCTATCCGCACGCGTTGCACATATTCCAGCGGTGTATTATTCGTTGCTTCTTTAAATCTTCGCTCAAAAGTTCGGCGGCCAACCAGTGCCAGACCTGCCATATCTTCAATGGTTATTTTTTCTTCGTAGTTCTTTTCTATATAATCCTGGACTTTTTGAATGCCCGTATCGTTATGATCTTTCTGGCCCTTGAAAATGGCGAACTGAGCCTGGCTTTCTCTACCAATATCTATCGCAAAATATTTGGAGAGCATTACCGCTGTTTCCCTGTCAGCGAACTTCTCAACCAGATACAGTAAAAGATTCCAAAGACTGCTTGCACCGCCACTGCTATAAATGTTACCGTATTCTGTGATAATAGCACCGTCTTCCACCTCAACTCGCGGATATCTTTCCTTAAACGCTGCTATATGCGCCCAATGGGTAGAACACTTTTTTCCATCTAACAGTCCGGTTTCCGCCAGCAGGAAAGCGCCTGCACATAAACTGGCAAGTCCGCTGCCTTTTTGATGGAGAGCCTTGAAATATGGAATCGCTTCGGCATTTGCCTGAATGCCCAATGCCGGGTTTCCAAAGGTTGGCGGAATCACCAGCAGGTCCGTTTCTACAACATCTTTTAATAAGCGGTCTGTTTTAACGATGTATTCTCCACCGCTGGCGGACACATATTCCGTTAAGCCCACATATTCAACTTGAAAAACTTGCTTTTTACCAGATGTCCTAAGAAAATCATTAACTGTATTAAAGGTTCTAAACGGCGGCGTGATCGCTTCGATTACACCTTGCCTGGGAACAAAAACTGATATGCGCATAGGTTTAATTGTTTCAGGTTACCCCCTATCAAACTTTTCTACAAGTTACAAATTGGATTGTCGTAATCCACCTTTCATTTGTCGTTTTTACAATAGACAAAATTTTCAGATTCCCAGCAACTTTGTTAGGTAAACTATTTAATACTAACTGAGAAAATTGAAAACCGGATTAAAATCAATAAATAAATACAGAGACTAAACATCATTATCATGAAGAAGAATAAAACCATTTTTTGGATCGCTACACTGATCATATTACTTTGGGAGGGGCTAATGCCACTTGGCACCCTCCTGTTTGCACCCCAATATGTCAATGTGGGCACAAAGCCACTGGGCTACCCTGATTATTTTGCCTATGTGCTGACAATCTGCAAAGTATTGGGTGTATTCGCAATTACCTATCAAAAAACGCCTCGGCTGCTAAAAGAATGGGCTTACGCAGGACTAACATATAACTTGATCTTTGCATTCATCAGCCATGCCTGTGTAGATAAAAACATAGGTTATATGCTGATGCCACTCGTGGTAATGGCAATTCTGGTGGTCTCTTACTTCAATTCCAATAAGAACTTATCAGCTGGCAATAACATATTATACTAATAATACTAACCTAAACCTAAATAAGATGGAAAATAACACCGTAACATTACACCGCGTCCTTCAGGCAAGCCCTGAAAAAGTATTTCGCGCATTCTCGGATCCCCTGGCAACATCAAGTTGGTATCCACCGTATGGCTTTTTATGTCAGATACACGAAATGGATTTCACAGTCGGCGGACATTTCAAAATGTCCTTTGTGAATTTTGGTACTGGAAAGGCTCAATCATTCGGAAGTGTGTTTCAGGATATCAAGCCGAATGCGTTCATCAAATATTCTGATAAATTTGATGATCCTAACTTACCGGGAGAAATAACCACTACGATCTCGCTAAATGCAGTATCAGCCGGTACCGAACTCAAAATAGAACAAGTAGGCATTCCAGAAGTCATCCCCGCAGATATGTGTTATCTGGGTTGGCAGGAATGTCTGGATAAGCTCAAAAGACTGGTTGAGCCTGACATACCGGATGCCTAATCCAGTGCTGATGGAACTTCAACGTCCAAATCGATTTAAAAGTGGTGTTTTCATTTCCTTCTCCGGAAATTGCAAAGCAGCACTTATGTTTTATCAGCGCTGTTTTGGCGGAATAGTTCAATTCGAAGAATTCGAGGAAGATTTAGGTGTCTACCTGGAAACACCAGTAATCATCGGGTCCCTGATCTCCGAAAGAATTATCCTCTTTGGATCAGACTTGATACATGATGAAGGCAGAAAGGTCGGGAACCATCTTTCGATCTTTCTGCCCTGTAAAAATGTGGAGGAACGGACAACTGTTCTAAACCTATTGACACCCTACGAAAAATGCCTTGCTGATCAAGATTACCCTGAGCAAAGATTAGTTGAGGTGACGGATTTTTATAACGTGAGCTGGGTATTGGGCTTGTAGTTATATCATCTAAGCTTCTATTTCCTAAAAGATATTAGATTTGTGTATTACACCAGTTGAGCATCTCTGGATATAAGTCGGCAAAATGTTGTGGGAAATTACTTTGACCTTATGTAGGAAACTGTTATTTGAGATTCTCTATTTCTGATATCGTATTCAATATATTTCTTCGGTAACCAAGTTCCTTAATTGTTGCTTCAGCTGTTTCTCTTGATTCGTACATATAAGTCAGATCAACATAATTCCTGATTTTCTGGCCGACCTTAAGCTCATACACAACCTCATCACTACAATCCGGGCAAAAAGCGGAGGGAAATTTTTCTTTTGCAAGACTATCCAAAATATCACCGTTTGGAAGATCCGTGATGTGACTATTTACCAATTGTCCTAATAATCTACAATACTTCACTTTATCCACTAAAACATTGATTACTGGCATCACATAATATCTTATACCCGCTTTGATTCCCAGGAATTTGAGGTCTTTGAATTCATTTTGGTACCATTCCTCATTTTTTCCAATGTTCATTGGAGCCTTAAAAATCTGATACCGGGCTATAATAATTGAATCCTTAGAAAATCTGATTTGTTTAAGCCAAACAAAGGGCAAGTTTTCCTGGCTGTAAACCCTCAGCTCAACTTCAGCATCCGAATCATAAAGCGGACTTAGATATCCTTTGTTTACAAGAATGTTTCTATCAAAGGGCACAACGCGACTTTCAACGAAAGCTACATTCGTTATGCCTTTACAAGTATCGCTTATTGCCTTATGCTGTGCATAGCAAGTTTGAGCAATGAACAAGAAAAATATAACGCAAGTCTTAAATAAACCCTTCATAATTGCGAATACCTTCACCACATCAAAAACAGGCGAAAAATTTCAAGCAAATTATTATAACAGTATGTTTCTGGTTATGTTAATTGTCTTTCTTAAATATCCCTTTTCAATACGATATAATTTTTCTTCCTGGTCATATAGGTTCATGGAAAACTCTGCTTCGATATAATAGTTATCTCCTTCAATCTGCTCAAGTTTTTTGATTTCAAAAGTTGAGTTATCTTGGATATCAGTTCTGTGAGATTGCACAGCGATGGAGAAACCTGGCGTTACCGAACTTAACTGTTTACCAGCTATAAAAAGTTCCAATACGACACCTTCATTCTTACTTTCCTTTTCAAAATCAATGGCAAATGATTGTTTACCTACCTTAAAAATTTCACGATGATCTTTAGGAATCCATAGAAACGTCCCTTTATCCATCTCAGAGATCGCAAATTTTTTAGCGAAGTAAATTTTGAAATTACCCCAGTCCTCCTTCATACTAAGCCCGTAATGAGTAAAATACAGGATAGAATCTTTTTCACCATACCAAAACTTTCCAGCTGTTTCATTTGCAGCCTTTCTGTCTGGTATTGGTTCATTATAAGGTTTAACATTAGTTTGCGTGTTGCCTGAGCCATAGCTATAGCCATCCTTAAAAAAATATGGCTTACCGTCAAGTACAATAGATATACTGTCTGTTATTTGTGGTTTTGATTCAATTTCGGGGATTATTGCTACTGGTTCTTCAGACTTTTTACAGGATAAAATTACAGAAGCGAAAAAGATTAGTGAGAGGTATTTTTTAAAATTCATAATAAGATATAAAGTCATTTCCTTTTGGAAGTCAAAGGTGGCGCGAATATATGTTGTTGGCTGGCTTTTTGCAATTAGTTGCTAAAACATCTAAACTATGGAAAGTATCAAATCATCTTCATTAAAAACAAAACAAGAGGTTATCAATGATTTATTAGAAGTTCTGCAACTGGTAAATGACGGCAAGGAAGGATATCAATCAGCAGCAGAAGCGACTGATACGCCAGAATTAAAGGCCTTGTTTCTGCAACTTTCTGGCGAACGTATTGTTTATGCGGCGGAACTAAAGGAGCATATCGCCTTGCATGGCGAAGAAGCGGAAAATCAAAGTGGCGGAATATTAGGTGGTCTGCACCGCACCTGGCTAACCATCAAGCAAGCTTTAAGCAGTAAAGAAGACAAAGCCATTTTAAACGCCATAACTACAGGTGAAAGGGCAGCTATAGCAAAATATGATGAACTAATTGCTAACGAAAATGATCATGCGGATCACATGGTTTTGCTTAAAGAACAGCAAGCAGGCATTAAAGCAGCATTGGCGGAAATAGAAAAGAAAATTGTACAAATTAAATCTTGATAATGAGTTTGATGCTCAAAAAGATATAAAGTCAGTTACATGACTTAATTGGCCTCAAACTCCATTTTAATTGTAATTGATCCTGTTTTATATTTATTGGAGGTGTTAAATGCACCTCCATAACTATAGTCTTCATTGCTGTTCTTTCCAGTGATCTGGAAAACCCCCATGGTGGCTTTTTTCAATTCCCCTAAGGAGCTGCCTGCATTTTCTGCAATTGTTTCCGCGCGGGCACGTGCATCGGCACTTGCCTTACCCAGCAGTTCCATTTTCACCTGATTCAGTTTAGTATTGTAAAACATCGGTGCAGAAGAATTAAACTCAATGCCGCTTTGAATTAAATCACCAACTTCACGGGAGATTTTATCCACCTTCTCTACTTCATTAGATTCTATTTTAACCGACTGGGTTAAATTGTAGCCAGAAAACTCCTGAGACAGGTACTGTCCATTTGCATTCGTCCGCTGACTAAACTCTTTATTGATCATTACAGCGGAAAATTCCATATTTCCGGCCGCAATGCCTTTGTTAAGCAGATAACTGCGGATTGCATTTTCATCTGCTTTCAGTGTACTATAGGCTTCTTTAAGATCGAAGGATTTGCGGGCATATGAACCGTTCCATACAATCAGGTCGCTGTTAAAATCTTTTTCTGCCAACCCGGTAACCACGATTGTCTCCATTGTTTTAGAACGGTACTTGTAAGCGTTGCCAACCAGGGCAAAAGCGATGATTACACAAAGGCCAATGATAACAGCGGTAATGATAGTGGATCTCATAGAAATGGGTTTATCATCTCAAGATACAAAATTCTAGATCATCAGATATAAACTTATAACTACTGGAAACAAGCATAAGTTCGGAGAAAGATGTTCCCATCTACAGTTGTGCCTGATAATTAATTAAAGCGCTGATCCGGCATAAAATATCCCGTTATATGAAGGATTATGGAAAAGCGATTAAGAAGAAAGGGGCCTTAGAAGATTACAAGAAGAAGTTACTATATTATTCTCTCATTTAAAAAAAAATGACAGACGAAGCAATTCAAGATTTTCCGAGCAGTTATGTTGCTATTGACGAAGCCACCAAACGTTCTGGTTTTACAATGGCATCCGACCCGAAAACCTGTTCTTTATTAAAAACCTTAGCTGGTACGAAACCAGGCGGAAGACTATTAGAATTAGGTACTGGTACAGGACTCTCTACTGCTTGGATCTTAGCAGGCATGGACAACAGTGCTGTATTAACATCTATAGATAACGATCTTGTTTTCTTAAGTATAGCTAAAAAATTTTTAAAGGACGATCGATTGAGCCTAATTAATCAGGATGCAGGAGAATGGATTCAAAATAATAAAGACACTAAATTTGATTTGATCTTCGCTGATACGTGGCACGGGAAGTACTTGATGCTCGATGACATACTAAATATGCTAAATCCAGGAGGGCTGTACATTCTTGATGACATGTTACCGCAATCAAATTGGCCCGAGGGGCATCATGGCAAAGCAATGCGACTTCTTGAACTACTGGAAGAACGAACAGACCTAAACTTAACAAGGCAGTGCTGGGCATCAGGAATCGTTATAGCAAGCAAAAAAGCAAACTCCTTTATTCCTCTGCTTAAATCTTGATGACAAGTCCTTAAACGCACGACCAAAGTAATGTCTTCTATTTAGTGATAAAACATGTTTGATTCGTAAAAGAAACCTTGTGCAACGCCAAGCCTAAAAATGGTGCTATCATTTTTAAATTCTATTTCTACAAATTTGTGGGCAGGCACTATTTTATTAAAAAACTGCTTCAAGTTTTCTATTTCCACTTTTCGTTTATTATAATTTTTCACTAATTCATCACTTATAAATGTTTTATCAAAGGCTCCAAACGCATAAAGTTCAGAACCCGAATAGACTCCGGCGTAGTAAGCCAGTATCCCAAGAATGAATCTATTCGTGTTGCCTTACTTTTGTCCTTGACAACAACTAGCAGTGACTGGACTACGGGATTGAACCAATTTACAATTTTTAGTAGCTCAAAAAAGATAATGTCTAAACGATGACTGTCTTCAACGGAAATGGCTATACGTTTTTGAAACTGATGAAAAACGAGGTTAAGACAAGCACACCTCTCCCAGACCTGTCTCACACCTCACGCACACCTCACCCACGCAATCCGTGTATAAAGTGTTTTCCAGCTGTTTTTTAATTGTAAAATATATTACCACCAGCAATTAACCTGGATATATATTATGCAGTACATTAAACAAATTACAAATGGCAAAATATCTACAAGGAATTAATGGTGTCTTTATTGGAAAAGTCGGCACCGTAGTAGGCTGTGTCTGGAAAGGAACGCCTTACATGAGAAGCACAGGTAACCCCAGAACGGGACCTGCAACTGAAGGGGAATTAAAAAACCGCAGCAAGTTTTCAACAGTACATTACTGGCTTCAACCGCTACTGGTCTATCTTCGAGCTGGCTTCGCTGGCTATTCGGAAAAATCAGCGGGCTTTAACGCTGCAAAATCGTACAACCTCAAGCACGCAATGCGGGAAGGGCAGATTGTACCTGAACAGGTTAAAATAAGTTTTGGTGAGCTTCCGCTATCGGAAAACATAAGCGTAACCTGTCAGGATGCAAAATTGCAGTTCGGCTGGTCAACTGCGCATGTAAAGGGCACGAGTATGAAGGATCAGATTATGGTGCTTGCCTATCATCCGGAAAGCAGAACAGCTGTGTTTGATACCCAGGGCTCATTCCGGAGCATGGGTAATCAGATGCTGGATACCTATGGGGAGTTTAGGGGCAAAACAGTGCATGTTTATGCCGCCTTCGTGGCTGCCGATCGCAGCAAACAAAGCGACAGCTTCTATCTTGGCGCAATTGATTGTTAGTTAGATGAACTGAAATATGGGAGGAAACTTCCGGGGAGTACCGATCTGTAAAAGGATCAGTACTCCTCTTCAGGTGCCGCATTCAGAAACAAGTTCTTCGCAAAATTAACCAGGAACAACTGCTTCTTCGCTCTGGTGATGGCAGTGTACAACCAGCGTAAAAAGTCCAGATCGATCATGTCTTCGGTCAGGTAGCCCTGATCCACGAAAACAGCATCCCATTGCCCACCCTGCGCTTTATGGCAGGTCACGGCATAAGCAAATTTAATCTGCAGCGCATTGTAAAATGGGTCTTCCTTGATTGCCAGCAGTCTTTCTTTTTTATTGGTAATGTGTGCATAATCCAGGCTGATTCCCTCAAAAAGCTTCTTGCTGTCTTCATAAGATAAATTCGGTGTTTCTGAAGTCAGCGTATCCAGCATCACCTTACAGGTTATGGCACCGGCGTCCGGGTAATCGAGAAATTCCAGCTGCACCTCACTAAAGCGGAAACCATAACGCTCCTCCTGGTTACGCACCCTGGTTATCTTAGCCATATCGCCATTGGCGATAAAGGAAGTCGCCTCATTATCCGGCAGCCAGAAGTAATTGTTGCGCACCACCATGATTTGATCGCCACCAGTCAGCTCCTCCTCCCGGTATAAAATTCTTGCGCGGATCTGCTGGTTATAAACATTTGCAGATTTATTGGAGCGACAAACCACCAGCGTGTTCTCCATATCAAATTTACTATAGGCGTATTCCAACCCTTCCACCAGCTTTAAGCCGGTCATTCGAAATATGTCTTTATAACCAGCGGTGAAAAACTTAGGCAGTGGCAATTCCTCTTCCATCTCTTCAGGTTCTTCCTGCTCGTACTGCATGATCATATCGCGAAGCATGGTGGCATTGGCAAGAATCCCCGAACTCTTTTCCTGCCGTACCACTTCCCTCAACTCCACTTCGGTAACCTGTTTATGGTAATTACCGGCAATGTAAGCCGCATTTAGCGCCGGACTTTCCATGCTACCTACCGGCGGTAATTGTGCGGTATCACCCACAAATATCACTGCGCAGTTTTTCCGGTTGTACACGTAATCCATCAAATCCTTCAGAAAAGATGATCCATTCTGACTGTTCCAATCGTCGGCAATCATTGATGCCTCATCGATAATAAATACGGTATGTTCAGCAAGATTAGGTGCAAGCTGGAAAGACAAGTCGGTGGTAACTGCTGATTTCTTACGG
>Ga0308160_10003180_pt1 | contig 18789 bp, 15 predicted proteins | sample PhyFR1_FD_201036 | JGI IMG/M metagenome (GOLD analysis project Ga0308160, IMG submission 201036) | Phyllosphere microbial communities from UC Gill Tract Community Farm, Albany, California, United States - DLSLF.R1 | ecosystem: Host-associated > Plants > Phyllosphere > Unclassified | place: USA...
TGATGCATGAAATCGACAAGCGCGATGCAAAAAAAAAAAACGCCAACCCTCGGGTTGGCGTCTTCATTTACAAGCGCTCAGGCAATCAGGCCGCCTGCTCCAGCGTCGGATAATCGATATAGCCCGCCTCGCCCGGCACATAGAACGTCTGCGGATTCGGGGTATTGAGCGGCGCGTTCAGTTTCAGGCGCTGCACCAGGTCCGGGTTGGCGATGTAGGCGCGGCCAAACGCCACCGCATCGGCCTTGCCCGACTCCACCGCGTCGATCGCCATCTCGCGGGTATAGCCGTTGTTCGCGATATACGCCCCCTTGAAGGCCTTGCGCGCCCAGGCGAAATCGAAGCCGGGAATGTCGCGCGGGCCGCCGGTGGCGCCTTCGATGAAGTGGATGAAGGCGATATTGCGCTTGTTCAGTTCCTCGATCAGGTAAGCGAACAGGGCTTGCGGGTTGCTGTCGGCCAGGTCGTTGGCCGGCGTCACCGGAGAGAGGCGAATGCCGACGCGGCCGGCGCCGATCTCGGCGACCACGGCGTCCACCACTTCCAGCGCGAAGCGGGCGCGGTTCTCGATCGAGCCGCCGTATTCGTCGGTGCGCTTGTTGGCGCCGTCGCGCAGGAACTGGTCGATCAGGTAGCCGTTGGCGCCGTGCAGTTCGATGCCGTCGAAACCGGCACGGATCGCATTCGCCGCGCCGCGGCGGTACTCTTCGACGATGCCCTTGATCTCGTCCAGCGCCAGGGCGCGCGGTTCCGGCGCCTCGACCTTGCCTGCATGGGTGTAAGCGACCACCTTCGGCGCCACGGCCGAAGGCGCGATCGGCTGTACGCCGCCGGTGAGATGTGGGTGGGTCACGCGGCCGACGTGCCAGATTTGCGCCACGATCTTCGAGCCGGCATCGTGCACGGCCTGGGTGATCGGCTTCCAGCCTTCGACTTGCGCATCCGAATAAATGCCTGGAGTGGCCATGTAGCCCTTGCCCACCGGCGAAACCTGCGTACCTTCGCTGATGATCAGGCCGGCGTTGCTGCGCTGGCGGTAATACTCGATGTTCATCGGGCTGCCCGGCACATCGCCTGCGGCCTCGTCGGCACGGCTGCGGGTCAGCGGCGCCATCACGACACGGTTGGCAAGCTCGATGTCGCCAATACGGGTAGGCTGAAACAGTTTCTGCGTCATGTTCGGTCCTTGTCAGATAGTGGGAATAACCGGGCCGCCGGTCGCTTCACTGTCGGGAGCGGGCGCCGGCGGCCACTACAGTTAGCAGTATCCATATTCCGCGCACGCGCGGGTAGGCCGCACGAATGATAAGATCTATTCCCACCAGGAATAGATGGAGAGGTAAAATGGACCGGCTGCGCTTGATGGAAACCTTTGTTCGCGTCGTCGAGACCGGCAACTTTTCGGCCGTCGCACGCGAGGAACGCGCGACCCAGTCGAGCATCAGCAAGCAGATCCAGGCGCTGGAAACCCTGCTCGGCGCCAGGCTGCTGGTGCGCTCCACGCGCAGCCACGCCCTCACCGAAGCGGGCAAGCGCTATTACGAGCGCTGCCGCCAGGTGCTCGACACGCTGGAAGAAGCGCGGGTCGAGATCCAGCGCACCGAGAACGACATCGCCGGCGTGCTGCGGGTGGCGGCGCCGGTCTCTTTCGGGCGCCTGCACATCGTGCCGCGCCTGCCCGCCTTTTTCGAGCGCTATCCGCAACTCAAGATCGACCTGCAGCTCGACGACGGCTTCGTCGACCTCGTCGTGGGCGGCATCGACGTCGCTTTCCGCGTCGGAGAACTGAAGGACAGCCGCCTGATCGCGCGCCGCATCGGCACCGCGCACCGCGCCGCGCTGGCCTCCCCCGCCTACCTGGAACGGCATGGCGAACCGCAGCATCCGCGCGAGCTGCGCGAGCATCAATGCATCGTCTACACCGGCCTGGCGACGATGAACGAGTGGTCTTTCCAGGATGAGGACGGGGGACAGCATTCGGTGCGCGTCAACGGCCACCTGCAGTCGAACAGCTCGGAGGCGATCCGCCAGGCCGTGGTCGAAGGCCTCGGCATCTGCTACACGCCGCAGTGGGTGTACGGCGACGACATCCGCGCCGGCCGCGTCAAACCGATCCTGACGCGTTACAGACTGCCGGCGCTGCCGCTGAACGTCGTGTTCCAGCCGGCGCGCCGGCCTTCGCTGAAGATCAGCCACTTCGTCTCGTTTTTCGCCGAGGCGTTCGCGCGTGATCCGGACATCTCGCCGATGCTCGCAGCCGATGGCGCACTGAGCAAGGCGCCGCATGATGCGCTCGGCAGGCCCGGCGCGGCCAGAAGCCGGAACTCGGGCTGAGATACCGCACCGGCTGGGCCATGCCGTCCTCTCCGCTTACAGATTGAAACCCTACTTACAGTCAGGCGGCAGATTTTTCCCGGTTTCGCTGACACACTGTGTCCATACGAACAGAGCAGTCCGAATGTTCGGAATAAGCTAAGCACCGGTTGAATAAGGAGAACCCATGAGCATTCACAAACAACACATCATGCGCATCGCCGCCGTCCTGGCCCTGACTGCCGCATCGACGTCCGCCTTTGCCCAGAGCGCCGATTATCGCCGTGGTTACGAGGACGGTTATGCCGCGGCCCTCGACGGCCGCGGCCCGGGTCCCGGCAGGGGCGGCCTGCACATCGTGGAAGCCAATTACGGCGTACGTGGCTCGGTCTGCAATGCGCGCCGGTCCGTGCGCGATCAGGTCGAACGCAATCGTGGTGTCGTCGTCGCCAACGACAAGCTGTGCGGTGATTCCGCGCCCGGCAAGGTGAAGCGCCTGCAGGTCGTCTACCGTTGCGAAGGTAGCGAGCCGCTGAGAGTGGTCGCGCGCCAGGGCGACAGGCTGCGCCTGTCCTGCCGCCGCTGACGGCGGCGGTCCGCGCCATGCGCTGTCCCGCGTTCGGGCCTTTCCTCGCCGCTGCCGCGCTCCTTGCCGGCAGCGCGCAGGCGCAGGCGCAGAACGACACGCGCCTTGTCGCGCTGGTCAATGCCATGCGCGCCGCTCCCGGCACCTGCGGCGACGCCCGGCCGGCGCCGGCGCCCGCCCTGAAGAGCGACCCGCTGCTGGCGCGCGTGCGCATCGGCGCCGGCGCCTTCCCGGAATACGCGGTCGAGCGCGTCGGCTACAACGCGGCCCAGGTCGAAGTCATTTCGGCGCGCGGCGCGCAGGATGCGGCCGGCGTCATGGAGCTGATCCGCCAGCCCTACTGCCGGGTGCTGCTCGATCCCGCATACAGCGATATCGGCGCCACCCGCGAGGGCGACGAATGGACCATCGTGCTGGCACGGCCGCTGCTCCCCATCACGCTGCCGGAACAGGGCGTGGTAGGCCGCGAGATCCTGGACGCGGTGAACGCCGCGCGCGCCGTGCCGCGCAACTGCGGCGACCGGGCCTTTGGCGCGGCGGCGCCGGTCGCGTGGAACGCTGCGCTGGCCGCGGCGGCGCTGGCCCACAGCCGCGACATGGCGGCGCGCCGCCACTTCGGGCACCAGGGATCGGACGGCAGCATGGTCGCGTCGCGCGCCACGCGCGCCGGCTACAGCTGGCGCCTGGTCGGGGAGAACATCGCGGCAGGACAGACTTCCGCCGCCGAGGCGGTGGCTGGCTGGATCGAAAGTCCCGGCCACTGCGCCAACCTGATGAATCCCCTGTTTACCGAGATGGGAGCGGGCTACGACATCAGCCGCGCGAAATTGCCCGGCTTCGTCTACTGGACCCAGGTATTCGGCGTACGGCGCTGATTTTCCAACGCGGTTTGTTGAACGGCCCAGCTGCCGATCAGGGCCAGCGCGCGCGGCGACATCGTCTCCTCGATCCCGGCCACTTCCGACAAGGCCCCCGTGGGCGCCGTCTGGAAGAAGTGGTTCAGGCCGGGCAGGCGCTCGACCCGCGCGCGCGGATTGGCGGCCAGCGCCTGGCGCAGGGCCGGTATGTTGTCCCCCGGCGTCACGACTTCGTCCTTGTCGCCGACCAGGGCCAGCACCGGGCAGGCGGCCTGGCGCAGCAGGAGCTGGGGATCGATTTTTAAAAGCGTATGCATCCAGGGCGTCAGGAAAGGCGCGACTTCGTCCTCCGAATACGGACGTCCGTACTGGGTGGAAGCGGCGCGGTAGAGCGTGCGCACGTTTGCCGCGCGCTCGGCCTCGCTGCCCGGCGCCGCCGCCGCCGCGAACACCGCCTTCTGCAGGGCCAGTTCCCGTTCCAGGCGCGCAGCCGGTTCCTGCGCCAGCTGGCGGCGCGTGCGCGCCAGCAGCATCTGGTCGGCCGGCACGCCATTCCCCGCCATCAGCACGAGAAAGGCGATGCCGGGCGCCTTGGCCGCGACGAGACTGCCGACCAGCCCCCCTTCGCTATGGCCGATGAGTCCAATGCGTTCGGGATCGATGTCCGGGCGGCGGCGCAGGAAGGCCAGGCTGGCCTGGATGTCGGCTGCGAAGTCCAGGCTGGTCGCGCGCGCGAACTCGCCGCTCGAACGGCCGATGCCGCGCTTGTCGCTCCTGAGCACGGCGAAGCCGCGCCGCGTCAGGTCGTCGGCCAGCACCGCGTAGAACCGGTGGCCGAACAGGGAGCCGTCGCGGTCCACTTCGCCCGAACCGGGAATCAGCACGACCGCCGGATGGCGGCCGGGCGTGCGCGGCACGGTCAGCGTGCCCTCCAGGCCGATACTGTGGTTATCGTATTCGACCTGCTGCACCGCATATGGCAGCGGCTCGACCGGGGTCTGCGGACGCGCAGGCAGCTGCAGGCGCGCATAGGCAAACCAGGCGGCGGCAACCAGCACCAGGAAACAGGCCAGGCGCAGCAAATGACGGGAGCGCGGACGGGAGCGCGTCTTCATGCGAGTCGGCGGACGATGGAAACGCCCACTCTAGCATCCGCACCCCGCCTGAATTTACGCGCAATGTCACAATTGGCGTAAAAGTGTGTAATGGTTTGTATCCGGCGCAGACATCTGCCAGCGCCGGATACTGGGCGGTCTTACCAGAAAATGACGCGCTGCTCCGGCGCCAGGTACATCTTGTCGCCCGGTTTCACGTCGAAGGCTTCATAAAAGCCCGGATGGTTGCGCATGCTGCCGTTGACGCGGAATTCCGCCGGCGAGTGCGGGTCCGATTTCACCTGCGAGATCAGGGCCGCGTCGCGCGCCTTGCCGCGCCGCGCCTGGGCCAGGCCCATGAACAGGCGCTGTTCGGCGGTGAAGCCGTCGATGGTCGGCGCCGGTTTCCCGTTCAGGTAGATTTTATAAGCGCGGCTGGCCATGATGGCGCCGGCATTATCGGCGATGTTCTCGCCCAGGGTCAGCTCGCCGTTCAGGTTATAGCCCGGCAACGGGCTGTAGGCGCCGTACTGGGCCACCAGCACTTTGCCGCGCGCGGCGAATTTTTCGGCATCCGACTTGGTCCACCAATTGCGCAGGTTGCCGTCGCCGTCGAACTGCGAGCCCTGGTCGTCGAACGCGTGGCTGATCTCGTGGCCGATCGAGATGCCGACCGCGCCGTAGTTGATCGCCGGTTCCGCATCGGCGTCGTACAGCGGATACTGCAGGCGCGCGGCCGGGAACACGACTTCGTTCAGCTCGGGGCTGTAATAGGCGTTCACCGTCTGCGGCGACATGTGCCAGGCGGCGCGGTCCACGGGTTTGCCCAGCTTGTCGATGCCGTACTGGTGGGCGAATTCGCGCGAGCGCATCACGTTGCCGACCAGGTCGTTGCGGGCAATGTTCAGGCGCGAATAATCGCGCCACTTGTCCGGATAGCCGATCTTGGCCTTCATCTTCGAGAGCTTCAACTGCGCCTGCTTTTTGGTCTCGTCGGTCATCCAGTCCAGCGTCTGGATGCCTTCGCGGAAGGCGACGATGAAATTTTTGACCATGTCTTCGACCTGCTGCTTGCGCTCGGCCGGGAAGTGCGCCTCGACGTAGGCTTTACCGACCACTTCGCTCAGGTCGCGGTTGACCTGGGCGATCGCGCGCTTCTCCAGCGGACGGTTCACCTTGGCGCCCGACAGCACGCTGCCGCGGAAGGCGAAGTTCTCGTCGACGAAAGGCTGCGACAGGTAAGGCGCATAGGCGCTCAGCAGGCGGAAGCTGAAATACGCGCGCCAGGTCTCCAGCGGGGTGGCGACGATGATCCTGTCCAGGCCCGCCAGGTAGGTCGGCTGGCTGACGATCAGCGAATCGACCTTGCCGTTCACGCCCACGCCCTCCGCCCAGGCCTTCCAGTCGAAGTGCGGCATCAGGCTTTTGAGCTGGGCGAAGCGCATCTTGTTGTAGCCCTTGACCGGGTCGCGGTTCTCGACGGCGCTCCACTGCACGCGCGCGATCTCGGTTTCCAGCGCCAGGATCTGGGCGGCTTCCTGCGCCGCGTCGGCGTGGCCGGCCAGCGCCAGCATCTTCTCGACGTGGGCCTGGTATTTAGTACGGATGTCCTTCAGGCGCGCTTCGTCCTGCAGGTAGTAGTCGCGGTTCGGCATGCCGAGGCCCGACTGGCTGACGTCGACGATCATGCGCGTCGAGTCCTTGTTGTCCTGGTGGACATACATGTCGAGCGGCGCACCGGCGTCCAGGCGCGCGAAGCGGGCCGACAGGGCCGCGATGCCGCGCTTGTCCTTCAGGGCCGCCACGCGCGCCAGCTCGCTCGTCAAGGGCGTGAGGCCCAGTTCGTTGCGGCGTGCCTCGTCGACGAAGCTGGCGTAGTAGTCGCCCATCTTCTGCGCGGCCGATCCCTTGCGCGCCTCCTTATCCAGAGCGGCCTGCTCGATGATGGCGCGCACCTGGCCTTCGACCTTGTCCTGGGCGATGTTGAAGGCGCCCCAGCTTGCGCGGTCGGACGGAATCTCGACGTCCTTCAGCCACTTGCCCTGGCTGTAGCGGAAGAAGTCGTCCTGCGCGCGCACGCCGGAGTCGATGGCGCCGGTGTCGACGCCGGACACGGCGCTGGCCGCCGCGGCCGTGGGTGCCGCCGTGGCGGTGGCGTCGTGGGCGCCGGCGTGGGCACTCACCACGAACAGGCCCGCGATCAGGCTGCTGCACAGGGTACGCTTCATGTTTTCTCCGTCGATAAATGTTGTAATCGGGCGATCCTAATGGATGTGCCACGCGATGGGAAGACCAATCGCATATGCATGCCGCGCCCGCACAACGCCTGTATTGACGGGCTGTTCGCCATTGACCGGGACTTCAGCCATAATGGCGTCAACCTTGCCCGAGATGCCGTCGATGCCGCGTTCCAGACCAGCCGTTGCACCCCATTGCATTTGCGCCGAGGAGGCACGGTGAAACCGACTTCGCGCATATCTCGTGCATCGCGCCTGTACGAAGTGATGGACCTGATGCTCGACTCGGTGGGCGATCCGCTGGCGCTGAAGAACCTGGCCGCCTCGGCCAGCTACTCCTCCTTCCACTTCGACCGCATCTTCCGCGAGCTGACCGGCTTTTCCGCCGTCGAATACCAGAGAAAGCGCCGCCTGCGCCGCGCCGCCCACCTGTTGCGCCACGAACCCGACGTGTCGATCCTGCGCATCGCCCAGGATTGCGGCTTTCCCTCGAACGCGGCCTTTGCCAAAGCGTTCAAGCAGCAGTTCGCGATGTCGGCCAAGGCCTGGCGCGAAGGCGGCTGGCGCAGCTACATGGACCAGCAGGTCGGGCGCGAGAGCGACGTCAGTTTCTTTGTCGCGGAACCGGGCAACCTGGACGTGATCCTGGCGCCCTACTGCCCGCCGGAACCTGGCAGCGTGGCCGCGCGCATCCGCGTGCAGACGCTGCCGGCGATCCACCTGCGCTACCAGCGTTTCTTCGGCCAGTCTGGTGCCGCCCTGTCGATCGCCTGCAACTTGTTTCTCTGCGAGCGCGAACGGCGCGGCGACACCGCCCCCGGCACGCCCTGGTACGGCGTGTTCGACGAGGATCCCGGTTTCACGGGCGAGCGTGAATACTGCTACGACTTCGGCTTCGCCGGAGACAGCCGCCCGGACCCGAGTCTGGGAACGCGCACCCTCCCCGCCGGCAGCTATGCCTGCCTCGACTTTGCGGGCGAGTGGCCGCGCTTTCGTTCGATGTACGAGGACTGGCTGGATCGCCAGGAATTCTGGCGCCTGGACAGCACGCGTCCGCACATCCAGAAGGTCGAGCGCGGGTTTGACGGCAGCTGGCGCGGCTGGCTGGCGCTGCCCGTCAAGAAGCGCTAGCGCCTGCTCCGGACTCTCGAGCCGGCGCTTCAAGCCGGATCACGCAGCTCAGCACCAGCACCGGCAGCGCGCAGGCCAGCACCCACAGGAAAAAGGCGCGGTAGCCGAGCGCCTGCTGGACGTCGCCGCTGATCACCTTGAACAGCACGAAGCCGAGCTGCATGAAGCCGGTGCCGAGCGCATAGTGGGCGGTCTGGTATTTGCCGCTGGCGACCACCTGCATGATGAACAGGATCACCCCGACGAATCCGAAGCCGTAGCCGAACATCTCGGCGCCCAGCGCCACGGCGATGACCGGCAGCGCATCGGGCTGCGCCGTGCTCAGATAGTAAAACACGAAGTTCGGCAGGTTCATCGCCAGAATCAGGAAAGGCATCGCGCGCCTCAAACCGATCCAGGCCGTGAAGTAGCCGCCGGCGATGGAACCCACCAGGAAGGCGACCGTGCCGGCCGTGCCGTAGACGGCGCCGACTTCGGCCGTGCTCAGTCCCAGCCCGCCGACGGCGCGCGCATCGCGCAGGAACAGCGGCCCGATGGTCTGGATCTGCCCTTCGGCCGCGCGAAACAGCACGATGAACAGGATCGCCATCCAGATGCCGTCCTTGGCGAAGAAGGCCTTGACGACGTCCGCCAGCGTGCGCGCGACGGCGCGTGCCGAGCCGGCGTGCGCGGGCGCATTGAGCGTACCCGGCAGCGCCCAGCCGTGGTACAGGCCGAGACCCGCCAGGCCGGCGCCGAGCAGGCCGAAGACCGCCGCCCAGGCCGCGCTGGTGCCGATGCGCGCTTCCAGGTAGCCGGCCAGGATCACCAGTCCGCCCAGCGACAGGAACTTGGCCGCATTGAAGAAGGCCCCCTGCCAGCCGGCGTAGGCGGCCTGCTGGCGCGCGGTCAGGCTGGCGATGTACAGGCCGTCGGCCGCGATGTCGTGCGTGGCCGAGGCCAGCGACACCACGGCCAGCAATGCGATGGCGAGTCCGAACCAGCCAGGGAGCTGCAAGACCAGGGCCACCGCGGCGAGCGCCGCGCCGCCGATCAGTTGGAAGCTCACCACCAGTTTCTTCCTGCTGCGCGCCAATTCCAGGAAGGGACTCCACAGCGCCTTGAACACCCAGGCCAGGCCCAGCATCCCGGTCCAGCGCGCGATCTGCTCGTTCGGCACACCCATGCTCTTGAACATGAGCCCCGCCACCAGCGCCACCGCATAGAACGGCAAGCCCTGCGCCAGGTACAGGGTCGGCACCCAGGCCAGCGGGTGGCGGGTGGGCGCGGCCGGCACGGCAGCGATCGGGACGTCAGGCATCGGTACGGTCTTTCAGCTGGAGGGTGACGACGCGGCTTCGGCGCCCGCGCGTGTCGAAACTGGCGATATTGAAGGCTGTGGCGCCCGGCGGCACGTCAACCGGCGCACGGTAGGGCGTACTGCCGGCTTCGGGCTCCGTGCCATCGAGAGTGTAGCGCAGCACCAGGCCCGGGAAGGCGGTATTCGCATGCACCCGTCCGTCCCGGCAGACGGCGCCGGGCGGCGGCAGCCGGTAGCCATAGGCCAGCGCGGCATCGAGAAAAGGCAGCGCGTGCCGGCCGAGGCGGTTGGCGAATTCGTTCCAGGCATGGGCGATGCGGCGCGCGCGCTCGGCGGCGTCGGCGACGACGTGCCAGCCGGGATCGGGACTCCAGGCGCGTTCCGCCAGGGCCAGCAGGCGTGGCGCGGCCAGGTATTCGATGCGCGCGCGAGAATGGGCGTTTTCGCCCCACAGCTGGCCCTGCAGGCCGAGCACGCGGCCTGGCTGCGCCAGCCGAACCAGGCGCGCGCCTGCCTCAGGACTCAGCGCACGCCCCATCTGGTCGGCGCCCGGCAGCGCGTTCAGGTCGAGCGGGCAGAAGGCAAAGGCGCTGCGGGTATCGACGAAACCGGCCCAATAGTATCCCGGTTCCTGCGGGTCCTTGGCATAGGCCAGGTCGAAGTACAGGTGCGAGGCGTTCGCCAGCACCACCTCGTAACCGGCATTCGCCAGCTGCCAGGCGCAGTCTTCCTGGTTCGAGCCGGTGACGTTGTTCCAGACGTAGACTTCGAAGCCCGGCCCGGCGAAGCGCGGATCGGCGGCCACGCCCTGCCCCGTTGCGACGAGGGCCGTATCGTCCCAGCCGGCGAAAGCGAGGCCGTAACGGGCGAGGATGGCGCGGCAGCGGGCAACAAAATCCGCGCGCAGTTCGGCGACATCACTCCAGCCCTGCTCTTCCATCCGCGCGCGGCACAGGGGCGAACCGAGCCAGGCACCCTGCGGCACCTCGTCGCCGCCGGTGTGGATCGCCCGCAGCGGCACGCCGGCCTGCCGGAACAGGCTCGCCACTTCGGCCACCACGGTATCGATGAAGCGGTCGACCGAGGGCCGGGCGATGCAGATCACGTTGTCGTGCCAGAGCTGCACCGATTCGTAGACCGAGGCATCGTCGGGATCGTCGAGCCGGCAGGCGTCGGCGCCTTCGATGTCGCCGGCCGCCAGCAGGCGCGCGTGGCGCACGCGCATGGCCTGCACCGCAGCGCGCGCGTGGCCCGGCATGTTGAACTCGGGGATCACTTCGATGTGGCGGGCATGGGCATACTGCAGGATGGCGATGAACTCGGCGTGCGTGTAATGGCCGCTGCCGGCCGGTGCGTCGACGCGGGCGCCGGAACCGAAGGAAGGCGGTAGACAAGGACTGCCGTCGCTCGTCACACCACGCCGCGCGCCGACCTCGGTCAACTCGGGTAAAGAGGTGACGGCCAAGCGCCAGCCTTCGTCGTCGGTCAGGTGAAAATGAAAGCGGTTCAGTTTATACAGCGCCATGCAGTCGAGCAGGCGCAGCACCGTCCCGACGTCGGCAAAATGGCGGGCCACGTCGAGCATCATGCCGCGGTGGGCGAAGCGCGGCGCATCGAGGACGCGTCCGTGCGGCAAGCTGCCTTCTTTCCCGGCCAGCTGGCGCAGGGTCTGCACGCCGTTGAATACGCCATGGGCGCCGGCGCCGCGCAGGCGCACGCCCGCCGCATCGATCTCGAGCAGGTAGGCCTCGTGCGGCGCCGGCGATGCGGCATCCACGAAGCCCGTCTCGAGCACGATGGCGACACCCGCTCCGCCGGGCGGCAGGCCGGCCAGGAAGGCGTGCAGAAACGCGGCTTCCCGTGCGAGTCCCTCTTCGCAGCGCACCGCGCTATCGCAACCGATACGGCAGGTCCCGTCGCGCAAGCTGGCGAGCAGCGGCTGCGGCGTGATGCGTCCGGTTTCGTCGAGCGACAGCAACGACACGGCGGCGTTGACGGCAAAGCGCCGCGCCGCGTCCATCGTCGGCACGACATCGTCGGGACTGCGCCGCAGTTGTTCCGGCCGCGTGAACGGGGCAATGTGCGGGTCTCCCAGGTCGATCGCCTCCCCGCTCGCCGTGACCAGGTAAAACCCGAGCGGCGCGTCGGTGCGGCTGATCGCCCAGAAGCGCGCCTGGTAAGCGATCTCGAAGGTCTCGCCCGGCAGCCAGGAAGCGCCATCGAGCGGACGCAGACGGAACAGGTCGCCGTTCACATGATCGATCCCGAAGCCAGTGCCGACCGTCTCCGGCAGCACCTTGCGGCAGGTATTGAAGTAGAGCTGCCAGCCCGGTGCGATCGGCTGCATGGAGACGTTACGCAGCGTCAGCCGCGCGGCGAAACGGTCGCCATGAGGGCCAATGAGACCATTCGCCACACACTCCCAGTCGATCGCAACCGGGGAACCGCCGTGTGGCGGGCCCGGATGTGTCGTCGGCATCGGCTCAGAGTTTCCCGCGCAGGCCGACGTAGAAGGTACGGCCGTTCGAGTAGAAGGCGCGTGGACGGTCCTTGTTCTCGGCGTACATCTTGATGGTCTCGTTGGTCAGATTGAGCGCATCGAAGGTCAATGTCAGCTGCTCGGTAAGCTTGACGTTGACGGAGGCCGCCAGCGTATCCATGTCGTCCACGTGCTGGCTGGCGCCGCGGTCCACGCCCGCCTTGTAGGCCGAACGGAAGTTGTAGGCCAGGCGCGCGCTGAAGCGCTCGTTCTCGAAGTAGCCGGTCAGGTTCCAGGTGCGCTTCGAGGAGTTCAGCAGCTCGCCGCCGTCATCGAGTTCGCCGTCGGCGAAGGTGTAGTTGGCAAGGAAGCCGAAGTTGTTCCACAGGGGCTGCTGCCAGCTCAGTTCCACGCCTTTGTTGGTGCCGGTGGTGTTGAAGGGTGAGGTGATCTGGTACTCGGCCGGGCTGCTCCTCTTGTTGTTGTAGTAGATGCCGTTGCTGGTGCCCTGGGCCACGATGGAGCGCAGGTCCATGTAGAACAGGCCGGCCGAGAGCAGCGCCTTGGGTGCGAAATACCATTCGGCCGAGAGGTCGAAGTTGGTCGAACGGACCGGATCGAGGTTCACGTTGCCGCCGCTGCCGCTCAGGGCGTCGTCGTTCAGCGAGACCGAGCCGCCCAGCGCCGAGTAATCCGGACGGGCGATGGTTTTCGCGACCGCCGCGCGCAGCACCAGGTCCTCGCGCGCATCGAACTTGACGTTCACGCTCGGCAGGTAGTCGCGGTAAGTGCGTTTGAAGGTGGTCGGCGTGTAGGGACCGAAGGCCGAACCGGTGATGGGGTTGGGACCGCCCGGCAGGTTCACGACCGTGGTCTGGCGCGTCTCGACGGCGCGCAGGCCGACATTGCCGCTCCAGCGTTCAAACCCGAATTCCGCCATGCCGTACAGGGCACTGGTTTTTTCGCCGACCTGGAATTCGTCCATCCAGTTGTGGCGCAGCGTGTAGTCGAGCAGGCGGTTGCCCGGCACCGCGCCCCAGGCGCCGAGGGCCGCGCCGTCGTATTTGAAGTAGTTCGAGGACAGGTTGCCGCCCAGGTCGTTCGCGAAGTCCGACGGATACATCTGGCCGTTCCAGGCGGGTCCTGGATTACTGAAGCCGAGCGCGCCCGGACGCGTTTCCAGCGGATGTTCGGCGGTGCGGTGGTGGTCGGTAAAGCGCGCGCCGAAACGCAGGTTCGTTACCAGTGAGTCGCGCACGCGCCAGTCGGCATCGAGCTGCGCATACTTTTCCTGGTCCACCGATTGCGCTTCGCCGCCGCCGGCCCAGGCCGTGCTGCCGGGCGAGGCCGTGTTCCCGCCGGGGTAGCTGACGTTCGCCGGCGACAGGCCGTTGAGCGCGTAGACCATGCCGCCGTCGACGTTGTTCTGGTAGAAGACGTCGTCGCGGTCGTAGCCGACGCCATGGGTTTTACCGAGCTTGCCGGAGACGGTCAGGTCGTCGTTGACCTTGTACTTGCCGTTGAAGTCGAGGTACCAGGATTCGCCGCCGGCGTTCGGACGGTAGATGTTGTCGACTTCGCCGCTATTGGCCGTAAAGCCGGCGCCGACCAGGGTGTTGTTACGCACGACAGGATTTTGCGGGATCAGGCCGTCGCGGTTGACCGAGTTGGCCGGCGCCGCCAGCCAGTTGGTGTTCAGGTGCGGGGCCTTCAGCTCCGAATAGAAGCCGTTGAGGTCCAGGCTCAGGCCACGCATCGGACGCAGCTCGACGTCGAAGGCGCCGCCGCTACGCTTCTTGGTTTGCTCGAACAGGCTCGCGCCGATGAAGGTCGGCACCAGCACGCCCGCCAGCGACGGATTGGCGACCGCCGCAGCGCTGGTCGGATCGATCGGCGTGTAGCCGAGGATCTCCTGGCCGTCGCGGCGCACGGCCGCCTTCTCGCTGAAGCCCTGCAGCAGGACGCCGACGGTATTGTCCGCGTTCTTCCAGGCCACCAGGCCCGAGACGTGCGGCTCGGTCTTGCCCGACAGGTCGTTGTAGTTGGCCTGGATCGAGCCCTCCACCGTGAGCGGCTGGCGGAAGTCGAGCGGACGGCGCGTGATGACGTTGATCGCCCCGGAGACGCCGCCTTCGACCAGGTCGGCGCTGGCGCTCTTCTGCACGACGATGGAGCCGACCAGTTCCGAGGGCAGCAGCGAGAAGCTGCTGGAACGGCCGACGTTGCCGCCGATCTGGTTCAGCAGGAACCAGTCGCCGGTGCTGATGGCGTGGCCGTTGAACAGGGTCTGCTGCAGGCTGGGACTGGTGCCGCGCAGGCTGACGCGGTCGTTCTCGCCGAAGCCGCCTTCGCCGCCGGCCGAGGATTGCGTGTTCACGCCCGGCAGGCGCTGGATGGCATCGGCCACGTTTTTATCGGGCATCTTGCCGATGTCCTCGGCGGTGACGACTTCGACCACGCCGTCGGCATTGCGCTTCTGGCGCAGCGATTGTTCCAGCGCGGCGCGCACGCCGGTGACGACGACCTGCTGCATGCCGGCTTCGCCTCCAGCCGCCTGCGCCTGTTGCGCGCGCGCCTGCTGCGCCACGCTCAGCGTCAACACCATCACCGCCGCGGCGATCGCCGTGACCCTGTACTCCTGCCGTGCCATCAACTGATTCATGTTCTCTCCAAAACATTCGTTCGATTGTGCGTGCAAACCCGTTTCGAATTCGTCGGGCGCTTTTTGATGGGCGCCTCTCTCTTCGTATGGACCGCATTGTGTTGTCATTTTGAGAGCCATGTTTGTCAAATCTTGCTGAGCGCAGGCGTGTGTCATATTTCGGACATGCGGCTGTGGCAGGCGTGCGCGCGAAAAAAAACGCCATCCGAAGATGACGTTTGGTCGGGCGCAAGAGGCATCAGCGCCGGAAAATCCAGAGAAGGATCGAAATGACGATCGAGACGACGATGCAGGTCACGATCGGAAAGTGAAAGCTGAAGCCTTCGCGGACGACGTGGATGTCGCCCGGCAGGCGGCCGAAAGGCAGCCGGCGCAGCCAGGGCCAGGCCAGGCCGATGGCGGCGATGGCGAGGCCGAGGACGATCAGGGTGCGCTGCATCGGACTGCCTGCGCGATCGGAGAGCTCAAGGCTGCTTGCCCTGGCCGGGCTTGCCTGCCAGCGTGTTGCCGCCGCTCGGGTCGCCACCAAGGGCGACCGAGCTGCCCTGGCCGGTCGAGGAACCGGTGCCGGTACGGGTGTCGTCGGCCGTGTCGGCCTGTCCAAGACCGGTGCCGCCGATCGCGCCGGCGCCGGGCGTGCCGCCCGCGGCGCCCATGCTCCCGCCCGGCGAGCCGGGTGCGCCGGTGGCGTCCGCCTGGCGCAGGCCGGCGCCGCCCGGTCCGCTGTTGCCCGACATCTGCGCGCCGGCCGCGGCATCGGTGCCGCCGGCGGCGCCGACGATGTCGGCGCCGACCGGGCGCTCCTTGCCCTGCACCGGTTGCGCGCCTTGTTCCGCCAGCGTATCGGCGCGCGTGGCGCCCTTGTTTTCTTGCTCGTTTGCCATAATCCATCTCCTTGGTGATGAAGCGTCATGGCCTGCCATTCTGCCCCGGTTCGCCCTGAAACCGGCGCGCAGAAGGCGGCGCCGGCGTGTGCGTCGGGGTAGCGAACCCCGGTGCTATACTGAATTTTCACGACGATCGACAGATGATCCCGGTCACACTGATCGGGCCCGCGGCCGCGGTGCATGAGCGTTCAGCGGCTGCTGGTTAAGCTCATCCGTGCTCCGCCCACCGTCACGGCGGTCGGTCGGCCGATGTGTGTGCGCAGTGCCCAGGCCGGGTGTGCGCAGGCATCGGCGGACCCTGACAGGGCGCATCTGGATGCGATCGCCGGTCTTTCGCGTTTGCACCCGGGCCGGCAGCGGCTGGCCATGGGATCGAACATCATTCACGCTTCATTACTGACAGGGGGTAGCATGCCAACAACCTGGATTATCACGGCCAATGCGGGCCGGGCAAGGTTCTTCTCCGAGGACGGTCCAGCAGAACCACTGCAAGAACTGGAAGACATGATCAACAACGGCGCGCGCCTGCGCACGGCGGAAAGCGAGACAGACCGTCTCGGTCCGACCTCGGCCGGCAAGAGCAGCCATAACATCGGCGGCCCGCAGGGGGGCTCCGGTGCCCACAACGTGAACGCCGGCGCCCCGAACAAGCAGTACGAGCCGAACCAGACGCCCGCCGAGCACGAGACCGAACTGTTTGCCAAGGAAATCGCACAATTCCTGCTGAAATCCCAGCAGGAGGGCCGTTACCAGAACCTGGTCATTTCGGCTTCGCCGCAATTCCTCGGCACCCTGCGCAGCAACCTCGATCAGCACGTCAAGGCGGCAGTCAAGCAGGAGTTCAACAAGGACTACACGCAAGTGCCCCTGAATCAGCTGCGCGAACAGCTGCAGGCGCACCAGGCAAAATCGGAAGAGTAAGCATACTCCCGTCCGTCGGCCGGCCCGCGTGGCCGGTTTTTTTTCGTCCCGGGCGCGCGCCTGCATTCGTGCGGCCGGGTTCGTCGTTGCGCCCTACCATGGCGGTATCGAAGATCGAGGATCCATCATGAACAAGCGACTGACTCCCACCCTGGTCAAGGGCACGCTGCTGGCCTCCGTGGTCCTGCTCGGCATGAAGGCCTGGGCCGCCAATAAAGAGGCAAACCCGCGCAGCGACCTGGCGACCATCCCGTCGGTCGACCTGCCGCGCTACCTGGGCCAGTGGTACGAGATCGCGAAGTTCCCGAACCGCTTCCAGAGAAAATGTGCCGGCTTCACGACGGCGACCTATACCGCCCTGCCCGACGGCCGGGTGCAGGTCGAGAACCGCTGCCGCACGGACGACGGCGGCACCGACGTCGCCGTCGGGGTGGCGCGCCAGGTCGGCGGCCCCGGCTCGCCGCGCCTGAAGGTCCGCTTCGCGCCGGCCCTGCTCTCCTTCATCCCGCAGGTCTGGGGCGACTACTGGATCATCGACCTCGACCGCGATTACGGCCTGGCCGCCGTCAGCGAGCCGGGGCGCGAGTACCTGTGGATCCTGTCGCGCACCCCGACCGTCAGCAAGCCGGCCTATGATGCGCTGGTGGCGCGCCTGTCGGGCCAGGGACTCGATGTGCGCAAGCTGGTGCGCACACCCCAGGAATAACACAGCACTATTGACCAGAGTGTTACTCCAAAAACAAGCATTCACGCCGTCAATATCGGGGATCGCGAATGTGAATTGGGCAGAATCGTACCGGGCAGCGAGAATGGCCGTGCCGTCTTTGCCGCGCCGGCGGCCCGCCGGCACGGCAGTGTTCGTTCAATCCTTCGGAAATCCAGCATGAGCCACCAGATCGCCAGCGCCCCCGCCCCACGTTGCGGAGGCGCGCCATGATCGTGCGTGACCGCCCGAATGGACTGCGTCTTTTCCTCACCATGCGCGGCTCGGTCCTGCCGAGCATCTGGAAAAGCCTGGCCATCACCACCTTGCTGGCCGTCTTCGTCACCCTGAGCCATGGCCGCCTGTGGGACCACAAGATCCAGCTCACCGTCGTCCCCTTCACGCTGATGGGCTTGCCGCTCGCGATCTTCCTCGGCTTTCGCAACAACTCGGCCTACGACCGCTACTGGGAAGGCCGCAAGCTGTGGGGAGAACTGGTGCTGCGCAGCCGGAACTTCGCGCGCCAGTGCCTGAGCCTGATCGACGAGGGCGACGCGGCCGGGCTTGATGCCGCCACCGTGCGCGAGCGCATGATCCGGCGCGCGATCGCCTACGCTCACTCGTTGCGCCACCAGCTGCGCAAGAGCGATCCCGCGCTCGACGTCGCGCCGCACCTGGCGTCCGCCGAATGGACGGCCCTGCGCGGCCGCGTCAACCTGAGCCAGGCGCTGATGCTGGAAATGGGCGCCGACCTGGCGCGCTGCCGCCGCGCCGGCATGCTCGACAGCGTACGCGCCGCTTCGCTCGACGCGACGGTGTCGGCCATGGTCGCCACCGCCGCTTCCTGCGAGCGCATCAAGAACACGCCTGTGCCGTTTTCTTACACGCTGCTGCTGCACCGCACCGCCTACCTGTACTGCTACCTGCTGCCTTTCGGCCTGGTCGATTCGATCGGCTACCTGACCCCGCTGGTGGTGGCGATCGTGGCCTATACCTTCTATGGCCTGGATGCGCTGGGCGACGAGATCGAAGAGCCGTTTGGCTTGTCGCCGAACGACCTGCCGCTGGACGCCATCTGCCGCACGATCGAGATCGAATTGCGCGACGCCCTCGGCGAGAGCCAACTGCCGCCGCCTCTGCTGCCGGTCAATTATTGGCTGCGCTGATGCGCCATGCCCATAAAACGTAGACAACGCGCTACGCTTGTGAATATATTGCTTATGGGAAATGCAAGATTGGCCCGAATCCTGTTGAAAAGCTGACAGAATGGTGAACATTCCACGCGGCAACTACCATGCCCGCGTTGACGTGTCCTCTTCCAAGCCCCTTTTCTCATGAAACTCGACAATCTCAAGATACGCACGCTCCTCCTTGCCGGGTTCGGCACGATCCTGACCGTCATGCTCCTGCTGGTCAGCGTGGGCATCGCCCAGATGAACAAGGCCGATGCCCTCACCAAGAAACTCAGCAACGAAAGCTTCCGGCGCGCCTCGATGTTGCAGGAATGGCAGGCGATCATCGATACCAACGGCGCGCGCACCCTGGCCGCCATCAAGCTGGCCGACGAAAACGACGCCAAGTTCTTCCTCGACGCGATCAGCGCCGCCTCCAGGCGCTCC
>Ga0308160_10003181_pt1 | contig 18784 bp, 23 predicted proteins | sample PhyFR1_FD_201036 | JGI IMG/M metagenome (GOLD analysis project Ga0308160, IMG submission 201036) | Phyllosphere microbial communities from UC Gill Tract Community Farm, Albany, California, United States - DLSLF.R1 | ecosystem: Host-associated > Plants > Phyllosphere > Unclassified | place: USA...
CATTTTCATGTCAATCTCCTAATGTATTGGGGGCTTAATTCCTCAACAATATCAATGACATAATTGAGGAGGCCGAGTCTAAAGAGGTCGACATGAAGGGGGCGCGCGTTAGCCGCGAGGAAAGAAAAAAATCATGATCAGGGCGCCGCGACACCCGTGTTCGCCCTGTGCGCCGCCACACCCGCCGACTCCGCCGCCAGCGTGCCGAGCCGGGTATACAGCGGCAGCACATTCGCCTTGTCGTCGGGATAAACGCGGTTCGACAGCAGCACATAGAAACTGCGCGAACCTGGATCGATCCACAGGATGCAGCCGGTAAAACCCGTATGGCCGAAACTGCCCACCGGATACAGCGTGCCGCGCGGACGCAGGGCATACGGCGAATCGATGTCCATGCCCAGCCCGCGCAAGGCGGCGATGCCGGGCGGGCTTTGCACCGTGGTGAGCAGGCGCACGCTGTCGGGCCGCAGGATGCGCACGCCATCGAGTTCGCCGCCCGCCAGCAGCATGCGCGCAAAGCGGGCGACGTCGCGCGCGGTGGTGAACACGCCGGCCGAACCGGCCACGCCACCGATGCGGCGCACCGTCGGATCGTGCACCACGCCCTGCAGCACGCCACCGGCCACGTCCGCGTGGGCGGATGCTTGGGTGCCTGCCGCCACTTCCTGGGTCGGCGCGATGGCGGCGCGCCCGATGCGGCGCAGCGGCAGGTAGCCGGTGTCGCGCATGCCCAGCGGCGCGAAGATGCGTTCCTGGGCGAACGCGTCGAGCGGCATGCCGGACACCTTGCGCACCAGCTGGCCAAGCAGGATGTAGTTGATGTCCGAGTAGCGGAAGAAGCTGCCGGGCGCATGGGTCACGCCCTGGGCACAGGCCAGCGCGTGCGCGGCATCGTCGCCGCGCCAGGCCGGTTTTGCCGGCAAGCCTGCCGCCAGGCCCGAGGTATGGGTCAGCAGGTGGCGGATCGTGATCGCCTCCTTGCCGCCGCCGCCGCACTCCGGAAAATAATCGGCCAGCCTGGCGTCCAGGTCGAGCTTGCCGTCCTCGGCCAGCAGCAGGACCGAGGGCGCGGTGGCCAGCACCTTGCTCAGCGAGGCGGCGTCGAACACCGTGTCCGGCGTCACCGCGGGGGCATCGGCCTCGTAGCTGAAGCGGCCATAGGCCTGCTCGTAGACATCGCCGCCGCGTTCGAGGTGGAACACCGCACCCGGCAGGCGGCGCTCGCCGATCGCTTCAATGACCGCGCTGTCGATGGCGGCGAAGCGGGCATGGTCCAGCCCTGCCCGCTCCTGCACCGCACCGGGCGCCGCCGTGTCGGGCACGACTGCGCAGCCGGCCAGCAAAACGGCGCAGGCGCCGGCGATTAGCGCCTGGCGCCGGAACAGGGTGTGGGGCGAATACGCACGCATGGGAATCCTGGCAAGGGTGGCCGCGCGCCGTCCTGGCGCAGGCGGACGCAAGAGCGTTAAATAGTAGGCAAGCATTATCCGTGGATCAATCCCTTGGTCAATCTTTACACCCGGCCCAAGACGCCCCGCGCGCCTGGGGCGACGGCCGTTTTTGCGACCCGGACAGCGAGAAAAAATCCTTCGGCGTATCATGCGGCTCATGATTCCCTTTTCCATACTCGACCTGTCGCCCATCGCCGAAGGCAGCGATGCGCGCGCTTCTTTCCACAATTCCCTCGACCTCGCCCAGCATGGCGAACGCTGGGGTTTCAACCGTTTCTGGCTGGCGGAACACCACGGCATGCCGGGCATCGCCAGCGCCGCCACCTCGGTGCTGATGAGCTATGTTGCGGCCGGCACCAAGACGATCCGCGTTGGCGCCGGCGGCATCATGCTGCCGAACCACTCGCCGCTGGTGATCGCGGAACAGTTCGGCACCCTGGAGTCGCTGTTCCCCGGCCGCATCGACCTCGGCCTGGGCCGCGCGCCGGGTTCCGACCACGTGACGGCGCGTGCCCTGCGCCGCAACCTGGCTTCGGATGCCGATGAATTCCCGCAAGACGTCGTCGAGCTGATGGATTATTTTGCCGACTCGCCGCGCCGCCAGGTCAAGGCGGTGCCGGGCGCCGGCCTGGACGTGCCGCTGTGGATCCTCGGCTCCAGCCTGTTCGGCGCGCAACTGGCCGCCGCGCTCGGTTTGCCTTACGCATTCGCTTCGCACTTCGCGCCGCAGATGATGATGCAGGCAATCGAACTGTACCGCGCCAACTTCCGTCCGTCCGCGCAGCTCGACAAACCTTATGTGATGCTCGGCTTTAACGTGTTTGCCGCCGACAGCGACGAAGAGGCGCAATTCCAGGCGACCTCGATGCAGCAGGCCTTCGTGAACCTGCGTACCGGCCGCCCGTCGCGCCTGCAGCCACCGGTCAAGGGTTACCTGGAAGCGCTGGGCCAGGCCGAACGCGCCATGCTCGACAGCGTGCTGTCGTGCTCGGCCATCGGTTCGCCGGAAACGGTGGCGGCCCAGCTGAAGGCTTTCATCGCGCACACCCGCCCGGACGAGCTGATGATCACCTCGCAGATCTTCGACCACGCGGCGCGCCTGCGCTCGTACGAGATCACGGCCGCGATTCACGCTTCCAACTGACGCAGCCCGGCCGCCGCCGGACACCGGTTCCGGCAGCGCTTTCTGTTTCTCTGTTCAGGCGTCGCCGCTGCCGGCCTGCAAGGCGTCGATCACATGCGCCGTGCTGCGCACCTTGCCCATGATGCGGAAGGTGTTCTTGCAGGCGAAATCGTGCGCCTCGGCCGTGATGCCGCTCATCGCATCTTCCACGAACACCAGGCTGTAGCCCAGGTCGTGCGCCGCGCGCGCGGTCGATTCGACGCCGATGTTCGTGACGATCCCGCCCAGCACGACCGTCTCGATGCCGCGCCGCCGCAGTAATTGATCGAGCTCGGTGGCATGGAAAGCGCCCCACTGGCGCTTGGTGATGACCACGTCGGTGGCCTCGACGCCGGCGTCGGGTGCGAACTGCGAGGCATCCGGCGGCGGTGGCGGCGCGCCGGGCGCGTGAAGTGGCGCATCCGACGGCGGCATCTGCAGTTCGTTCAACAACACGCGCACGAACACCACCATGCCGCCGCGGCCGCGCATTTCCTGGGCCAGCGAAACACAGTTGCCCAGCACCTCGCGGCTCGAATACGGCGCCAGCTCGCGCGCCATGTTGCCGTTTTGTAGGTCAATCAGGACCAGCGCGGTGCTGGCCGGGTTTATCGAAAAATCGTCCATCGCTATGCTTCCTTCCTTTACATGGGAACGAAGCCAGTATCGGCCAAAGCGATGGACGGCGGCGTCCGTTTCCGGACTACGATTTCTCGGGGACGATGCGCAGGATGCGCGACTTGTCCTCGTCGGTCAGCACGTACAGCTGCCCATCCGGCCCCTGGCGCACGTCGCGCACGCGAGCCCCGATGTCCAGCGCTTCCTGGCGCACGGCCTTGCCGTTCTTGTCGAGCGCGATGCGGCGCAGGTCCTTGCTGGCCAGGCCGCCGCTGAACAGGCTGCCGCGCCATTGCGGGAAGGCCGAGCCCGTGTACCAGGCCAGGCCCGACGGCGCCGGCGACGGCGCCCAGGCCACCACCGGATCGACCATGCCCGGCACGCTGTGCTTGCCGATCGGCTCGCGCGAGCTGTAGTCCAGGCCAAAGCTCTGCAGCGGCCAGCCATAGTTCTTGCCGCCTTCGACGCGGTTGATCTCGTCGCCGCCGCGCGGACCATGCTCGCTGGCCCAGACGCGGCCCTCGGGGTCGACCACGATGCCCTGCACGTTGCGGTGCCCGTAGGACCAGATTTCCGCCAGGGCACCGGACTTGCTGGCCAGCGGATTGCCCGGCGCCGCCTTGCCGTCCACGCTCAGGCGCAGGATGGAACCGTTGTGGCTGCCCAGGTTCTGGGCCTGGTCGCGCGCCAGCATGTTGCCCACGCGCTGGGGTGGATTGCCGCCGTCGCCAATGCTCATCAACAGGGTGCCGTCCGGCAGCCAGGCGATGCGCGAACCGAAGTGCTGGCCGCCGCTCTTCGAGGGCGAGGCCTGGAACAGGGTCTTCACGCTATGTACCTTCTTGCCGTCGAAGATGCCCTGGACCAGGATCGTGCGGTTTTCGCTGCTCGTGCCGTTGGCCATCGTCATGTAGACGCGTGGATTGTTCCCTTTGTCGGCCGGGTGGATCGCGATGTCGAGCAGGCCGCCCTGGCCGCTGTCCATCAGGGTCGGCAGCCTGTCGATCGGTACGTCGGTGACTGTCTTGCCCTGCACCAGGTGCAGGGTGCCGGCCTTGCCGGTGACCAGCATGCGGCCGTCGGCCAGCCATGCCATGCCCCAGGCGCGTGGCAGCGCATCGGTGACGGTCTCGGCACGCCAGCCCTTCACTTCCGGCGGCGCGCCGGTGGCCTGCACTTGGGCCAGGGACGGGGCGGCAGCGCCCGCCAGCACGGCCGTACCGACGAGATAACGCAAGGCTTTCTGAACTTGACGCAATTGCATTCAATTCTCCTTTAAAAGTTGTTATCTTTCAGTCATCGTGGCGCATTTACGTCGATTTCCTGCAGAATGAACGAAACCGGGGTATCATGACGGTCTCCTCTGAATTCGCGCAAGGATCTTCGATGAACCAACGACGCTCGTTCCTGAAAACCTCTCTCGCCCTCGCCTCCGTTGCCGGCATGCCTGCCCTGGCCAAGGCTGCCCAGGCCGTACCTGGCGAACGCACGCTGCGCCTGTACAACACCCACACCGGGGAAACCGTGAAGAGCGTGTTCTGGGCCGACGGCCAGTTCGTTCCCGATGCACTGCAAGACCTGAACAAGGTCCTGCGCGACCACCGCAACAACAAGATCGCGCCGATCGACCCGCAACTGCTGGTGCTGCTCAATGAAGTGAGCGGCAAGTTCGGCGACAACCCGCTGATCCACGTGATTTCCGGTTACCGCTCGCCGGAATCGAACGCCAAGCTGCACGCCAACAGCAGCGGCGTGGCCAAGCACAGCATGCACATGGACGGCAAGGCCATCGACATCCGCCTGCCCGGCAAGGACCTGGCCCAGCTGCGCAAGGCGGCCATGTCCATGCACGGCGGCGGGGTCGGCTTCTACCCGGACTCGCAGTTCGTCCACATGGACACCGGGCGCGTACGCTACTGGTAAGCAGCATGAGGCCGCCCATGAGCTACCTTTTGCGCTGCCTCCTCCTGGCCTCCGCCGCCGCTGTAACCGCAGCGGCGCACGCCCAGGACACCCCGTCCGACACCGCTGTTGCTACCGTCAAGGTCACGACCACCCGCGATCCGGTCGACAAATCCTACCGCAAGATGATCAAAGGCATGGAACGCTTCGAACGCGAGCATTCCTACGCTCCCGCCGCCGGCCTGCGCTTCCAGCTGCTGCCGCGCACACCCGACGTGAAAATGGAAGGCATCACCCTGCGCGTGGCCGGCGACACGCTGTCGGCCAAGGTACCGGTCGAGCCCGACAACAGTTTCGTACTCCCGCGTAACGAGCAGCTACTCCGCGAAGACGCTGCCGTGCTCGCCAACCGCAAGACCACCAGCATGACCTGGCGCGCCGCCATCGTCACGCCCGGCCTGCCTGCAGGCACGCGGCGCCTGGGCGACATGCGCCTGGAATGCCGGGTCGGCGTCGAGGCCGGGCTGGTATCGAACAGCTCGCCGCTGTTCGGCTGGCTGTCGAACGCGCTCACGGGCGCCGACGAGGTCTGCACCAGCCCGAACGGCAATTACCTGTTCTTCGCCGAGCGCCCGCTGTTTGCCGTGCGCCTGCGCGCAGGCGAACGCAGCGCAACCCTGCCCTTCCATTTCCTGTACGCCGGCGGCCTGCCGCGCGAGGAACTGCCCTTCTGCGATTGCCAGGTGCTGCTCGACCGCACGTATTACGTGCCGCTCTGGGACGCCAGCTGGCCCGACGATACCCTGGTCGAGTTCGAGTACATGACCGACGTGCCGGAGACGCAGCCATGAGTGTCCGCCCGCTCCTTCTTTCTGTCGCCCTGCTGGCGGGCTGCGCCACCGGCAACATCCCGCCCGGCACCCAGGTGCCGGCCGAGCGCCTCGCTGCAGCTGTCGCGCCCGGCACCACCACCAAGGCCGAATTGCTCGCCACCTTCGGCAAGACCCAGGCGGTGGTGTTCGACAGCGGCTACGAAGCCTGGCTCTACCAATCGCCGGCCGGCAATGGCCGCTTTGCCGAATTCGTGATCCTGATCAATCCGCAAGGTGTGGTCACCAAGACACGCCAGGGCCCCGTGTCGGCGCCCAAGCCCTGAGCGCAGGCCTGTTTTGGCCTGCTTCGACCGATCATTGCTCTGCCGCTAGCGTGCGCGCCGATGCGGCGCACGCTGGCAGAATGGCTCCGTGGACGTGCTTATCCTGTGGAGACCCATCATGCTGGTCGATCGCGCGCGGAAGTTCCTGCTGTCCCTGATGCCCCTGCTGTTGCTGTTGGCCGCCTGCGGTGGCGGCGGCGGCAATCCCGGCGGCAATCCGCCTTCCAATCCCGGCGCCACCACAGGCAGCCTGCAGGTCAGCATCAACGCCCTTCCCTCCGGTACCAATGCGTCGGTGCGCGTCAGCGGCCCGAATAATTTTGTGCAAGACCTGGCCGCCTCGCAGACCCTGTCCGGCCTGGCGCCCGGCAGCTATACCGTCACCGCCGCCAGCGTCGCCGCCGGCAGCGCCACCTACGCCCCCAGCCCGGCCACGCAGACCGTCTCGGTCACGGCCGGGGCCACGGCCAGCGCCACGGTTGCCTACGGCGCCGGCACGCTGACCCTCGCCCTGTCCCAGGTCGGTGGCACATTCGACCGGCCGACCTTCGTCACCGCCCCGAGCGGCGACGAGCGCCTGTTCGTGGTCGAGCGCGAGGGCATCATCCGCGTGCTGCAGAACGGTACCGCGCTCACCCTGCCCTGGCTCGACATCAGCGCGCGCGTGTTCACCGGCGGCGAAGGCGGCCTGCTGTCGATGGCCTTCGACCCCGACTTCGGCCGCAACGGCTATTTCTATGTGTACTACACCGACCTGCAGCAGAACATCGTGGTCGAGCGCTTCGGCACCTCGCAACTGCCGAACGTGGCCGACGCCACCTCCGGCCTGGTGATCCTGCGCATCCCGCACCCGCAGTACACGAACCACTTCGGCGGCCTGGTCGCCTTCGGCCCGGACGGCCTGCTGTACGTGGGCACCGGGGACGGCGGCGGCGCCGGCGATCCCCTCGGCAATGCGCAAAACCTCGCGGTCCTGCTCGGCAAGCTGCTGCGCGTGGACGTGCGCAACGCGAATGCCGGCCAGCCCTACACCATCCCGGCTACCAACCCCTACCTCAACCAGCCCGGCACGCGGCCGGAAATCTGGGCCTCGGGCCTGCGCAATCCCTGGCGCTTCAGCTTCGACACCAACCGGCTGTACATCGCCGACGTCGGCCAGGATGCGCGCGAGGAGGTCAACATCGCCGCGCTCACCCAGGGCGGCGCCAACTATGGCTGGGACATCATGGAAGGCAGCAATTGCTACGGCAGCGCCAACTGCAACCGCAGCGGCCTGGTCCTGCCCGCCTTCGAGTACGAACACGGCAACAACAATGCCAACGGCTGCTCGATCACCGGCGGCTTCGTCTACCGCGGCAGCGCCCTGCCCGAACTGGCCGGACGCTATTTCTACTCGGATTACTGCGGCGGCTACCTGAAGAGCTTCTTCGCCACCGGCAGCGGCGCCGACACCATCAGCGAATCGCGCGACTGGAACATCACGGGCGCCGGCCAGGTGGTCTCCTTCGGGCGCGACGGCGCGGGCGAGCTCTACCTTGTGAGCGCGAACGGCCGCATCTACCGGATCGTGAGAGGACCGTCGGCGTGACAGCGGGTACAATCCCCGGATGGCACGCTTACACCTCTCCTTCCCCGAAGACCAGTATTACTATTCCACGCCGCTGACGGTACGCGTTACCGACATCAACGGCGCCAACCACCTCGGCAACGACTCGATGATCTCGATGATCTCCGAGGCGCGGGCCCGCTTCCTGTTCGAGTTCGGCATCGGCGAAAGCGAGCGCGACGGCACCGGCATCATCGTCACCGACCTGGCGACGACCTACCGCGCCGAAGCGCACGCGCGCGACCAGCTGCTGTTCGAAGTCGGCGTCATGGATTTCAACAAATACGGCGGCGACATCATCTTCCGCATCACCCGCCCGCGCGACAAGACCCTGGTGGCCATGGCCAAGTCGGGCTTCGTCTTCTTCAACTACAAGAGCAGCCAGGTGGTGGCCATGCCCGAGGACTTCCGCAACAAGTTCGAACGCGTCAATTGGGTCGACTGAGCGCCACCAGTCGTCGGACGCCCAAAATAAAAGCCGCGCAGCAAGCCATCATGGCCTGCTGCGCGGCTGTTTACAACAGGCCGGCGCACGACTGCGCCAGGCCCTCCCATCAGCGGCGCACCGCCCGGTCGCTGCGCTCGCGCGGCAGGATCGCCGTATAGAACCAGTCTTCGATCATGCGCTTCTCGAAGCGCAGGCTGTCGCTGTCGTTCGCGCGGGTCAGGCGGTCCATGAAGCCCATGTCGCGCAGCTCGGCGTCGCCGCTGCGCAGCACCTGCCCATCCTGCTCGAGCGTGTAGTGCAAATCGATGCGTGGCCAGTCGGGGCCATTGCTGCGCACCACGCGCAGATCGCGTCCGCCGCGGCCCGGGAATTCGCGGCCGGCCAGGTCGACGTCCTTGACGTCGATGCGCAGGTTCTGGTTCGGCGGCAATTCCGCGCCCAGCTTGCTGAAGTGCTCGCTCAAGCCCTTGAGCGCCTCGTCACGCTCCCACGGAGTGAACGGCACATCGGTAAAGCGGTCGGACTGGATGAAATTCACGGTCGTGCCGGCAACGGCACCGCCGGCGGCCAGCGCCAGCAACCCGGCAGCAGCCAGGTGGCGAATCACGTTCTTCATGGCGATTCCTTTCTGTCGTAATCTTTTCGTCGTTCAAGATCGTACCCCGATAGTACGCCCTCACGCGTGCGCGCGGTGTCTATGGCCGGTAAAACCTGTTTCGAATTGTTAGTCCTCGCACAGCCGGGCTCATCATACGGCGACAGAATGGCGCCAAGGAGGTCGACCGTGCCCGAAGGACCATCGCTATTCATCTTGAAGGAAGACACCACCCGCTTCGTCGGCCAGCAGATCGTCGAGGCCGGCGGCAACGTGCGCGCCATCGATCCATTGCGCCTCGTTGGCCAGCCCATCCTGTCGCTGCGCACCTGGGGCAAGCACTTCCTGATCGAAACGCCGGCCATGACCGTGCGCATCCATTTCCTGCTGTTCGGCACCTACCGCATCGACGAACGGCGCGACAAGCAGCCGCGGCTGTCGATACGTGTGGCCGATGGCAGCGAAATCAATTTCTACGCATGCTCGGTGCGCGAGATCGAGGGCGAGCTCGACAGCCTGTACGACTGGAGCGCCGACGTCATGTCGGACGCCTGGGACCCCAAGCGCGCACGTAAGAAACTGCGCGCGCGGCCCGACATGCTGGCCTGCGACGCCCTGCTCGACCAGGACATCTTTTCGGGCGTCGGCAACATCATCAAGAACGAAGTCCTGTTCCGCATTCGCGTACACCCGTTGTCGACGATGGGCGCCCTGCCGGCGCCGAAGCTACGCGCCCTGGTCGAGGAAGCGCGCCAGTACAGCTTCGATTTCCTGGGCTGGAAAAAACAGTATGTACTCAAGCAGCACTGGCTGGCCCATGCCAAGACCACTTGCCCGCGCTGCAACATCCCCTTCAAGAAAGCCGTGCTCGGCCGCAGCGCGCGGCGCAGCTTTTTCTGCGAGCGCTGCCAAAAACGCTACGACTGAGTCATCCGCCCCACACTTCATGCAAGATACCTAAGTAGATACCTGAAGGCATCTATTGCTTGTTGTTAATGAGCAAAAGCCGTACTACAATCGATTTGCCTGCTTATTGACCAGGCGCAATTACTATTGCAAAAATCGACTCCCTTGTAGTCTTTTGACGGTATCGGAAACGCCATGTCTTTTCTGTCTGCAGCCGCGCCCAAACTCGCTCCATGGAAAGTTCTTCTCGTCGATGACGAGCCGGACATCCACGACATCACCAAGCTCACCCTGAACCGATTCCGCCTCGACGGCCGCGCGCTGAGTTTCCTGCACGCCTACAGCGGCGCCGAGGCCAAGGAAATCCTGGCGCGCGAAGACAACGTCGCCCTGGTCTTCCTCGACGTGGTGATGGAGCGCGAGGACAGCGGCCTGGAAGTGGCGCGCTGGATGCGCCAGGACCTGGACAACCAGTTCACCCGCATCGTGCTGCGCACCGGCCAGCCGGGCCAGGCGCCGGAAGAACGCGTGATCGTCGACTACGACATCAACGACTACAAGGAAAAAACCGAGCTCGACCGGACCAAACTGTTCACCACCACCTTCGCCGCCCTGCGCGCCTACCGCGACATCATGAAGGTGGAAGACGCCCGCCGCGTCCAGCAAAGCTACCGCGAAGGCCTGGAGCGCGTGATCGCCGCGTCCAGCCACATCTTCCAGCAGCGCAACCTGAAAGACTTTGCCAGCGGTTTGCTGCAGCAGGTCGTGGCCCTGCTGCGCCTGGAACAAAGCATGCTGCTGCGCCTGAAGGGTGCGAGCGTGATCACCGGCGAGAGCCAGTACGAAGTCTTGGCGCGGATCGGCGACTTCAGCGGCGAGGGCAGCACCGACGCCATCGGCCCGGAACTGCTGGCCCAGCTCGACGACGCGCGCCACAACCGCATTTCCAAGCTGCATGGCGACACCTATGTCGGCTACTTCCCGAACAATAGCGGCAAGGCATCGCTGCTGGTGCTGCACGGCGTCGAGGAAATTTCCGAGATCGACGCCCAGCTGCTCGAAGTCTTCTGTTCGGGCGTGGCGATTGCCTTCGACAACATCCTGCTGAACCAGGAAATCACCGATACCCAGGCCGAACTCATCCTGCGCCTGGGCGACGTGGTGGAATCGCGCTCGAACGAAGCCGGCAACCACGTGCGCCGCATGTCCCAGGTGTGTCATCTGCTGGCGCAAGTGTCCGGCATGCCGGAAGAAGAAACCGCCACCCTGATGCACGCCGCGCCGATGCACGACGTCGGCAAGATCGCCACGCCCGACGCCGTGCTGCTGAAACCCGGCCGCCTGACGCCGGACGAGTGGGAAATCATGAAGCAGCACCCGACCGTGGGCCTGCAGATCCTCGATGGTTCGACCCGCCCGATCCTGAAAGCGGCCGCCGTGATCGCCCACCAGCACCACGAGAAATTCGACGGCACCGGTTATCCGCAGGGTTTGAAGGGCGAGGACATCCACCCGTATGCGCGGATTGTCGCCGTGGCCGACGTGTTCGATGCCCTCAGCCACGAGCGCTGCTACAAGGAAGCCTGGCCGGTCGACCAGGTGACGGATTACCTGCGCGAAGTGGCGGGCAAGCACCTCGATCCCTACTACGTCGATTTGCTCATCAAGAACATGGACAAGGCGGTGGAGATCAATCGGCAATGGCCGGATTGAAGCAAGCTCTCGTCGGCCTGGTGCTTGCCGGATGGGTTGGTGCGGCTGCGGCCCAGAGCTTGCCGACGCCGTCGCGCACCATGTACAAGTGCACGGTCAATAAGGTGACCGCGTATTCGGACAAACCCTGCCTCGGCGCCGAGCGACTGACCGTGACACCGACCCGTGGCGTCAACAAGCTTAGCGGCACGGAACGCATCGGCAAGGACGTGCGTGCTGAGCAGCATCGCGAGCTGTGGGCAGATGCCTTCCAGCCGATCACCGGGATGACGCGGGAGGAATACGAGGTGTACCATCGCCGCTTCAAGCTGAGCACGGCAGCGAAACAGGAATGCCGCCAGCTCGACCCTTCCCTGCTGCAGCTCGAAGCCATGGAAAAGGCCGCCGACAAGGGAAGCAAGGCAACGGTCCAGCGCGACCTGTTCGTCCTGCGCCAGCGCTTTACCGAACTGCGCTGCTGACAGCCGGCAGTTCGCTTGACGTCCGCGCGCAGCCAGGACTAGCATGCTTGCGCCAACCGGCATCCGATTACGCCTCCTGCGAGAAACCGCCATGGAACTGCTTCCTGTCCGCCTGCCGCCCGGCGCCGACCTGCGCCTGGCGCTCGAAACGCTGCTGCGCCAGCATGGCTCCAGCGCAGCGTATGTGTTGCAGGGCATTGGGAGCCTGAGCGTGGCGCAGTTGCGCCTGGCTGGCCGTCCTGGGCCATCCGAACTGCGCGGCGATCTCGAAATCCTCACCCTGGCCGGTTCCCTTTCGCCCGATGGCGCCCACCTGCACATGTCGGTGTCCGATGCGGATGGCCGCGTCATCGGCGGCCATGCCTGCGTCGGCTGCACGGTGCGCACCACAGCCGAGATCCTGGTCGCGCTCCTGCCCCAGCACCGCTTCCGGCGCACGCTGGACGACGAAACCGGTTTTCCGGAATTGTCGATCGCACGCGTGCATACACAGGATTGAGCACAGGGCGGCCGGTAGGCGGCGAGGAAAGCCAAACAACATATCTCAATGTACCGCTGGCAGATAAGCAAGCAAGGAAACGAAAAGAATGCCTGTCGTGCCAGAAGCGAAGTTATGTACGTCCGCTATCGACCCAAAGCAGCCACTTACAGATCTCGGTCCTCGTCTAATCGCCAAATTGCATGCCCAATGTCGCGAGCTACCGACATCTCAAGGGCGAAAGCACCCATTATCAAAAGGAGGCATTCGTGTCGTTTGAATCCATCCTCACGGGCTTTCCGATATACCTCTTCGGGGGAAGCGCCGCGCTGCTTCATCGCTAGGTAGGGGGACGGGTCTTGGTCCATGTTACGAGTTCAATCCGAGGAAAGTACAAGTTGTACGTCCGCTTCTGGCCGAAAGCGGCTGTTTGGAGCAGCATAGCAGGTTGCTGAAGCAACAAACTCTCCGACTGTCACGACCGGCGGCTACCGACCCGAAGCGGACAGTGCAACTTAACTACCGAGTTGCTTCATAACCTGGACTCGCGCTTCCTGCCACTCTTCCCATAAGCGAGTAGGATCAAGTCGCCCAATCGGCATCTGTGCGTCAAGAGACGCATAAAACTTTTCTGCTTGTTTCGGGGTCATTTCGATCGCAACAGTGGTGTCCCGAACGTGTAAGACTTCGGCCTCAGTGAACGGCGAGCCTTTCTGTTTTTCTGCCGCACCTAGCATCGCGTGCAACGGATTTAAGTACACCTTGACGGTCTTTGCATCTGAGTTTGCCCCCTCGTTCCTCTTCCGTCCAAACCATCCGAATACACTCATGCGTGCTCCAATTAGATGTCCGCTACTGGCCAAGTACAGACGGTCGCGGCAGCATAACATGTTGCTAAGTCGAAAAATCTCGCGGAGTGTCACGGACGTCTGCAACCGACCCAAACCGGACCTCTGGAATTCGGTAAAGCCCGTTCAAAGTGTGGCTTACGCAGGAAGGCATCTGCTCAAGCAAATGATTTCCTAGTTGGGCGAACTCACTTGAACGAATCCTTCGCCCGCACAGTCCGGACAGACATCATCGACCTCAACTTGTCGGCCAGCCTGAACGGTTGCGTACCCAATTGTCCCGCGTCCAGTGCAAACCGGACAGTCCGCAAAGTGAGATGCCAATCCGGGCGGAATTGGTTCGCCGCGCCGTCGAAGATCGGCATATCGTCTATGACGAATTAAGTTCTTAGTTTGCTCGGACGAGCTGTCTGTCACAACGTACCTCACGATAGCGGGAAAAGGTTGCATCCTCATGGCACGGACGACCGGCTGCTTCTGGCCGATTGCAGACGGCGTAATGGCTCAGTGTGTAATCTAGCTACAGACAAAGCACGAGGCGATGCTCGTGGCTAATGGCATTCATCGTGCGGCGCGTTTTGCCGACAAAGCGGTTGTTGGAAGGGGCGTCCACTTTGATGTCTACTGGCTTCATCGATGATTCATCGGCCAGAAGAGGGGGCGGTCGCTTATTTTCTGGATGGTCTAATGCGTCAGCGCGAATTCTGGTTCGCACGCCATTCGTCGTGCATGCGCGCCAGTACGCTCGCCTGCTAGAACCTCTCTATCATTCTTTTGCAAACGATGGCTTCGCCATCCTCGCCAGCCGCAGCAATCATCTCCTCGAGTTCTTTATTGGTATCGGTCAGCACTTCGCGGTACTCAGCCGACTGCCGAATCGCTGCTATGTCGGACCGTTCCTCCTCAGTAAAATTCATGAGCATTTTCTCGTATTCTTTTCGAAAGACGGCGGGATCGAACGCACCGCAACGATGTTCGACCGCGTCATACATGGCCAACTGTGCCGATGGCGGATAGTCCCATTCGGCAAGGGCATTCAGCGGCAGCAGTGCGCAGCCAAGGAGGATGTAGAGCAGCGTTCGCGACATCGGTTCGCCTTGAAAAAGTTATCCGGTACCAGTCAGGTGGATTCGGCAGGTCGATCGCAAACCCGCCAGGTCAGCCATAGGATCCAGTGTAAGCTATTTTTTGCTTAACAAATTCAGGCCGCCAGCTTCTCCGCCCGCATGCTGCGCGGGAAACGCAATTCGTAACGCAGCCCCTGCCCCGGTGCGCTGTCCACGTGTACCGTGCCGCCCAGCGCCCCGGTCACCAGGTTGAACAGGATGTGCGCCCCCAGCCCGCTGCCGCCGCTGCCGCGCTTGGTGGTGAAGAAGGGGTCGAACAATTTATCCAGCGATTCCTTGTCCATGCCGGCGCCATCGTCGGCATAGGTGAGCGTGACGGTGTCGCCGTCGAGCGCCGCGCGGATCGCAATCTTGCCGGCCTGCTCGCGCTCGAAGCCATGCACCAGCGAATTGACCACCATGTTGGTGACGATCTGCGACACGGCGCCCGGATAGCTGTCGAGCACCAGGTCGTGCGCGCAATCGACCTCCACCTGCACCGGCCGGCCCTTCAGCTTCGGCTGCAGCGAGAGCAGCACTTCGTTCAGGTAGTTGCGCAGGTTAAAGCTGCGGATATCACCCGAGGACTGGTCCACCGCCACCTGCTTGAAGGAACGAACCAGCGCCGCCGCGCGCTGGGTATTGGTGGTCATGATGCGCAGCGACTGGTCAACGATGTCGAAGAAATTGCCCAGGCTATCTTCGGTCATCTCGCCGTTCGCCAGCTCCTCGCGCGTGAGGCGCAGTTCTTCCACCAGATGACTAGTGGCCGTCACGCAAATGCCGAGCGGCGTGTTGATTTCGTGGGCCACACCCGCCACCAGCCCGCCCAGCGAAGCCAGCTTTTCCTGGCGCACCAGTTCGCCCTGCGCCTGCTGCAATTGCGTCAGCGCCGTGTTCAGGGCGGCGTTCTGCTCTTCCAGCAGCTCCTTGGTGGCGCGCAGCTTGCGGTCGGCCTGCATGCGCGCAATCGCCACCGCCACATGGCTGGCCATAAAGGCGAGCAAATCGAGGTCGGCCTTGGTGTAGACCACGGCCGGGTCGTAGCTTTGCACGATCAAGACGCCCTGCGGCTTGTCGTGCACCAGCATCGGCGCGCCCATCCAGCTGGCGATGTCGACATTGCCCAGCGGTTCCCTCACCTGCCCGCTCGCCACCAGGCGCGCAAAGCTGCCGGCGTCGTGCAGCTGCGCCTGCTTGGAATGCAGCAGGTAGGAGCACATCGCCTTGCCGTAGGGGAAGCGCTTGACCGGCGCTTCGCTGTCTTTCTGGTCGACGAAATACGGGATGCTGAAATCCTGGGTTTCCGGGTGATACAGGCCGATCAGGAAATTCTCCGCCACCATCAATTCGCCGATGATGCGGTGCAGGCTGGAGGTCAGCGTGTCTGTGTCGAGGGCGCTAGCCGACAGATTGGCGATCTGGTACAGCGCATGCTGCACCTGCTCGGCGCGGCGCCGCTCGGCCACTTCGTGCGCCAGGCGCGCGGTGCGTTCCTGCACGGCGCGCTCGAGGCGGTCCATGCTTTGCAGGCTCTGCAGCGCCACCGAGACGTGGTTGGCGATCACGGCGAACAGGGCCTGGTCTTCGTCGCTGTAGCGGTGCTCGGGCGTGTAGCTCTGGATCACGATGGCGCCCAGCGGCAGGTGCTGCTGGTCGAGCAGGGGGCAGCCCATCCAGTGCTCGGCCGCGCTGCCGGCGCCGAAACTCGATCCTTCGTTTTCGCGGGCGCGAAAATCGTCGGCCGTGACGACCAGGCTTTGCCGGTTCAGGATCACCCAGGCGGTGGGCGACTCGTCCGGGGATGCCAGGCGCACCGGCTGGTTCAGCTCGGGGCCGGCGTCGGATTCGTCGACAAAGTAGACGAAGCGCACCGTGCCTTCGTCGCGGTCTGACAAAGCTACGTAGAAATTGGCCGCATACATGATGCGCCCGAGCGCGCGGTGCACGGCGCGGATGAATTCGCTGATGTCGCTGCAACTGGTCGAAGTCTGCCCGATGTCGAGCAGCATCGACTGGACCGCTTCCAGCCGGTCGAGACGTTCCATGGTATTCGCCTTCCCTTGAACTGTTCACGCACTGATTAATGCACTGAGGAAATATTAGCAGCAGAATCGATCGGCAAGAAACTGTTTGATGCGGCGGCGCTAGGATGCGACAGAAAGACAACGCTCGTGCCAAACTTGCAAAGTGCCGAGCAAGGGTGCAGGATGAGTTTCATCGCTTTAGCCAACCGAACGACAGGAGACCAGCCATGATCAAGGTAAGCGTGATGTACCCGAACGGCCCCGACGCCCATTTCGACGCGGCGTATTACCGGGACAAGCACATGCCGATGGTGAAGGAGCTGATGGGCGAGCACTGCAAGTCGTATTCGGTCGACCGGGCAATGGCATCGGGCGGTTCCGATGCGAACGCGCCCTATATCGCCATGGGACATTTGTTCTGCGATTCGGTCGAGGCCTTCCAGACCGGCTTCGGCCCGCATACGAAGCAGATCATGGCCGACATTCCCAACTACACCAACCAGAAGCCGGTCATCCAGATCAGCGAAGTGCTGGTCGGGTGAACCTGGCTGATTCGCCATGCTTCCCGTCGCGCTGTTTTCCGCCCTGACGATCCTGGTCGTCGGCTGGATGCTTTACGTGAACGCGAAGGATCGCAAGCGCTTCGAGAAACAGCTCGAACGTGCTTTGCTGGACGATGCCGACGAATAGTCTGCGAGGAGAAAAATGCACGTGCTTGGGAAAATCGTATCGATGGCGATGCTGGGGTGCTGCTCCCTGTCCGCCTGGGCGGCTGATCCGTGGTGCAGCCCGGGCGGCTCCTCCGCGCTGTCGTTCGAGTGGGTGTCGACCGACAAGGCCGAACCCAGCAAAGGCAACGTGATCATCAAGGATGCGTCCGGCAAGATCGTGCAAGTGCTGCGCGATGTGACAAACCGTCATGCAAACAGCGAATTGCTGGACACGTACCGGGATTTCAATAATGACGGCTGTCCGGATCTTGTTGTGAGCGTCGACATGGCCGCGATTGGCAACGAAAGCGTCGAGGCCTTCCTGTACGACCCCAGGACGCGGCAATTCGCATTCAACGAGGCCTTGTCGGGTCTCGGCGGACTGGATCTCGATCCGAAAGACAAGAACTGCGTGGGCAGTTATTGGAAAGGGGGCGCCGAGGACATGTATTACGCGCGGCATTGCTGGAAGGGGGGCAAGCTGGTCATGCAGAGCGAATACAACGTTTCGCCAAGGTACAACACCGAAGGCGAGTTCCAGTGCTTCCTGCACGTCACCACGACCTACCGCGACGGCAAAAAACGCACGCGCACGAATTGCACGAAAAAGTTCTGAGCGCTGGCGCTCACAACCTGTCTTCCGAAGCGCGCCAGGGCATGCTGCCGATTTCCTGCTTCAACAGTGCCAGGAAGCGCTCGGTGCGCGCCGAGCGCCGGCCGCGCTGGGCGCCCATCAGCGCCACGATGTCGGCCGCCGGCGCCTCATGGTCGGGCAAGACCTGCACCAGCCGTCCGCTGCGCAATTCCTGCGCGACGTCCCAGTTCGAGCGCTGCATGATGCCGTAGCCATCCAGCGCCCAGCCCTTGAGCACACGCCCGTCGTTGCTGGCCAGCGCAGGCGTAAAACGCACCGATTCGAAGTCGGGCTGACCTGGTGCGCGCAGGCGCCACTGGCTCAGGTCTTGCGCGTTTTCGCGCAGCATCAGGCAGCGGTGCCGGCGCAGGTCGGCCACGGACTGCGGCATGCCGTGCCGCTCCAGGTAGCTTGGCGCCGCGCACAGCAGGCGTCCGTTCCTGGCGAGTACATGGCGCTGCAGGCTGGAGTCGCGCAGTTCGCCGATGTGGACCACGATGTCCCAGCCGTCGCCGGTCGCCAGGTTCGGCCCGTCCGACAGTTCGAGCTCGACGGTGAGCGAGGGATGCGCGGCCTGGAAGCGCGCCGCCAGCGGCGCCACGTGGGCATTGCCGAAGCCGAGCGGCGCCAGGATGCGCAGGCAACCGGTCATGTCGTTCTTGCGCTCGCCCAGCGCCTCGGCCAGGGCGTCCATGTCGGCCAGGATCAACCTCGCCTGCGTGGCCAGCAACTGGCCCTCGTCGGTGAGCGTGATGCGGCGGCCGAAACGGTCGAGCAGGCGCAGGCTGAGCTTTTCCTCGATGGCCTGCAGGCGCTGGGTGACCGAGGACGGCGTAACGAGCAGCACGCGCGCCGTCGCCGCCAGCGTCGGCTGGCTCGCCACAGTGCAAAAGAAACGCAAGTCCTCGCTGCTCAGCATGAAGTTCTACCTTAACAAAGGAGTGGGCCGGCGTTAATCCTGGC
>Ga0308160_10003182_pt1 | contig 18783 bp, 16 predicted proteins | sample PhyFR1_FD_201036 | JGI IMG/M metagenome (GOLD analysis project Ga0308160, IMG submission 201036) | Phyllosphere microbial communities from UC Gill Tract Community Farm, Albany, California, United States - DLSLF.R1 | ecosystem: Host-associated > Plants > Phyllosphere > Unclassified | place: USA...
TTCCTGCACGCCTGCTGGCTGTCGCCAGGCTGGCTGGCGCAGGCCGCCGCCGCGGCATCCGCCTGCGCGCTGATGGTGGCCAGGTCCTGTTCAAGGCTGTTCTGGGCCGGTGCGCTTTGCGGCCGCAGCCCTTTTTTTTCCGCGTTGTTGCGTGGCTTGCCCGGCTTGGCTTCCTGTTCGGCATGCTCTTGCGCGGCTGGCGGTTTTTCGGCCGCGGCACCGGCGGCCACGGCGATCTGGGACAGTGCTGCGATTCCCATGCAGAAGACGATCGAATGAAGCTTGATAGGCATGTCGCTTTCTTTCGGTAAAGTGGTTGCCGGCAACTGCGCCGCGCTGGCGGCGACTCTATCAGCAAAGACCTGCCCAGTCATTGATCCCGTCGGGCCAGCAGGCATGGACTTGCGGCGGGCGCCTCCGGCCGCGCAATGCGCGCCTTCCTGCGCATCGCAGGACTGGCGTCGGACAGCCGGCCTGCCCTCAGTGGAGACTGGCGGTTTTCAACGCCGCAAAGCGCGCGACCGGCTGACTCGGCAGAAAGGGCGAGCGCGAGATGGTCGAATCGACCAGCGCCTGCAGGCCGGTGGGCGCGATCGGCTTGCCCGTGCACGAGGCAAATCTGGGGCCGTCGCTGCCGAGTGGCTGCGAATAGCCGACCCGTATCATATTGTCCGTACCCTGTGGCGTCCTGGACTGCATCAGCCCGATGCTGAAGCCGCGCCGCTCGAACTGCAGGTTGACCTGGTTGGCGCCTGCGCCGGTGCTGAAGCGGCCGTTGATCCGGCTGCAGTCGTCGAACTGGCGGGAATAATCGATGCTGCGCACCGCTTGCTTTTCGCGCAGCACATCAATCATCGGATGATCGTAGGCGATGCTTTGCGACCTGTAGCCGAGCTCGATTTTGGAATGGTAGGCCGGCCTTGCCGCGACATTGAGCATGTAGCCGGCAAGGGTGCCCGTTTCCAGTTGCTGCGTGCCCGTGTCGCGCTTGCCCGGGTCGGCCGCCCGGGCGGTAAAAACAGACATACCGGTTTCCGGCAGCACCCGGCTCTTGTCCCACAGCTTCCTGATGCTGGCCACGTAGCTGGTCTGCAGGACAGTAATCAGGTCGCGGCTCTGCGGCACGGCAAACCCCTCGCCGCTGCGCAGCTGGGAGACCGACAACTGTATGCGCACGTCCCTTCTCGGCGCATAGACGCCATTGAACAGCAGGTCGGCATAGTCGTTGCGAAACTTGTAGGCGCCGCCCACGCCGAGATCGCTTCTCAACAGCCAGCCATTCTCGACGGCGACCGACGGCCTGATCGCGGTATAGCCATCCAGGCGCACCCCGAGGGTGTTGTGAGGCGCATGGTCGCGTATGGTGATGTTGCCGGCATCCACGGCGACCGCACCCCTGGGATTGGCGCGCTCCTCGCCGGGGAGCGACGGCGGCTCCCTGCCCATCTCGAAGGCCGGCTCGGGACTGACAGCCGCGCCGGCTGAGAAGGAAAGGCTCGCCAGCGTTACAGGAACGACAAGCCGCAGCACACTGCCGGGCCAGCGACGCATGGCAAATTCAACAGCATGGAACGATGCATCAATTGCCGGAGATCTGAGACTTGCCATCATTGCTTGATCCGCTGGCCTGCACAGGCCTGTTTCGGGTGGTTGAGCCAGCTCTGATTATTTCCTCATAGAAAGGTTCCTTGAGGTAAGGAATTTTTTTTCATGCGGCAACTTTGTGGCAAGACGGGAGCGCAAGCCCGGTCCGGATACACGCCGCTACCAGCGTGTGCCCATCCGCATCAACCGACGCAAAAGCAAGCCGGCGACCTTTACCGCCTTGCTGCCTGAAACGAAACGTACTGACGGCGATCCGCGTTTCACGCGCCCAGGACAGCAATGGAAGCCAGCGCGACCGAATCGCCAATACCGCATTTGCTGCCGTCGTCGGCGCCGGGAAATGTTGGTGTTAGCAGCCTGCCGACGATGCCGTAAGCTGACCGGGGCGATATCATGCTGCCGGCGGCCCCGGGCGGGCCGTATTTCCCCAGATCCGGTCCATTAAGCGCATCCATTGCCAGGGATGCCGCGGCCGGCTGGCAAGCCAACATGCCTGCATTGCGAAAGAAAAATCCATGACCATGCTCCGCCTCATCCTCGGCGATCAGCTCAATCCGGAACACAGCTGGTTCTCCGGATGCAACAGCAATGTGGTGTACGTGCTGATGGAGGTGCGCCAGGAAACCGACTACGTGCTGCATCACGCCCAGAAGATCCTTGCCATCTTCGCCGCCATGCGCGACTTCGCCCGGCACCTGGCGGCCTCGGGCCACCGCGTGCATTATCTGGCGATCGACGACCCGGCCAATCGTCATTCGCTGCCAGTCAACCTGGACAAGCTGATCGCCGGCTATCACGCCACCGTTTTCGAGTACCAGGCACCGGATGAGTGGCGGCTTGACCGTCAGCTTGCCAGCTATCTCGGCCAGCTCGGCATTGCCGGCCGAATGGTCGACAGCGAGCATTTCTACACCCGCCGGGACGAGGCGGCATCGTTTTTCGACGATCGCGGGCAATGGCTGATGGAGCACTTCTATCGCCAGATGCGCAGCCGTCACGGCGTGCTGATGACGGCTTCCGGCAAGCCGCTCGGCGGACAGTGGAACTTCGACCAGGACAATCGCAAGCCTTGGCCCGGCCTGCCGCGGGAGCCTGCCGACATTCGCTGCGAGCATGACCACTCGGCGCTCTGGGAGTGCATCCAGCAGGCTGGCATCGCCAGTTTTGGCGAGCCGAGCGCAGCACGCTTTCGCTGGCCGCTGAACCGGGCCGAGGCCTTGCAGCAGCTTGACCATTTCATCGATGAAGGCCTGCCCCACTTCGGCGACTTCCAGGATGCGCTGACCTACCGCGCCTGGCGCCTCTTTCACTCGCTGCTGTCATTCGCGCTCAATACCAAGATGCTCAATCCGCGCGAGGTGGTCGGCAGGGCCGAGGAAGCCTGCCGGGCCGGCACGGCGCCGCTACCTGCGGCGGAAGGTTTCATACGCCAGATCATCGGCTGGCGCGAATATGTCCGCGGCGTGTACTGGGCCAGGATGCCAGCCTTTGCCACGCAGAACTGGTTCGGCCACCAGCGGCCGCTGCCATCCTGGTTCTGGACCGGCGAGACCAGGATGCGCTGCGTTGCGCATGCCATCGGCCAGTCGCTGGAGCACGCTTACGCGCATCACATACAGCGCCTGATGATCATCGGTAATTTCGCGCTGCTGGCCGGCCTTGATCCGAAGGCGGTGCATCTCTGGTACCTGGGCGTCTACATCGACGCCTTCGAATGGGTGGAATTGCCCAACACGCTGGGCATGAGCCAGTTCGCCGACGGCGGCCGGCTGGCAACCAAGCCCTATGTGTCAAGCGCGGCCTACATCGACCGCATGAGCGACTACTGCAAGGGCTGCGAATACGACCGGAAGGCCCGCGTGGGAGAGCAGGCTTGTCCATTCAATGCCTTGTACTGGGATTTTTTCTCGCGCCATGGCGAGAGGCTGTCGGCCAATCCGCGACTGGGCATGGTCTACCGCCAGTTGGCCGGGATGAGCCCGGCCGACTTGCTGGCCGTGCGCGAGAGGGCTGACGCTGTTCGCGCCGGACTTGACGCGCTATAGGCCGCGTTCGGTAACCGTTCAGCCCAAGCCATGGAATGGCACGCGCCTTCCGGCAAAAACGCTCTCGATACGCGCGGCTGCGGAAAACGCGGTGCTTACACGCTATGCGTCGTCGGCTGCCTCGCCGGTAATGCCGAACTCAGCCGGCGTCTTGATGTAGAAGATCTGGATCTTCAGCGCTTCCAGATGGGCAAAAAGGCGCGCTGCCTCCTCATCGGTCACAGCCATCACCACTTCCTGCGGTTGATCAGCCAGTTCGAAGAAATGGGCGGAATGGATTTGTTGATGCCGGCCAAAGCCCTCGCTTGCCGGCACAATCGTGGCGCCACGCAAACCCAGGCTTTTCGCCGTATACAAGAGCCACTCGGACAATGGCTTGTAGTCGAAGCGGCGGTTCTGCTGCGTAAAAAACGTGATCTGATACCCTTTCATGAGCTTGCTCCTGAAGCCTGTTTCATTGACGCCCTCCGCGCCCTCGGCGCTGAAGGTTTGCAGCTTGCTTGGGCGTTCACGATTGACCCGCTCGAATGCAGCCTGGTTCCTTTTCCAATCATCCATGCAACCTGTGGCACAAGCGAATCCGGAACCGTCGGGTTGCGCCTTCATGTCCCGGCAATGACAGACTTCCACAAAGATGCGCCTCGCCGGTGAATTTTCCTTGCGCCGTCCACTCCAACGAACCGGGCAAGCGTGCCCGATCCACTGTTGAGCGCTAAAAGGACATGCCATGCAAGCAAGCCCACAATCCACCAGCAATGACGAGATCGAGAAGAAGGCGGGAAAACCGGCTCCGGCCCAGGAGAATGACAAGGAAGCCCCTGCGGGCAATGAAAATTCCAACCCGGGCGGGGATGCCAACGATGTCGGCTCCACCGGCGACTACAGCCGCTAGGCAACGGAAGCGCAATGAGAGCGGGAGCGGCTCAGGCGGCGTGATCGGGCTTTCGTCAGGGCCGTCGCCATCGTCTCAAGTGAAACGATGGCCACCCGCTAGGCGCCATCGACGGCAACGAGAACCGTCACCAACGGGTCCGCCCTGAATAGCGCAAGCTGCTCGGCGCTGGCGCCGGCGTCGGTGATCAGGGTCCATGGCCGCTCCAGCGGCGTCCAGGCCTGCTGGCCGGTATAGCCGAGCTTGCTGGCGTCGGCCAGCACGTAAATCTCGCTCGCCTGCGCCAGCATCCTAGACTTCAGGGCCGCCTGTTCCTGCGTCGCCTCGCACAGCCCGCGGCCTGCTGCCAGGCCATCGGCGCCCAGGAATACCTTGTTGACCGAAATACGGCCCAGCATCAGCTCCGCCAACGGGCCGATGGTGCCCATGCTCAGCCGGCGCACGCTGCCGCCTAGCACGGTCAACTCGATGCCCTCCTCCCGCAGCAGCGTGGGCAAGGCGCTGATGTTATTGGTCACGACATGCAGCTGGCCACGTCCTGCGAGCCTGCGTGCAAGGGCGGCGGTAGTGGTGCCGGCATCGAGGATCAGGCTGTCGCCGGCCTGCACCTGGCGCGCGGCCAGGCGCGCGATGGCATCCTTCTGGCCGCTGCGCAGCTGCATGCGCTCGTCCAGCGATGGCTCGTGGCCCTGTCCATGCAGCAGCGCCGCTCCGCCATAGGTGCGCACGATCCGGCCGTCCAGCGCAAGTTCGGCCAGGTCGCGCCGTATCGTCGATTCCGACACGCCGAAATGCCGGCTCAGGGCTTCCACGTTGGCGTCGCCGCCGGACACGATGCCCAGGATGGTCTGACGCCGCTTTTCGGTCTTGCTCATGGCGATCGCCGACGGAAAGGAAAGGAATGGGAACGCATGCTGGTCGACGCAAGCATCGTCGGGAAAGGAAACCGGCACGCGGCGTGGTACACGCTCATCTCTGCCGATCAGGCCCGCCGCGTCGCCAGCCCGATGGCCTGGCGCAGTGCTTCCAGCATGCTGCCCTCGTCCGCGATGCCCTTGCCGGCAATATCGAATGCGGTGCCGTGGTCGACCGATGTGCGTATCACCGGCAGGCCAACCGTGATGTTGACGCCGGCTTCCAGGCCCATCACCTTGACCGGACCGTGGCCTTGATCATGGTACATCGCGACCACGAGATCGAAGTCGCCGCGGGCGGCCCGGTAGAACAGGGTATCCGCCGGCAGCGGTCCCTCGACCGAGCGGCCCAGCGCCTGCTGCGCCTTGACCGCGGGGATGATCTTCTCTTCTTCCTCGCCGCAGCCGAACAGGCCGTTTTCGCCGGCATGCGGATTGATGCCGCATACGCCTATGCGCGGATTGACGATGCCTGACCGCACCAGCGTCTCGTAGCCACGGTCTATCGTACGGCCGACCAGGCCAGGCTCGATCTTGCGGATCGCGTCCAGCAGGCCGATGTGGGTCGTTACATGGATCACCCGCAGCTTGGGCGCAACCAGCATCATCGACACCTCGGGCGTGCCGGTCAGTTGGGCCAGCATCTCGGTATGGCCGGGAAAGAGATGGCCGCCGGCATGCAGCGCTTCCTTGTTCAGCGGTGCGGTGCAGATGGCGTCTATCCTCTGCGCCATGGCAAGTTGCACGGCGCGTTCGATATAGCAGTAGGCGGCATGGCCGCATAGCGCCGACAGCTGGCCGAATGGATGCCCGGCCGGAATCAGGCCAAGGTCGATGCAGTCCACGGTGCCCGCTTCGAACTTCGCCTGATCGACGTCGGTAATCACATGGACAGTCAGGCGGCTGCCCACCAGCGCTCCCGCTTCGCGCAGGCGGCCGGCGTCGCCGATCACGACGGGCCGGCAACGCTGGTACAGATCGGCCGTGCTCAGGCTTTTCATCACGACTTCCGGACCGACGCCGGCTGCGTCGCCCATGGTGATGGCAATGATAGGGAGGTACATCAGGAACCTTTCGTGTGGAATGTCGGGATGGAAGCGCCACTGCGCGCCTGCAGCAGCGTGGCATGGCAATGGAGCAGCGTATCGCGATTGCCAAACGCCCCGGCCTTGGTAATGACGGGCAATGGACGCGGGCCAACTGCAATCGATAGCGGAACGCCGGGCTCTATTTCTCCGGCTAGCCGCAAGCCGCGGTAATGCATCGCGCACAGCAAGGCGCGGGCGGTTTCGCCACCGGTCGATATCAGCGCGCCCAGCAGGCCGGCCAGCGGTGCAAGCAGCCGGGCCAGGCCCTGGCACAGGTGCAGGCCTTCATCCATGTCGACAGTGCCGTCCACGCCCATGGTGAGCAGCAGGTCATCGCCTTGTCCGAGGGTTGCCGAAAGCGCTTGCTGCAAGCCGGACCAATGCGGATCCGAAGCACCCTGCCGAAGCACGCCAGCCGGGATATCGATGCGGCGCATGCCCGTTGCCTGCTGCAGACGCTCTGCCTGCGCTTTGGACACGCCCGACAGGCTGCCCACCACTGTCAGGATTGAACCATTCACGGCCACCTTCACCGGCTGGGCAGCATTGGCGCCGTCGACCTGTGCGAGGTGGACCGCAAGGCCGGCAGAACCGACCCAGAAGCAGGGTGCGTGGAGATGCCGGGACGCCTGCGCAATGGCCCGCAGGTCGTCCTCGGTCTCAACATCGCATACGACGGCTTGCAGGCCATTGCGTGCGACGGCTTCCAGCCGCCCGGCCAGCTTCCCGGCGCCGCAGCGGATGTCGGCATGGCCCAGCAAGGCGCTTGTCATGCCATGACGCTCGAGCATTGTCGGAAGATGGGCCACCCCGGACAAGCCTTCCGAGCGCCATATTTCGGTGTCTTCAAGCGCCACGCCGTTGAGATACTGCCGGCCATAGCGAGTGGTGCGCCCGGCCGTCGGAAAGGCTGGTGCAACGATGGCCAGGCCGGCGGCGCTGCCGACGGCTGCGACCTCGGCGGCGAAGTTTCCGCGCAGCGTGGAGTCGATCTTCCTGTAGAAACCCTGTCCCGGAATCGCGTAGCGTGCGTGCAGTTCGCGGTGCAGTTGTGCCGCCGTCGTTGCCGGCATGCGGCGGCTGTCCGCATCGAGCGCGACCACGTCGGCCGTTCCCACGTCGCCGGGTGCGTCGGGGTCTATCATCACCAGCGTTTCCCTGCCGGCCCTGGCGTAAGCGCTTGCGCAATCCGCCGCGCCCGAGAGATCGTCGGCAATGATGAGCAGGCGGCTCATGGCCGGCGCCTCACGCCCGGTCCGGCATTGCCGTGCCTGGCAGCCCGCGCGCCGGCAGGCGAAGCGCCGGAAAAGGAAACGGGCAATGCTGACGTCGTCGGGAAAGACATATCGTTGACTGCCCCTGTTGGCAAAGGCGCCGGGGTCATGCCGTCAGGCAGTCGATCAGGCATACGTTCAATGGGACCTTGCATATGGGCTCCGTGCCAGCGGTCGCGCTGATTTCGCGAGCAAGGTCACACAATAACGACCAGTTCGCGCATAAGAAGAGCGCATTTTACGGTGTTTTAGCTCACATCGCGCAATCATTTGAAGATGCAAATGATTTTATGATTGAATCGCGCATTCAATGCGCATGGCGGCCATTGCACTTGATTCATTCCCGCCTGCAGGAACCTGCATGCTGTCAGGGCGCCTCAACCGAGCAGGTACCGAGTTCGTATTTTTCCCAACGGGCGCCTCCGACCAGGACCGGGAATCTATACGAAAACGTATTGAAGCTCTCGGACAGGCTGAATATCTTGCCCGGATCCGTCTCTATCGAATAGACAAGTCTCGTGCCGTCGGCATCTGGTGTAAAACCCGCTTTCCAGCTTGCCACTCGCTTGCCACCCACCTTTTTTGCGATCCTGGCGGTGCTCTGGTCGTGGCGAAGCTCGATAAAATATTCGGTGGCCGGCAGGACATCAGAACTGGAGGTGCAGGCCTGCGACGGATCGCATACCCTGCTCAGTTCCGTCGCGCAACGCACTGTTTCCGCATAAACAGCGATTGGCAGAATCAGGAGCAGGGGCAGGACCACCCAAAGAAAAATGTCCGGAAATTTGTCCATGAAACGTTCTTGGCAATGGAGTGAACAACTCAGACCATGCAAACAGGCCGCAGTTTCCGTTTCAGCTTCGAGAGGGGGCGGTTACGCGTCGATCCATGGAACGGCCGGTTCATCGATGCAGCGGCCCGTGGACCCGGGCAATGCGCGGACTAGTCGCCGGCGCGCTCAGTCAACGATACAAATTTCCATGTGGGCAACGCCAATGTTGAAGTCATCAATGGCGTGGTTGATCTGGACTGAAAACTCCCGGCGACTGTCGGCGCTGCGCGCCCTGCGCACCCGGGCTGCGGCGGCGTCGAGCTTTGCAGCGGACTGTTCGCATTCACAGTCGCTTGCTTCGACGGCGGCGTCACCGATTGCCCGCTCCAAGCGTCGGGCCAGGCGTTTGCCATCGTCGAGACTTGTTTGCCGGCCGACCTCTTTCAGCAATTCCGCTGCATCGTTGATCGCGTCGGCTGCGACATCGCAATCGCGTGCCATGCAAGCGACAGGCGCAATGGCCAGCACCGAGAAAACAAGTGCGCCAGACCGGGACAACCAGGTTTTTCGCATGCCGTCCTTTACCAGGAATATGAGGATCAAAGCGGGATGTATTCAGCACAGTGCCGGCTCGCACGGCACGCTGCCGTTACCGCGTCCTGACAAACATCGAGTGTCCGTGAACCATAGCGACAAGTTGCGATGGAGGCAAGCCTGGGCAGCAAGCCATCGCAACGCCCGATTGAAGGATTTCCCTGCTACAAGGTGCCCCTTGCCATCCACGCATGCAGCAGTGCATTTTCACTATTCCTGGCATATCCTGATCTTCCCTGCTGGCCCGTCGGCGCGAGACAAGCATCACGATACGCCGACCAGGCCAATTCAACCCGGAGCGAACGGAGCCTCTGATGAAACGACATCGTGACCAGGTCGACATGCTCAGGCGTCACATCTTGCTGGGTGCGCTGGCCTCCGCGGCGCAACCGGTGCTGGCGCAGAGCCTGTCGCCAACGCCTGCGCAAACGGAAGGGCCGTTCTACCCCGACCGGTTGCCGCTTGACCAGGATAACGACTTGACCATCGTTGCCGGCCACCGCGCACCGGCGGCGGGCGCCATCACCGATTTGACCGGGCGCATCCTGGATGCGCGTGGCACGCCCCTGCGCGGCGTGGTCATCGAGATCTGGCAGGTCGACAACAATGGACATTACATCCACACGGGGGATGCCGGCGCTGGCAACGATGCAAACTTCCAGGGTTTCGGCCGCTTCGAGACTGGCCAGGATGGCGCTTATCGCTTCCGCACCATCCGGCCTGTCCCCTATCCCGGGCGCACGCCGCATATCCATGTGAAGCTGCGCAAGGGTGGCCGCGAATTGCTGACTACCCAGTTGTACGTGCAGGGCCACGCACTGAATGAACGCGACGGGATCCTGCGCAGCATCCGCGACCCGATGCAGCGCGCTGCCCTGCTGGTGCCGTTTCTGCCAAGCCGTGAACGGCCGGGCGAACTGGCTGCCCGCTTTGATATCGTGCTCGGGATGACGCCTGCAAGCTGAGCCGGCCTGCAGCCAGTTATCGCCTTGCGATGCAGGCCGTACCGGCCACGGCACGCCATGCTCTGCTTCCGCGTTCTCGCCGGTACCACCCGTAGCGTTCCTGCGTCCGGCGGATAGGACGCAGTGACGACTCCAAGAGCGTCTGGGCAGCGCATTGCCAGTAATTGGCATGCTCCAGCGATCCGGCTGCTGATCTCTTCTAGCCATGAGCCGGATCCGACACGATGGTTTTGGTTCAAAATGAATAATGGCGCGGCGTGGTCTGTATCGTGATCCAGCGCAGATCCTTGACATCCTCCCCGCCCTCCGCCCTAGCGGGCTGCCGCTTAAGCGGAAAGGGCAGGGATTCCTCCTGCGAGACGGCCATGCCCGGCCGCGAGAATGTTTTTGCCAGCATTGATGTCACGGTAATGTGCCGTTTGACATTCACTGCAAGTCCATTCTCTTATTCCAAGACCTTCCAGGCTTTTCGGACCAGTGCGCTTTTTACAGCAGCTACAGGTCTGGGTTGAATAAGCTTCGTTGACTTCACCGAACCACACGCCTGCGCGATCGCATTTGTACTGCAGCATGGTCCGGAATGCGCTCCAGCCCGCGTCGAGAACCGATTTGGCCCTATTCGTTTTCGCAAGGGCAGAGGCATTCACGTTGCCTACGAAGATTGCACCATAGCTGTTGGTCAGCCTGGTGCTGAGTTTGTGATGAAAATCTTTACGACGGTGCGCGATCTTGGCATGAATCGCTTTGACGCGCCCCTTCTTATTTGCGCGCTGGGCAGTTGCCAACTGCCCTTCAAGTTCACGATAAAACTTCTGCGCTTCGATCGTGCTGCCGTCGCTTGTCGCGACGAATTCTTTCAAGCCAAGATCAATGCCCACAGAGTCACTCAACAGTGGCATTTGATACATCACCTTCTGCTTTGGCGTAGCGCAAATACTGATGTACCAACGGCCGCGCGCATCTTCGCTGATGCTGCCCGGGCCAAGCTCAAACTGCTTCAGACCATAGCTATCCCACAGCGCAAGCCATACCTTGCCATATTTGACCCGGCCATTGGCATAGGTGATGCCTGATGCCTTGAACGGAATCCATCCAAGGGAACGCCGGCCGCCACCACTCTTGCGCCATGCGAGCTTAACTTTGTTGAATTGCTTGCGCCGGGTTGCATATTCCGCTGCAATGGCCTGAATCGTCTGTGAGTGCAGACGCAAGCCTTCTTTCGATGCGCCGTTCGTGTACTTTTGCAGATCATAGCCACTCATGAAGCGGCGCTCGCGCTGGAAGACCTTTATCGACAATTCGTTGACGAAGTTCCAAACCAAATTGACTTCGCGGGCCAGTTCGCTAAGGTACGTTGCGTGCTTGTCCTTGATGCGAATCCGAAGCGTGCGAACGTCTTGACGTTTCTCGTTCGCCTCGACTGCATCCGATTTGGATCTGGTTACCATGGACTGTGATTATATACAGTATTTGGCATAGTATCAACGGTAAGGAAGCTTGCGGCCTCCGCGCTATCTATCCCCGCATGAATGCTCGGGCTTTTCGCAAAGGATTTTGGTAAATTCCGCGACACCAGCTCTGCCGCCAAAGCGGCCCATGCCACTAACCTTGCCGCTGCCAAACGGCGTCTGGGTCTTACCGTGCACTGTGGGACCGTTCATGCGGCAAATGCTTCATACCAAGGTTATCGACTGTCGTTGGCCCAGGTTACCGCTTCTTCCACACGATCCATGCGGACAATGCCTTTCACGAGCGCGAAAGACTCCCAGTAGTAAATTTTCATGTCAGACGTGACTTGGCGAGCAGGGTTGCAGGCATCAGGAGGAATCGAAGTGAACGCCGCATAATCGCCTGGTACCTTTAGCTAACGCGTCGTCGGTCAGCGAAACGTAGCGCGCGATAATGTTCAGGTCCACCACCGAATCGAGTACCACAGAGGCCTTGCAGCGGTCGCCCGAGGACAGTTGCCTGGCTATACCCGCCAGGCAATCGGCAGATGTGTCAGCGATCCTGCTGTCGAACATGATCCGCTTCAGACAGCGGATCCGGCTGGACTTAATAAAGTTCTCCACACTGGCGACAGGCCGGCTTCCTGCATGGCTTGGACAATCAGGCGGTGTGCCGGTCACAGTGCAGAACCCTCCAGCACCACAGTGATAATGCAGGCGGCGGGCATCGCGATCCCGCTCACTTATACCTTTCCAGAATGAAGAAGTGCTGCAACTCGATTTTCTAAATACCGCAAAATTCTCCTTGCCCGAAAAATACTTTAGGTCTAAAGTATTTTCAAAACCTGCGCTTGAGCCCGGCGCAACGATCCTGCCAGGATCGGGATCAATAATGGAGACATGAATGGCCGCTACAGCCTACGCGGATACCTTTGCCGCTCAGCATCTTCCGCCACCCGGCGCCTGGCCCGAGATGCGCTTTGATTTGCCGGAGCTGCAATATCCGGAGCGCGTGAACTGCGCCGTGGAGCTGCTCGACAAAATGGTTGCATCCGGCTGCGCGGACCGACCGGCGATCCATGGTGCGCATGGAAGCTGGACCTATGCACAGCTGCTGGAATCGGTGAATCGCATAGCGCACGTGCTGCGCGAAGACATGCAACTCGTCTCCGGCAACCGCGTTCTGGTACGCGGCCCGAACAACGCCATGATGGCTGCAAGCGTACTGGCAATCTGGAAAGCCGGCTGCATTGCCGTGCCTACCATGCCCTTGCTGCGCGCCTCCGAGCTGGTGGCGGTGCTCGACAAGGCGCAGGTCAATGGCGCACTGTGCTCCCTCCCGCTCAGGGAGGAGATGGAGCTGGCGCGCAGCCAGTCGGTTTCGCTAGGGCCGGTGCTCTATTTCAACGACGACGCGCCGGGGTCGCTGGAACAATTGATGGCGGCCAAACCCGCCTCGTTCGACGCCGTCGACACCGCTGCCGAAGACGTATGCCTGCTTGGTTTCACGTCCGGCACCACCGGCAGGCCGAAAGGCACCATGCACTTTCATCGCGACGTGCTGGCCGTCTGCGACTGCTTTCCGCGCTCGACGCTGAAAGTGCAGCCGGACGACGTCTTCATCGGCACGCCGCCGCTGGCCTTCACGTTCGGCCTGGGCGGCCTGCTCCTGTTCCCGCTGCGCGCGGGCGCCTCCACCGTGCTGCTGGAGCGGCCGACGCCTGACCTGCTGCTGCACGCCATTCAGGACCGCCGGGCCACCATCTGCTTCACCGCACCCACCTATTACCGCCAGATGGCGGCGCTGGCAGGCAAGTATGACTTGTCCAGCCTGCGCAAGACCGTGTCCGCCGGCGAGGCCTTGTCCCTGGCGACGCGGGAAAGCTGGTACCAGGCGACGGGAATCGGCATGATTGACGGCATCGGTTCGACCGAGATGCTGCATATCTTCATCTCCGCGGCGGATGGCGACATCCGTCCGGGCGCAACCGGCAAGCCGGTTCCGGGATACCAGGCGTGCGTGCTGAGCGATCAGGGCGAACCGCTGCCGCCGGGCACGGTCGGGCGGCTGGCGGTGAAGGGGCCGACAGGTTGCCGCTACCTTGCCGACGAACGCCAGAACGATTATGTATGCAAGGGCTGGAATGTCACTGGCGACGCCTACGAGATGGATGCGGACGGTTATTTCTTTTACCACGCCCGCACCGACGACATGATCATCTCCGCCGGCTATAACATCGCCGCGCCCGAAGTCGAAGACGCGCTGCAGAGGCACCCCTGCGTTGCGGAATGCGCCGTCATCGGCGAGCCCGACGACGCCCGTGGCCAGATCGTCAAGGCCTTCGTCGTGCTCAGGCCGGATGCCGAGCCAGGCGACCCCCTCGTCAAGTCGCTGCAGGAATTCGTCAAGCAGCGGATCGCGCCCTATAAATATCCGCGGGCAATTGCATTCGTCCCATCGCTGCCGCGCACGCAAACCGGCAAGGTGCAGCGTTTCAAGCTGCGCCTTGGGACCTGGTGACCGTGGCAGCCACTGCCCGCCAGGGCGCCCTGAAACCAGGCCCCAACAGGCAGGTCGACTTTAAGGAATTGCAATGAAGATCATCTGTATCGGCGGCGGTCCCGCTGGACTGTATTTCGCGCTGTTGATGAAGAAGCAGGATCCGGCCAATGAGATCACCGTGATTGAACGCAACCGGCCGTATGACACCTTCGGCTGGGGCGTCGTCTTCTCCGACCAGACGCTGGGCAACCTGGTCAATGCCGATGAGCCGACTGCGACGACCATCCTGCAGTCGTTCAACCACTGGGACGACATCGACGTCCATTTCAAGGGGCAGACGGTCACTTCCGGCGGACACGGCTTTTGCGGCATCGGGCGCAAGCGCCTGCTCAACATCCTGCAGCAGCGCTGTGAGGCGCTTGGCGTCAGGCTGGTGTTCGAGACCGACGTCACGGACGACCAGGAGATGGCAAAGGCCTACGGCGCCGACCTCGTGATCGCCTGCGACGGCTTGAACAGCCGCATACGCACCCGTTACGAGGCGACTTACCGGCCCGATATCGAGACCCGCAAATGCCGCTTCGTGTGGCTGGGCACAAAGAAGCTTTTCTCCGCCTTCACCTTTGCCTTCAAGGAAACCGAGCATGGCTGGTTCCAGGCCCATGCCTACCAGTACGACGGCGACACTTCCACCTTCATCGTCGAAACGCCGGAAGAGGTCTGGCAGAAAGCCGGCCTCGACAAGATGAGCCAGGAAGAAGCGATCGCGTTCTGCGAGAGGCTTTTTGCCGACCAGCTCGATGGCAACTGCCTGATCAGCAATGCGTCGCACCTGCGCGGCTCGGCGATCTGGATTCGTTTCCCGCGCATCATCTGCGACCGCTGGGTGCACTGGAACCAGATCGACGGCAGGCGCGTGCCCGTCGTGCTGATGGGCGACGCTGCGCATTCCGCGCATTTCTCGATCGGCTCCGGCACCAAGCTTGCGCTGGAGGACGCCATCGAACTGGCCCGCTGCTTTGCTGCGGAAGGGCCGAATGGCATCGAGCAGGTCATCGCGGCCTACGAGAAGGTGCGGGCGGTGGAAGTACTGAAAATTCAGAGCGCGGCGCGCAACTCGATGGAGTGGTTTGAGAACGTCGACCGCTACACGGCGATGGAAGCGGAACAATTCGCCTACTCGATGCTGACCCGCAGCCAGCGCCTCTCGCATGAGAACCTGCGTCTGCGCGATGGCGGCTATGTTGAGCGCTACGAGCACTGGATCGCACAGCATGCGTTTGAAGCGGCAGGGCTGCCGCAAGCCGCCGCGCGGTCCAGCATCCCGCCGATGCTGACGCCCTACCGCCTGCGCGGCACCGTGCTGAAGAACCGGATCGTCGTGTCGCCCATGGCGCAGTATTCTGCGGTTGACGGCGTGGCCGGCGATTACCACCTGGTGCACCTCGGCAGCCGCGCAATGGGCGGCGCCGGCCTGGTGTTTGTTGAGATGACGTGCGTCTCCGCCGATGCGCGCATCACGCCTGGTTGCCCCGGCATGTACACGCCGCAGCACACGGCGGCATGGAAGCGCATCGTCGACTTCGTGCATGCGAACTCGACCGCAAGGATCGCAATCCAGCTCGGACATGCCGGCCCGAAAGGCTCCACCCGGTGCGCATGGGACGGCATCGACATGCCGCTCGACGACGGCAACTGGCCGCTGCTGGCGGCGTCGCCGCAGCAATATGTTCCCGGCGTGTCGCAGCAGGCACGGGAGGCGACAACGCAAGACATGGACCGGATCGAACAGGATTTCGTGCGCGCCACGCGAGAAGCCGCAACGGCCGGCTTTGACTGGCTGGAACTGCACTGCGCGCATGGCTATCTGTTGTCGAGCTTCATTTCGCCGCTGACCAACAGCCGCACCGACGACTACGGCGGTTCGCTCGAAAACCGCTGCCGCTATCCCCTGCGTGTATTCAGGGCAATGCGCGCGGTATGGCCGCAGGACAAGCCCATGAGCGTGCGGATCTCGGCGCATGACTGGGTGGAGGGCGGCATCACGCCCGATGATGCGGTGGAGATCGCGCGCCTGTTCAAGGCTGCGGGCGCCGACATGATCGACTGCTCCTCCGGCCAGGTCAGCAAGCAGGAGAAGCCTGTCTACGGCCGCATGTTCCAGACGCCCTTTGCTGACCGCATCCGCAACGAAGCGCGTATTCCCACCATGGCCGTAGGCGCGATCTTCGAGGCGGATCATGCAAACAGCATCATTGCCGCCGGCCGCGCGGATCTGTGCGCCATCGCCCGGCCGCATCTTGCCAATCCAGCGTGGACCCTGAACGAGGCGGCAAAGATCGGCTTCCACGATATCGACTGGCCCAGGCAGTACGCGGCGGGCAAGGCGCAACTGGAGCGCAACCTGGAACGCGAAAGGCAGAATGCCGCCGCCAGCGCCATGGCAACGCCGGCGCAGCTTGCGGCCAGGCTGCTGGAAGGATGATGATGCTTCACAGTCAAAACCTGGCGGGAAGGCATGCATTCGTGACCGGCGGCGGCCGTGGCATCGGCGCGGCGGTTGCGCGAGGCTTGCTGATGCAGGGCGCCCGCGTGACAATATCGGCGCGCAATGCCGATGCACTCGCAAACACGGTGAGCGACCTGTGCCGGTTCGGCCAGATCGATTACGTGGTTGCCGATATCGCGTCGTCCGAATCGGTCGGCCATGCCTTCAGCGCGGCGCGCTCGCGCTTTGGCCCCGTGGATATTCTGGTCAACAACGCCGGGCAGGCACGGTCGGCGCCGTTCCTGAAGACGGATGAAGCGCTGTGGCAGGACATGCTTGCGGTGAACCTCACTGGCGCCTTCCACTGCACCCATGCCGCGCTGCCGGACATGCTGGCGTCGGGATGGGGCCGCATCGTCAACGTGGTGAGCACGGCCGGCCTGACCGGCTACAAGTATGTTTCGGCATATTGCGCCGCCAAGCATGGCGTCATCGGACTGACCCGTTCGCTGGCCATGGAATTGGCAACGAAGGGGATTACGGTCAATGCGGTTTGCCCGGGCTACACCGAGACCGAGATCGTCAGGGAAAGCATCGCCAATATCGTCGCCAAGACCGGGCGCAGCGAAGCGGCGGCGTTGGCCGAGCTAACCGCCGGCAATCCGCAGAACAGGCTGGTGCAGCCGGATGAAGTCGCGAACGCCGTCACCTGGCTGTGCCTGCCGGGATCGGATGCAATGAACGGGCAGGCCCTTGCGGTAGCAGGCGGAGAAATAATGTGAGCAACCTAAAGAAACCACGCAAGACCGCTGCAGGCGACGCGGACGCCACGCGCATCAAGGCCGCAGAGGTCGTCGACATGGAGAGTCGCCTGACCCATGACCATCACCAGCCATTGAAGCTCTGGCTGCGGATGTTGTCGTGCACGGTGCGCATCGAAACCGAGATTCGCAGCCGGCTGCGCAACGAATTCGGCATTACCCTGCCCCGCTTCGACCTGATGGCCCAGCTGGAGCGGCACCCGGAGGGCTTGCGCATGGGCGAGCTTTCCAAGCGCATGATGGTCACTGGCGGCAACATCACCGGCATTGCGGAGCAGCTGGTGCAGGAAAAGCTCGTCGTGCGCGTGCCGGACGAACACGACAGGCGCGCCTACAGCGTGAAGCTGACTGCCTCGGGCCGACGCGCATTTTCGCGGATGGCGGCTGCGCACGAGGAATGGATCACCGAGCTGCTAGGTGGCGTGTCGTCCAGGGACAAAAGCAAGCTGATCGAGCTGCTCTCGCAGATCAAGCAGCATCTGAACGAGCCTCCCATGAACGACCGCGATCAGGCGGATCGCGCCTGACGTCGGCCACGCTTGCCTGCGCCTTTATTAATCAACACGAGGATGCCCAACATGCGTTATCTACCCGGCGAGCCGCAGCAAGGCTTCAACCACCAACACCGGATCGCCGATTACGAAGCCCGGAATTTCCTGTTTAATGTCAGGGATGGCGTCGCCACCGTGACGCTGAACCGCCCTGACCGAAAGAACCCGCTGACTTTCGACTCCTACGCCGAACTGCGGGAGTTGTTCCGCGCGATGGCCACCGCGGAGGACGCCCATGCGATCGTCATTACCGGCGCCGGCGACAATTTCTGCTCGGGCGGCGACGTGCACGACATCATTGGTCCGCTGACAAAGCTGGACATGCCCGGTCTCCTCGCATTCACGCGCATGACCGGTGACGTGGTGAAGGCGATGCGCGCCTGTCCGCAGCCGATCATCGCGGCGGTTGACGGCGTGTGCGCAGGCGCCGGCGCGATCCTGGCGATGGCGGCGGATATCCGCATGGGAACGGCGCGCAGCAAGACCGCCTTTCTATTCACCCGGGTGGGACTGGCAGGCTGCGACATGGGCGCATGCGCCCTGCTGCCGCGCCTGATCGGACAGGGGCGCGCTTCCGAGCTGCTCTACACCGGCCGCTCGCTTGGCGGCGAAGAGGCCGAACGCTGGGGGTTTTTCAATCGTCTATACGCGCCAGCAGACTTGCTGACGGAAGCGCTTGCTTTCGCGTCCGATCTCGCCCGCGGGCCGACTTTCGCGCATGGCATGACGAAGAAGATGCTGCAGCAGGAATGGAACATGGGCGTTGACGAAGCCATCGAAGCGGAAGCGCAGTCACAGGCGATCTGCATGATGACCAATGATT
>Ga0308160_10003183_pt1 | contig 18773 bp, 32 predicted proteins | sample PhyFR1_FD_201036 | JGI IMG/M metagenome (GOLD analysis project Ga0308160, IMG submission 201036) | Phyllosphere microbial communities from UC Gill Tract Community Farm, Albany, California, United States - DLSLF.R1 | ecosystem: Host-associated > Plants > Phyllosphere > Unclassified | place: USA...
CGGCCCCCCCACGCACGAGGATGAAGGAGACGCCGACGCCGATGGCGCTGATAGCGTTGCCAAGGATCATGCCGACAACGGGGACTAGTAAGGCCACAGTGGGTCGCCGCAGTCAGCAGCTGCATGCGGCCAAAGCAGACGAGGCGCGGGGCTGCGCACTGTACTGGTCCGGCTTCCAGAGCGGGTGGCGCTGCATCGCCGCCGAGCCGGCGATCGATATAGGGATCGTCGCGCCGACGAACGCGAGCAGGATGTAAGGGAACATGTTGGTGAAGCGCCGCTTCGACTTGTTGTAGACGGCCTCGAAGGCGCCGAGCAGGTTGAGCAGCACTGCGGAGCGGGGCCGCGGTTGGGTCGTGCGTCAGCCCTGCGGCAAGTGCATCGTGAGCGCAGATGAAGGAAGGGAGAGACGTACAAGCGATGCCGACAACGCCCCAGATGTTGTTGGCCTCGAACTGGGCAAGCAAGTGCCATGACGAGGAGCAGGTCTCGTTAGCAGATGGCAGGCGGCAGAGCGGTCTCGAGGCAGGGCGGCAGCGGTCACGCACGATGCGGTCGAGGATGAGCGACATGACCGACAGCTGAATCACGCAGCGGAGGGCGGCGACGATGAGCGAGGTGCCGATACCGAGACCGAGCACGAGCGAGAGAACGGCATCGAGTCCGATGAACGAGAAGGCGAGCGCGACGTTGAGGTCTGGCGATGAGGGCAGACAGGAGCAACAGGCGGACGATCGTCAGCGACATCAGGCAGTCGGAGAGGGCGGACGGCTCGGGGAGGGGGACGCAACAGGTGAGGTGCGTGCGCTCAGCAACCTCGGCAAGCATGGCGACAGACATCACTTGGCGATCCAGAGCTGAGAGAGAGCGAGAGAGGGGCAGGGCGGAGGAGGCTAGAAGTGAGGGCTGGACGAGCGTCGATGCGCGTCGGTCGTCGGCGGCGGCGGCGGCGGCTCGGGCGCGGCCGAGAGCCCCGATAGAACCCCCGCTGCAGCCCCGATGCTTGGGGTATGATGAGGCCGGAGACGACGACCGACCAGACTCCCACCTCGGAGACGAGCCTCTCCTCGACACCGCTCAACCACGCACCCAGACTCTCTCGTCCAGCCAGCATGTCTGTCCCCAACGTAAGTCTGGCTCTCTACCGATGGCGTTCGAATGGCCCGGAGCCGCCGAATTGTTCCCGTCAGTCATTGCCCGCCGACGCTGACCCGAACGGCCTCCACCTCGCCCTCGCTTGACCGCCACCCCCGGACCGCAGTACTACGTGCGTTCCTGCCATCCATCTGAGGCTGACGCCTGACGACTGATTGTGCATCTTCCTGACCCCCTCCCCTCTGCACCGGACGTTAGGCCACGCTCTCCGTGCCCAAGAACGCAAGCTTGTGAGTGCGATGATGCGCTTGGAGCCACCTCTCAGGCCGAGGCTGATCCCCTTCTGTCTCCTGCTCCCGCAGCGAGGAGATCAAGACGGCCTACAAGAAGGAGTCACTCCGCTGTCATCCAGACCGGCTTCCTCCTACGGCCACAGAGACCGAGCGGGCGCGGTCGACCGCGCGCTTCCAGGTTGTCGCCGACGCCTACTACACGCTCTCGGACCCGGTTCGCCGGCGCGAGTACGACCTGCACGTGCCCTCGTCGTCGTCCTTCCCCTCGTCCTTCCCGGATGACCCGGATGCCGAGCCGTCTTTCTCGTCGGCACCACCGCCGTCGGCCTCGTCTACCTCGTCCTTCTTCTCGAACCTCTTTGGCGCGGCGACCGGCTCGGGCGGCGCTCCGGCCGGTCACGCCGACGCTGAGGCGACCTTCACGAGCGTCTTTGCCGACCTGCTCGAGCCGGAGGTCGGCCGCGAGCGGCACGGCCGGATGTGGAGCCTCGTCGGCGGAGCAGGAGGCGCGGCCTGCGGCTTCATCGTCGGCAACCTGCCCGGTGCCGCAGCAGGCGGTACGTCGCTGCCCTTGTGCCTCGAGAGTACCTCGCAATCGGACGCTGACCTCTTGCTGGCCTTTTCATCAGCTTTTGCCGGCAACCGGTTGGGCGCGATCCGTGACGCCAAGGGCAAGGCGGTGGGCGAGGTCTTTATGACGCTCGGCGCCGACCGTAAGGCCGAGGTGCGTCTCCAATCGTTCAGAAGCCCGACTGCAGCGCCTTCCGACTGATCACGAGACATATGCGCCGCCCTTACCTCTCGTCAGATCCTGCGCGCACTCGCCGCCAAGGTGTTTGCTACGCTCGGCGCTCAAGCGATGGGCGCCGGCTCCAGCAAGAACTGATGTCGCCCAGTTGCCTCCAGCTCGGGGGTCGACGTCGCGCACGTATCGCGGGGCCCTGTACTCTTCCACCTTGTATCACATTGTGCCTCTAGCCGCCTCCGACTGCTCGCCTTTTGCGACGATACATGACGCTACACGAAGACGACGGCCCTGCGACAGGGCGACCGGGCGAGAAGCGAAAGGCGTCGCGAGGCTGCTGCGCGAGACCGGGGCCATGCCCGAGCCTCCTGCTGCTGGCCCTGCCTGGCTCTCCCCTCGCCACATCCACCGACCCCACTCACCCTTCCGTTTCTTCTCTTTGACTCCTCTCTGCACCCTCTTTCTCTCTCTCTTGTCGCCCGCGACTGCTCTAGCATTCGAGCGTAGCTGTTGTGTGCGTGCAGCCTTCCCATCCAGAGGTGCCAATCCGATGCTCATCGCCTCCTTCCCCTCCTCCTCCCGGCGTGCGCCACCTAGACCACCAGATCGACCGCTACTCGCAGCCTCTCGCCGCTTTCTGGCCCACCTCGCGCTGCCAACTGCTCAACAGCTTTCCTCTCACTACTCAATTCGCTGTCAGTCGCCCATCCTGCCGGCCCGATTGCCCGCTGTCGCCACCACGTCGTCCACGCTCTCCACCTCGAGCCAACTGCGCGATGCCGCCTTCGGCTCCTCGCACGCCGGCCTCGCCCCGGCCGACCTGCCGCTTTTAGACGCTGCGGCCTTCCCGCGGAGGACAAGCGGCCAGCTCTGGTCCGATCCGTCCGCTCCGGTCAGCTCGAAGCGGCGAGTGAGCGCCGGGTCCTCTCGCGTGCCTCTCTCGACCGCCTCCTCGTCGTCCACCGTTCGCCCATCGGCGCGCCCTGGCCCGTCCTCGTCTTCCTCCGGCTCCGATCCCGAGACGCCTGTTCAGGAGGTCGCGTTCCCGGAGCCTGCGATCGTCTTTACCTCGCCTCTCACGCCGCCGATACAGCCAGCCTGCATCGTCACAGCTGAGCCCACGTCGCTCGGATCCTTCCCCCGCCTCTTTGACTTCCTTAGGGCCGAGCTCGCAGCGCTGAGCCCCTCAAGCTCAGCAGCGGACTCAAGCCCGATTCAGGCCACGCCATCGCGTCCCCCAGTGAGCTTCAAGCTTGCCTCGAGCTCGATAGTGCACGCGGCTCCGAAGGCATCGCCCCGCCCCGTCGGCTTCTCCGACTCTGACTCGGATGCCCAGGCGGCGGGGTCGACACCGAAGGCACGTCTCGTGCGTCGGTCGGCCAAGTCGAAGAGCAGAAGCGGCGACATCTTTGCCCTCCCGTCGTTTGCGGACCTCGCCGTCCCTCGGCCGGCGCCAGCCCGCACCCCGACCAAGGGACGGTCATCGTCGGCGGCGAGTGTGATGCTTCAGCTGCGGTCGGTCGAGGACAAACTCGTCGCCGAACGGCCTGACGACGCGGCCCGTTTGCGGCATGCGATCGATCTGGAACACACCTACTTGCAGGACGGCGTACCCAGAACGCTTAAAGAGGAGCTTGAGGTGCGGCAGCGAGCGGCGCAGAAGGCTCCGGCCGCGGCGACCGCCTCGGATTGGCCGGTCCATGTCTTTGTCGACCAGTGCGTACCTGCGCATCGGCCATCTGTCTACACACGTCCTTGCTGACCCACGGTATAAATCTTCGGCCCGCAGCTCCAACATCCTCGTCGGCCTCATCTCGCAACTTGATTTCTTCTCCGACGGCAGCACGCCCCTCCCGCCGGGCTCCAAGGCCCGACTATCGCATCTGCCGCTCTCCCTCATCCTCACGCGCGGCCGGCCGGCGCTGACGCTGGCGCTCGTCGGCTCGTCGCCACTCTGGCAGCCGCTTGACGAGCTCGAGAGCCGAGGCTACGATGTCTGCCTGCTCCAGCGGGTTCGGGCCTCTCTCGACGTTGGACCGAGCGGCGCGAGCAGCGCCGAAGAGGACAGCGCCGGCTCGTCGTCGCACCGCCGGCGGAGGGCCGTCATGAAGGAGCAGGCCGTCGACGAGTAGGTTCCCGTCGTTCTCTTCCGGCACCTCACCGTCGCACCGCTAATCCCCTAATCTGCCGCTCTCGCAGGATGCTTCAGCTTAAGATGCTGCTCGCGATCGCCCTTTTCCCGCCGGGCACGATGGTCATCGCCACTGGCGACTCGGCGGGCTCGCACCTCAACCCGCTCGGCTTTGCCGGCATCGCCGAGCTCGCGCTTGCCAAAGGCTGGGAGGTCGAGCTCTGTGCCTGGGCGTCGAGCATCGGCCGCAGCTGGAAGGACCTCGCCCGTCGATGGGGCGGCAGCGGCCGCACACCGGCCGCTGGCGCGCGCGGTGGGCGGATGGTCATACGCGAGCTCGACACGTTCAGGGAGGAGCTCGAGGAGATCTGACGTGCCGGAACGATCGTGATGCATGTTGCGCCTCCCTGCACTCCTAGCATGTCGTCTCAAGTGGCGTGCGGCGATGGCTCTTCGTACGCACACCGCTCCTTCGGTCGGTCGGGGTATGGGGTTCGGCGCCTCTGCGCGCCGCCTGAGCCGGAGGCGACGAGTCTCGTGCAGACGAGTTGCCGACCTCAGCCGCTATTCGTCGACAGGCGCAGCCTCTCAGATCACGGTCAGCTTCGGATGCCCAGCTCTGTCCAGTTGACGCTCTCGGCCGGAGATCTGCCGGCGTATGAGGCCGAGCTGGCTCGGCACCAGACCCTGCTCGCTTGGCTCCGGAGCTCAGGTCCCTCGTACGGGCTAACGACCGAGCCCGCATCGCTCGACGCCGTCCAGCGAGAGACTCTCGAGGCCATCTACCCGGATAGTGGCGATGGACCAATCCAGATCGACCCGCCCATGTCGCTCGCCTTCCCGCCGCTCGTGATCGAGCTCTCGTCCTCGGCTGGACTCAAGAAGACGTGCGCCAACTTCGTCGCCCTCGCGTCCGACCCGCCGCAGCACAGGTCGAAGCGCTCGCCGCATGCACCGCTGAGCTACCTGTCGAACGTCGGCCGGCGCGTCTTCCGCGTCGAGAGAGACTACATTGCCCAGATCGGCGACGTCACGCGCGGCGATGGGAGCGGCGGGGAGAGCATCTGTGCGTCCATCTCTTCCACGCGTGGTCGCTCCGAGGCTGAGCTGACGGCGGGCCCCCTTGGTCTGCGCAGATGGCGGAGCCTTCAACGACGAGAAGGAGGGCCTCAAGACGCCCTTTGCTTGCGGCACCGTCGCGATGGCCAACTCGGGCAAGAACTCGAACACGTCGCAGGTCCGTCGGCTCTGCCGGCCTTGCTGCCGACGGTTCGCCGTTTTGCTGATCGCACTCGCGCCCCCGACCTCAGTTCTTCCTCACGCTCGCCACGTCGCCAGCCCAGCTCACCAAGCTCAGCGGCAAGTATGTTGCCTTCGGCCAGATCGATGTCTCAATCCCTAGCCACCGGGAGACGCTCGATCGGTTGTCGGCGCTCGCAGACGGCAAGTCTGGAACGACGACGCCGATCTGGATCAGCGCCTGCAGTGTCCTTCGGTCGTGAGGCGTCCCTTTCACAATAGACCCGCCCCTCTCTTACTTTCACGGCTTCGGCGCTGCGATTGCCCTCTTAGTCGCAACTGCAACACGGCAGGATGGAGCGCACCGTCGGCCGAGCCCACTCAGCCGGACGAGTACTACCGGATGCGCTCGACATGTCTTCGCCGGATAGACTGCACGGCTGCTCTACCCCGGTTGGTTGTCTCCTCGATACCTATCGAACGGCGCGCCGCAGCAAGGCGGTTGGTTCAGGCACCGGCCGACTCGACGGGCCAGACGGGCGCCGCTCCGATGATGACGCGCCCCCATGTGGACACGGCTGTCACTGAGATGTCCATGCTTTCTCCTGCACTTGTCGTTCTAGCCGATCGAAGTGAGGCCCAGGTGGTCTGTGCAGCGGGTGCATCAGACCGTCGAACATGAGCGGATCTCATGCAACGAGAAGTTCGGCATGGGAGGGCGTCTGTCGAAAAGCCATTCCGCGCAGGAGCCAAGCGTCGAGCTACGTCGGTCGAGTGCCTCGAAGGGGCACGCTGAGCTTGTTAGAGGAACGCATAAATCGGACCCCTCCCCTTCCCTTCCCTCCGCCCCTCCCGCCCTTCCACCTTCACCTACCAAAGACCGCCGCCGCCGTAGCCATAGTCCGAGTCGTAGCCGTCGCTGTAGCCAAACTCGTCGTAGTACTCGTCGTAGTCGTCGTAGAAGTCGTCGCCGAACTCCATTATCATTTGCTCGAGCACGGCGACCGAGAGGTTACTGAGCGGACCGGGGCCATGGAAGCCGCGCGGCTTGGCCACCCGGTCGGTGCCGTTGGCGACTCTCGTCGCCTTTGCCTTCTTCGCCCGCTCGGCCAGCTTGGCGCTGTTGTCGGCGCGCGGGATGATGGGCGTCAGTAAGGAGAGAGGCGAGGAGCAAGGTAAGTGGCGGCGACTAACAGATGCGCCTTGTGGCCGTCGGCACCGCCGTGGGCTCGGAGGGCAAGGGCCGTGAGGGTCGAGAGGCGGTAGCCGCCCTTTGATGAGAGGCGTCGAACGAGGGGGTTGGGTGTCAGCGTTCGATCATGTCAAGGCCTAAGCAAGGCACGGACCTTGGGAGGGATGCCGTAGGAGGCAAAGCGCTCCGGGCCGTCGCGAACGGGGAGGACGAGCGGCACCGAGAGGAGCTCCCGGTCGCCGAGCTTGAAGTACTTCTTTGCGTCCGTCTTGGTGAGCAGCGGCCGGCCGACAATCTTGACGACCAGGACCCGCCAGGGCGACGGCCAAGCATCGTAGATAGCCTCCTGCTCGCTTGCGAGGGCCTCCTTGAGGATACGGTCGGCCTCCTGCTTCTGCCAAGACGGCCAGCACCGGCGCTCATGCTCGCTGAGCTCGCGGTAGATGGGAGTCTCAAAGACGCTGGGCATGTACTCCATCCGTCCGTCATAGGAGTACTTGACCGGGAGGTCGGGCCGAGCTAGGACGGCCTCGCGAGTCTCGTCCTGCAGCGCCGTGCGCTCCGGCTCGCCGGCGAGCCACTCGGCCTTGGACTGGCCCCAGCGCGCGACTCCGGGCGCACCGGTCGACGGTGAGCTGAAGATCCAGCGCGCAGCCTTGAAGCCGCGCTCGAACGGCCCGGCCTTGGCGTTCCAGTGGTAGGCTTCGCCGCGCATCGGGCCGCGGACGTAGGAGCTCAGGAGCGTCGGGTCCGACTTGATCGTTGCTCCGCCATAGTACGTACGCTGCGTACTGGCAGTGAAGCTGACGCTGATGTCGTCGACGGGAAGGTGGGCGTACTCCGGAAAAGCGCCCTGGAAGAGGACCTTTGCAAGTATCAGACGGGTGGTCAGTCAGTGCCTTGCCCAAGGGGGCCTTAGAACGTGCAGCCGGTCGCACCTGCCAGACGACGTCGGTGTAGGCCGAGCGGAACGAGCGGCAGGTCGCCGACAGAGCGAGGTGATCACGCAGCTACAGGTAGCAAGGTCGAAGGAATCAGTATATGCGTGTTGACGAGAAGCAAGCTCAATGGGCGGACGTCGAGGTCCGAGTCGACGTTAACAATGGCGTCCATAATCTCGACGGGGAACTGGGAGAAGGAGACGTTGCTCGGTATCGCGAGCTCGCGCCAGCTGGCAACCTGTTTCAGGCGCGGAGGCGCGGAGAGTGAGTATTCTACGAAAGACTTTGGACCTGCCAGCGTCGGCGGGGCAGAAACGGAGGGCGACCTTCTTCTCGAGGGCCTTCTTGGCCGTCTTCTTCTTCTTGGCCGGCAGCTCGTCCTCGCTCCGGTAGTCGTCGCTGTCGTCAAGGCTCTCGGCCGACCGAAAGGGCGGAACAGGGGCGAGCTCGCTCATCGCGTCGGCAGACAGCGGCTCTGCCTCTTGCATGTGGACGTCCGTCGGCGGGGCCGGGGACGGGGTCCGTGCGACCACCTGCTTACCCTTGCCCTTCGCTGGTAGCCCGGCCTCAACAGCGGGCGTGTCGAGCGACTCGGAGGTTTCAATGCTCGGCTCTGCTGGAGTTAGGCGGTCAGACAAGCTGCCCCTAAGAGACGTGGGGTGGGACCGAGCTCGAGAGATGGTGCGACGCACCTGGACCAGCGGCAGGCGCCGGGTTCGCGCCGACGGCCTTGCGCTTGCGGCCTTTGGCCTTGACTTGCGCCTGCGTTGCCAGCGAGGGATTGGCCTCTACCAGGGACAGATGAAGCAAGATGAGCTATCTGCTGGCGCCGCATTGGCCCTCAGGTCGAGCAGACAGGTGGTCGTCAGGTCGTCGGTGGAAAGACGCACGTACCCTCGGCGGCCGTCGTCGAGCTTGGCCCGGGCCCGGAGGCTAGGTCCACCTCGTCGCCCTCAGAGTCCTTGTGCAGCAGCTTCTGCGTGGCCTTTGCGGAGGAGACACGAGCTGAGCGTCGCATGCTGCGTCTCGACGGAGGGGGAGGGGAGGTGCTGAGCGGGTCTGAGAGGGAGATGTGGTCGGCCGTCATGAGGGGCGAGCGAGCGAGCGAGCTCGAGCCTCGCGCAGAGGCCTGCTGCGCGCCACCCGACCCGACCGTACGTACGAGTAACGAGGCACGAGCATCCGGTGCGCTCAGTCTAATGCGCTCGCTGCTGTCGACTGACTGATTATTGCTCTGCATCTCTGTCACAGGCAGTTCGGGAGCCGCTTTCCCAAAGCGACCTTCCTTCTTGGAGGACGGCCGGTCAGCTGGATGACGAAGAGACGACTGCATGAGATCCCCCCTCGTTCAGTTGTTGATCTTGTAGAGCGGCCGGCCTTTGCGCACTTTGCGCGTCAGGCAGACGTTGCCACCCTCGCCGCCGAATGCGAGGACGACAGTCTCCTCGGCCCCGGACGCCTTAACCTCCGGCACGGTCTTCCGGCGCTGGATGACGGACTGGATGGGCGGCGACAAGAAGCATGATGACTTATTAGCCCAAGCGCATGCGACCTTCCTGTCGCGACGAGCGGACGCGCCTTTGCGAACGAAAAACGCTGTCTCTCCGATGCGGGGAAGCGGGCTGACTCGACGGTGTCCTTCAGCCACGCCCAGGGCAGCGTGACGAATCTGCGAGATGACAGCACAGAGGGCGACCAGTCAGCACGCCTGTCTGTCGGGAAGGAAGCACAAAAGACGACGAGGTCGCACAGGCTCTCGAGCTCAGCCAATGCGGGCGCGTCGCCGGTCGGCCCAAACGCCCCGCTCGCAGTTGGGATGCTGACGATGAGGTTCTCGCGTACGCGTGAAAGCAGGCGAGGGTGATAGACCGGTCCAAAAGCTTGCGTTGACTGCGCCAGGAGGGCGATCCATCTGGTCGTGCAGTCGCGATCACGGCGGTGATTGAGAGTCAGACAGGGCGGTCACGGCCTCAAGACAAAGTGCAGCGAGACGTACTGAAGAATCGTCGGAGCGCATATCGAGTCGAGGCACTTCTGGAAGGCAGCCTCCCTGTGAGCGTTTAAAAGAGGGGGGGGCGGGGATTCCGAAAGGTCAGTTGAGCGTGCCATGCTTCCGACAGGGCCGACAGGTGCCTTTGACTCACGCAAGCTCCTCGATCCCTCCGAGCCAGACGGCTGAGCTCAGGACGCCCGCAAAGAGCAGTACGCTCTCAGCCGTTCGGCTCGCCGACTCGTCCATCTTCGATATGTGGAGAATTCTGCTCTCAGCTGGAGTCGCGGAGCAGAACGAACTCCGAGCGGCGCAGTTGCAGTCGCACCTGGAGATAAGACAGCGAGTCGGTCGAGTAGAAGTAACGCAAGCAAATCGCGAGGCCCTCTGATGGGAGAACGAGCATGTGTCAGCCGGCGATCCGAGTGGCAGACTGGCCGACAAGAAGAACGGTACGCACCCTCGCTCATGCCCGGCTCGTTCAGGTCGACCTGGACGTCACCGCCGGCGTCGAGCAGCGGTCGCAGGCGGGGGCTCGGACTCAGCAGCAATCGATGCAGCCGGTACTGCCTCGTGTTCGTGTGCTGCATGGCAGGCAAAGGGAGATCAGCTCGTCAGAAAGGCCCGAGCTTCTAGACGGGTAAGAGTGCACGCCAGCGGCCAAGAGGCCCGCCCCGGCCCGGATCTTGCACGGGGACCCGAACGCACCAGGACAAAGTCGTGGTACGCCCCGGCACCGAAGCCGTGGAGCAGGACGTCAAGGATCCGAGCCGACTGAGCAGCGCCAGAGCTGCCCGGGTCAGTCAGTGCAGGAAAGAGCGAGAGCGGTCAGTCGTTTGCCTCGGATCGGCCCCGCGTCAAGCACGGCCCTGGGCGAGGGGAGACGCACGCAGAGGTCGACGCAATCGGCTCCGACGCCTCCGGCAGCGAGGACGGCGGCGTTGGGATGAGGCCGTTGACAGGAGCAAAGCCGTTCGACATGACCAGCGAGACGAGAAGAGACAGAATGAGAGAGGGCGGGTGCGGCCGTCGTCGTCGTCGTCGTCGTCGTCGCCGTCGACGGGGCGCTGTCGGCCGCCTGAGGCGGTTTCGCCCGGGGCCTTCGCCTGGCCGCGCAGCAGCGAGAGTGGCCTTGAATTTGCCCCGCCGCGCGCGCGCGAGCGGGCATGCTCTCGTTCGACGAGCCGACCTCGCTCCCGCTCTCCCAAACTTCACCAACCCCCAACCCCAGGAGCTATGCCGTCGGACAGCAAGCGCAAGCACGCCGCCGCCGATGAGGACGAGGTTCGCGTCGACGTCGAGGCCATCGTCGACGGCGCCGAGCAGAAGAAGGGTGGCGGGAGCTCGACCCTCTTCGTCTCGAACCTGCCTTACACCGGTTCGTCCCTGCGCCGCCCTTGCTACTACCGACTGCTCCGCGTCCCTTCGATGCGAGACGGGGTCGCTCCAGAGCGGAGACGGCTCGTACCACTTATGAAAGCTTGGAAGTGCTGACGTGAATGACCACCTCGCTTGCGTTCCCGTCCGCGCCGGCCCGCAGCGACTAGTGTCGACCTGACGACCCACTTCTCTGACATCGGCCCCGTCCGGTCGTCGTTCGTCGTCCTGTCCTCCAAGCCGAACCCGGCCGATCCGACAGCCGAGCCGATTAAGACCTCCAAGGGCGTCGGCTACGTCACCTTTGCGATGCGGACCGACGCCGAGCGGGCCATTGCCGAGCTCAACGGCCGCGGCTTCGGCGGCAGCAAGCGCAAGCTCGGCGTCGAGTGGGCAGACCGCAAGCGCGAGGAGGGTGAGGAGCCCATCGTGCGTGAGAAGAAGCGCCGGATCGCGACCCAGACGTCGATCAGCGTTGATGACGGGCCGTCGACGTCGGCCGCCGCCGGCTCGTCCGCCGCCGCCGGGGGCGACCCGCTCGCGATCCGGACGATCGTCATCTCGAACCTGCCCGCCGGCCTCAACAAGGCGACGCTCTGGAAGAAGATCCGCAAGCTCTCGTACAACCTGTCGCCGTCGTCACTTCGATTCCCGCTCGAGGGCGCGGCCGCGTCCGAGACGACAGCCGAGGTCGTCTTCCCGACGCCCAAGGAAGCGATCGAGAACGCTGAGCGTATGCACGCGAGCACGTACAAGGACTCGCTCCTGTCCTGCGTCCTCAAGAAGCGGCTCGAGAAGGTGGCCGCGCCGGGTAGCGAGGGTGTCGGCGGAGAGATCAGCAAGAGCGGTCGCATGATCATCCGCAACCTGCCGTGGGACGTGCGTACCTGCTCCTGCGGCGCCTGCTTCTATGCTCGTCGCCCCCCCGCGCTGACCAGGACCTCCCTTCTCGGCCTGACCTCCAGACAACTGAGGCTACTCTTAACCGGCTCTTCATCCCTTACGGCCCCATCCACGCCGTCACGCTTCCGCCGCCGGTCGTCAAGGAGGGCACCAAGCCGCGCGCGCGAGGCTTCGCCTTCGTCCACATGCTGACGCGCAAGGACGCCGAGCGTGCGATGGAGGGCGTCAACGGGACGACCGTCTTTGGCGAGGACAACGTCAAGGCGATTGTCCTCGAGGGCGAGGAGCGCAAGGGTGGGCGCGAGGTCGCCGTCGACTGGGCCCTCAGCCGGGACAAGTGGGAGAAGGAGAAGGCCGAGGAGACCGTCGCCGAGCCGGCAGAGGCCGAGGAGGAGGAGGGGGATGCCGAGGAGGACGCAGAGGACGCCGCCAGCGGCTCGGGCGAGGACGCCGAGATGGACGACGGAACCATCCTCGCCCCGGCGTCCGATGGCGACGACTCCGAGGAGGAGGAGGAGGAGGCCACGCCGGCGCTCCCGCCGCCTTCCGAGCAGACGACGCTGTTCGTCCGCAATCTTTCGTTCGAGGTCACCGAGGACCAGCTCCGGACACTGTACGTCCACCTTGCCTACTTTTCTTCGAGACGCTCGACGACTGATGCCATCTGCGCCTCCGTCAGGTTCCGCACGTTCGGCCCGCTGCGTTACGCCCGCATCACGATGGACAAGGCGACGAACCGGTCGCGCGGCACGGGCTTTGTCTGTTTCTGGAAGAAGGAGGACGCCGAGAAGGCGATCGAGGAGGCGAGCATGCTCGCGGCCGAGACCGGCGGTAGTGGCGCCAACGCCATCGTCGTCAAGGACCGGACGACGGCTGCCAACCCCTTCACGCTCAACTCGGTCCTCACGGCCGACCCGAGCAGCTCGCTCGCGCAGAACATGACGCTCAACGGCCGCGTCCTTGACGTCAACTGGGCCGTCACGCGCGAGCAGGCCGGCGCCCTCAAGGAGGAGAATGACCGACGCAAGGAGAAGGTCGACAAGCGCAACACGTATCTCATGCGGGAGGGAGGTGAGCACGAGTCAACATCAATGCCACGCCTGTCGACTAGGACGCTGACCTCTGCCGCTTACCGCCAGTCATCTTTGCCAACGCGCCGGCCGCATCGACCCTGCACCCGGTCGAGCTCGAGAAGCGGCTCGCGTCGTTCAATTCGCGCAAGACGCTCCTGTCGTCCAATCCGTCGCTCTACATCTCGAAGACGCGTCTGTCGATCCGGCAGCTGCCGCTCTTCTGCACAGACCGTGTCCTCAAGCGGCTCGCTATCTACGCCGCTCGCCAGTTCGACAAGGAGGTCAAGGCGTCGGAGCGTGAGGGCCTCGACGACGACGAGAAGCGCGACGGCACGCTCAGCGCTGCCGTCGCCAAGCAGGAGGGCAAGGAGAAGAAGAAGGGCAAAGCCGAGCGCGACACGATCGTCATCCAGGCCAAGGTCGTCCGGGCGTCGGACCGGGTCGACCCGCTGACGGGTCTGGGCAAGTCCAAGGGCTACGGTTTCCTCGAGCTACGCACCCACCAGGACGCGCTCAAGGTTCTCCGCTGGGCCAACAACAATCCGGAGGTCGAGACGCTCATGCGCGACTGGTTCGCGGCCGAGGTCAAGGACCTCGTCGAGCGGACCAAGAAGGCGGTCGACGAGGCCCGGCTGAAGGAGCTCACCGGTGGCGCTGCCGCCGAGGAGGAGGTCAAGCCCAAGAAGCCGCGCAAGGGCAAGCAGCGCAAGGTCGAGGAGAGCGAGGACGACGAGCTGCCCAAGGCTGCGCCGTCCAAAATTACCCCGCCGGGTCAGGAGGACCTCGGCGAGCTCGAGGCGCGTCTTGGTCGGCTCAAGGACAAGGAACGCGAGCTCACCGGCCAGATGGACGGCGGCCGCAAGGTCGATATGAAGAAGACGCTCATCGTCGAGTTCTCTATTGAGAACGTTCAAGTGCGGCCGCCTCCCTTTCATCCGTCTGGACGCAGTCCGCAGCTCGCTGACCACTTCATCTTGATTCTCGCTGCGTGCAGGTCGTCCAGCGTCGCATCAATCGGACGCCGAGGGAGCCGCGGCCGAAGCGCGAGCGCGACGACGAGTCGGAGGGACCGCGCTCGCGGTTCAAGGACAAGCGCCGGCGGACGCAGGATGCACCAGAGGAGAAGCCGGCGCCGGCACCGGAACCGGCAGAGGACCCCGAGAAGAAGCGACTCGGCCACCTCGTCGGTCGCAAGCGGGCGATGAAGAAGGGACGCAACTAGGGCGGCCTCTTTGTTCTCTTGCATGTTGATCTCACGCCAGACAACTGTGCGCGAGACCGGATCAAGGGGAACGGAGAGACATGCGATGAGCAGAGGGGGAGTGCAAGGAGGTGCCTGGTAGTGGCGCAACGAGAGGCTTTTGGCGAGAGGAGAAAGGAGTCGCGTGCGTGCGGGCGGAGTGCAAAGCAAAGGAAAGGTACGGGCGGCGCGGAAGAGGGACGAAGCAGAGAGCAGAGCCTGGCGAGAGGTGATGCGGCAGATGGCAGGGAGGGGGCGGCAGCAGAGGACTAGAGAACCAGAAGAGGAGGAGCGGAAGGAGCGCTGACCGCGGAAGGGAGCAGGTGTGTGGTACAGGTAGCGAGCCCAGCATTACCAAAGGAGGGCGGGGCGGGGGCGGAGATCGCGTTGGCGGAGTGGCACAGGTTCTGGCCAGGCAGAAGAGAAAGCAGCTGGAAGACGAGTGCGGTCGAGGCTCGAAGCCCGACGCGCCGAAGGACGTTCTGGTTCAGAAGCGTTTGGCCGTGTAGCGCGGGACGGGGGGTTGAGGGACGTCGAGCGTCATGGAGCCGCTCCTGCTGGGGCCGGGGCCAGCGGCGACGGCCTGGTCGATGACCGAATCCATCATCCGGTCGAGCCGGGCCGATACAGAGTAGTCTGATTCTCCGTTCGAGGGCGCGTCCGAGAAGCGCGAGTCGCCGTCGTGGAAGTGAGGTGGTCGCTTGACCGATACCGACCGCTTCGGCACATTCAGCGGCAGATGGCCCGAGTTGAACGAGAGCGAGCGGTGGAAGCTCGGCGACGTCGGCGACGTTGTAAACTGGAGCTGGCCCTGGTCGTGACCTGGAAGGGCAGGAAAGCGGGAGCCGAACGTCTTCAGCCCCTGAGGTCAAGCTTGAGATCGGGATCGGACACGCACTATGCGAAATCTCGTTGATGAGGTCGGCGACGGCCTTGGACGAAGAGTAGAAGATCTGCGGCAACAGCTGCGATCAGCGGGCGAACGGCTTGTTGAACGGTCTCTCCGCGGCTCGCTCACTTTGGTCTCAGGCCTAGGAGCCCTCGACGGTTTGAAGAGGCTGCGCCTCGACAGGTCGGGTCCATCGTAGCGCTGACCGCGGAACGTCAGCTGGACGGGCTCGTCCATCAGGCTCGACGGCGGCCGGTCCATCATCGACGCCGCATCCGAGCGGCTGTCCCAGACGTCGTCGATGTCGTCGATGTCGCGCAGGCCTTGGAGAACCGAGTAGAGAACATCGCCGTTGGTCATCTCGAGGATCTCGACCGCCTGGCCGGGCTGAACCCCTCCAGCGAGCGAGGAGGCCGACGCTGTACGCGAGAGTCGTGACCGGTCTCCGTTCTCGCTGCCGTCGCGGTAGTACTCGACGTTGTCGTCGTCTTCGGTCTGGCCATGATAGAGGTCAAAGAACGAGGCGTTGGCTGAAGAGTGCCCGGCGCGGCTGAATGATCCTTCGCTCGGCGACAGGGAAGGCCTCGTCGCCGCCGAGAGGCGCAGGTCGTGACGCGGCGACGGCAGTGGCGACTCCGGCCCCGCGAAGGGCGGCACGAGGACGCTCAGACGCGCCTTGGCGGGCGACCGGGGGAAGCCGGCCACCTTGACTGGCGAGGGGAGCGGTGGCTGGAAGGCTGCATCCGAGTTGACGACCGGTGCCTGGAACGACAACCGGCCGTTCTCCTGCGGCAAGATGACGGTCCGCCGCATGACGGATCCGGCATGAGACTCGCCGGTGACGCCGCTCGCTTGACTGAGGCCGCTCCGGGCCGAGGTCGACACGGGAAGGTTCTGACCGTCGGATGCCTCGCGAGACTCCTCACTGATGCTGCCGACAGCGAGATGACTTCGGCTGGAAGCGGCCCGCGTCATTGGCGGTGTCGGTGCGATGCGCGAGGTTGACGAGTCGCGTGTACGCGTCGACAGCTGCGAGATTGAAGTCGATCGGCGGAGAAGCGCATCGACGTCCTGCGCATCAATACCGAGCTTGCTGGCCGCGTCGAATAGCGCGTGGACCGAGCTCGCGTGCGAATGGCCCGACTGGAACGATGCCGACCGTGTGATTTTTCCGGGCGCAGGCTGGCTGAGGACTGGCGTCGGCGATGGTGACGACGAGGGAACCGAGCCCTCCATGGGCGGACCCGAGAACTGGCGCACGGACGACACAGGCGCCGTGTGGGGCAAGACGCGCTCGTCAGCTGGCGACGGCGGGTCGGCCGAGGTCGCAATCGGATCGAGCGTCTTCCGCGGACGCAGGCGACCCATGAGCGTCTTCTTGCCGGAAGTATCGAGCGGTGAGGGCGGCGGCGACTCAGTTGCGGCGCGAGCGACGAGGGGCGATCGCGATGGAAAGGTAAACGCCTCGTTGCCTGCCGGCCTCTGCTCTGCCTGCGACGGAGAGCCCAGCGGCGACGAGGGCGCGCAGGACGTCACGTTGACAGGCGGGCTCGGCGGGAGGTCCTGCATCCAGAAGGCGTCTTTGAGGTTCTCCTTAGACTTGCGCCGACCAGTGAGCTGCTTGAAGCGCTGCGACATGCTCTTTGATCGCTCAGGCAGCGCTGGAGGCGGGGGCGAGATGGCGATCGCCGTCGATTCGACCTTGGACGTCGACGAGATCAACTGAGGTTGCGAGATGGCTGCCTTGGCGTTCTTGAGTGACTTCTTGCGGCCGAGCTTCCCAGAGACAATGCGTGGCATCGAGGGCGATTCTGTGAGGGGGTACGGAGACTCCATGAGCTTTGCGATTTCAGCCAGTAACAGACGTGGCGACTGACTCCTGAGCACGCTGTCGGCCGCATCGATCTGTTCGGTGGGGTCAAAGGCGTCAGTCGACAAGTCAGGCGATGCGACCTGGGGGAACGAGGCTGTACCCTGGCACGGAAGTCGTCTTCGAAGGCTGGGTCGCGCTCTGCCATCGGCGACGGCGGCGGCGACGTCGAACGAGAGGGCGCGCCGGCTACCGAAGAGGCCAGCGCAGGCGTTGTCGACTGGTGCTTTCCGTTGCGAGTCCGCACCGGTTCAGCGGGCCGTCCGACACCAAGCTGATCGACCCTCTGCGGGCTGGACGTCCCGGGGTTGATCGGTCGCGCGTCGGGCGAGTCTGACGCGCGCAGCTGACCGACGGCGTTACTCGAGCTGCTGAGCTCGGGATCGAGGATCGACGATGCCCGAGACCGTTGCGTACGGTGGGAGGCTGGCGCAGACGAGGGCCCGGAAAGGAGGGGACTCGCTACCTCAGGGGCGACATCGTTCTGCTGGAGGCTGGCCGGCTGAACAATGTTCGACGAGCGAGAATCGGAGCTTAGCGCTGGATGGGCTTGAGATGCTTCCTCGGCCATGCTAGTCTGACTAGCATAGGGGTCGGACGCCCGGGCTCTCGGCGTCGTCGAGCCTAAATCACCACCGCCAGGCGCCGAGGGCTGGAACTCGATGAGTTTCCAATGAACGAGAGCGAGGTCGTGCCGGGTGAGACCACTCGCCGTCAGGAGGAGCTTTTCCATCTCGGCCACGTCGGCGAAGGCGGCGACATCGCTGCGGGAGCGGGGCGAGGACGCGCTACTCGATCGCTGCAGGTCCGGCTCCTGTTCAAGCATGATCGCGAGCGGGTCTGGCACCGACTTGTCGCGGGCGGAGTCGCTATGGAAGCTCGAGCCGCACGATGATGCACTCGAGAGCGAGCTGCCGGACGTCGGCCGGGAGCGCACGCTCCGCTCTTGCGACGAGTAGCGTGCCGCTTCGATCGGCGGCGGCAGGAAGGCATTCGAGTCGGACGACTCGGGCCGTGAGTCCCACGATGGGGCGAGCGACGACCGTTGCCAATGAGGATGCTGCTGCTGCGCAGAGGAGCCCATCGATGAGTGCGACAGCTGGTGGCCATGCAATGCTCTCGACGACATGGACGGAGCGATCGGCCCACTCCGGTGATTGAGGTCGAACGAGGACGGCAGGCGGTCGGCGAACTGGGAGACGTGCGAGTCGAGCAGCTCCTCGTGATCGAGTTGCAAAGAAGAGCTGGAAGCCTCGGGCGACGCCGTCTGCTCGCCAGAGCGGTCGCGGGCCGATGGGAAGTGTTCGGGCGACGACTTACGGCTCCCGTCTTCGAGAGGTGCCGCGTGGTGCGAGGCGAGAGGGTCAGATCGCGCGAGTGTCGACAGCGGGGGGGACGGCTGCGCGATGTCTGAAGGCGTCCTCGAGACCCAGCTCCCACCCAGCGGCGACGGCACGAGTCCAGCCTGGTAGGGATCGACGATGGAGGACGCCCGGCGAGGCTTGCTGCTCGAGAGGGAGCTCTCCGACCCGTACGAGCCTCGGCTCTCCCGGTCGCGTTCTGAGGGCGCTTGGACCGAGCCGGCGACCGAGGACGAGGACGTCCGGCTGCCGCCGACGATGTCGGACGACACAGAGGCGTTGGGCGAGAGCCTGGCGGAAGCCGACGAGCCGCCCGACGGTGCAGCAAGCTGCGACGGATTGCTCGCCGCCGAGATTGAGCGGTTGCGCATCGGCCGGGGACCGGGCACGTAGCCCGACGACGACGGCACACGCTTTGCCTGCCCAGGACCCGG
>Ga0308160_10003185_pt1 | contig 18770 bp, 19 predicted proteins | sample PhyFR1_FD_201036 | JGI IMG/M metagenome (GOLD analysis project Ga0308160, IMG submission 201036) | Phyllosphere microbial communities from UC Gill Tract Community Farm, Albany, California, United States - DLSLF.R1 | ecosystem: Host-associated > Plants > Phyllosphere > Unclassified | place: USA...
CCCAGAAGAACCCGAAGCAGGAGTACAAGCGCGAAGCCTTCGAGCTGTTCTCGAGCATGCTGGACGCGATCAAGAACGAAGTGATCCGCACCATCATGACCGTGCGCATCCAGACCCGCGAAGAAGTCGAAGCGGCCGAAGCGGCGATGCAGGCCGCGGCGGCGCACCTGGAAAACGTGAATTACCAGCACGCCGATTTCAACCCGGCCGCCGCCGATCCGGAAGAGCTGCTGGCCCCGACCGCATCGACCCCGACCGCCACCGCCGTGCAGGACGACCCGTCGACCACCTACATGGGCATGAAGGTCGGCCGCAACGACCCGTGCCCTTGCGGCAGCGGCAAGAAGTTCAAGGCTTGCCACGGCAAGCTGGCATAAGCCGCACGCACAGCCACTCACCGCCATATCGCCGCTTCGCGCGGCGCCCGAAACGGATCCACGCTCAACGTGGGTCCGTTTTTTTTTGCGCCGGGCTGGCTATCGAGATTTCTGATATTCCATTCTCGAAATTCAGACGCCGTTTTTTTCATTCGATTTCTCGATTCGGCATCGCCATACTTGAGAAAAAGCACGGTCAACAGTGCACACACTTAAAATCAAGGAGACAAGCTTGAACGCTATCCATTCGCTCGACATCGCGCAGGCGATCGACAGCCAGCCGGTTCGTCGTTTCCAACTGCTGGTGTTCGCCCTCTGCTTCTTCTGCCTGCTGGCCGACGGCTTCGACGCCCAGGCCCTCGGCTACGTCGTGCCCGCCATCAGCAAGGCATGGGGCCTGAAACCGGCCAGCTTCGCACCGGCATTCTCGATCGGCCTGGTGGGCATGGCCATCGGCGCGCTGGTGCTCGGCTCGCTCGCCGACTACGTCGGCCGCCGCCGCATCATCATCGGCTGCGCCGCCGTCTCGGGCGCCGCCACCTTGGCCATGGCCGGCGTGAGCAACCTGACGGAACTGGTCGCGCTGCGCTTCGTCGCCGGCTGCGCGCTCGGCGGCCTGATCCCGAACGGGCTGGCGCTCAGCTCCGAATTCAGCCCGGCCCGCTGGCGTGCGGTGGTGGTGATGGTGACCGCCTGCGGCATCTCGATCGGCTCGGCCGTCGGCGGCCTGGCGGCCGGCACGCTGCTGGCGCACCACGGCTGGCCCATCGTGTTCCAGATCGGCGGCGCGCTCGCCCTGGTCCTGGCCGTGGTGACCGCGCTGGTCCTGCCGGAATCGGTGCGCTTCCAGGCGCTGCGCCGCCCCGGCTCGCCGAAAATCCCTGCGCTGATGCGCCGCGTCTGCCCCGGCCTGGCCGTGGATGCCGCCACCGTCTTCACGGTGCTCGAGGAAAAGCCGGCCGGCCTGACCGTGCGCCAGCTGTTCGCCGGCCGCCGCCTGCCCAAGACCCTGCTGCTGTGGGTGATCTATTTTTCGGGACTGCTCGAGATCTACGTGTTCGCCAGCTGGCTGCCGACCGTGCTGCACCGCGCCGGGGTCTCCATGGCATGGTCGGTGTACGCCACCTCGGCGCTGCAGATCGCGGGGACGGTGGGCAGCCTGCTGCTGGGCACCGTGCTCGAACGCTTCAACCCGGGCCGCGTGCTGACCGTGCTGTATACGCTGGGCGCGCTGTCGGTGTTCGCGATCGGGCTGTCGCTCGAACAGCCGTGGATGATCGTGCTGGCCGCCTGCGGCGCCGGCTTCGGCATCGTCGGCGGCCAGGCCGGCACCCATGCGCTGGCCAGCCGCATCTACCCGACCTTCATGCGTTCGACCGGCATGGGCTGGGCGCTCGGGATCGGCCGTATCGGCTCGGTGATCGGTCCGCTGGTCGGCGGCGCGCTGCTGGCACGCGACTGGCCGGGCCAGGACCTGTTGGCCGTGGGCGCGCTGCCGGCGCTGCTGGCCGCGGCTGCCGCCTTCGGCCTGTCACGCCTGCTGGGCCGCCAGAACGGCCATCACAGCGATGAAGCTGCGGCCGGCGATCCGGCCGTTGATGAAGACGCGCCGGTCGTCCCGGCCCGCGCCTGAACCCACAACATTTTTTCCAGGTTTTTCCAAGGAGTGTAAGTCATGAACCAAGCACAAGCCGCCGCGGCACAGCGTCCGGGCAAAGTCGACTACAAGCGCATCGCCACCGAGGAGGCGTTCGCGCCGGCCGAAATGATGGAGATCTATAAAAAGATCCTGGCCGGCCCCGATCCCGACCCCGGTTTCGTCAGCCTGCTGGGCTTCTACATGAGCAGCCAGAGCGCGCGCGCCCGTCACATCATCGAATACCTGCAGGACCTCGGCGAAAAACGCCTGGCCCACATGGACGAAGCGGGCATCGACCGCCAGATCATCGCGCTGACCTCGCCGGGCGTGCAGATCATGGATACCGACACCGCGGTGTCGTTCGCGAAGATCGCCAACGACCAGCTGGCCGACGCCGTGCGCCGCCATCCGGACCGCTTCTCGGGCATGGTCGCCGTCGCGCCGCAGAATCCGCAGGAAGCCGCGAAAGAGATCGAGCGCGGCATCCGGCAACTGGGCCTGACCGGCGTCATCATCAATTCGCACACCCACGGCGAATACCTTTCCGATCCGAAGTTCTGGGAGATCTTCGAAGCGGCCGAAGCCAACGACACGCCGATCTACCTGCACCCGAACACGCCGCCACGCAACATGATCGCCCCGCTGCGCGAATGCGGCCTGGATGGCGCGATCTACGGCTTCGGCGTCGAGACCGGCATGCACGCGCTGCGCATCATCACCGCGGGCGTGTTCGACCGCTTCCCGAAACTGCAGATGATCATCGGCCACATGGGCGAGGCGCTGCCGTTCTGGGCCTACCGCCTCGACTACATGCACACCGCCACCGTGCGTTCCGAGCGCTACGAGTGCATGAAGCCGCTGAAGAAGAAGCCGAGCGATTACCTGAAGGAGAACTTCATCATCACCAACAGCGGCGTCGCCTGGGAACCGGCCATCAAGTTCACCCAGGACTTCATGGGTGCCGACCGCGTGATGTACGCGATGGATTACCCGTACCAGCACGCGATCGACGAGGTGGTGCAGCTGGACGGCATGGACATGGCGCCGGAGGTCAAGCAGGCCTTCTTCCAGACCAACGCCGAGCGCGTGTTCCGCCTTCGCTAAGAGGTCGCTGCGGCCTGCTGCGTGACCTGGTCCTTCAGGCAGCGCACGAAGGCTTCGGTGGCGACGCTGGCCGCGCGCGCGGTCGAGACGGCGTAGCCGACGTCGCCGAAGCTGCAGCGTTCTTCCAGGTCGAGCGCCACCAGCAGGCGCGCCGACAGGAACAGCTGCGCCAGGCCGCCCGACATCAGCGACAGCGAGCGCTGGTCGGTCAGCAGGCCGATGTTGGTGATGGGCGACAGCGATTCGATGCGGTCCGCCGGCAGGGCCAGGCCGGCATCGAGGAACAGGTGCTCGATGCGCGCACGCGCAATCGATTCCGGCGGCGGCAGGATCCACGGATAGCCGAGCAGTTCCGCCAGGTGCAGGCCGCGCCGCGCCGCCAGGGGGTGCTGGGGGCCTGAGACCAGCACCAGGTCGTCTTCGTAGAGCACCTGGTAGCGGATCGGTTCGCTGCCCGGCAGCAGCGAGGCCGGCACCGAGCCCATGACGATGTCGACCTTGCCTTCCAGGAGCTGGCGGTGCAGTTGGGCGCGGTCCCCGACCATCACCGAGACGCCGATGTTCGGGTGGCGCGCGCGCAGCAGGTGGATGGCGTCCGGCAGCAGTTGCGAACTCGCGGTGGCCAGGGTGCCGATCACCACGTGGCCGACTTCGCCGAGACGCAGGGCATTCAGGGAATCGGTCATGAAACGCATCTCGGCCAGCATGATGCGCGCATGGTCGCCCATGCGCAGGGCGAATTCGGTGGGACGCACGCCGCGGTTGGTGCGTTCGAACAGGCGGGTCTCGAAAAAGCTTTCGAGTTGCTGGACCGCCTTGGTGACCGCGGACTGGGTCATGCCAAGGTGCTGGGCCGTGACCGCGAACGATGAGGTCTGCAGGACCGATTCGACGATCTGCAGCTGGTTCAGGCGCAGCTTGCGCAGCATGCGCAACTGGGTCCAGGCGTGGACCGGTTCCGGCGTGCCGGCGGAAGAGGGCGGATCGATGGGCATGGCGCAGGCGAAGGTTGCAATGCAGCCGATGAGTATACGTTGAATGGAGCAAATGATGAAATCCGAACCTGCAGCAACACTTGCCGCAGCAACCGAGGCCGACGGCCTGGAAGCCGGACCGCGGCGCTGGGCCACGCTGGCGATCCTGATGGGCACCTTCCTCGGCAACCTGGACGCCTCGATCGCCAACGTGGCATTGCCGACGATCGCCGCCAGCTTCCACGCCGAGGCGGCGCACGCGGTGTGGATCGTCACCGCCTACCAGCTGGCGCTGGCGGTCGCGGTGCTGCCGCTGGCCTCGCTCGGCGAGAAGCTCGGCTACAAGCGCCTGTTCCTGGCCGGGCTGGCCGTATTCACCCTGGCCTCGCTGCTGTGCGCGGTGGCGCCGAACCTGCCCTTCCTGGTGGGGGCGCGCGTGCTGCAGGGCCTGGGCGGCGCCTGCACCTCGACCCTGGTGCCGGCCCTGCTGCGGCGCGTGTTCCCGGCCAGGCTGGCCGGCACCGGCATCGGCTACCTGGCGCTGACGGTTGCCATTTCGGCCGCGCTCGGGCCCACGGTGGCGGCCGGGATCCTGTCGGTGGCGGACTGGCGCTGGCTGTTCGGCATCAACCTCCCGATCGGCATCGTCGCCATGCTGCTGGCCGCGCGCATCCTGCCGCACAATCCCGGCGTGCCGCGCGCCTTCGACGGCACCGGCGCGCTGCTCAACGGCGCCGCGCTGGCGCTGCTGATCGTCGGCCTCGGGGGCCTCGGCAACAGCGCCAGGCTGGCGCCGGCGCTGGCCGCCATTGCCGCCGGCGTGGTCTTTGCAGCGATCCTGGTCGCGCACCAGCGCGGCCGCACGGCGCCGCTGGTACCGCTCGACCTGCTGCGCATCCCGCTGCTACGGCTCTCGGTCGGCACCTCGATCTGTTCGTACACCGCGCAGACCATGGCGATGCTGGCGCTGCCCTTCCTGCTGGTGACCCAGATGGGCCGCGACGCCGCGCGCACCGGCCTCCTGATGACGCCCTGGCCGCTGGTGATCGTGTTCGTGGCGCCGCTGTCGGGCAAGCTGGCCGACCGCTACGACGCCAACCGCGTCGGCACCGCGGGCCTGGCCCTGCTCGGCATCGGCCTGGCGGCGCTGGTGATGTTGCCGGCGCACGCGGCCGACCTCGACATCGCCTGGCGCGTGACCCTGTGCGGCATCGGCTTCGGCCTGTTCCAGACCCCCAACAACCGCATCATGCTGACCTCGGCCCCGCGCGAGCGCAGCGGCGCCGCCGGCGGCCTGATGACGATGGCGCGCATGATCGGCATGACCATCGGCGCCGCACTGGCCACCGTCATGCTCGACCTGCACGGCACCCGCGGCGCCGCCACCGCGCTGGTGATCGCGGCCGCCGCGGCGCTGCTCGGCGTGCTGGTGGCCCTGCTGCGCATGCGGCGCGGCGCTTAGCGGCGCCACTTGGCGGCGCCAGGAGGACGCCGCCGCAAGCATTCCGGATTCACCCCGCAATACAACTCACAACGATATCTATCAGGAGACAATGTGCGTCAATCCCAATATGCTCTGCTGGGCAGCTTGCTGCTCGCCTGTTGCGCGGCCAGCGCCCAGTCCAACGTCACCGTTTACGGCAGCGTCGACGGCGGCGTGTCGGTCTTCAACGACGAACGCGGCGGCAGGACCACCAAGGTCGAAACCGGCAACCGCTCGCCCGACCGCTTCGGCTTCCGCGGCAGCGAAGACCTCGGCGGAGGCCTGCGCGCGCTGTTCCAGCTCGAGAGCGGCTTCAACCTCGACGACGGCCAGCTGAAGCGCAGCAACGCGATCTTCAGCCGCTATGCGTACGTGGGCCTGTCCAGCAACACGGCCGGCACGCTCACCATCGGCCACATGCCGGACTTCATGTACGAATACCTGCGCTGGACCAGCAACGGTTTCATGGGCTCGACCAACTTCTTCCACCCCGGGAACCTGGACAACCAGGCCAACCAGTTCCAGCTCGATAACGCGATCAAGTACGAGACGCCCACCTGGCACGGTCTTACGCTGGGCGCCATGAACGGCTTCGGCGAGCAGCCGGACGACGTCAACCGCGCGCGCTCGTATTCCTTCGGCCTGCGCTATGTGGGCGGACCGGCGCGCCTGGGCGCGGCCTACACGGTGTCCAACAACCGCAGCCTGGGCATCGGCGCGACCCTCGGCATCCGCAGCCTGCTGGGCCAGACCGTGAGCCGCGGCGACCCGTCCGCCCCCGGCGCGACCTACACCAACTTCAATGCCGACAAGCTGACCACGGCCGGCATCACTGGCTCCTACCGGATCGGCCGGTTCACGCCGCACGCGATGTATACCCAGATCAAGTTCGACACGGCGCGCGGGGCGGCCACGATGCGCAATGCGGACCTGGGCAGCGACATCGGCATCGGCGCCAGCCAGACGCTCGGCGTATCGGCGTCGACCTCCACGCTGGAAGACTGGCGCTGGAGCCAGTTCAACCTGATCGACATGTTCAGGCTGTCGCCGCGCACCACACTGTACTGGGAAGCGGCCTGGCAGCGCGCCAGCGGGGAGGGCGTGCATGCCGTCATCTTCGGCGCTGCGCCGGCCAGCGGGCAGTCGCAGCGGGTGCTCAGGGTCGGGATGCACTACCTGTTCTAAGCCGGCTTGTGCATCCCCCTGCGCAGCCACGCCACCGCATCGTCGCCGATGCCCGATCCCTTGCGCAGCATCGGCTGTTCCTCGATCGCCCGGCGGAAAGCCGCCACCGCCTGCGGGTCGGTCCCGACCATGTCGTGGAACAGGTCCATCCACTGGCGCCCCAGCGCCTGCGACTCGGGCTGCGCGGCCTCCGGATCGGCGCGCATCCGGGCGCGCACCTGACCGACCAGCACGGTCCACTCGTGGCCGCGGGCGGCGTAATGGCGGCGCATGCGTTCGATCACGTCGGGCGCGAGATAACGCGACCAGATCGCGTATTTCAGCTCGCCGATCACCGCCATCATGTAACGCATCACGGCGTCGGGCAGGCCGACCGCTTCCTTTTCGCGCTCGGCCATCAGGTTGACGCGCGCGGCGAGGTCGGCATCGCCGCCGGTGCCGCGCCCGAAGGCGTCCAGCCAGCGTCGCCCGAAGTCCTGGGCGGTCGCGGAATCGGGCGGCTCCTGCGTGCGGATCAGGTCCTGGGCTTCGTCGACCAGCGTTTTCCATTGCGCCCGGAGCGCCTCGTCGTGGTACATCGGAAGGCGCGCCAGTTCGTCCTGCGTGAAGTATTTTTCGTACATGCTCATCTGCTCCAGTGAATGCAGCCAGGTGGACAGGTCCGGCTGGCCGCCGCCGGCGAGTTCGGCACGCAGGCGCTGCAACTGCCTGCGCATCTGCTCGGCCTCGACGATCTGCCGCTCGAGCGCCGCCAGCTGGCGTTCGACCACGGCCAGCGGCGAACCGGCCGGACTGTCCAGGTAAAGGCCGATGTCGGACAGGCTCATGCCGAATGCGCGCAGGGCCTGGATCTGGTGCAGGCGCGCCACGTCATCGCGGTCGTAGAGCCGGTAGCCGGCATCGGAACGTGCGGAAGGCTGGAGCAGTTTGATGCTGTCGTAATGGTGCAGCGTGCGCACCGTCAGTCCGGCAGCGGCGGCAAGTTCACCTACTTTCAGCATGGGTCGGCTCCTTTCTTCAGCGTGATACCAGCATCAAGCCTCACGCAGCGTCAGGGTCAAGCACTTTCAGCGCGCCCCGCGAAAGCGCTTTTCCTCATGCCACAGCGTGACGAACAGCGTCATCACCACCGGTCCGACGAACAGGCCGATCAGCCCCAGCGTCTCGACCCCGCCCAGGATGCCTAGCAGCACCGCCAGGAAGGGCAGCTGGGTGGCGCTGCCGATCATTTTCGGGCGCACGAAGTGGTCGGCGATGAACAGCACGATGCCGCCCCACACGGCGATCGCCACCGCGGCGCCGGCCGCGCCCTGGTACAGCAGGAGCAGGGCCACGGCGCCGAAGGCCAGCGGGGCGCCGAAGGGGATGATGGCCAGCACGCCGGTGGCGGCGGCCCACAGCATGGCCGAGGGTACGCCGGCGATCTGGTAGCCGATGCCGAGCAGGACGCCTTCGGCCAGGCCGACCAGCACCAGGCCATTGACGGTGGCGCGCACCGCGATCGGCACCTTGTGCGAATACAGGGTCCAGCGCGCCGGGCCGATCAGGTGGGCGCCGATGGCCTCCGTCTGGCGCTGCAGCGCGGCCCCGTCCTTGTAGAAGAAGAACAGGCACAGGAAGGCGAACACCACGTCGATCAGGCGGTGCACGACGTTGCTGCCGACCCGCTTGAGCACTTCGCTGGCCGACTGCATGCGGCCGACCGAGCTGTCCTGCAGCAGGTGCGCCAGGCCGTGCGGCTGACCGAGCGTCGCGCTCCACCAGTCGTGGATCTCGGTGCCGGCAAAAGGGATGCGCTGCAGCCAGGCGGGCGGCGCCAGGCCGTCGGTGTTGGCGTTGGCGATCAGCTGGGCCAGCGCCGGCGCCTGGTGCGCGGCCTGGGTCACGCCGATCGCCAGCGGGGTGATGAAGACGACCGCGCCGAGCAGGGTGACCAGCGCCGCGGCCAGGATTTCGCGGTTCCCCAGGGCCGCCAGCGCGCGCCGGAACAAAGGCCAGGTGGCGATGCACAGGATCGCCGCCCACAGCAGCGGCAGCACGAAGCGCTGGGTCACGAACAGGGCGAACAGGACGATCGCCAGCGAAAAACACGCGCTCAGGACATCGCGTTGGTTGTCGGTCATGCAGGGACTCCGTTCAGTGAGCGTATCAATGAGCGCATCGGTGGACGCATCTTAGCAAACCGGGCATCACGGCTTCGCACCACCCGCACCCGCGCTGCGCACGGTCTCGCGCGACGAACGCAGTTCCATCGGCTTGCCGTCGCGCAGGGCCGGGATGTAGCTGCATTGCGAGAGCGCCTGCACCATCGCGCGGTCGTAGTCGGGGAAGCCGCTCGGCTGGCTGACGCGGGCATCCTTCACGCGGCCGTCGACGCCGATCGTGAAATCGATGCGCTGGCGCAGCGCGCGGTCGGCGTGCACGACGTCGTCGGGGAAGCCGGGCAGGGTGCAGCTGCCCTCGACCAGGCGCGCCTGCTGGATGTTGCCGGGACCGGGACCGGGGGCTGGGTGGGCCAGAGCGGGCAGGGCAGCCAGCAGCGCTGCCGCCAGGGTGGAACGCAAGACCGGAGACGTCATGATGGAGATTTCAAATGTAATGTTTCTTATTATTAAGGAGAGCTGCGGGGAAGTCACCAAATCAATGTGACGCCAGCTTACCGGCAGCGGCGCATCCATCGCATTCGCGCCGCTGGCAGTACAATACCGGATTCGACAATCTTTCCCTTTTGAGAACGCCATGGCCGTCAATTCCCCCCTGCCCGTCGCCGCCGAACTGAAACCCGTCAACGGGATCGAACTCGGCTTTGCCGAAGCCGGCATCAAGAAGCCGAACCGCAAGGACCTGCTCGTGATGAAACTCGCCGAGGGGGCAACCGTCGCCGGCGTCTTTACGAAAAACCGCTTCTGCGCCGCCCCGGTCCAGATCAGCAAGGCCAACCTGGCAGCGGTCACCGCGGGTGCGAAACCGATCCGCGCACTGGTGGTCAATACCGGCAACGCCAACGCCGGCACCGGCGAGCCGGGCCTGGCCAACGCGCGCGCCACCTGCGACGAAGTCGCACGTTTGCTGGGCATCGAGGCCGGCCAGGTGCTGCCGTTCTCCACCGGCGTGATCCTGGAACCGCTGCCGGTGCAGAAGATCGTCGCCGGGCTGCCGGCCGCCATCGCCAACCTGAAGCAGGACAACTGGTTCAACGCGGCCGAAGCGATCATGACCACCGACACCCAGCCGAAGGCGGCCTCGCTGACCACCGGCATCGGCGGCCACACCGTCACCATGACCGGCATCAGCAAGGGCGCCGGCATGATCAAGCCGAACATGGCGACCATGCTGGGCTACCTGACGATCGACGCGAAAGTGGCGCAGCCGGTGCTGGACGAGCTGGTGAAATACGCGGCCGACCGCTCGTTCAATTCGATCACCATCGACGGCGACACCTCGACCAACGATTCCTTCATCATCGTGGCGACGGGTGCCGGGGGACTCCATATCGATTCGCTCGACCATCCGGACTACGAAGCGCTGCGCGACGCCGTCACCGGCATTTCCCGCCACCTGGCGCAGCAGATCATCCGCGACGGCGAAGGCGCGACCAAGTTCATCACCATCAGCGTGGAGCAGGGTAAGGATATCGAAGAGTGCCGCAAGATCGCCTATTCGATCGCCCACTCGCCGCTGGTGAAAACCGCCTTCTTCGCTTCCGACCCGAACCTGGGCCGCATCCTGGCCGCGATCGGCTATGCCGGCGTGGACGACCTCGACACCACCAGGCTGGATCTCTACCTGGACGACGTGCTGGTGGCCAAGGCCGGCGGCCGCAACCCCGCGTACAAGGAAGAAGACGGCCAGCGCGTGATGAAGCAGGCCGAGATCGTGGTGCGTGTGGAGCTCGGCCGCGGCAATGCGAATGCCACGGTCTGGACTTGCGACCTGTCGCACGATTACGTGTCGATCAACGCCGACTATCGTTCGTAAGGCGGTCTGCGCATGAATCAGCTGGAACAGTTCCTGCACCGGGCCGAGGCGCTGCTGGCGCGGGTGGAAAGCCTGCTGCCCCCGGCCGCGCCGCGCGAGCCGGATTTCAAGCATTGCCACGCTTTCAGGTGGCGGCGCCGTCCGGGACCGGGCGGTGGCCACATTCTGCAGCCGGTGGCGCATGCCTCCGGCATCCGCCTGGAAGACCTGCAGCACGTCGAGCGCCAGAAGGCGCAGATCGAGCAGAACACGCGCCAGTTCGTGCAGCGGCGCCCGGCCAATAACGTGCTGCTGACCGGCGCGCGCGGCACCGGCAAGTCCTCGCTGATCAAGGCTTGCCTCAACGGTTTCGCCGGCCAGGGCCTGCGCCTGATCGAAGTGGACAAGGCCGACCTGGCCGACCTGCCGGACATCGTCGACCTGGTCGCCGGCCGTCCGGAACGCTTCGTGATCTTTTGCGACGACCTCAGTTTCGAAGAGGGCGAGGCCGGCTACAAGGCGCTGAAGGTGGCGCTGGACGGCAGCGTGGCTGCGCAGTCCGACAACGTTCTCATTTATGCGACTTCCAACCGGCGCCACCTGATGCCGGAAAAGATGTCCGATAACGCCGGCTACCAGCATGGCGAGGATGGCGACCTTCACCCCGGCGAGACGGTCGAGGAAAAGATCTCGCTGTCCGAGCGCTTCGGGCTGTGGCTGTCGTTCTACCCGTTCCGGCAGGACGACTATCTCGACATCGTCGGCCACTGGCTGACCGGCTTCGGCTGCACCCCGGCGCAGATCGAAGCGGCGCGTCCCGAGGCGCTGCAATGGGCGCTGGGCCGCGGCTCGCGCTCGGGCCGCGTGGCCTGGCAGTTCGCCAAGGATTACGCCGGCAAGCTGCAGGAAGGCGAATGACGATGGGCGAGGTTACCAAGAAGCCGGTCGACGTCGCGGTCGGCATCCTGATGCGTCCCAACGGCGACGTGCTGCTGGGCCAGCGGCCCGAGGGCAAGCCGTATGCGGGTTACTGGGAATTCCCGGGCGGGAAGGTCGAAGCCGGGGAAGACATCTTCCACGCGCTGCAGCGCGAGTTCCTCGAAGAGCTGGGCGTGCGCGTGCTCGACGGCGAGCCCTGGTGCTGCGTCGAACACGTGTACGAGCATGCGCACGTGCGCCTGTATTTCTACATCAGCCGCACGTGGGAAGGCGAGCCGCAAAGCCTGGAAGGGCAGGCGTTCGCGTGGCAGGGGGCGTATTCGGTGAGTCCGCTGCTGCCGGCGACCATTCCCTTGCTCGAGTGGCTGGACAAGGTGCGCTACGCCGGTTAGTGGGTAGCACTATCGCGCTTCCCGCGCTTCCCGCCGGCGGCGCTCCTGCAACTCGCGCGTGCGCGCCGCAATCGCATCCATCTGCGCACTGTTGGGCCGCATCGCATCGTTGCGGCGCGAGCGCCAGCAATCGCGTACGTCGGAACCGCAACTGAGTATGTCCACGGCGGTGCCGATCGCGTCGCAAGCCGTGGACGATGCGTGGCATGAGGGCAGGTGGCAGGAAGGCAGGTCGCAGGCCGGCACATCGCACGAGGCATCGCAAAAGCCCTGCTGTTTGCGGCGCAGCGGATGGGGCACCGGCATGGATGCCGGCTGCGTGCGCCGGTGCACATGCCCGCACAGCGCCAGCCTGCGGTCGAGCAGACCCAGACCGCGGCGCAGGCCGAAACGGTCGATCACGCGGTAGCCGTAGGCCGAGCAGCTATCGGCCCCGGTGACCACGCGGAAAGCGCAGGAAAAACCCTTCAGCGGCGACAGGAAGCGCTGGTAGCCGCGGATCGCGGCCAGTGCCAGCCTTCTCATGTATGCAGGATGCGCCCGCCGGCAAACGCCCAGTTCTCCCAGGCCGTCTCCTTGAACACCACCATCGCATTTTCCGGGTCCAGCCCGGCCGCGCGCAGGCGGTCCATCAGCTCGAGCAGCAGCTTCTTCTTGACCTTCACGCTGCGCCCGACCGACCACAGGATCTCGATCAGCACGAAATCGTCATTGCGGCTGCCCGCCACGTCCGGGTAGCCGGCGTCGAAGCGGAAATCGCCGGCATCGAGTTCCAGCACGCGCTGGAATTTGTCGGTGTCCGGGATGCCGGTCGAGACCAGGCTGGCGTGCACGGCATCGAGCACCTTCGATTTGAATTCGGTGCTCTTCGGTTTTCGGACAGTCAGCGTTACGAGAGGCATCGGGAAACCTCCTGCTAAAAACTTACTCGGGGATGGAATCGTCCTTGGATTCACCCGGTGCGGAACCCGGGATCGTGTATTTCTCTTCGGCCCAGGCGCCCAGGTCGATCTGCTTGCAGCGCTCGGAACAGAAGGGACGGAATTTGTTTGCGGGTGTCCATTCCACTTTGTTGCCGCAGGTTGGACAGGATACGACGGTCATGACAATGAAAATACTGAAAAGGTAAAGTTTAAAAATTGCAGAGCGTGAGCTCGAAGGGCACGTCTTCTTCCAGCGGCTTCGGTTTCAGGTCGCCGCCCTGAGTGGTGAAGCGTACCCACAGCATATACTTGTTGGCCGAGATTTCGGGAATCGCGCCCAGGCTGTCGTCCATCGACAGGCGCAACATCTGGTAGACCTTGCCCTGCAACATCTGCTGGTAGCTGCCTGACACCGCGATCATCTTGACCGGGCCGCCCGAATTGCGCAACAGGCGCAGCACCAGCGACAGCGCGTCGAACAGCGGCGCCAGCGGCGCGAACCAGCCGATGATGTCGGCATGGCGCTGCGCGGCCGGGCGTTTTTGCCAGGCGTAGTAGGAGGGCAGGTCGAATTCGCAGGCGCCGCCGGGGATGATGGTGCGGCCGCGAATGCTCATCAGCCATTCGTTCTCGCGCACGTTCTGGCCGGTCTTGCCCTGGGCGCCGACCAGCGCGGTGCTGACGGTGTCGAGTTCGGCCAGCACGGCATCCAGCATCTCGGTGGCGACGTTGGGATTGCTGCGGTAGTTCAGCAGGCTTTGCTTCTGGCGTTCCAGTTCCTGCAGCAGGTCGGACTTGAGGTCGGCGCGGCCGGCCACTTCCAGCATGTCGAAGATCGTCGCGAGCGCCACATGGTGCTGCAGCGGATGCTCCTGTGCGACGAAGAATTTGAATTTATCGTACAGGTCCTCCAGCCGCAACAACGTGCGAATCCGCTCGTTGAATGGGTATTCGTAGACGATCAAAATGACATTCCTTGAAATATAGGCTGGCAGGCAACCCCATGATTCTGAACCATGATGGCCAAAATTACAAACGTGTGTTCGGTAACACTGCCAATCTTGCCGCCTCGGCAAGATATTCGGCGTGCAGGCGCTCGACCTGGGGCAGCAGGGCGTCAACCCCGGCATCGTTCAGGATGACGTCGTCGGCGGCCGCCAGGCGCTGTGCGCGCGTGACCTGGGCCGCCATGATGGCGCGTACCTGGGCTTCGGCCAGGCCGTTCCTGGCCATCACGCGCGCCACCTGCATGTCCTCGGGGCAGTCGATGGCGAGGATGCGCGTCACGCGTTCGCGCCAGGTGCCGGATTCGATCAGCAGCGGCACCACGAAGATCACGTAGGGGCCGGCCGCCAGAAGGGCGGCGGCGGCGGTCGCTTCGCGGATGCGCGGGTGCAGGATGGCTTCCAGGCGCGCGCGGGCGCCGGGATCGTCGAACACCAGCGCGCGCATCTTCGCGCGGTCGAGCGCGCCTTCCGGGGTGGCGAAACCGGCGCCGAATTCGTCCAGCAGCGCCGGCATGGCGGCGCCGTGCGGTGCGGTGAGGGCGTGGGCGATCTGGTCGGTGTCGACGATGGAAGCGCCGCGCGCGGCGAACAGGTCGGCGACCGTGGTCTTGCCGCAGCCGATGCCGCCGGTGAGACCGACCGTGAATGGAGAAGGAGCTGGGCCTGGTGTCATGTGTGTCCGGCCCAGCGCAGGATCAGGCTTGCAGGAAGCCTTGCGCGTAGCGCGTGAGCGGAATGCCGTAGAAGAGTGCGATCATACCAGCCCCCGCCAGGTAGGGGCCGAAAGGAATCGGATTGTCGCGCGCGCGGCCGCGGAACAGGATCAGGCTCAGGCCCACCACGGCGCCCACCACCGAGGACAGGATGATGATGGGCGGCAGCATCGCCCAACCCATCCAGGCGCCGAGGGCGGCCAGCAGCTTGAAGTCGCCGTAGCCCATGCCTTCCTTGCCGGTGACCAGTTTGAACAGCCAGTACACCGACCACAGCGCCAGATAACCTGCCATGGCGCCGATCACGGCGTCGCGCAGCGGCACGATGCCGTCGCCGTTCAGGTTGAGGAGCAGGCCGATCCACAGCAGCGGCAGGGTCAGCTCGTCCGGCAATTCCTTGTGGTCGTAGTCGATCAGCGTCATCGCGATCAGCAGATACGTGAATACGAGTCCGGCCAGGCCGATCCAGCCGCTGCCGAAATGCCAGACCACGGCCGCCGACAGCGCGCCGGTGACCGCCTCGACCACCGGGTAACGGGCCGAGATCGGCGCCTTGCACTGGCTGCACTTGCCTCGCAGGGCCAGCCAGCTGATCACCGGGATGTTTTCCAGCGCCCCGATCTGGTGGCCGCAGTGCGGGCAGCGCGAGCGCGGCACCATCAGGTTGAAACGGTCCTGGTGCGGCAATTCCTTGCCGGCCTCGTGCGCGATGTAATTGTCGAATTCGCGCTGGCGCATGATCGGCAGGCGGTACACCACCACGTTCAGGAAGCTGCCGATCAGCAGGCCGAACAGGGCGGCGACGAGAGCCGCTGCGAGGACGCCGGGGGCAGCAAAGAGGAAGGTTTCCGGGAGCATAATATTCTGGGGGCGAGTTTGATTCCGTGAATCAACTATTCTAGGGTGTTTTCGCCCCTTTGGACACCCGACTGAGGCCATGGCGCTACAAACGATGACTACAACGATGACGACAACGCTCTACAATGGGATGACGGTCGTACAACAGGGAGGTCGATCATGCCCCGCCATACGCACACCATAGGCAGCCGCAGCTACAGCTTTGCCGATTTGCGCGAGTTGCTGGCCAAGGCCACCCCGGCGCGTTCGGGCGACCACCTGGCCGGTCTCGCCGCCGGCAGCAGCGAGGAGCGGGTGGCGGCGCAGATGGCACTCGCCGCGCTGCCCTTGAGCACCTTCCTGAACGAGGCCGTGATCCCGTACGAAGACGACGAGGTCACGCGCCTGATCGTCGACGGCCACGATGCGGCGGCCTTCCAGCCGGTGGCCCACCTCACCGTCGGCGATTTCCGCGACTGGCTGCTGGGCGACGCCGCCGACAGCGACGCGCTGGCGCGCCTGGCACCCGGCATCACGCCGGAGATGGCGGCGGCGGTCTCCAAGATCATGCGCATCCAGGACCTGGTGCTGGTGGCGCGAAAATGCCGCGTCGTCACCCGCTTTCGCAACACGATCGGCCTGCCCGGGACCCTGTCGACCCGGCTGCAGCCCAACCACCCGCTGGACGACCCGTCCGGCATCGCCGCCAGCATGCTCGACGGCCTGCTGTACGGCAGCGGCGACGCCGTCATCGGCATCAACCCGGCCACCGACAACGTGGGGCAGGCGGTGCGCATTTTGACCATGCTGGACGAGGTCATCGCCCGCTACCGCATCCCGACCCAGAGCTGCGTGCTGACCCACGTCACCAACACCCTGGCCGCGATCGAACGCGGGGCGCCGGTCGACCTGGTGTTCCAGTCGATCGCCGGCACCCAGGCCGCCAACGCCAGCTTCGGCATCGACCTCGCGCTGCTGGCCGAGGCCCGGCAGGCCGCGCTGGCGCTGGGCCGCGGCACCGTGGGCGACAACGTGATGTACTTCGAGACCGGCCAGGGCAGCGCCCTGTCGGCGGGCGCCCACCACGGCGTCGACCAGCAGACCTGCGAGGCGCGCGCGTATGCGGTGGCGCGCGCATATCAACCGCTGCTGGTGAACAGCGTGGTCGGTTTCATGGGGCCGGAATACCTGTACGACGGCAAGCAGATCATGCGCGCCGGCCTGGAAGACCATTTCTGCGGCAAGCTGCTCGGCCTGCCGATGGGCGTCGATGTCTGCTACACCAACCACGCCGAGGCCGACCAGGACGACATGGACGTGCTGCTGACCATGCTGGGCGTGGCCGGCTGCACCTATGTGATGGGCGTGCCGGGCGCGGACGACATCATGCTGAATTACCAGACCACCTCCTTTCACGACGCGCTGTATGCGCGGCGCGTGCTGGGGTTGCGGCCGGCGCCGGAATTCGAGGACTGGCTGCGCACGATGCAGATTGCCGAGGAATGGAATCCGGTGCGGCTGGGGCAGGGCGTGCCGCCGGCGTTCCAGCCGGCGCTGCAGGGCCTGGGCCTGCCCCGGCCCGACCTGTCCTGAGGAGGCAGCATGAGCGATCCGACCGTCATCGAAAATCCCTGGCAGCGGCTGCGCCGGTTCACCGCCGCCCGCATCGCCCTCGGGCGCGCCGGCGTCAGCCAGCCGACTGCGTCCCAGCTCGACTTCCAGCTGGCGCATGCGCAGGCGCGCGATGCGGTGCACCAGGCGCTCGACGCGGCGCGCCTGTGCCGGGCAATGGAGAGCGAATTGCAACTAACCGATTTTCCGCCGATTGCGCTGCACAGCGCTGCAGGCAGCCGCCAGGTCTACCTGCAGCGTCCCGACCTCGGCCGCCGGCTGCATCCCGATGCGCGTGCGGCCTTGCAGGTCCGGCGCGGCGGCGCACCGGGCTGCGACCTGGCCATCGTGGTGGCCGACGGCCTGTCGGCACTGGCGATCGAACGCAATGCGCTGCCTTTCCTGCGCGCGCTGCTGCCGCGCATCGCCCAGGAAGGCTGGACGCTGGCGCCGGTCGCCATCGTCGAGCAGGGGCGGGTGGCGGTCGGCGACGAGGTCGGCGAGCTGCTGGGCGCGCGTGCGGTGCTGGTGCTGGTCGGCGAGCGTCCCGGCCTGAGCTCGCCCGACAGCATGGGCCTGTACCTGACCTGGGCGCCGCGCGTGGGCCTGACCGACGAAAGCCGTAACTGCATCTCGAACGTGCGGCCGGCCGGGCTCGGCCATGAGGCAGCGGCTGCCAAGCTGCATTACCTGCTGGCGCAGGCATGCCGGCGCGGCCTGACCGGGGTGCAGCTCAAGGACGAATCGGATGCCGATACGCTGTCCGTGGACGCTGCCGGTCCGCGCTTCCTGCTCTGACCGGCCGGTGCCGCCGGGGCCGCCCCAGCGTCATCGTTTACCAGCGTAACTGGTTAAAAAGCACGTTTCATGCAGGGTGCATGGATTTTCACGCCTGGTGTAATCTGGCACGATATCAGGAAGGTGGATATCGCCGTGTCCAGACAAACAGGTTCGCCGGGATTCGTCCGCATCGTCAATCTGCTGTTCACCGGATTGACGGCGCTGTATCTGCTGATCGGCGGCGCATGGCTGCTCGCGCTCGGCGGGTCGGCGTATTACCTCATCACCGGCATCGTGCTGGCCGGCGTGGCGTGGCTGCTGTACCGCCGCGCGCCCTGGGCGCTGGCGCTGTATGCATTGGTGCTGGTCGGCACCGCCATCTGGTCGCTGTGGGAGGCCGGCCCCGATTTCTGGGCGCTGGCGCCGCGCTCGGGGGTGCTGGTCATCTTCGGCGTGTGGCTGCTGGTCGTCAGCGTCTGGTTTGCCGCCCCGCGCAGGCTGGATGCCGGCGCGCTGCTCGGCGCGCTCGTGATCTGGGCCGGCGTGCTGCTCTATGCGGGCTTCAACGATCCGCAGACCGTGAATGGCCGGTTCGCCGCGCCGGCGGCTGCGGGCACAGTGGCCGCCGGCGCCATCGCCGCTTCCGAATGGCCGGCCTACGGGCGCACGCAGGAAGGCACGCGCTATTCGCCGCTGCCGCAGATCACGCCGGACAACGTCAGGAACCTGCAGGTGGCCTGGACCTTCCGCACCGGCGACCTGAAAGGGCCGAACGATCCGGTCGAGATCACCGACGAGGTCACGCCGATCAAGATCGGCGACCTGCTGTATCTGTGCTCGCCGCACCAG
>Ga0308160_10003186_pt1 | contig 18768 bp, 13 predicted proteins | sample PhyFR1_FD_201036 | JGI IMG/M metagenome (GOLD analysis project Ga0308160, IMG submission 201036) | Phyllosphere microbial communities from UC Gill Tract Community Farm, Albany, California, United States - DLSLF.R1 | ecosystem: Host-associated > Plants > Phyllosphere > Unclassified | place: USA...
GAATAATCAACTGACACATAATGGCGAAAGTGCCCAAACGTCGCGGTTGAACATCGAAGCCGACATGTTCGTCCTGGGTCACCATCCACAACATTTTAATAAAGCGTGTGTATTGTTCTGGAGAGATACGCGCTTTAGGCTGGCGTAGTAATTCTGCCTCTATACCGACATGCGACAATAGAGTTTCGACGTCCATTCCTAGACGCTTCACGCCTGTTAGAGCCGCATTCACGAAATGGATACTAATCGTATCGCGACTCATGTTAAATCCTTCAGTCTCTTTTGTATTCACTTGCTGTTGACCTAAATGACGCTAAAAAGTGTTTGGGTGGCAATTTACAATAGATGTTTTACCTTATTTACATCTTAAATTGCCGAAATGATCAAGGTAAATGGCTGAACATGACATTGTTTCATTGCATTTATATTTCTAAGATGGGTGAAAAATCAACATAAAGTGAGTAAAAAGAATATGGACGGTGCTTTAAAAGGATTAAAAGTTCTCGATTTTTCCACGCTTTTGCCTGGACCATTCGCCACCTTATATTTGGCTGACATGGGTGCAGAAGTCATCCATGTGGAATCGCCAACACGTCCGGATTTAATCCGTTTACTCCCGCCGTATGCCAATGGACAAGCGACTGCGCACAGTTATTTGAACCGCAATAAGCAGTCCATCGCCCTAGATTTAAAAAATCCTGAAAATATTGCCACCATTAAGCAGAAAATTTCTGAATTCGACATTGTGATTGAGCAGTTTAGACCCGGAGTCATGCAAAGGCTGGGTTTGGACTATGCAACCCTGGCCAAAATTAATCCGCGATTGATTTATTGTTCCATTACCGGTTATGGGCAAACCGGACTTTATAAAGATAAAGCCGGTCATGACATCAATTATCTCGCACTTTCTGGAATTTCAGGACATAGCGGTCGACAAGACAGTGGTCCACCGCCGATGGGGATTCAAATTGCAGATGTTGCCGGAGGCTCTTTTCATGCAGTGATTGGAATTCTATCTGCGGTGATTGAACGGCAACGCAGCGGGCAGGGTCAATATATTGATATTTCAATGACCGACTGTGTGGTAACCATGAATAATATGGCTGCTGCAGCATCCTTGGCAGGGAAAACTCAACAATATGCTGAAAAAGGGCATTTGAATGGTGGAACTTTTTATGATTATTACCAGACCCAAGATGGCCGCTACTTATCTGTCGGGAGTTTAGAGCCTCAATTTATGTCTGGCTTGGCCGCGATTTTAGAACTTCCTGTACTTCTAGAAAAAGGCGCTTCTTTCGATGAGGCAGATCGGCAACTGGTTAAGCAGGCCATTCAGGACAAAATAAAATCTAAAGCTTTTGCTGAGTGGCAGGCAATTTTCGCAATGCACGACGTTTGCGTTGAACCGGTCATGCATTTGGATGAGGCGCTTGATTCGGAACTTGCGCAGCAACGACAATGGACAGTCGAGGTGCCATTAGATACAAATTCAGAACAGACAGAGCAACAGTTAAGCTGTCCAATTAAGTTTTCCCGGTCAAAAAATGTCTATAACTTCGCTGGACAGCGACTTGGAGAAGGAAAGTGGTGATCAATTTTTCTTCTTTTTTATCAAATGGTTAAAAATGTTTAATTGACGAGATAGAAGATTGTGAAGAAAAAATTGACCAATTTCACAAAAAACAGGCGTAATATATACAAAATACATATAAATATATCATGGTTTCTTATATGCACTTTTCTCCTAAAGCTCAGGCAGTTTCTGTTGCATTAACTGCCTTTTTATCTAGTGTTTCTGCAGCACATGCAAATGATGCATTTGATGCAGAAAGCCCGTGGATGCTCGGTGACTGGAATGGCCAGCGTACTGCATTGCAAAATCAAGGCTATGATTTTAGCTTCGGTTATACCGGTGAAATGGCCACTTTGCTCGATGCAAAATATGCCTCAAGTCACGGAACTGAATACGCAGACCAATTTGCAATTGGTGCGCACTTAGACTTAGAAAAGATTGCTGGCTGGAAAGATACTGAAGCTCAAATTACCGTAACTGAACGAAATGGCCGTAATCTTTCAAATACTTCTGATGCTTTAAATGGTCAATCTACTGGTGTGGGAAATGGTCATTTAAGTTCTGCACAAGAAGGGTGGGGCCGTGGTCAGACTTGGCGTTTAACTGATTTCTGGATCAAGAAAAAATTCTTGGAGCAGAAATTAGATGTCAAAGTCGGTCGTTTTGGTGAAGGTGAAGACTTCAATAGCTTTGACTGTGATTTCCAGAACTTGGCGCTTTGTGGTTCACAAGTGGGTAACTGGGTTGGCGATCAGTGGTACAACTGGCCTGTAAGCCAATGGGCTGCACGTGTGAAATATAACGTCACTCCAGAAGTTTATACGCAAGTCGGCGTATATGAATACAACCCTGAGAATTTAGAACGCGGTAAAGGCTTTAACTTAAGCACAGATGGTTCAAAAGGCGCGATTATTCCTGCAGAAGTGGTTTGGACGCCGAAAGTCGGTACTGAAAAACTTCCAGGTGAATACCGTGCCGGTTATTACTACAGCACTGCTGATGCAGATGTAATTAGTAATAAGGATCAAAAAGATCATCATCAAGGCGGTTGGGTTGTTGCGAAGCAACAATTGACTGCTCATAAAGGTGATGCTTCTCGGGGGTTAACCGGTTTTGTGAATTTAACGGTTCATGATTCTGAAACCAACAATGTGAGCGATATGCAAAACATGGGTCTTGTTTATAAAGGCGCGATGGATTCTCGTCCTAAAGACGAAATTGCCGTTGGTGTTGCACGTATCAACATGAACGATGATCTGAATGATCAACGTAGTGAAGAAATTGATGCAGAAATTTACTACGGTTTACATGCAACCAACTGGTTAACGATCCGTCCAAACGTTCAATATATTCGTCATGTCGGCGCATATAAGAACGGCGAAAATGCGTGGGTTGGCGGAATCAAGTTCCAAACTGCATTCTAAGGTTCATACAGCGTCTTAAAAATTGAGAGGTCATCACCCACTGTGATTACCTCTAATTTTTTTTAAAGAAGCATGTTTTTGTAACTGATGTACATACGGTTAATCAAAAGGGTTATGAAGAATCTTTTTGATTAACCATACTAAAAATCAAAGATTAAGGTGGTTAATATGAGTAATCCATCTACAGGAACAGGAATGCGTACATTTAGCGTCATTATTTTGGCGATATTTGCGTTAATCCTGCTGATAGGCGGTATCTGGCTAGCAGTGCTAGGCGGGTCAATTTATTACATCGTTGCCGGTTTATTATTATTGGTAACAGCGGTTCTTCTTAAGAAATCGAATTCGAAAGCATTTTGGGTCTATGCAGCATTAATGCTGGGTACGGTCATTTGGGGTGTTTGGGAAGCAGGTACTGACTTCTGGGCACTTGCACCACGTTTCGATATCTTGGGCTTACTGGGTTTATGGCTGTTGATTCCTGCGGTTTCTCGCGGGATCAGTGATGCTAAAACAGGTAAAATTGCATTGTCTGGTACTTTGATCATTGCCATTGTCGTGATGATTTATTCAATTTTTAATGATCCGCAAGAAATTCATGGTGAAATTAAAACTGAACAGCCTAAACAAGCGCAAGCCACTACTGGTGTAGCACCTGAAGATTGGCCAGCTTATGGTCGTACTCAGGCGGGTGTGCGTTATTCTCCTCTAAATCAAATTAACAGCGACAACGTTAAAGATTTAGAAGTTGCTTGGACCTTCCGTACCGGCGAAATGAAAACTGAGAATGACTCGGGCGAAACCACCAATCAGGTGACTCCAATTAAAATTGGCAACAACATGTTTATGTGTACCACACATCAACGTCTGATTGCGCTTGATCCTGCTACGGGTAAGGAAAAATGGAGCTTCGATCCGAAGTTAAAAGCGGATAACACCTTCCAGCATTTAACCTGTCGTGGTGTATCTTATTTTGATGCAAGCAACACTGTTCAATTTGCAAAAAGTTTAGAAAGCAAAAAATCAAGCTCTGCACTTTGTCCACGTAAAGTCATTCTTCCTGTGAATGATGGCCGTCTTGTGGCAATCAATGCAGACAATGGTCAACGTTGTACCGACTTTGGTAAAAATGGTGAAGTTGATCTTCAAAAAGACATGCCATTCCCATATCCAGGCGGTTATGTACCGACTTCACCTCCAGTTATTACTGGTACGACTATCATCATTGGCGGTTCAACCACTGATAACTACTCAACAGAAGAACCTTCTGGCGTAATTCGTGGTTATGACGTAAATACCGGTGAACTTCTTTGGGTATTTGATACCGGCGCAGAAGATCCAAATCTTATCCCGGCTCCTGGTCAAAAATATGTTCAAAACTCACCGAATGCCTGGGCACCTTTGGCTTACGATGAAAAATTAGACATCGTTTATGTGCCAACCGGTGTGGGTACTCCGGACATCTGGGGTGGTAACCGTACCGAGCTTGATGAGCGTTATGCAAACTCAATGCTTGCGATCAACGCCTCAACAGGTAAGTTGATCTGGAACTTCCAAACCACACATCACGATTTGTGGGATATGGACGTACCATCACAACCTTCTTTGGCTGACATTAAAGACAAATCAGGCAATATTGTTCCTGCAATTTATGTGTTGACCAAAACAGGTAATGCCTTTGTTTTAGACCGTCGTACTGGTGAAGCAATCGTTCCGATTGAAGAACGTGCTGTGCCACAAACTGTAAAACGTGGTCCACAAACCAAAGGTGAGCGTTATTCAGCAACTCAACCGTTCTCCGATTTTGATCTTGCACCACAAGATAAATTGACGGATAAACAAATGTGGGGCGCAACCATGTTTGACCAGTTGATGTGCCGTGTTTACTTCAAATCATTGAACTATGATGGCATTTATACACCGCCTTCTGAAAACGGTACTTTGGTGTTCCCGGGTAACTTGGGTGTGTTTGAATGGGGCGGCATGTCTGTCAACCAGGACCGTCAAGTTGCCTTGATGAATCCAATTGGCTTGCCGTTTGTAACCAAACTGATTCCTGCAGACCCGAACCGTAAACAAACGGCTAAAGGTGCCGGTACTGAAGCTGGTGTTCAGCCGATGTACGGCGTGCCTTATGGTGTAGAGATTAAAGCGTTCCTGTCACCACTGGGTTTACCTTGCAAACAGCCAGCGTGGGGCTTTGTAGCGGGTGTTGATCTGAATACCCATGACGTGGTTTGGAAAAAACGTATCGGTACAATCCGCGACAGCTTACCGAACCTGTTCCAGTTACCAGCACTTAAAATTGGTGTTCCTGGTTTAGGTGGTTCAATTTCTACAGCGGGTAACGTGATGTTCGTTGCCGGTACTCAGGATAACTATATCCGTGCCTTCAATGTGACCAATGGTGATCAATTGTGGGAAGGCCGTTTACCAGCAGGTGGACAGGCGACTCCAATGACCTATGAAATTAACGGTAAACAATACATTGTGATTATGGCCGGTGGTCATGGTTCATTTGGTACTAAAATGGGTGACTATTTAGTAGCCTATGCTTTACCTGATCAAAACAAATAATCATTAAAATTAAAAAAGCCTGATTCGTCAGGCTTTTTTATTGGGTCAATTTAATCATTTTTAAAATTTAATTTTTTCATCTAAAAATAGATCTTTTTAATCGCGGAGATTTTCAGATTTATTCTTTATATGAAAAATAATGCTAAGTAAGTGAAAACAACATCAAATCTGATTAAAAGCAGCAGGATTTGGCTGTAACTGGCTATATCAGTGAAATCCAGACATGCTTATCAATAAAACCGCTATTAAATATGTAAAAAACGCATTTTGTTGATAGTTTAAATCTCGTTATGCTGTCAGCCGTTATAATGAACCTACTAGCTGTACGCCATGTATTTATATACTGATTTCGATCAGCAACTGATCAATGAACGTGTTGCACAGTTCCGTGACCAAACGGAACGTTATTTAGCGGGTAAATTGACGGAAGATGAATACCGTCCGCTACGTCTCCAAAACGGTTTATACGTGCAACGCTATGCGCCAATGTTACGTATTGCTGTGCCTTATGGTCTGATGAACTCGAACCAGCTTCGTAAAATTTCGGATTTGGCTAAAGAATATGACCGTGGTTATGCGCATGTATCAACACGTCAAAATATTCAGTTTAACTGGCCTGCACTAGAAAATGTGCCTGACATGTTGGCAGAGCTTGCAACTGTACAAATGCATGCCATTCAAACATCGGGTAACTGTATTCGTAATACCACAACTGACCAGTATGCAGGTGTGGTTGCCGGTGAAATTGCTGACCCGCGTCCAACCTGTGAATTGATTCGCCAATGGTCAACTTTCCACCCGGAATTTGCTTTCCTGCCGCGTAAATTTAAAATTGCGGTGTCTGCACTGGCTGACACAGACCGTGCTGCAGTTTCATTCCATGATATTGGTGTATATATCGTGAAAAATGAAGCAGGCGAGATCGGCTATAAAATTAAAGTCGGTGGCGGCTTGGGCCGTACTCCAGTGATTGGCAGCTTTATTCGTGACTTTTTGCCACGTGAAGATTTAATTGCTTATTTAGAAGCAGTTTTACGTGTGTACAACTTGCATGGTCGCCGTGACAACAAATATAAAGCACGTATCAAAATTTTGGTAAAAGCTTTAACGCCTGCAGTATTTGCTGAAAAAGTTGAAGCCGAATTTGCCCATACTATTCAGACTTTGAAAATTCAGCCTGAGATCTTGAAAAAACTGGATGAAGAATTCACGCCATTTAATTATCAAGAGTATGCAGATGAAGATTTCGCTGAACAGTTTGCTGCACATCCTAAATTCAAGCAATGGTTCAACATCAACACCAATGCACATAAAGTGAAAGGTTATCGTATTGTGACGATTTCACTGAAACGTGCCGGTATTGCTCCAGGTGATATGACTGTTGAAGAAATGAATTTGATTGCAGATCTTGCAGACAAATATACCTTTGGTGAACTTCGTACCACACACGAACAGAATATTTCATTGGTTGATGTGCCGCAAAAAGACCTGTTCGAATTGTGGACCATTCTTGAAAAGAACAACCTGGCACGTGCACATATTGGTTTCTTGACCGACATCATTTGCTGCCCAGGCGGTGATTTCTGCTCGCTCGCAAATGCGAAATCGATTCCAATTTCTGAAGCTATCTCTCGCCGTTTTGATGACCTGGATACCGTATATAACCTCGGTCACATCGACTTGAACATATCAGGTTGTATGAATGCCTGCGGTCATCACCATGTCGGTAATATTGGTATTTTAGGTGTCGATAAAAAAGGCGCTGAATTCTACCAAATCACGCTTGGTGGTAATGCCGATCATGATGCTTCAATCGGTGACATCTTAGGGCCATCATTTGCAGCAGACCGTGTACCGGATGTGATCGAAGAAATCCTGAATACTTATCTTGATTTGCGTGCTGACGGTGAAGAATTTATCGAAACCTACCGTCGTGTTGGCATTCAACCATTCAAGGAGCGTGCATATGCTTAATACCGCACTACAAGTGCTCTCTAAAGATGGCACGATTACGGACAATACCTATCAATTGATGGGTGAAGATGGCGTATTACCACAAGGTGACGTGGTTTTAACGGTTGAACAGTTAGATCAAATTGCCAATGTTTCAGGTAAAAAAGCGCTTTACATCACTGTAGATGCGTCTCCTGAAGTGAATGAATTTCCGCTGGATCAGCTTGATGCAATCTTTATTGAGTTTGCAGGCTTTAATGATGGTCGTGGCTATTCATTTGCAGCGCTTTTACGCCGCCAAGGTTATCAGGGTGAGCTTCGCGCGACTGGTGATATCTTTAAAGATGTGCTGAACTATTTAAAACGTTCAGGCTTCGATACTTTCGTGATTAAAGAAGGTAAAGATATTGAGGAAGCTGCTGCGGGTTTAAATGATTTTAAAAATCCGTACCAAGCATCGACTGCTGTTGCGCAGGCACGTTATCAAACAGGTGCTTAATTCAATTAAGTTGCTGTGATAAAAAGCCGGATTAATTCCGGCTTTTTATGTGGGGGATTTAGAGCAATTTAATATCACATTGCTTCTAGTTGACAATTCACCATCCATTTAATGCCAAACTGATCAGTAAAAGCCCCATACAGCGCACCCCAGAATGTCTTCTCTAAAGCCATGTCAATTTGACCATTCACAGATAAAGCATCAAACAGGCGTTTGGCTTCTGCTTGCTCATGGGCATTCAGATTAATTGAAATATAGTGATTATTACCTTTGGTGAAAACGGTATTGGTTTGTGCACAGAACTGATCATTGGTGTCAGATCCCATCAATTCTGTAAAGGCATCAATTGGCAATGATACATGCAGAATAAGATTCTTGTCTGCCTCAGAAAGAGTTACACCTTCTTCAGGCGGCATTTCACCATAACGGGTAAGATTTGAAAACTCGCCTCCAAAAACTGACTTGTAAAAGTTAAAGGCAGCTTCAGTTTCGCCTTGGAAATTCAGATAATGGTTAAGTTGCATGATAGGCCTTTGTTGTTGTTTTGATGGTTCTAATCTAGCAGGCTGAAGCTTAAATTTTGATGATGAAAATATAAAAAAGTGTAAGCGTAAAAAATCCCTCAAAAGAGGGATTTTAGATTTTTCCTTTTAATAAAGGATGAAGAACGATGTTCCGCAAGGGGAGAGGATTTATAAACTCGTTTTAATCTTCCTCTTGCGCTGTTTTTACAGCTTATCTTTAAAAAAGAGAGGGTTTTATCCTCTCTCCCTCAGGGAGAGAGTTAGAGAGAGGGCAATAGAAAGGCGTCTAATAAATCCCCCTCTAAATCTCTCTTTAATAAAGGCCGACCTCAAAGTAATTAAAGCAGCTCAATCGCCACAGCAGTTGCTTCACCACCACCGATACACAGTGCAGCAATCCCTTTTTTACCGCCAGTACGTTTAAGGGCATGAATCAAGGTCAAAATAATACGTGAACCGGTTGAACCTACTGGGTGGCCAAGTGCACATGCACCACCATGAATGTTGACTTTTGCTGGATCAAGCTTGAAATCATCCATAGGGCACATGGTCACCATGGCAAATGCTTCATTGATTTCCCAAAGATCAACATCAGAAGCATCCCAACCACTTTTGTCGAGTACTTTTTGAATTGCACCAACCGGTGCAATGGTAAATTCAGAAGGGTGCTGTGAATTTGATGCATAAGCGACAATTTTCGCCAAAGGTTTTAAACCTTTTGCAGAGGCATTGTCTGCTGAAGTAAGTACAAGTGCAGAAGCACCATCTGAAATTGAACTGGCATTGGCTGCAGTAATGGTACCGTCTTTAGCAAAAGCAGGACGAAGTGTAGGGATTTTTGCAATGTTGGCATTAAATGGCTGCTCATCTTTATCTACCACTACATCACCTTTACGTGTAGAAATCGTCACAGCAACAATTTCATCAGCGAAGTAGCCTTCATTGACTGCAGTTTGAGCACGTTCCAAGGAGCGAATGGCAAAGTCATCCATTTGTTCACGGGTATAGCCACGGGTATTCGCCATATCCTGAGCAAAAGAACCCATCAAACGGCCTGTTTCAGCATCTTCAAGACCATCGAGGAACATGTGATCTTTCACATCACCATGCCCCATGCGGTAACCTGCACGTGCTTTGGTCAATACATAAGGTGCATTGCTCATTGATTCCATGCCACCTGCAACTACAATTTCAGCAGAACCGGCTTTAATCATATCTGCAGCTTGCATGACGGCTTTCATCCCTGAACCACATAGTTTGTTGATGGTGACTGCACCGGTTGAATCAGGCAGTCCGGCTTGACGCATTGCTTGACGCGCAGGCCCTTGCTTTAAACCGGCAGGCAGTACGCAGCCCATAATGACTTCTTCGACATCAGTTGGTTGTAATCCTGCACGAGCAATGGCTTCTTTGATTGAGGCTGCACCCAGTTCAGGTGCTGTTACACCCGCTAAGCTACCTTGAAAACCGCCCATAGCTGTACGCGCACCATTTACAATTACGATGTCTGTCATTTTTTGTCTCTCCGAGATTTACTTTTTTAATGGATTATTTTCCAAACATAAGCAGTATATTGAAAAATGAGCAGGAATAAAGTCTGTTTGTTCTACAGCTTTAGACTGGCAAGTTTTTAGCAAGTGAGCGGATTCTCAATACGGGTATGTCCCATACGGCTCAATAAAATTTTATAGTGAGTTGGTTGATAAGTAGAACAATAATAAAAACTGCCATTTGATCCATTCGGAAGTCCATTTGAGGCTTGAAAAGTTAAGCTTGGAATACTTAAAGTACCTCTCCAATCCAAATTTCCATATTTCAGCTCAGTTGATTCTGTATCGATAATTTTTTCCTCAGTGTCCACTTGTCTGTTTTTATTGACATCTAAAAAGACAATAAAACCTGAATTCCAATAGCTCGCTTGGCAATTGACTTTATTTTGGCTAGGACAAATAACGACATTGGTGTGGTGTATAGCGGCATGCGATTTCGCCAACTGAATACTTGAAATAAGTTTATGAGTAATATTTTTGATTTCTTGTTTAGCCATTGTTTCATGAAAATAAGGCAAGGCTATGCTAGTCATAATCGCTAAAACAGCGAGCGTAACGATGAGTTCAACGAGGGTAAAACCCTTCTTTTGTATAGAAATCATTAAATTAACCTTATAATATGTTTTTTTTTAGTTGTTTGTGTTATTAATGTTTTGTTTTTAATAGTTTTTTTTGCGAGTAAGATTTATTACTCAACTTTTAAGAAAGCTGTTAAAATAATTGGCAAGTGACAATAAGCTATTCACAAGAATAAATTGAGTAAAAAATTACCGAATTACAACGGAAATTGTAAGTAATTTTGTCAATAATTTACTTGATTAAAATTATCAAGCACTTGGAAAAGAAATAAAGTGTTTGTATGATTCAAAGTGAATGGCTTAAAAATAAAACTGGGGTATTAGAAAGCCCATCTCAGAATAGCCCAAATTTAGGCTTGAGCTTGAACTTGAAAACAATTGTTATCTCTGGAGGATAATTTCATGAAAATGAGTCGTATTGCATTAGCAATGCTCGTTGCTGCACCTTTGGCTGCTGCTAACGCTGGCGTAACTATTACACCATTAATGCTAGGTTATACTTGGCAAGATACTAAACACAACAATGGTCAATCTCAGTTGTTATCTTCTAAACTTGGTCAAGGCGAAATGCAAGACGACTTGTTCGTTGGTGCTGCACTTGGTCTTGAATTAACTCCATGGTTAGGTTTTGAAGCTGAATATAATCAAGTTAAGGGTGATGTTAACAAATCACTTAACGCGATTGAAGTACCAGCAGGTTCTACAAAACAAGCACTTAGTCAAGTAGAGTCTGGTGCTGAATACAAACAAACTCAAATCAATGGTAACTTCTATGTTACCTCTGACTTGATTACTAAAGATTACGACAGCAAATTCAAACCATATGTATTAGCGGGTGCAGGTCACTACAAATACAAATTTGATGGCGTAGGTCGCGAAGGCGCTACTCGTGATCGCGGTAACACGGAAGAAGGTACTTTAGCAAATGCGGGTATCGGTGCATTCTATCGTTTAAATGATGCTTTATCTTTACGTGCTGAAGGTCGTGGTACTTATAACTTCGATGAACAATTCTGGAACTACACAGCTTTAGCTGGTCTTAATGTTGTTCTTGGTGGTCACTTGAAACCAGCTGCTCCTGTAGTTGAGGTTGCACCAGTTGAACCTGTAGCTCCAGTTCAACCAGCTCCACAAGAGTTGACTGAAGACCTTAACATGGAACTTCGTGTGTTCTTTGATACAAACAAATCAAACATCAAAGATCAATACAAACCAGAAATTGCTAAAGTTGCTGAGAAGTTAGTTGAATATCCAAACGCTACTGCTCGCATCGAAGGCCATACAGATAACACTGGTCCACGTGCATTGAACGAACGTTTATCATTGGCTCGTGCTAACTCTGTTAAATCTTCACTTGTAAATGAATACAATGTAGATCCAGCTCGTTTGGCTACTCAAGGTTTCGCTTGGGATCAACCGATTGCTGACAACAACACTAAAGAAGGCCGTGCTATGAACCGTCGTGTATTCGCGACTATTTCTGGTAGCCGTACAGTTGTTGCAGAACCTACTCAAGAACAAGCTCCAGCAGCTCAATAATCTGTTATTGAACTGATTTAAAAAAGCAGCCTTAGGGCTGCTTTTTTTATATCTGCTACATAAGCATAACTTGTTTAATACACTGTTTTATTTTTATCTTGTTCTAATAAATACCCCTATACAATAAAAAGAGGGTAAAACAATGAGCCAGATGTTAACGACTAAAGATGGTACCTCAATTTATTATAAAGATTGGGGAGAAGGTGCTGTAGTTGTCTTTTCACATGGATGGCCTTTATCGAGTGATGCTTTTGAAGACCAGATGTTATTTTTAGCTGAGCATGGCTATCGAGTCATTGCATTTGACCGGCGTGGTCATGGAAGGTCAAGTCAGCCGTGGGCTGGACATACTATTGATCAATATGCAGAAGATTTACATCAATTGGTTGAACATTTAAATTTGGATTATTTTGCTTTAGTCGGGCATTCTACGGGGGGCGCAGTAGTCACACGCTATACTGCAAAATATGGACAGCAGAAGGTCACTAAACTTGCCTTGATTGCTGCTGTGACGCCGTTAATGATTAAACAAGATGACTATCCAGATGGCGTTGATCCGGAAGTCTTTGATGAAATGCGTGCAAATTTGTTGGATAACAGAGCTGACTTTTATCTGGATTTTGCCAAGAAGTTTTATGGTTACGACAAATTGCTCAATAAAGCCTCTGAAGGCGTAGTACAAAATTTCTGGCGTATCGCGATGCAAGGTTCAATCAAAGCACATTACGATAGCATAGAGGCTTTTTCAGAAACCGATTTACGTGAAGATTTAAAACAAGTCAATGTGCCGACTTTGGTGCTTTATGGAACTGCTGATGACATTGTACCCCCAGAAATTTGTAGTCAGCAGGCGTTAAAGCTTTTAAAACAGGGCGTAGAAGAGCAAATTAAAGGGGCTCCGCATGGTTTATGTACCACCCATAAAAATGAAGTCAGTTTTGCGTTAAAACAATTTTTGGCAGATGACTCACTATTATAGAAATAAAAATATAGAAATAAAAAAACAGCCAGAAGGCTGTTTTTTTTAATGAAGTAGAAAATTAATCACGTTCTACATTTACAGGTTGAACATCCATTTCTTTATATGGAATCAGCTTGGTTTTATGTTTCCATTTATAACCTAGCCAGATCGCAAGAAATAGCGGAATACTGATATAAGTTGAAAGTAAACCTAACCAGTCAATTTTCCCACCAATCACTGCTTCATAGTTCTGACCTAGAATAATGATCGAGCAGAGAATGAAGGCAAACCATGGTGCGAACGGGAAGAACTTGGCTGTATAAGCTAAATCTTCGAGTTTATAGCCTTGTGCTAAATAGCCTTTACGGAAACGATAATGTGAAATGGCAATGCCTAACCAGACAATAAAACCACACATTCCTGACATATTCAGCAGCCAGTTAAATACTTCTTGTTCGCCAATAAATGTGGTTAAGAAACACAGCGCAGCAATTGCAGTGGTGGCATAAAGCGCATTCATCGGTACGCCACGAGGGTCAAGCTTAGCAAACCATTTGGGTGCGCGTCCTTGACGTGCCATATCGAAAAGCATACGGGTAGATGAATACATGCCAGAATTACCTGCAGACAATATTGCAGTCAAAATCACCGCATTCATCAAACCGGCAGCAAAAGCAAAACCTGCTTTTTCATACAGTAATGTAAAGGGCGAAAGAGTAATGTTGTCGCTTGCAGCCGCTTGTAAAAGACGAGGATCATCATAGGCAACTAATGTACCGATGATAAAAATACACACGACATAGAACAATAAAATACGCCAGAAAATTTGTTTAATGGCAACAGGGATGGTCTTTTTCGGATCTTTAGATTCACCTGCGGCAACACCCACCATCTCGGTTCCCTGAAACGAGAAGCCGGCAATCATCGCTACACCAATCATGGCCTGTAAACCGCCTACAAAAGGTGCATCACCTTTGGTCCAGTTGGAGAAGGTCATCATATTTGGTGTCAGCATGATTTTCGCAATCATGGCAATACCAATAATGATAAAGACAATAATCGCAATCACTTTGACCAGAGAGAATAAAAATTCAGTTTCACCAAAGCCTTTAACAGTCATGGCATTAATAGCAAAAATAATGGCAAGGAAAATAGCACTCCAGTAGAAACCAGGAATGTCTGGAAACCAGAACTTCATAATAAACTGTACTGCAACCAGTTCAAAAGCCACGGTAATGGCCCAGTTATACCAATAGTTCCAGCCTAAGGCAAAACCAAAGCCACCTTCCACATATTTAGTCCCATAGGTGAAAAATGCACCTGAGGTGGGGTTGTGGGTCGCAAGCTCACCCAGACTGGTCATCAAGAAGTAAATCATGATTCCAATCAAACAGTACGCAAGTAATGCACCACCAGGACCGGCATTGGCAATAGTTGCGCCAGAAGCCAAAAATAAACCGGTACCGATAGAACCACCAATGGCGATCATATTAAGATGGCGAGCACCAAGCTTACGCTGTAGGTGAGGTTGTTCTGTTTCGCTCATCATTTTTCCTTAACATTTTTTTGCATTTTGGCGAACAGTACTTTAAAGCCTTGTTGATCTGCTTTAGTCGTACATTGACCAAAATTCTGTTCAATTAATAATGGATAATTCAGAAAGCGGTTTGCCACAATCCATAATTCGCCGCCCGATTTTAAATGACGTCGTGAAGTTTTACATAAACTTTCGCTGGCGTTGTAATCGGTGTGGATGCCCTGATGGAAAGGAGGATTGCTGACGATGGCATGCAAGAAGAGAGGAGCATCCTCAATACCTGTCACTGCGGTAATTTCAAGTTGTTCTGGTGCAAGATCATTTTTTTCAAAGGTCATGCGGGTAGACGCCAATGCAAAAGCATCAACATCCATCGCAAAAATTCGATTTTTAGGATTCAGTTTGGCTAGATAAGCACTGATCACGCCCGCACCACAACCAAAGTCGGCAATTTTACCTGAAGTCACCTTTGATAAAAAAGGCAATAATGTGGCTGTGCCGACATCTAGACGATTTTGACTAAACACACCTGGAAGGGCACAAATGGTTAAATCGCCATTAGGTGTCGCGACCGTATACTGCTGCGCCCAATCTGCTAAAGCTTTTGCAGTCACTGTAGTGTTAATGGTGACTTGCCACATCTGGCAATGGCGTGCGCTGTCGAGTTTTAGTGCTTGACCATAAGGCTGTAACTGCTTGGCTGCACGCTCAACGCCGGCTTTCTTTTCACCGACCAAGAAGATGGAAGCGCCTAGAACTAAACGGCTGACGATATTGTGCAGAAGGTAATTTAATAATTCTTTTGACTTGGGCACAAAAATGATCGCTTGATCAAAACTGCCTTCAGGAAGGTCGACGCCAAAATGTACATTGGCTTGTTGTGACTGAAAATACTGAAATTCATTATTATTCCATGTCCATAAACAGGGAGTGATGTCTTTTTCTAAATTGGAAAGTAAGTCATCCGTCGGTGCATTAACCAGCAATACACGTCCAGAAAGATATTCATGCTGTCGAATGACAACTTCACTTCTTGGATCCATTTTTTATCTCGCCATTGAAAAACTCTGCCCAGATAATGCTGGGCAGAGTTGATGCTGAAATGAAATTATTTCTTCGATTCAGGAAGAATAATATTTAATAACAATGCTGCAATACCGCCTGTCGCAACACCAGAACTGAAGATGTTACGGAATAATTCAGGGAGATGTTCCAGAATTTGTGGCACTTGCGCAACCCCTAAACCAAGGGCAAGCGAGATTGCAATAATCAATAATGCACGACGGTCAAGTTGCACACCTGAAAGGATGTTAATACCAGATGCTGCAACAGCACCGAACATCACCATAACCGCACCACCAAGCACGGCTTGCGGTACAGCTTGAATGACACCTGCAACTGCAGGAAGCAAGCCAAGAATCACCAGTAATGCTGCAATCCAGATCCCCACATAACGGCTGGCAACACCCGTCAGTTGAATGACACCATTATTTTGTGCAAATACAGAACTTGGGAAAGTGTTGAAAATACCCGCCAAGAAAGAGTTTGCACCATTTACCAGTACACCACCTTTAATACGTTCCATCCATTTTGGACCATCTACCGGTTGGTTTGAAATCTTGGAAGTCGCGGTAATGTCACCAATCGCTTCCAGTGAGGTCACCAGATAAATAAATGCCATCGGAATAAACAAGCTCCAGGAGAAGCTTAAACCAAAGTGCATTGGGGTTGGAATCTGAACGATCGGGGCATCTTTCAAGCCTGAAAAATCCAGGTGTCCCATGAAACCGGCAAGCGTATAGCCAATAATTAAGGCAATCAGAATCGCCGAGCTTTTTACCCAGGTAATACGGATACGATTCAAAATAACAATGATCGCCAGTACGGTACATGACATGATCAGGTTGTCAGCGTTGGCAAAGGTCTTATCGCTCATCGCCTGATAGCCACCACCCATACTGATTAAACCTTCCTTAATTAAGGTCAAACCAATCAGCAGGACAACAATACCGGTCACGAGTGGCGTAATCAGCTTCTTCACCCACGGCAAAATGCGTGAAACACTCATTTCAATAAATGAGCCTGCAATCACCACACCGAAAATGGAAGCCATCACGGCTTCTACAGGGGTGCCCGCAGCGACCATCGCTGAACCAATACCGATAATTGGACCAATAAAGTTAAAGCTGGTGCCTTGAACAATGAGCAAGCCTGCGCCAAAAGGACCGACTTTTTTACATTGTAGAAAGGTTGCAATACCCGAGATCACCAATGACATCGAAAGAATCATGTTGGTGTCTTCTTTTGAAACACCGAGAGCTAAGCAAATCAGCAAACCGGGCGTGACAATTGGGACAATAATTGCAAGTAAATGTTGCAGTGCAGCTAAAAAAGCGATGAAAGGTTTAGGACGATCGTTTAATCCATAGACCAAATCAAGGCGATCTTGTTGCTCGGGAGAGTTATTCAAATCAGACATGTAAGACAGGTACAGCAGCAATTTGTCGTTATTCTAATCGAGTTACAGGACATTACAAATGAAAAAAAGTGTGATTTGTCAAAAAAACTTGTAACTGTCAATAAACTGTCACTACTAAAACTTTGTATTTTTCTGTATAATTTGCCCTCAAATTTAAAGCGTATCGAATTATACATGTCAGATATTAAAACTCTCCGTAACATTGCCATTATTGCGCACGTCGATCATGGTAAAACGACTCTTGTAGACAAACTTTTACAGCAATCAGGTGCTCTTGGCGATCGCGCGGGCGAGATCGAACGTGTGATGGATTCGGGCGCTATCGAGTCTGAACGTGGTATTACCATTCTTGCAAAAAACACTGCAATTAAATGGACCGATGCTCGTACAAACACAGAATACCGTATTAACATCGTGGACACCCCGGGACATGCCGACTTCGGTGGTGAAGTTGAACGTGTACTTTCTATGGTTGACTGCGTATTGCTTCTTGTAGACTCACAAGAAGGTCCAATGCCACAAACTCGTTTCGTAACGCAAAAAGCGTTCGCACGTGGTTTGAAACCAATCGTAATTATCAACAAAGTTGATAAACCAAGCGCGCGTCCAGACTGGGTAATTGACCAAGTATTTGACTTGTTTGATAACCTTGGCGGTACTGACGAACAGTTAGACTTCCCAATTGTTTATGCTTCTGGTCTTCGTGGTGTTGCTGGTCCTTCTCCTGAAGAACTTGCTGATGACATGACTCCATTGTTCCAAACAATCGTAGACATCGTTGAACCACCAGCAGTTGACGTTGACGGTCCATTCCAAATGCAAGTGTCTTCACTTGACTATAACAGCTTCGTTGGTGTTATCGGTGTTGGTCGTATTCAACGTGGTTCAGTTAAATTGAACACACAAGTGACTGTAATTGATAAAGATGGTAAGACTCGTAACGGTCGTATCTTAAAAATCATGGGTTACCACGGTCTTGACCGCGTAGATATCGAAGAAGCGAATGCAGGTGACATCGTTTGTATTACAGGTATTGATGAACTTCATATCTCTGACACAATCTGTGATCCTAAAAATGTTGAAGCATTACCGCCATTGTCTGTAGATGAACCTACAGTATCGATGACATTCCAGGTAAACAATTCACCGTTTGCTGGTCGCGAAGGTAAATTCGTAACTTCACGTAATATCCGTGAACGTTTAGATCGCGAATTAATTCATAACGTAGCATTACGTGTTGAAGATACTGATTCTCCAGACCGTTTCAAAGTATCTGGTCGTGGTGAACTTCACCTTTCAGTTCTGATTGAAAACATGCGCCGTGAAGGTTTCGAGATGGGTGTATCTCGTCCGCAAGTAATCTTGAAAGAGATTGATGGCGCGATGCAAGAACCGTATGAAAACGTAACATTTGACGTTGAAGAACAGCACCAAGGTTCTGTAATGGAACAAATGGGCTTCCGTAAAGGCGAAATGACCAATATGGAAGTTGACGGCAAAGGCCGTATCCGTATTGAAGCAACTGTTCCTTCACGTGGCTTGATCGGTTTCCGATCTGAATTCTTGACCATGAC
>Ga0308160_10003187_pt1 | contig 18762 bp, 4 predicted proteins | sample PhyFR1_FD_201036 | JGI IMG/M metagenome (GOLD analysis project Ga0308160, IMG submission 201036) | Phyllosphere microbial communities from UC Gill Tract Community Farm, Albany, California, United States - DLSLF.R1 | ecosystem: Host-associated > Plants > Phyllosphere > Unclassified | place: USA...
TGGTGGTAAGAAGCCCTGCTGAGGGTTCCCAGGGCATCGCTCGCAAACAATGGCGAGTTTAATGCATCATAAACACTTGCCGCAAGTTCGTTAGAATATAAAGGAACTTCATCCAAATTAACAGATGGATTTTGAATTAACCTGTTAAAAAGGTCAAAATATAAACGGGCCATATCTTTAATTATGGCGGCATCATGAATGTCAGAATTATATTCTATGTTTAAGATGAACTCTTTTTCAAAATCAAATGAAAAAATTAAATCAGGCAAGATAACATCGAATTCGACACTCCTGCTTTCATTCTTTTCCAGCACCAATGCAATACAAGCTAAATTTGATAAATCGGAAAGTTCCCTATTCAAAATTTTCTCAAGCGGATAGTCGGCATATTTAAAATCTTCAAGAGCTAAATCCTTAGTCGTTAACAGAAAAGATTTGAAACTGTGTTCTTCAAATGAATGCATCATAACCGGGACGATATTACCTGAATCTAAAGATTGGGTAAATACGGCTACCCTTTTTTCCAGCGAACATTTATGAGCAAGAATTCCGAAAACGGATAACAGAACAATATGCTTCGCCTCTTTGGTTGTTGCAACTTTATTTAACTTTTCAAAAAGTTCTGATTCTGAAACATAATTAAGGAGATCATATTTTTTTTTCGATCTTTTTATGGATGTCTTTTCTAAATCATTACCGAAATACGACTTTGGTTCGAATTCCAAAAACCTGTTTTTCCAATAATTTTTTGCTGGAATATTCCTATTGGCATTTAATGCCTTTATATCCAGTGTCGATTTTTCGAGCATGGCAGTTAATTTAATTGTAATTGATCAGTTTTTAGAAGGGATAAAATTGACATTTAACCTAAAGATTAAATGTTATGTCATTTTGTGAGGATGGAATTAAGTTTATCATATCACTAAGAATATCTGTGATTGCGCCATTAGGATCATCGGCAATTTTTAAAATCAACTCCTGAAACTGTTGGGCAAGGTACTCAACATCAGCATTAGAGAAATAAGCATCGGCGTATTCAAATCGGAATATAAACTGGGTTTCGTTTTCTGAAACAAAAAGTGTTAACGGGTATTTCGAATTGTCGTTCTCGAATTCAATAGGACTGAAATCACCATTATCTATAAACTTATTTTTTGCGTCAAAATTCTGAAAAACAAATGCAACTTTAAAAAGTTCGACTATTGGTTTAGATCTGCTCTTATTTAAATCATTAAGAATATCAGAGAGATCATATAATTGTTTACTATTTGCATCTATCAAAACCTGATGAAGCTGATTAAGTGTTTCCAAAAATGGAAGAGCTGGGTTAAGCTTAAATCTTACCGGCAGTGTTTTCACAAACATTCCCATCAACTCCTGAAGTTCATCCTGCATCCGCCCGGAATTTGCCAAGGCAATTACGATATCTTCTTCTGCAGTTAGGCGATACAAAAAAACACTATAAAACGAGTATAATAAGGAGAATGGCGAAATCTGGCTATTACCGGTCTGTATTATTGATAAAAAATTTTCCTTCTCCATGGCAAATATTACATTCCCCCCTTTATCTTCCAGGTCTTTTTTAGAAAGATTTAATGAAGGAAGTGTTATAGACGGTATATTTTCGTCGAAGCTATTGAGCCAATATTCTCTATGCGAAATATATTCTTGGGTATCTCTAAATGATTTTTCCCATTCTGCGTAATCTTTGTACTGTATTGTTAATGGTGTTAATTCCTGGCCATAATAAATTTTGGTAAAATCTGAAAGAAACAAAATCTGGGAGAATCCATCACAAACGATATGATGAAAATCAACGATCAGAAAAATCCGATAATCGTGATGATGAACCAACCCAGCGCGAAACAACAATGGTTTTGATAAATCAAACGGCCTGATAAAATCTGATATAACCTGTGAAATCGGGCCTTGTTTATTCTCAATCTTCTCTACCTTGAACGGCACATCATCCTCCACAAACTGCATAACCTCCCCATCTACAATTTTAAAAGCAGTTCTAAGAATTTCATGCCTTTTAATCAGCTCCCGAAAGCTGTATTCAATTTTTTCTAAGTCGGGAAAGTTGTTGATCTCCCACGCCAAGGGTAAATTATATGATTTACGCTCTTTATTCAATTCGAAATTATAATAAACCCTTTGCTGGGCTTTCGAAGTATGATATATTGACTTGCGGGCAGTTGGTTTTATCTCGTACAGATTGGTTTCTTCCGCCTTACAAATTAAGCCTGCCTGACTTTGAATGGTTAGATTTTTGAATAACTCTGCCAATGATATTTTAACAGAAAATTCTTTGGAAATTTTGCCTATTAACCTCATCAGACTTAATGAGTTTCCTCCCATTTTCTGAAAATCTATATCAGTAGAAATTTCTTGATGTCCTAAAATTTCTTCCCAAATCTTCAATAGTTTTTCTTCTACACTATTCTTTGGAGCAATTACCTGTTTTTCGGAAGGAATTTGTTTTGTAAGTTTATTGTAATCGATTTTTCCATTTGGCAGAAGTGGAAAATTTTCGACTACTATAAACCGGGAGGGGTGCATAATACCCTGGAGATTGTTATTTAACCATTGTTTTAAGCCAATTTCTATACTTACCGCCGAAATATCCTGTTTCCCTTTTTCAACAAATGCCGCAAGATATTCGTTCGCGGTATCCTCACCGATTTTGCAGACGATGGCATTCCCGATTAAACCGGAACCCATCAGTGTAAGCTCAATTTCGTCAGGTTCGATCCTAACGCCCAAAAGTTTCAGCTGCCGATCAAGCCTCCCTAAAAGATCAATATTTCCATCAACAAGAAATCTTCCAATATCTCCTGTTTTAAAAGCCCTACTTTGTTCAACCCCATCAATATCAATGCGAACAAATTTTTCTGAATTTAATGCCTCAATAGATAAATAACCATTTGATAAATAATTAGATACAATATAAATTTCGCCATTAACCAATTTTTTACACGGTACCTGGTTATGGTCAAGAATAACCACCTGTGTTTCGGAAATGGGTTTTCCAATCGGGATTCTTGTTTTATTAACATCGCTAGGCGTCATTTTATAGTAACACCTAATCATTGTAGTTTCAGTGGCGCCATACAAATTAACTAGTTGAATTCTTTCATCAAAAATATTGTACCAGGGCCTTAACTCAGCAGGAATGATCCTTTCGCCGGACAGGAGAATAAATTTCAGGCTTTGAAACGAATTCTTGTTTATAAATTCGTTGTTTATATTCCTGAATACACTGGGTACGCAATGAATGAGATTAATGTGGTTCTCATCAATCCAACTGCTAATTTTTGCTGGTGTTGAGAATTCATTTATTTCAAAAACACATATTGTACCGCCAACTAAAAGTGGTACAAAAATATCCCTCAAAAAGGCATCAAAGTATGGACTTATAAACTGGCTACAGCGAAAGTTTTCATTAATTTCAAAGCAATCAATCTCCCACTTTATAAACTGCAGTAAGCTATCGTTTCTTCCAAGTATACCTTTTGGCTGTCCTGTTGATCCAGATGTAAAATAAAGATACATATTGTCATCGGGCCTAAAATTCGAAGCATTTAATTTGGAAGGTTCATTTTTAGCCGAAATTATATCTTCATAACACTCCCCATTACTAAATAACTGAAGATCAGAACTGATGTAATTGTCACTGTTATTTTTCGAAGTGATCAAGAGCTTGATGTCTGCACTTTTGATCATCAAATTTAACCTGGGTTTTGGAATTAGAGGGTCAATAATAACGAAAACACACCGTGCATTGATACAACCGATTATAGATGCAATCTGTGCTAATCTATCTTCTATGCAAATTCCAATAACCGATAGCTCATCGCACCGCTGATTTATAATAAAGGTAGTAATTTTCGAGGCCAACTCTTGTAATTCACTATAAGTAACTTGCTGTCCGTTATACTCTACGGCCACCCGCAGGCAATGGGCCTCAAAGCTTTTTAGCAATTCAGTCTGAAAAACCATATAAGTGTTTTGTTGATTAATGATGAGAAAGTAAGGGCAATTATGAAGCAAATCAGGCAAAGCATCGCAATGAAGCCTGAAATAAATGTTGCGGTATTAAAAATGATAAAGTTGGATATAGCTTCGCTGAAAGCGCGTACATGGCGTACTGAACTATAATGATGATTTTAGTATTTAATTGCAATATAGCTAATAAGTAGCCTAAGAAAAATTTTTTTATTAAAAAAAAGTTTCCAGAAAAATACCAAAAGTGATCACGGTAATTAAAATATCGTCTTCGAAAGGGGCATTGATTGAAAAACCATCCTGACTATACTGTTTTTTCAACCTTTCGATTTCGTTCGGGTTGAAAAAGCCTTGCTTTTTGATGAGATCATAAGAGAGTAAATCCTTTACATACTCCACGTTATTTTGTAATAGATAAGCACTGCCCGGAGCAACAAAGCCAAATTTTTCACGATCAATTATTGCTTTTGGCAAAAATTTGCAGGCCATCTTTTTTAAAATATATTTTTCGTTAAAATCTTTTAGTTTCAGTTTTGATGGTACTTTTGTAGAGAAGTTAACAAAGTTTTTATCGAGAAATGGGTATCTAACTTCAACAGAATTAGCCAGTGCCATCCGATCTCCATGATCCGATACCAAATGATCAACCAGTCTCATTTTGAAATCGATGTAGGCCCTCTGGTGTATTCTGCTTCTATCTTTCAATCTTTCCAGATTAAGCTTAAAATGATTCAGGCAGTTAAAATCATCAAATACATCATTTTGAGCATCAGCGTACAATTTTTTCTTTACCGCATTAAATTCATCATAATTTCTTTCATAAAAGAAGGTTTCATCACCCCACATCCTATTGCGCAGCGCTGATTCTTTAGCTGAGCATTGATTTTCAACCACTCCGATTTCCCGCATGTGATCAAATCGATATCCCACATATCCTGCAAAAAGCTCGTCTGCACCTTCTCCCGAAAGGATTACTTTTATTCCCTTTTGCCTTACAGATTCAGAGAGTGATAAAGAGGCTGTATTATAGGTTTCCTTAATCGGGCATTCGCTATGGTAAATAGATTTTTGTAGTCTCTTACTTATATCTTCGTTAAAAAAAACCTTTTGGTTAAGATTGGCACCACTTTCTTTTGCAACCAAATTCTGATAAACAGACTCTGATAACTGAGAATCGATAAAATCGATCGAAAAAGCCTCTTTGACTACATTTTTTTCGAGTTCGTTAACTTTCATCGATATAATGGAAGAATCTAAGCCGCCACTTAAGTAAAGGCCCAGCGGAACATCTGCCCTTAACCGAAGACGTATAGATTCATTTAGAAAATGTTCCAATTTATCGATAAAATATTTTTCATCTTCTTCGCATTCTTCCTGAAGTTTCGGATAAATCAGGTCCCAATATTCAAAATCCGAAATATTCAGATTCTCATCAACAATTAGTGCGTGACCATTTTCAAGGCTCTTAATTCCTTTAAACATTGTTCTAGGACTTGAGAGACCAGCAAATGTAAAGACTTGGTCGAGGCCGGTCATATCAACACCTTTCTCAACTGCAGGATGTTCTAAAATTGCCTTTATCTCCGAACCGAAAATAAAAACACCTTTCGAAATGGTATAAAAAAAAGGGATTATCCCCATTTGATCACGTGCACAAAATAGCTTCTTTTTCTTCCTGTCGTACAGTGCAAAAGCAAATTGTCCATTTAATTTATCTAGAAAATCATGTCCATACTCTTCGTAAAGATGGACTAAAACTTCTACATCAGACATGGTTTTAAAAATGTGTCCTTTTGTAATTAGTTCCTGTTTCAGCTCTATATAATTAAAAATCTCTCCATTACAGATCACAAAAATAGATTCATCTTCATTAAATATGGGTTGCATTCCATTTTCGAGGCCAATGATACTTAGCCTCGAAAACCCAAAAACCACATTATCCAGTATGATAAAGTCCTGAGCATCGGGACCCCGATGTAGGAGTTTACCATTCATTTTTTTGATTGTACTCCCATCATCTTTCGACCTATTACGTCCTAATTTAATAAAACCACAAATTCCACACATATTTTTAATTAATTAATATTTATTTTATTTAAATAGAGATATCGGATAACCGGATATCATTGTTTGCAATTACCTGAGTTAATATATTATAGTAGTAAGACATCAAGATCAATACCGTATCCGGATCGTATTTCTCGCTATTCATAATAAAATCGAGTACAAACCTATCGCCCAGATCTTTCACCTCAATAGTCATGTCGTAATGGGCATAATTTGCACGATTTAGTTCAATAGGTTTAAAATCAGCATCTATTTTAGCGGATTCCCCATCAGCATTATTTTTAAAGGAAAAATGAACGTCAAATAAATTCCAATCCAGGCCCTGTTCTTCAGCGAGCATGGCAATAAGTTCATCAAATTGAAAATCCTGATGATCGAACGTATTTAACACGCAGTTTTTAACTTCAGATAAAAGTGTATTAAAGCTGGTTTCCATATCCAGTTTAACAATCAGGGGCAAAATATTTACAAAGGTGCCAACCATATTCTTCAACCTTGCATCGGTTCTACCTATTGCATCTGTTCCGATGATGAGGTTCTGCTCACCGGATATCTGGTTCAGCAAAATATATTGAATCGAGAGTAAAAGCATAAAATCCGATATTCCGGATCTTTTTGCCATCTCTTTGAGTGCAGTATATTTTTCAGGACTTATCTCCAGCGAATGAATGTTGAAGGAATCAATTTGCTTACTTCTGTTTTGACCTTCAATTTTTCCTGCGCCATCATTTAAATAGCCATATAAACGATTTCTCCAAAACTGCCTGTGAAAATCCTTTTCCTCAATGTCGTTACTTTGCCAGCAAGCGTAATCAACATATCTTAAAGGAAGATCTACTAAATTACCACCTTCATAAATATCCAGAAAATCATTCATTAATATATTGAGCGAGAAGCCATCGCAAATAATATGGTGGATCTGGATGATAAGAAAAGTTTTTTCTCCACTGTAAATTAAATGTGCCCTAATTAGCTTAGGTTCTGATAATGTAAATGGTACAGACAGGTCTTTTACAATCATTTCGAGGTCTGCACCATCACAGTGCCTAACTTCAATTTCAAAAACAAACTTGTTGTGGATAGTTTGAAGCACGCCGTTTTCGTTTATAGAAAAACTGGTTCGAAGGCTTTCATGTCTATTTATGAGTGTTATAAAACAGTTATTTAACCTGGCGATGTCTATTTTTTCATTGATAACCTGGTAGGTACAGGTGATATTGAAAGATAAACTTTCAGGATCCAGCAATTGTGAAAAAAATATCCGTTGTTGTGCTGCCGAGGCAGTGTAGTGATCTTTTAAACCGATAATTTTAAGTCCCTTAGCCTCATATTTGGATTGGCCACCATCAATAAGCTGCGCGATCTGCCGGATAGTTGTTTTTTCAAAAATCATTTTGAGGCTAATTTTAACCTGAAAAACCAACTGGATTTCGTATATCAGTTTGATGGCTAAAAGTGAATTTCCGCCACTTTCGAAAAAACCTTGATTAACATCAATTTCTCCATCCTGAAAAGGCAAAATTTCGTTGAAAATGTTTTTTAATTTATGCTCTGTTAAATTTGAGGGCTTTACAGGGTCTGGCTTTGAGAAAACTAATATCGGTTCGGGCAGTTTTTTTCTATCGAGTTTTCCATTGGTGGTTACCGGGAATTGATCAAGATGAACAAAATGCGAAGGAACCATGTAATGTGGAAGGTAGGCCAAAAGGTGTGCGCTTAATGCAGCATCCGGTACCTTTGTAACTGCCGTATAATAGGCAACAAGGTACTGCCCCCCGTTATTCTCCCGCAGTAAAACATAACATTGCCCTACCCCTTCGAAGTTGCCCAGATGGTACTCGATCTCTCCCAATTCTATCCTGAAACCACGGAGTTTAACCTGCTCATCGATACGCCCGATGTAAGAAACCATCCCATCGGGAAGCCATTTAACAAGATCGCCGGTGAGGTATAGTTTTTCGCCGGCAACAAATGGGTGGCTGATAAACCGAATACCGGTCATCTCTGGATTGTTGAGGTAACCACGGGCAAGCCCTGCACCGCTTATCCCAAGTTCGCCACGTACCCCAACTGGGAGAAGTTCGTGCTGTTTACCCAGTACATACAACCGTATATTATCGATAGGGCGGCCAATCGGGATACCGCCCTGCCCTTCATCAAAACTGCATTGATAATACGAAACATCAACTGTTGCTTCGGTAGGGCCATAAAGGTTAATCAGATCTGTACCGCAGTTTCTGTTAAGCGTATGCCCGAACAGGGTAACCTGATCTGTACGGAGTGCCTCGCCACTGGAAAAAACCAGACGTAAACCTTTAACTGCATGATAATCAAAATTATGCCCCAATGAAGATAGGTAAACACTGAGCATGGAGGGAACAAAATGGACCACACTTATACCGTGCCGCGCAATGGTGGAGGAGAGCAGGGTAGGATCTTTTTCACCCCCGGGTTCGAGGATGCATAACGAGGAACCCGAAAACATCCACCAGAAAAGCTCCCATACCGATACATCAAATACCAAAGGCGTTTTCTGTAAAAGGACATCGGAATCGTTCAACTTGTATTTATCCTGCATCCACTGCAGCCTGTTAACAACCGAATGGTGTTCGATCATCACCCCCTTGGGCTTACCGGTAGAGCCGGAGGTGTAAATAACATAGGCCAGTTCTGTCCCTTTTGCACGCGGTGCACACAGGGGGCCGGTGAGGTTACGGGCACCGGATAAAAGATCCGCCAACGATATTTCGGCATAGGGCCACCCTGAAGGGAAGGCAGTATCACCGGTAATCAGCAGTGACATGCCCGAATCGGTTATAATGGAATCTTTCCGGTTAGAAGGATAGGAAGGATCGATGGGTACATAGGCGCAGCCTGCTTTCATGATCCCCAAGATAACCGCTATCAGATCCAGGTTACGATCAACCATAAGCCCTATAAGCTGGCCTGGTAAAAGACCGAGCTGATTGATCAGATAGGTGCCGATCCTATCCGAGGTATCCTTCAGTGTACCATAATCCTGCTCACCGTCCCTAAAAATCACAGCCCTGGAAGTTGGCGACAACAGCGCATGCCTGTCGAATATGGAAACAACCGTTTCATCGGCAGCGTAACTTTTATCAGTGGCATTAAACGATTCGAGCTGCTCATAAACCTCTTCACCGCTCAATAAATTGATGGAGCGGAGCGGAACATCGGGATTCTCTGATATGGCGCTGATCACCGAATGGAAATAACGCGAAAAACGTAAAATGGTTTCCTCCCGGTAAAGCGAGGTGGCATATTCGAAGGTAAGCAACAGCCCATCCCCACTATCACCCGCAGAGAGTGTGAGGTCGAATTTGGAAGAAATACCCCCGGGCTCATAATGATCAAGTTTCAGGCCGGGTATTTCAAATACCTGTTCCTCAAAATTCCGGTAGGAAAACATCACATCAAAAAGCGGGTTCCGGCTGCTGTTGCGCTCAACGCCCAGCTCTTCAACCAGTTCCTCGTAGGGAAAAGACTGGTGATCAAAACAGTCGAGGGTACGCGAGCGGATCGTCCGTAAAAAATCCAGGTAGCCCAACCGGGGGTCAACATGGTTGCGCAGGGCAAGGGTATTTACAAACATCCCAACAATACCCTCCAGATCTGCATGATCGCGGCCGGCAACAGGTGTTCCAACAACAATATCATCCTGATTGCCGAGCTTGCTCAATAATAAAACATATACGGATAACAAAACCATGAACATGCTGCAGCTTTCGCGCTCGCTAAGCGATACAAGAAAGGCACGCTCCTGTTCGGAAAGCCTGAAATGTACATGCCCGCCCGCCGGCTGTAATACAGCTGGCCGCGGATAATCGCAGGGCAGTTCCAGTAAATCTGGTGGATCGGAAAACTGGGATAACCAGAAGCCGCGGTGGCTATCACGGTAAATAAGCTCCTGCCCGTCGTACTGCCACTCGGCATAGTCGCGGTAATGGATATTCTGGAGCGGAAGGGACAGCCCCTGATAGATGGACATAAAATCACCGATCAATAAATCTTTCGAAACCCCGTCACTTACAATATGGTGCATATCGATCATCAGCAGGCATTCATCAGGGCCCAGATGCACTAAGCCAACACGCAACAGCGGCGCCATAGATAAATCGAAGGGCCGTACAAATGCACTGGTAACCGCCGGCAAATCTTCTTTGGCAGCCTTAAACTCCTCAACCGAAAAATCAACAGATTCGAGTACGCGCTGCATCGGAACCCCATCAACAAGACTAAAACAGGTCCGCAATGATTCATGCCGCGATAAAAGCGCAGTAAATGTGGCTTTAACCTTGTCTTTGTCCAGTAAACCGTTTAGCAGGATATACTGTCCTTCATTGTAAGAAATGTTTTTTTCATCAAAAGCCTGAAGAAAATATAACCGCCTTTGTGCAGAAGATAAATTATAAAATTCCTTTTTTGATGTTTTTATTATTTTACGGATATTGGATGCGTACTTTTTTGATCTGATCTCTTGCAAAAGATCTTCAATCAGGTAAAATTTGTAAATATCAGACAGAGAAAGATTAATTGATAGTTTTTGATTAATCCTGGCAACAAGACTCATTGCCCGTAACGAATCGCCTCCGAGTTCAAAGAAATTATCTTTTAATGTAATATCTTCTCTTCCAAAAAATTCGCGGTAAATGTTTGTTAGCAATACATCTAATGATTGGTTTTTATCATCAGTTGATAAAGGTGTATTGTTTTTTGCAGGCCGTATAGAACTCCTAAAATCGAGGTGGTTTTGCCTGTAAACCTGAATCGCATCAAGAAGGTTTTCTGTAGAAATGGTTGATACAGCAGATTTATGGGTAAGGCAGGAATGAAAAACCTGTATTCCGGTGTCAGGATAGATTGCATGGCCTATCTCTGAATTAATCAGTTCGATATTGTCTGTTTGCAGTTCTTTTTTTCTGAGGTTCACAGTCATACCAACCTCATACCAGTCGCACCAGTTAATTGTAAAAGCATGAACATTTTTCTTCCGCTGCAGGTAAAGCGAAAAACTTTCGAGAAAATGATTAGCGGCTACATAGGCAACCTGACCAAATTTGGACTGATAGAGTACATTTCCAATTGAAGAGAACAGGGATACAAAATCTAACCTTTCAAAATCAAGGTATTTGGCAAAATTTAAAACCCCATCTACTTTTGAAGATAGGTACTTATCAAATTCTTTTCTGTTTCTGTTCTGTATAATGCCCCCATAGTCAATTTCTCCTGCGGCCCATATCAATCCATTTATTTCAAGGTTGTTTAATTCGTTGCTCAAAAATTCATTTACCGATTTTTCATCACAAACATCCATCTGCTTTAAAATCACCTTACATCCTAAAGATTCAATCTGTTTTATGCTGATTATTTTTAGTGAGATAGGATCTGATCCGCCATTTACCCTGATCCACTGCTCCCACTCTTGTTTGTGAGGAAACGCCGAACGGAAAATCAATATCACATTTGCGTTAAAATCAAGGGCCAGATTCTCAGCTACCTTAAAACCCATCCCGCCCATTCCGCCTGTGATGATATAATTACCGTTCTTTTTTATTTTCACGTTTGAAGATGCGTAATCCAGATCCTGCAGTTTATTAAATCCCGGTAGCCAACGTTCAAAATTTCGATACGCAACAAAGGCGTCATCCGAAACCGTCGCAATTTCCGCTACAATAAGATCAGCATACTGTTCGTTTTCTTCGGTACCGGATAGCGGAAAAGGAATATCGATAAGTTTACACCTGTAAGCTGGATACTCCAGGGGTATTACTTTTACCGGCCCTAAAATGGTTGATTTGTAGGGATCAATGCTATCTTTAGTAAAAACCGGAGCTAAATTATTGCTGATTACCGAAATAGTTAATTCCTGATCTTTAAATGCATTGGAAATGGAGTGAACTAAACCCGACAACCCAATATAACCAGTTTCCCTATCCTCTTTTTCATTATTACCGGACTTACTGCTCAATGTTCGGCAGTATATAACCTGCTCCAAATGATGACTTTCAAAATCAAACAAACTCCAGAGTTTATCCAGGTGTTCGGCATTGGCATAATCAAGAGAAAAACGGTTCTGTTCAGTTTGAGTAAAAAAACTATCCTGAAAAACTTCTACGATCCGCGCTCCCCTAACTTTTAAATTGTTGGAAAGCGATCGGATTAGCCTATTGTCTTCCTGACAAAATAGAAAGACAAAGCCACCATCAGTTGTAAATTTATCTATATCGGGCAATTGTGAATTATACCAATTAGAAACATTTATCAATCCGTTTGCATGTGATGGGTAGAAATCAGTTTTAACAAGCAGATTGTTATCGAGAATATTTTGGGCATTCACAATTGAAGTGAAAGAAGTTTTTTCAAACGAATAGGTAGGCAACGGGATTCGCTTCCGATGTGAACCTGTATGAAATTTTCCCCAATTGATTTTAACGCCATTTTGCCAAAGACTGCCTAATTGTTGAAGCAGAAATTTGTAGTCGTCAATTTCTTCATGCTTATTGCGCACAGTATGGAAAACTTTATGCAATTCTGAAAATGAACTGTTTTGTTTAACAAAACTGCATAACGCTCTTCCTGGACCTATTTCGAGGAAAAGTGCTTTGCCCGCCTTTAAAATTTTTTCGGCCCCTGTTGAAAATTTTACAGTGTTACGGAGATGTTTTGACCAATATCCAGGTTCTGTAATATCCTGATATTTAACAAAATCTCCGGTTAAGTTTGATATATATGGAATTTTCGGACCGGATATTGAAGATCTGGCCACTTCAATTTCGAAATCATCTAACAAATCATCCATCATATAAGAATGAAAAGCATGCGAAGTGGAGAGTTTCTTAAAATTAAAATCTCCTTTGATGAGTATTTGTTCAAATTCAGATACAGCAGATTTGGTGCCTGAAACAACAACTGATTCGTTAGAATTTTCGGCTGCTACATTTAAATAGTCATTGTTTTCGATTAAGTCCATTAAAGTGGGCCTGTCAGTTGCAACGCTAAGCATGTCGCCTTTTTCTGCTTTAGACATTAATTCTCCCCTACTGATTACCAGTCTGATTGCATCATCTAACGAAAATACACCGCTAATACAGGCAGCAACATATTCTCCAATACTATGGCCAATCATATAATCGGGTACTATTCCCCATTCCATCAGTGTTTTTGCCATCGAATATTCAATAATAAACAGTAAGGGCTGGGTGTATTCGGTATCTTGAATTTTATCGTTATGCTCGAAAAGTGCAGTTTTAAAATCATTTGCAGAATAATTCCTGGCTATTTCAAGGCAGCTATCAACTGTTTCTCTAAAAAAAGCTTCCTGTTCATAGAGTTTACGGCACATATTATAATACTGGGCACCCTGACCAGGAAACATGAATACAATATTTTGTAACTCCTCCTGATGACTTGCTTTTGCATGATCCAGTTGGTTTGGACTGTTTAAAATATCGAGACATTCAATATTATTTTCACAGATTATAAATTTTCTATAATCATATGTTTGACGTCCTGTTTGGAGGGTGAAGGCAATGTTTGAAAGAAGTTTTTCCGGTTGATTTTTAATATATCCGGAAAATTTTTGAAGATATCTTTTTAAACTGGTTTCACTTTTCGCAGAAAATAACAGTAATTTATACCTGTTATCTACAATAGCCTGAGGTAAAATTTCTGGTGCCTGTTCGATTATAATGTGTGCATTTGTACCTCCAATTCCGAATGAACTGACTGCAGCTCTTCTGGGTGACTGATTCCATTCTAGCTTACTATTATTTACGTAAAATGGCCCCTTATGTAAATTAATTTTCGGATTAGGTTCTTCAAAATTCAGCGTTGGAGGAATGATTCCTTCTTGAACAGAAAGTACCGCTTTAATAAAACCCGCTACACCAGAGGCATTATCGAGATGTCCGATATTTGATTTAACAGAACCAATGGCACATTTATTAAGGCCACTATCTGAGAACACAGTATTCAGCGCCTCAATTTCTATCGCATCTCCAAGCGAGGTTGCAGTACCATGTGCTTCAATATATCCTATAGTAGAAGGTTCAACTTTAGAGAGTTTTAACGCTCTCCTAATAACCTCTACCTGCCCGGTCGAACTTGGTGCCGAATAACCAACTTTGTTGTTACCATCGTTATTAACAGCAGTACCTTTAATTACAGCATATATATGATCGCGATCGGCAATTGCATCTTTTAGCCTTTTTAATACCACTACACCCGCACCTTCTCCGCCAACTGTTCCACTCGCCTTCGCATCAAAAGGCCGGCATTTTCCATCTTTGGAATTGATCATTCCTGAATGATATACGTAACCTTTTTTGGAATAATTTCTAATTGTAACCCCTCCCGCTAAGGCAATATTGCACTCGCCGAGCAATAAACTATTACTTGCCTGATGAATACTAACCAGAGAAGATGAACAGGCAGTTTGAATAAATTCGGAAGGCCCGCGGAAATTGAATTTATACGAAATTCTTGAACTAAGGAAATTTACATCACGCAAATAAGATGCAGTCATGTCGTCTACCTTTAATTCATTATTTTTCATCATGGAATAAATGATCCAGTTTACGTTTAGCGAACCTGAAGCGAACAAACCAATATTTTGCTTTGAGGTGTCTGTATAACCACTATCTTCTAACGCCTCCCAACAGCACTCGTGGAAAATTCTGATCTGTGGATCCATCAATTCCGACTCATCGGGTCTATAACCGAAAAAAGCTCCATCAAAAAAATCCTTTTCTTTTAAATACGCATTGGCTTTTACATACAAGGGATCTGCCAATAACTTTTTATCCAGTCCTTCTTTCAGTAACTCCTGATCTTCAATTATTGAAATACAATCCTTTCCGTTCTCCAGATTATCCCAATATTGATTGATACTTTCTGCTCCGGGAAATCGGCCAGCTAGTCCTATCACCGCAACTTCTAAACCCGTATATTTTTCCATATTAATTTTCCATTTTATTAAATATTGAAATTGCTTCTGTCATTTGCGCTAAGTCATCGTCTGTTTGAGCTGGTAAATACGGACTGTTACTTACATTGAGCTGTTCGGATATCTGGAAAATTGTTGGGTATCTAAACATTTCTGCAATGGTTAACTGGGTACTAAAGCATGCATTTACCATAGTCGTCATTTTAATCAATTTCAAAGAGCTGCCTCCCAAGTCAAAAAAACTCGAATTAATACCTATCTGTTCAGGGTTACAATCCAAAACCTCAGACCAGATTGCGATTAGATCTTTTTGAATTTGATTTTTGGGTTTATTAATTACCCCTTCGTTCCCGATAACCGGTTCGGGCAGTTTTTTTCTATCGAGTTTTCCATTGGTGGTTACCGGGAATTGATCAAGATGAACAAAATGCGAAGGAACCATGTAATGTGGAAGGTAGGCCAAAAGGTGTGCGCTTAATGCAGCATCCGGTACCTTTGTAACTGCCGTATAATAGGCAACAAGGTACTGCCCCCCGTTATTCTCCCGCAGTAAAACATAACATTGCCCTACCCCTTCGAAGTTGCCCAGATGGTACTCGATCTCTCCCAATTCTATCCTGAAACCACGGAGTTTAACCTGCTCATCGATACGCCCGATGTAAGAAACCATCCCATCGGGAAGCCATTTAACAAGATCGCCGGTGAGGTATAGTTTTTCGCCGGCAACAAATGGGTGGCTGATAAACCGAATACCGGTCATCTCTGGATTGTTGAGGTAACCACGGGCAAGCCCTGCACCGCTTATCCCAAGTTCGCCACGTACCCCAACTGGGAGAAGTTCGTGCTGTTTACCCAGTACATACAACCGTATATTATCGATAGGGCGGCCAATCGGGATACCGCCCTGCCCTTCATCAAAACTGCATTGATAATACGAAACATCAACTGTTGCTTCGGTAGGGCCATAAAGGTTAATCAGATCTGTACCGCAGTTTCTGTTAAGCGTATGCCCGAACAGGGTAACCTGATCTGTACGGAGTGCCTCGCCACTGGAAAAAACCAGACGTAAACCTTTAACTGCATGATAATCAAAATTATGCCCCAATGAAGATAGGTAAACACTGAGCATGGAGGGAACAAAATGGACCACACTTATACCGTGCCGCGCAATGGTGGAGGAGAGCAGGGTAGGATCTTTTTCACCCCCGGGTTCGAGGATGCATAACGAGGAACCCGAAAACATCCACCAGAAAAGCTCCCATACCGATACATCAAATACCAAAGGCGTTTTCTGTAAAAGGACATCGGAATCGTTCAACTTGTATTTATCCTGCATCCACTGCAGCCTGTTAACAACCGAATGGTGTTCGATCATCACCCCCTTGGGCTTACCGGTAGAGCCGGAGGTGTAAATAACATAGGCCAGTTCTGTCCCTTTTGCACGCGGTGCACACAGGGGGCCGGTGAGGTTACGGGCACCGGATAAAAGATCCGCCAACGATATTTCGGCATAGGGCCACCCTGAAGGGAAGGCAGTATCACCGGTAATCAGCAGTGACATGCCCGAATCGGTTATAATGGAATCTTTCCGGTTAGAAGGATAGGAAGGATCGATGGGTACATAGGCGCAGCCTGCTTTCATGATCCCCAAGATAACCGCTATCAGATCCAGGTTACGATCAACCATAAGCCCTATAAGCTGGCCTGGTAAAAGACCGAGCTGATTGATCAGATAGGTGCCGATCCTATCCGAGGTATCCTTCAGTGTACCATAATCCTGCTCACCGTCCCTAAAAATCACAGCCCTGGAAGTTGGCGACAACAGCGCATGCCTGTCGAATATGGAAACAACCGTTTCATCGGCAGCGTAACTTTTATCAGTGGCATTAAACGATTCGAGCTGCTCATAAACCTCTTCACCGCTCAATAAATTGATGGAGCGGAGCGGAACATCGGGATTCTCTGATATGGCGCTGATCACCGAATGGAAATAACGCGAAAAACGTAAAATGGTTTCCTCCCGGTAAAGCGAGGTGGCATATTCGAAGGTAAGCAACAGCCCATCCCCACTATCACCCGCAGAGAGTGTGAGGTCGAATTTGGAAGAAATACCCCCGGGCTCATAATGATCAAGTTTCAGGCCGGGTATTTCAAATACCTGTTCCTCAAAATTCCGGTAGGAAAACATCACATCAAAAAGCGGGTTCCGGCTGCTGTTGCGCTCAACGCCCAGCTCTTCAACCAGTTCCTCGTAGGGAAAAGACTGGTGATCAAAACAGTCGAGGGTACGCGAGCGGATCGTCCGTAAAAAATCCAGGTAGCCCAACCGGGGGTCAACATGGTTGCGCAGGGCAAGGGTATTTACAAACATCCCAACAATACCCTCCAGATCTGCATGATCGCGGCCGGCAACAGGTGTTCCAACAACAATATCATCCTGATTGCCGAGCTTGCTCAATAATAAAACATATACGGATAACAAAACCATGAACATGCTGCAGCTTTCGCGCTCGCTAAGCGATACAAGAAAGGCACGCTCCTGTTCGGAAAGCCTGAAATGTACATGCCCGCCCGCCGGCTGTAATACAGCTGGCCGCGGATAATCGCAGGGCAGTTCCAGTAAATCTGGTGGATCGGAAAACTGGGATAACCAGAAGCCGCGGTGGCTATCACGGTAAATAAGCTCCTGCCCGTCGTACTGCCACTCGGCATAGTCGCGGTAATGGATATTCTGGAGCGGAAGGGACAGCCCCTGATAGATGGACATAAAATCACCGATCAATAAATCTTTCGAAACCCCGTCACTTACAATATGGTGCATATCGATCATCAGCAGGCATTCATCAGGGCCCAGATGCACTAAGCCAACACGCAACAGCGGCGCCATAGATAAATCGAAGGGCCGTACAAATGCACTGGTAACCACCGGCAAATCTTCTTTGGCAGCCTTAAACTCCTCAACCGAAAAATCAACAGATTCAAGTACGCGCTGCATCGGAACCCCATCAACAAGACTAAAACAGGTCCGCAATGATTCATGCCGCGATAAAAGCGCAGTAAATGTGGTCTTAACACGCTCTTTATCCAGTAAACCGCCGATATGTATGGCCTGCATCATATTGTAGCTTAATGAATAACTATCTAATAAATTAAGAAAATACATCCTTTTTTGTGCAGCCGATAATCGGTAGCTTATTCCTTTTGGTGTAGGCAATATTTCTTTCCTTTTTGTCCGCAAAAGCCTTTGTCTCTTTATTTCCTCAATAAGCGCATATTTGTTGGTCCTTATTTCGTCCAAAAGATTCCCTATATTAGCCTCTTCTGGAATGTTTAAAATAAGTTCATCTCCATTTACATCAATATCAATTTTCAGGACTCTTAATTTAGCTAGTAGCTTTTCCATAGTGCAGCTGTTTAAATTGTAACCTTAATTTTATTTTCTTGTGAATTCGGCTGATTAAAAAGCCAGTTACTTGTATCGATCAGTTCTGCCTGAAGTTGAATGGTTTGTTTGATAAATACCTCCTTTAATGGAATGATAAGTCCAAACTCCCTGTTTATTTTATTAATCAGAATTGTAGCCCTTAACGAGTGTCCCCCTATTTCGAAAAAGCTGCTGTTGGAACTGATCCGCTCCACATCGGCCTTAAGCACTTCGGCCCATATATCGGCCAGTTTTTTCTCTACCACACCATTTGGGGCCACGTAGTGGTGATCCTGCT
>Ga0308160_10003189_pt1 | contig 18753 bp, 29 predicted proteins | sample PhyFR1_FD_201036 | JGI IMG/M metagenome (GOLD analysis project Ga0308160, IMG submission 201036) | Phyllosphere microbial communities from UC Gill Tract Community Farm, Albany, California, United States - DLSLF.R1 | ecosystem: Host-associated > Plants > Phyllosphere > Unclassified | place: USA...
GACATACCCCCATCGCCAAGCGCGTCCTGCCCCGCTCCCGCACTCAAAACGCACATCAGATACCCCCCCCCCTTCTTACAGGCCGGCCCCGTACATCTAACCCTATCCCCCACCTTTTCGCCTTCCTCGCTTCGGGAGACTGTATTCAAACCCGCCGCTGCACAATCCCCTCCCCTCCCATACTTTGCTCTCTACCGTCCTCTCGTCGGCCCGCTTCGGCTGCGCGGTGATCCGACTGGCACCTCCTGTATCTCTACTCGCCTGCTCCTAGGCGTCACTGTCTGCATGCTGTGCGCCCATGCAGTCGATCTGCGACCGCGGAATCATCTACAGCAAGGCCATCAAAATCTATAGGAACAGGTGGCGCTCGAGCGCCCTCTAAGATTGTGCGGCCATGAGCACCGCGCGCGCAACGGGCATCGGCCCAACCCTCCCCCTTCTCAGTCGTCGCCGGCCGCAGCCGCCCGCGAGTCGGCCGTCGACCGGATCCACCACGACAGGTTCTCGTACGCGACAAAGAAGGCGCACGTCCCGGGCAGGATGCGGATCGCATTCGTTCCGAGGCCGGCGTAGAAGCCGCGTAGGCCCTGGGTCGCGTACGTCCGCCGGATCGTCGTCGGGATGTCCGGGTAGAGGCCTCCATTGGCATTCTGCAGTTGAGGGCGCTCTAAACAGTCAGCGAACGCAGTCCTAGCGCAGGGTGTGGCGTACGCTGTGCGGGGCACGGACCTGGATCTTGGCCCGGACGACCTGATACGGGTAGGTGACGGCGATGGCGAGGCCTTTGCTCAGGCCGCTCGCGAGAATGTACTCGGTGTTTGTCTGATGACCAAAGACCGTCGGCCGTCTGCATCAGCCTCGTGCTAAACGTGCAGGATTGGCAGGTGTCATACGCACGAGCATCTCGTTTTCAGTCCTCCACGTCCCGCCGGCGCCCTCGATCCGGGCTCGCTTGAGGTCGGATCGCCTCCGCTTGATCTCCTCGTACGCGGCAAACTGGATGCTGCCGTTCGTGACACCGACGAGGGCGAGTAAGCTGCCCTTGTAGAGACCGCGGAAGCCCTCCTGCGAGTAAACGGTGCGCAGGCCGTCTACGAGCGAGCGGATCACGGACCAGTCCGTCAGCTTTCGGCAGCCGCGGCGCCTGAGAGGGCAGGTTGAACGCACGCAGCAAGCCTCGGTAAGCCGCCGGATCGTTGACCGACGTCGAAAACATGCGCGTCTTGACGACCCAGATCGGGTTCGTCAGCATGGCCGTGATGGCGCCTGGACCGAACGAGGTCGCTCGTCAGCACTGGTTCGAGGAAGGGCCTTCCGTGCAGCTCGGGGCGCGCGACGTACTCGCTTCTGCCGCCGATAGGAGGTGCTGCGTCGCCGTCAGCCTGACCTGCGGGTCGCCGCCCTGCTTGCGCCGCTTGATCTCCTGGTAGCTGTGGACGCGCAGGGGGCGAGGCATCCAAGGGTCTCGTCACTTAGTGCGTCGCACGGTGACACGGCCCTCTTCCGAAGAGGCGCGAGAGAAGACGCACAAGAGGAAGTAGAGACCCCAGCTGCTCGCGTTGCCGGCGACATTGGGGCTCAGGCCGCGGTAGAGCCCTCGCCAGCCGTCCTTGGTAACGGCCTCGCGCATGGCGCCGTAGACCTCGCGCCCGAAGCCAGCCGACGGCGCGCGCGAAAGCCCCTTGCCCTTGTCGGCAATCTGGAAGCGGACCTTGACGAGGTCGAGCGGGTGCATGACCACTGCGAGGATCCCAGCGAGGCGCACAGACGTGAGAGGGCCGGCAATCAGAGTCGTCCTAAAGGCCAGCAGCTGAAGGACCAGCGAGCTCGCAGTCGTGCTGGAGCGTCGCGCGACGGAACGCACCGGTCGTGACCGAGCCAGCGAGCAGGCCGGCGACCGCGTGGTCAAGCGACGGCCCGAATAGAGTCGGTCGCAGTTTGGGCGTCGAGGACGACGCGGCCGCCGAGGACGAGGAGGCAGCTGCGGCCGCCATGCTGTCGAGGAGAGGAGCCAGAGGTCGCTGCTGGAGGCGGCCGGTCAGAGGGGTGGAAGACGGAACGGACGAGCTCCGATGGGCCGATGCGAGCGGACGAGCGGGGGTTGCTCCTCGAGCGGCTGGTCCAGGTTTGCGAGCGCGGGCGACTATTCTACAGCAGCTGGCCGATCTCCACGAGAAGAGCACGAGCGTCGGGTGTGATGGGCAGGAGGACGAGGTGTGCAGGTCGTCCGTGCAGCAGCTCCTCTTGCCTTCTAGCGGGCGCGGCGCGGTCGGCCCTCGCCGAAATTGTACGCCGTCGCCGGGCAGCCTGCACCACTGATCACGCGTCGCCTCGCGCTGGCAGGTTGCGGACGAGTCCCGCATGCGCTGGCTACGTCCAACTAGAAGGAAGCGTGCCCGAAAGGCGAGGAAGCGGCGGGAGCGCGGATAGGCATCGCATGCGTGGTCGCGCGTGGTGTACAGCGGCCAGCGCGGGTCGTGTGAGAGGGTACAGTGGGGTGCGTGAGGAGTGGTCGTGGGATACGAGTCGTCTAAGGGTTCCGTGAGGATGGATCATGCAGCGTAAAGCGTGGTGATGGATGTCTCCGGAGGGCATCCGAGGAGCAGGCTCTGAGGCGGTTAGAAGTTACCCGGCCGGTGGGGGCCGCTCGCGGCCTGATGGGCGAGGTAGGCCTGGCTCGGCGGCAGGATGACCTCGGCCGCATCGGCGTCGTACGCGTCTTCGTAGGCATGTCGCTCAACATCGAAATGGCGCGGCGGCGGCGCAGGGAAAGGATGGAGGCAGGGGTCGCGGTCGTCGAACCAGTCGCGGTGCGAGTCGCCGACCGTCGGATAGCCGGCATAGAAGTCGAGGACGGCCGTCGGCGGGCTTCTCAGCGAGCCTGCAGGGCTGATTCCGGTTGAGGCTGCCGGGAGTGAGGCCGAGTGCTGGCGTTCGAGCGCGGCTGCCGCAGATGGATCCCATGGCATGGCGATGACCTTCTCCTCGTCGGCTTTGGACCATCGGCTGCTGCCCACCGAACCGCGGATGCAGGATCGCTTGAGAAGGAAGAAGGCTGCCGCGAGGAGGACGAGGCTGCCTACGATGAGGGCCGTCAGGGCCAGTGTGAACCAGCGCGAGCCGGGCTGGAAGGGCGAGGCCGCGGCATCGGCAACAAGGGCGGCCGGACGGGCGGTCGACGCGACGCCGGTGGTGTTGACCGGCGGAGTGACGGTGACCGTCGAGGAGACGATGGGCGGGCTCGCCGGCGAGCTCGACTCGGGGGTCACCGTGGGGCGGGCGAGAGCCGTCGTGGACGAGGTCGCCGAAGAAAATGCTCCCAGCGGACCGCGAGTCAGAGCCGCCGTGACCGAGGCGACATGGGACGGGCGCCGAGCACTGCCTGAGAGAGTGGTTCGGCTGGAAGCGGGCGTCGTGTGCGCGCCAATCCGCGGCGACGTCGGCGTCAAGAGCGCAACCGTGACGATGACAGACGATCGACTGGACGTCGCCGACCAAGAGGCGCGTCAGTCAATGCGGCTTCCAGGGACGAGAAGCCGGGGCGGGACGCACAAGTCGGTACCGCGGGTCGACCGAGTGGGCGCTACGGCAACAGCGGGCGCGGTCGTGCTGATGGCGGCCCGCACCCTTGACGCCAGAGGGGGCGGACGGGCCGAGCCGGTTGTGCTGGGCGCTGGCTGAGCGGTCGGCTGGACAGGACGGGCGGCTGGCGAAGGAGCAGTCGCAATGCTGACCGGCCCGGCTTCTCCGGTGGGGGCGAGGGCGAGCTGTCGCCGATCGATGGGCTCGGCAGAATCGACCGGGCTGACAAGGAGCATCAGACGAAGAGCGGTCGTGACAGCCGGCACGAGGCGCATGTTGAGTCAATCAGCCGCGGTCACCGCTGGAGTCGGGGGTTGTTCGAATGTCAGACGAGCGACCGGCGCTCGGGGAGGACTCGAGGTTGCAGAGGAGAGAGGCCGAGCCAGGCGGTTGCTGGCATGCCCGGAGCGGAAAGAGGGAGGCGCGCGTCAGGTCAGTCGAGCCGGTGCTCTCGCACTGCCCAGGACGGCAGGACAGACCCGATGTTGGGTGAGAGCGCGTCGAACCCTGCGATCTCTCGTGCGTCCGGCGAGACGTCTTGCCGGCAAGACGACGGCGATGGCGGTGCGACGGGAATCGCGGCTTGAGGCCGAGCCAGCGGCGGCGCAATGGGGCAAGGCCCCTCGACCCTTCGTCGCGTCCCTCGCGTCTGGGTCAGCGCAGTCAGGGGGCAGGGCCTAAGAGGCAGCTTCCGGCTAGGCGTACCTCGTGCCGGTCGAGCGACCGGTGGCGGAGCTCTGCTGCGTGCTGCAGGGGCGGCATCGCGGGCCGGGGGACAAGACCCCTCCTCCGATGAAGGGCGCTCTACTTTTGGCGCCGTTTCGCGAGAGGCACGCGACCAGAACCAGCACAAAGGGTCAGGGCCCTGATCGTCCTGCTGCCGTCGTTCACGGGCGTCAGTCTTCACAGCTCCATGACGACCCGGCGGTCGCCCTTGCTCTCGTGACGAGCGTCAGCAGCCAGGACGAGGGGACCGGTTGGACGTCAGAGGGAAGGCGATCGTGTGCTCCTGCAGCACCCTCTCGTTTAGATTGCAGGGGCTAAACCTCAATTCGTGATCGATCAGCGCACGCCCACGCCAAAGCAGGAAAAGAAAACGTCAAGGGCAGCCACCGCCCTCAACGCGCGCGGTTGCTCGGCCGGGGATCGGACCGACCCCGGCAGGGACGGGCGGCAAGGGCGGCCTATGAGGAGGAGAGCCTCCAGGGTGGGCGAAGCGGCCAGCCGGATTCGGGTTCGGGGGCGCATTCACACCGCTATCGCTTCGCAAAGTTCTTTGAGGGCGACGGCGGCATCCCGGTCGGTCGTGCGCCGCGCCCAAGCAGCGGGCTCAGTCCGGGCGCGTCGTCCAGCAGCCCGGCGCGTCCCCTCTCTCTCTCTGAAAATGATTGCGAGACATGGCCGCCCGGTCGAGACGGGCTCAAAGGGCCGGCCGACGCGCTCAATAGCCTGAACCCTGGACCCAGCCCTTGCCAGTCGTCTCCCTCTCCCTTGCTGGCCCTTTTCTCTGCTACCCTCTGTCCGTCCTCTGCGATGCTCTCGTCCTCTCGAGCTCTCCACTTTATCCTCAAGTGAAGACCAGGCCGTCTGGGTCGGGCAGGCACGGCCGGGCAGGCGACGGCCGAGGCGCCGAGGGAACGGGCCCGTCGTGAGCCGGTTCGCATGGGGCGATCGAGGCGCAGGCCCCCTCGAATCCTTTTCGCGCGCAGTCGACACCCTCTCTTTCGTCGCCGCCTCCCTTCCTTGTGCGACCCCAAACCTCTTCCCGACGTCGTCGTCTTCAGATCCCCCGCGCTCACTAACTTGCCCTCGCCCCCCGAAAAAAACCCTGCCCATGTGCAGCTCAGCGCCAGAGTCGGCAGGCCTACAAAGACGGGCAGCGAGGACGGCAGGGAGGGCTCTCTCTCTTCCCATCCCATCCTAGAGCCTCGCTTCTCCCCTTCTTCCCTCCCTTCTCTCTCTCTCTCCGGCCGACCCTTTCCTCGCCAACTCTTTTGACAAGATGTTCGCCTCGTTCGCCCTCCTCGCCTCGTCGCTCCTCGCCTCCTCGGCCGTCGCCGCGCCCATCGCTGCCCGTGGTGGTGCTCGCATGACCTACTGTGCGTCCCTGTTTCTGTCCCTTCGCTCCTCTCTGTGGCCTCTGCCCGTGCTGACTTCGGTCCTTCCTGCCTTCTGCAGACGACACCTCCGTTGGCCTCGGCTCGTGTGGAGAGCTTCACCAGAACTCGGAGTACACCGTCGCCCTCAACGCCGCCGACATGAACGCCTTCGGCGGCGGCTGGCCTTCGCCTGCCTGCGGCAAGCAGATCTCGATCACGTACGGCGGCAAGACCGTCCAGGCCGTCATCAAGGACACCTGCCCGACCTGCCCCCAGGGCGGCCTCGACCTCTCCGAGGGCCTCTTTGGCGCCCTCGCCGACCACTCGGTCGGCGTCATCTACGCCGACTGGTCTTACGGCGGCTCGGCCCCCGCTCCCGCCTGGACCCCCGCCCCGGAGCCGACGACCACCTGGAAGCCCGAGCCGAAGACGACCTGGACCCCTGCGCCGGAGCCGACCACGACCTGGAAGGCCGAGCCCACCACCACCTGGGCCCCTGAGCCGACGACCTCGGCCGCCGCCCCCGCCTGGACCCCTGCCGCCGAGGAGTCGTCGTCTGCCGAGGAGTCGACCTCGACCGCCGCCGCCTGGTCGGCCCCCGCCGCCGAGGAGTCGTCGGCCCCGCTCTTCACCGGCACCTGGGCCGAGCACGTCCAGGCCATGACCTGCCCCAATGACACCCTCATCCTCTGGAACAACACCGAGGTCATCTTCAACGGCACCTACTCGACCGAGCTCAACGGCACCAACACCCTCTCGGGCAACTCGTCGTCGGCCCTCATTAACACCCTTCTCCCCAACGTCACCGAGATCTGCTTCGCCGGCAACTTCTCCGAGTTCAACGCCACCGCTTTCGCGCTCGCCGCTGAGGTTAACGCTACGGCCGCCAACGCGACCGTTCTTTTCAACCTCTTCGCTGTCAACTCGACCGCCTCCTTCTTCTAAAAGATCCTGCCTGCGGCGGATCCCCTCATGGACCCTTCTCCATCCTCTCTCACGACCTCTCCTTCCCCATCCGGCTGTACTACCTCCACTCGTTGCACGTACCACTAGAGCCAACCCCTCGACCCAACCACCCTTAGACGCCCGCCATCTCTCTGCCCGCAATAGACACGCCCTAACGCCCCCCTCACACTCCCCTTTTGGGTCACATCCCGGTCTCTCTTCCTCTCGTCCTCCTCCTGGGTCTCCTGGCCGGCTCTTGACGAGTCGGCGCCATCAAAACGGGCTGGAATCGGCGCCGTGCGAGTGGATCTCGCCCGCCCTCCACCAAAGCCCAACCACCCCCTTGATATAAAGTCAAAAATCAAGAAAAACTCGCTGTCCGGTCTCTGGAAGCGTCTGGCTCGTTTGAGCCTTTCCTTCTCGGTCTGCTCTCTGGCCAGAGTCCTTTCGCCCTGTCGTCTGGCTCGAGCGCTGCTGCGCGGACGAGCGCCCCTCTCCCTCCGAGCTCGTCCCTGTCCTCGCTCGGCCCTGCTCGACATCCCAACGACTCCCGTCCCTACTCGACCTGGCACGCCCCTCCGTCACTCGTTATCTCTCTCACCCTCCTCGGACGTGCGACGCACTTACTGTCCTGTTCCGGACCGACCGCGACTGCCCTGCCGCATCCGCTCCAGGACCTGCCAGCCCGCGAGATCCTGCCCGCAGCAGCAACAGCCCAGTCGCTCGCGACGATGGCCGACGATACGCACGCCCAAGGACCGCAACCCCCAAGCTCTGCAAGCAAACTTGAACTGGAGGAGGAAGCTGAAGGTACGCACGTCTCGTTTCCTGCCTCGGGACGACAAGTCGAGGGTCGGCACGGAGGGCGAGCTCCCTGGCCAGCAGATCAAAGGGGCCTCCTCCTCGGCAAGGCTGTTGATGACCCACTAAGCGATCCACTCTCGATCGGACGAGGCGTGACAGAGCATCTAGCTGACCTGACTTCTCTACGATGACTCTGCAGCTCTTGTGTGCGGGTTGGCGAGCCAGGCCGGCCTGCCAGCGGCACCTGCGTCGACCACCCACGAGCGCTCTTCGACCTCCTCGTCCTCGACGAGCACGCCCGTCGCCAGCGTTAGCGTTGCCCCTCCTAGTCGAGCGGCCAACGAGGTCGAGACAAATCCGGCGCCGTCAGCACTGCCCCCGACTGCCGACCTGAGCGCCCTCAGCGACCGGCCGCCGTCGTCGCTCGTCCCAAGTCGCTCAGCCCTCGGCACGCCTAACCTGGCAAAGCCGTCCTCGCAGCGCCGGCCGTCGACGGGCGACAGCCAGCAAATGAGGCCGCCAGCCTCAGGCGCGACGCTCCATCCTCGTCCGCATGCACGCGCCGCCTCGTCGACGGCGTCCGGTACCGTTACCAGGCGGGCTGGCGAGGGGACGCGACAAGCCGGCGCGCTGCCCAAGTTCATCCGCGACCCCGTCCTCGTCACTGCCCGATCTTGGAGCGACTCGATCCCTGTCGTTGCGACACCGGGTGCGTTTCTTTTCGCCGACTCGACGATCTTCGCTCTTCCCCTGATTCGCGAGTGATTCCTCGTCGCGCCAGGCCTCTACTCGTACATGGCCCCCATCCACGGTCAACCGCCGCCGCCACTCAAGGCACACACCGCGACGCTCATCCGCAACAAGATCTGGGTCATCGGCGGCAGCGTTTCGGGCTCGGGCGGCTGCTTTCGTGGCGTTGCAACCTTCAGCGTCGACTCGATGCGCTGGTCGGTCGTCAGAGGCATTTCGGGAACGCCGCCCCCTCCGATCCGCGCTCACACTGCGACTGCCGTTGGCGACGCCATCTTCTGCTTTGGCGGCGGCGATGGTTCCGACTACTATAACGACGTCTACAAGCTCAACACGGTCACTCTGACCTGGTCTATGCCGGCCATCAAGGCTCGTCCGGCCACGGCCGGCGTGCCTAGCCGACGTGGCTCAGCTGTGCCGGAGAAGCCCCCGCGGCGTCGGGCGCACTCTGCGGCACTTTGGGGCACACATAAGATTGTCGTCTTCGGAGGAGGCAACGGCGACAAAGCATTGAACGACACCTGGTACGTTTCGATGCTACCGCTCTCCGGGAACTCTGCACTGATCGCCACGCCGGATTGCGCAGGATCTACGACTGCCTCAGCAGCCACTGGGAAAAGGTCGAATGCCGGCCGTCGGGCGTCAGCCCGGGCGATGAGAGGCAGCAGATCATGCTGCCGCCCGACCGAGGTGAGCTCTTGGATCCTGTTATCCTCCCCATCTTCCCTTCTCTCTTTCTTTCCCGGCGCTGTGGCCCTTTGAAACTCGTCGTCGACCGTGACTGATGCGGTCTGCTCTCCCCTATCGCGTGTAGGCTATCACTCGTGCGTCGTTACCCCGGACGACAAGCTTATCGTCTGCGGGGGATCAGACGGGACAAAGTCCTTCTCCAGCCTCGACGTGCTCGACCTCAAAAGCCGGGTCTGGCACCGGCTCGATCGGACGCTCGCCGGCGCACCCGTCTCGCGGGCCTTCCACTCGACCGTGCTCGTTGGCCACCAGCTGTTGCTGATTGGAGGCCACGACGGCAAGGCGTACGCCAAGGACATACTCGCTTTCGACCTCCGTACGTCCGCTCCGGCCGACTAGCCCACGTCGTCGTCGATCCTAGCGCTGACATGTCTGCTACAGGACGGAAGCGGTGGACGAGCAAGAAGGTCAACGGCAAGCTGCCCAGCCCCGAACGCGGCTACCACTCGTCGACCCTCGCCGACGGTCGCCTCTTCATCTTTGGCGGCTCTGACGGGACCTCGATCCTCGGAGACGTCTGGTGCATCGAGCTTGGGACGACAGGTACGTCTCTCTGCTCGCGACGCATCCAGTGCCGCGGTAGTCCTCGACTGATGCCTATCGTCGGCCTCGCAGCGGCATTCGTCCAGGAGGCCAATGTCAGTCTCGACCTGAGCGGTTGATACCGTGCCCTCGCCACTGCCGCTCAGTTTCTAGCCAATCCTTCAACCTCCTCTCGCGCGCAACATCCCTTTCTCCATCATACCCTCCGCTCTTGTCCCTTTGTCTACCCCGCTCCTCCGATACCAACCCACCGCCTTGCGCCAACCGTCGAATCCCCTGATCGGTGGCCCATCATGATGTCTCGTCCGCCCCAATTGCCACCTCGACGCGCCGCAGTGGCACGTCGTGCTCGCCAGTGGGCACCGTCCCTGGCGCAAGCCACTGCTCCTTGAGCGCGAGTCCAACTGTCGACCGATGGCAATAGGTCAGGCACTATGCTCATACGTTGACGCGAGGCGCGCTCGCAGAGACTCACCCAGGGTAGGAGACCGCACGGATCTCGCTTCGCACATCTCGCTATAGCGGCCGAGAAAGGTGTCGTAGTACCCCTTGCCGTGCCCGAGCCGGTCAATCGTGTTCGGGTCGGTCGGTGAGGGCGAGAAGGCGACTGCCGGAAGGAAGATGAGGTCGAGCGGCACGTCGCCCTCCTTTGGCTCAAACACTGGCGATTCAGCACCGAGAGCGGTCAGCGACCGCGAGTCTCTGACGAGTGCAGCCCTGGCTGGGCTGGAGGTGAGGACAAAAGGGCATCGCCGACGCACCATCTTCGCGACGACCCCGGCCAGCCGGCCGCTCAGGACCGACGACCGGAATCCCCCACCGGTCACGCTCCCAGCCGGCGTCGCCAGACTCGCTTTGGCCGTCATCGTCGTACAGGCGGACCATCGTCATCTGGCCCTCGGCGGGGATGAGCGGGACGTAGACCGTCTTGCCTTGGGCGAGCGCGTGCCGGACGAGCGGGAGCGTCTGGATCTCGGAATGGGGCATCGAAAGGTAGACGCTGAGCGCCCGGGACGAGAGAAACGGCTCGGTCGTCGTGATGCGTCGGAAGAGCTCCTGGGCTTGATCGGGACGGACCAGGACGAAAAGCAGATCGAATCAGCTGACGTCGGAGGGGCGACGATGACGGTGCAACCCGGACGAACACTGGGCCTCGACTGCGGACGACGGAACGGCACGCAGGGTCTGCTGAACGGCCTTCCGAAGCGCCCGCTTGAGCGTGGACAACGAGGATGAGGCTGGCGTGCCGGTCATGCTGTTGACGATGAGCGAGACGAAGCTGGAGGAGACTCGAGTGAGCCGGAGGGAAGGTCGCCGTAGGAGGCGGCAAGCCAACAAGAGGTCGACAGCCGACGGCGCTCGTGCTGGCGCCCGACCATGACCAGCCCTGTCGCCCGGACGTGCATCCAAAAGGCGGCTCAGCTCCCTCCCATTCGCCTTCTTCGGTACGTCCTTTTGCGCTTGTACATTATGCTTTCCGCACGGAGTTAAGCTGACGATCTAAATCTGTCGCAGGGCATGATCTCGTCGTCCCACCGCCAAGACCGGGACACCACCCTCTATCTTCCGAGCCGACCGACGGGCTGCTTGTTGGGGAGACCTCAGCCTAGCCGCTGACCAGTCATGCTGAGATCCTCACCAGCGCTGCCGCCCATCGTCCCCATCCTACGCTCGCTCTTGGCCGCACTCGGCTTCGAGCCGGCAGCGCTCCCGCACCTCCGCTCGCTCTCGCCGGCACTCCTGCTTGACCTCCTATCGGCCATCCTCGGCCAGCCGCTGCCGCTTCCGCTGCTCTCCCCGCGAAGCTCGCGGTCGGCCTCGGATGATGACGCTCGCGAGGAGCTCGAGACGGTCAAGCTCGTCGTCGGCGTCCTGTCGATGTCGGCCAACCTCGAGATGTCGTCGCTCGAGCCTCGTCGCGCAGTCGAGCGGCACACGGCCGAGCTGCTCGTGCTCGCCCGGGCTACCGTCCTCGTCGCCGTCGAGCACGGCTGGGACGGCTCGTCTACCATTTGGCAGGGCAAGGTCCTGCGTCGCTTGGCAAAGCGTCGGCCGGTGAGAGCTGCCGACCGCGCCGCCTCATCCGCATCCGTGTCGTTCACGACGCCTCCGCCGAGCGACCTTCCGCTGCCGATCGAGCCCAGCTTCTCGCCCATCCGGCACTCGACTCCGCCGCCGCCTTCTCACAGTCTCGGCCAGGAACGCCTGGCGGTGGCCTCTGGGTCGTCCTTGTCATCCTCACCGCCGCGATCGGCGCCTTCGCAGTCCGTCGACTGCTGGCCGCAGGGGCCTGTCAGGGATCCATCGGTGCCCACTAGGGCATCACTCACACTCGAGACGGATCCGATCACCCGCTTCACGGCCCCCGAGGTCTGGAGGCGGAGGCTTGACAATGAGCGAAGCGCGCTCCGCGACTGCCTAGCCAGCCTTGACCACTGAGCAGCGCTGGCACCCCTCAGTGCGAGTAGATCTCAAATTGTTACATTTCAATTCGACACACGCTCGGGTCGCCTCAGAATAGGCTCCGGCAGAGCGGGCACGACGACGTGTGGCTCGTGTTGAACCACTGGTGCAGGAGGGGAGCCGACGAAGGTCAGCGCGGTGCCGAATTTGAGGCGGGCAGGGGCAGAGGGACGGACCTTGTAGAGGCACGAGGCGTGAAAAGTGTTGTCGCACGTCTTGCACGACCGATTGGGCAGGCTGCGGTCATTGACGCTGATGATCGAGTAGCAGATGGCGCACTCGGTCACGCCAGCAAAATGGAGCGAGACGTTGCGCTTGAACAGCGTCAAAGCGTCGAGCACGAGGCCGTCCTGTGAGAAAAAGTGGAGTCAGCGGCCGAGAACCCCTTGTACTCGGGAACGGACGAAGACGGACCCTGTTGGTGACAACCTGCTGGACGGCGAGCAGCCAGGCCTTCCACTTGCGCTCGTCGACGCCGACGCGCCGGACGTCCTTGACCTCGACCGGCTTTAGAGGGTACTCGGCCGGGAGGCGGACGGCGATCTCCATGGCCTGCTCGTCGACAATGTACGATGCCGTCACCTCGTTGACGGCGGGCAGGATCTTGACCGTCAAGCTGTCGTCTTGAAGGTCGGCCAGAGCCGCCGGCTCGCGCAGCGTCGAGAGCTCGTGCGAGATGACGTACGGCGCAAAGTTGCGTGACGTGTACGTCTGGACGGCGAGCGACAGCTGCCGATCCTTGAGCTCGAGCCACCAGGTCCGGATGAGCGACTGTTGGGGAGGGCATGGGTCAGCTCGGGCCAGACGTCGCTTCTTCGAGGGACGTCAAGGGACGGACCGGCACCCGAAGCAGAGCATGGTAGTAGAGATAGGCGGCAAAGAGCGAGAGAGCCGCCGGGGCCTCGGTGTCGTAGACTGGACGATATGTTTCGCAGCGGAGTCAGTCTCGGGCAGATCCCGTCTACGATCGGGTGAAGCAACGAGGAGGGACGCACGCTCGAGCATGAACTCGTCAACCGCCCAGGGTGCGAGCTCAAAGGCGCGCTCGCGTGAGCCGGACACCCCAAGGACGGTAAAGATGGTCGGCAGGAAAGAGGTTGAGATGAGGTCCTCATTCCGGAGCTGCTCTATGTAGCTCGTCTTGAGCTTGAGGGACTGGAGCGGAGCAAACGCAGACCCACGGCGCGAGCGGTGAGCGCGAAAATTCGAGGTCCAGAGAGCGGAGAGAAGCGACTGACGGCATCCTCAAAGTACTCAAAGAGAAGGTCCCAGGCAAGCAGTGTGCCGAACTGTTTTTCGAGAGCAGTGGGCGCTTCAGCAAGGGTGCGACCGAGGTCCGGTCGAGCGGGACGTACCGCCTGGGTCGGGTGCGAGTCGTCCTCAGGAAGGTCGACCGCGCTGCGGATGAGGGCGATGAGCTCGGTAGGCAACGAGAGGTCGAGCGTTGACTCTTCCGTCTCGACAGCCGCCTTGACGACCAGATCGGCCGTCTGGGTGTGGATTACCTCTTGGAGTAGGTGGTGCGCCGTGCTTTGGATGGCGAACGACGGGTCTTGCAGCAGGGTGAAGAGCTGTTTTGAGAGACGTTGCGGGCAATGTCAGGATCAACTCGAATGACGTTGAGCGGAGGTTGCGCAACCGACCTGCGCGAAGCGCTCGCCCGCAATGCTCGACGCCGGGAGCTCGTCCATCAGGTCAACGATTAGATCGCGGCACATGGCGAGCGGCGCGGACGGCGCCCGCTCCGTCTCCGACATGAAGAGGTCGAAGACGAAAGCGAGGGACGCGTCCTTGCGCTTATTCCAGAGCTCTCGAAGGAGCTTATTGGCGGCGGCGAGATCACGGACTGTCGCAAGCAGCCGGAGCGTGTGCGCCAGGAACGGCAAAGTCGAGGCGTCCTCCCATGAGGCGGCCTACAGGATGTCGTCCATGACTCGTCAGCGATCGGCGCCGCGTGCAGCTCAGACAAAGAGAACGCCTGGACGTACCTCGAGGTTCGACTCGAGAAGGTCAAAGACAAACTCCCAGTGGGCGCCGAGGTCGTTCTGGGCGATGGCAACGAGGAAGGAAAAGATCTCTGCCGTGCGCGAGTCGAGCTCTTCGTCCAGCTCCTCGTCGCCCGTCATCCAGTCCTGGAGCGTCTGCATGAGCATGACGGTCCGGCGCTCGGGCAGGAAGATGGTCGTCGAGTCCGTCGGCGGAGCTGCGGCCGCAAGAAGCCGCAGGCCGCGCAGGCCCTTGTCGTTGACGGCTGTCGGCTTGAGACCGGTCAGGTCGGCAGCGAGCTCGTTCTGGAGCCGCTGGAGGATGGGGCTGTTCAGACAGAGGTCCTTGGAGCCCAGGACGATAGAAAGGGCAAGCTGAGGGGCTGCAAAGGTTGGCGAGCGATGAAGGTAGCGTCAGCGAGAGGCCTCTGGTTACCCGAGGGGCACGCATCGAACGACCGACCCTTGTCCTGCATCGTCCGTCCGTAAGCAACCCACTTCTCGGCTTCGGCCGAGCCAGCACCGGTGGTGTGAAGGACGCCGGCCAGCAGATCGCGGAGGACGCGAGACGGGTAGACGGCACCGGCACCCTGGACGTCCTTGACGAGCGCAGCCAGAACGCTCGCGAGCCCGTCGGCCGGCGTCGCCGTTTTCTGGATGGCCGCGATCGTCGATTGATGCCAGCCGAGGTCGAGCGTCGAAGCAAGCGTCGTGAGCGCGTACGACCGCAGACCGTCGGCCACCTGCACAAAGCGCTCGAGATCGGCCGGGGCGACAGAGGCCGCAAAGATGTGGTCGGCCGATCCGGGGAGAGCGAGCTCATCGGCCGCCAGGATGCTGAACGTCGATAGGAAGTAGAGCCATGAGGGATCCTTCTTGAGAAGCGTCCGGTCGGCTGAGAGCGCTGCGAGCGCCACCGCGGCCAGTCGAGCGGACGAACTCAGGCCAAAGACGTCGGTCTCGGCCTTGCGTGCTCGGGCGGGGCCCTCTGTGTTCTGAGGGACGAGCGGGTCCATGACCGCCAGCGCCGGGGGAACGGCATTCTTGGCGAGCTCCTTGAGCTGAGCGATGATCTCGACCGACGAGGGCAGGTAGCGGGTGTGAGGGATGGCGTCCATGATCGCCTCGGACCTGGGCAGCGAAAGAGGCGGCTGAATGTGAGCGCTGAGAAAGCAGGCAGAGAAGGCCTCGAAGGGCAGACTCACGGCAGGCGCGAGTCAGTGTTTTCGACGAGCGTCCGGATGTCGCCCGTGACGAGATCGAGGACTTCTTCAAGGAGCGTGCCGCTGCCGTTCTCGATCGCCCGCCAGAGGTAGGTCGCCTTTTTGCGAAGGGCCGCTGTCTCGGCGTTCTCCGCCAGCAGGAGCGGGACGAGATAGGTGCTCTGGTAGACAGACGACAAGGCCTGGCGGGCGACGACCGAGAGGATGAAGACCTCGAGCGGCCGACGAAGGAAGATGGATTCGACGAGCGTGAGGAGCGCGTAAAGCAAGCCGACATCGAGCTCGTTGTCGGTCGCGTCGTTGTGGAGGAACGAGAAGACTGTCCGGTTGAAGAGTGTAAGGACGTTCTCGATGATCTCCTCGAGGGCATTGACTGAGAGGAAGGGACCTGTGTGCGAGAAGCGGTCAGGTCAGCAGTCGGGTCCATCGCGCAGCGGCAATCCGGTCGAGACGTACGAGGACGATTCATCAGGCTCTGAAGGACCTCGATGTCTGACTCGCTGGCAGTGCCCTGAGTGAGCTCAGCAGTCAGGCCCCTGCAGACGCCGTCGAGCTTGCCCAAGTTGTCCTTGTCGGCCAGCTCGAGCTTGCCGAGCAGCGGGATTTCATCGAGCATGGCCGAGATGACGCCGAAGCGAACCGGTCGCTCGAGCGCCTCGCCCGCGAGCGCCTGGCAGAGGGCAGCAAAAGCCTCCTTGACGCTGTCGGCATCCTGCCGCCAAGCAAAGTAGATGCGGTAGAGCCGAGCGGCAGCCGTGTCGGGCAACGTTTGGAGCACGTTCTCCGCCTCACCCTCGAGCAGCGCGTCGACGACGTTCGTAAACATGTCGTCCTCGCGAAGGACGTCGCCGAGGCCCTTGCGCTCGATTAGCTCGCTGACAAGGCCCATCCGGCCTCGAATCCACGCAGCGTCGCTGGCGTCGTCATCGAGGTCGAGCATGAGGCCGCCGACACCCCGCCGTGCGACCTCGAAGAGGTGGCCGATGAAGGCCTCGGCCAGAGCGGATGGGAGGTTTGCCCCGAGCACGGCAAGGAGGCCGCCGAGCTTGGCCAGCGGGAAGTCGGAAGGCCCGTCTAGGAGCGAAGCAGTGCCGGCTCGGATCGAAGTCCAGGACACAGCGAGCAAGGCTATTAGGGGGGGATGGCGAGGGTCAGTCTGACATCAACGAGCACCAAAGCGGCCTGATGGTACTCACACTCGTCCTCGACCTTGCTGAGCCACTGAGCGAGTGCCTTCGCCTCTGCCTCGCCAGGCTCAAGCGCATCGTCGTCGTTGACAGGTCCCCGGCCGGCGAGCGGTCGACCAAAAACGCGGCGCTTGCCCGAGCCCTGGGCCCGGGTAACGGCGCCGAGGACGCACGACTTCCAGACCGTCTCGACCTCGTCGCCGAGGAGCGTGTAGAGCTCGGCCGGGGCGGTCGCCCGCGAGAGCAGGAAGGTGTACGTCTCAAGCACCGCCGTGAAGAAGGCCTTGCGAGCGGCGGCGTCCGAAGGCTGCAGTCGGTCGAAGCCCGCCCAGGTGGCCGAAAGAAGCCGCTTGATCGACGACTCGGTGAGAGGGAAGACCTGCAGAGGAGAGGCACCGGCGCAGCGCGTCAGTCGCATGCGGGACCACGCCGCCTTTCGCGCAGCTGCTTGCACTGACCGAGACCGGGAGGGTCGACAGTAGCAGGACGAGAAGGGGGTAGGACTGGGCGGCCGAGCCCCGGCAGCCCGCCTCGAGGAAGGCAAGGAAGGCTCCAAACGTCGGGTAGACCTTGTCGGCGGCGCCGTCGTCGGCCCTTGAAGCGGGCTCGTCGTCGTCGTCGTCGTCTTCCCCATTGTCGCCGTCCTCGTTGTCATCATCGTCGTCCGCAAGGGCCCACACCTCCGGAAACTCTGCAAATCAGGGATCACGCCGCAGATTAGTGGCAGCTTCCAAGCCGGGTGTGATGATCGAGCCTCAACGCACTCGTGAAGAAGACAACGACAGCCTCGCCCATCGAGGCGCGGACAACGGCATCCTCCTCCGTCCAGGCATTCTTGCCGGCCTCGGGACCAAGGGTGGGCAGTAGCTCGCGGCCGACGGTCTCCCATCGGCCGGCAAGCGCGCCAACGACCGCCCAGGCCGAGCGACGGACGAGTGCCTGCGGGCTCGAGAGCATCGCCGGCAGCTGGGGCGTCCGGAGCAGGCCGAGCAGCGATTCAGGGAGGCCGCCGCTCTCGGCACCCTCCTCGGCGGCCGGCGCTGGCGAGCGGGCTGCTAGCACGGCAGCAAGCGAGAGGAGAGCGCCGTGCGTCAGATTGGTCTCGCGCTCGAGCGTCTCCTGCTCCTCCAGCGCGACGTCGGGCGACTCGGCCGCAGTCGGCGCGAGCGCGACCGGCAGTCGGCCTTTGTACGACTTGTCGGGCTTGCCCCCGCCGGCACTTTTGTCGACGGAAATGACGGTCGGGAAGACCGACTCCCAGACGCGGTCCGGTGCAAACAGCGCCTGCTCCCAGTACTCTACCAGCACGTCGATCGTCGCGTCGTCGGACAGGTCGATCGGACCAAGCGCCGGCACGCGCGGGTTCTGGAGAGTGGTGGCGAGCATGAGGGCGAGGACGTTGCGCTGCTGGTGCGGCAAGAGGAGGGCGAGGCCTGTCTCGAGCAGGTCTGGCGCGAGCGCGAGTGCCTGCTGGTGGACCGCGAGCGTGCACGTGAGCAGCGACGGCGTGAGGAGGAGGGAGGGCAAGTGGTGCAACTGCGAACGACGAAGGCCCATGATCAGCTGCAAAGTCACCCCGATCGAGGCTCGAGCCGGAGTAGACGACGCACCCAGACGGGGACAACGAGCTCGACCCACCAGCCCTCAGTCTCGCGATCGTCCTCGGCCCGGCGGAGCCACTCGCCAAAGCTCTCGACCGCCCGACGCCGAGTGACGGCGTCCTTCTTACCGAGCCGGCGGAGAACGACGACGAGCTCGGCGTCGAGCGTGCTCGCCAGCCCGAGCTTGTCGACCGGGTCGGGCACGGGCGGCGCCGGTGCCTTTGGCGGCGGCGTGTACGGCTTGGCCACGCCCCGCTTCACCTTGTCCTTCTTCTTCTGCCCGCGCTGGGCCGGCTGGGCCGGCGGCTCGGCCGGGCCATTCTTGGCGGCCTTCTTAGCGGCCGCCTTTTTGCGTGTGCCGGCCGTCGCCGATGAGGAACCCTTAGCCATGGCAGGAGCACGAGCTGGCGGGTGAGGAGCTCAGGCGGCAGAGGAGGAGGGCAAGCTGGAGGCCGAGCCGATCGAGCAGACAGTCGAGGGGTGAGGGTCTGCGAAGTCGAAGCATGACGTCAGTGTCAGTTCACGGCTCAATTCGCATCTGCTCCTGCTGCCTGTTGCGAGTAGCAGGACGTGAAGGACAGCCGGTCGCCCGGGGTCGAAAGGTCGAGCAATGCAGCAGGCTCCTCGCCTCGCAGGACCTGGAGCTCCAGCTGAGTCTGTGGCGGCCGCCCGCCGAACGCAAAGACAGCAAGGGAAAGAACGAGACTTACGGGTAGGGAAAGAGGTGAGGAATACGATCGCTGTCGCCCCTGGTCGTATCGATGCGATGATCAGGGTCTGTTGATGCGGACGTCGAGGAGATCGAGCAGGTCGTCGTTTTC
>Ga0308160_10003190_pt1 | contig 18749 bp, 14 predicted proteins | sample PhyFR1_FD_201036 | JGI IMG/M metagenome (GOLD analysis project Ga0308160, IMG submission 201036) | Phyllosphere microbial communities from UC Gill Tract Community Farm, Albany, California, United States - DLSLF.R1 | ecosystem: Host-associated > Plants > Phyllosphere > Unclassified | place: USA...
GGCGCGGTTGACGAACACGATCGGGTTGTCGGGCTGGCGCGGATCGGTGACGACCATCGGCATGCGCGTCATCTCGACGGCGGCAAAGAAGATGTTGCCGCGGTCCTCGATGCCTTCACGGTCGATGTAGCTGGCCTGCCAGTGCTTCATGCCCGGGTTGCCGAGCGGATTGTAGGACGAACCTTCGAGCTCGCCGCCGGCCGGCACGCCGACGCTCTGGCCTCCACCTTGCATGTCGAGGTCTTTTGCGTCGTCGTCTTCGCGGTCTGATCCGGTTGCCATGGTGAGCCTGTAGTGTGTGCTGCGTCCTTGCCGGTATTGCAGGGACAAGCGCGGTCAGGCTTATCGTAGGGCAGGCGAGGCGGACCGACTGTGCGCGGCTTCACGCAAGCGGCGCAGGACTACCGATACGCTTTGTGTGATGCCGCCGGTTAACCGCGGTGACCAATAACGAAAGGCGCTGTCACCGTCAGCTATGGATGAGGGTTGAACTGCTGAGCTCATTCGTGGTCCAAGCCGTATCGCCAATGATACGGGGCCAGACAAGAACACGGTCAACAAGACGGTTCGGGGCAGGAAGAATGCGCTGCGCACGTTTGCGCACGTTTGATAGCAGCGCCATTGCCGGATGTAGTGCAGTCCCGGTTCAGTCAAGACGCTCGTGATCGAATTTCAGCAGATAGCGCCCGTAGCCGCTCTTGGCGAGCGGCTCCGCCAGGCGCCGGAGCTGGGTGATATCGATATAGCCCTTACGGAAAGCGATCTCTTCCGGACATGAAATCTTCAGCCCCTGCCGTTTTTCGATGGTGGCAATGAACTGGCTGGCCTCGAGCAGCGAATCATGGGTCCCGGTATCGAGCCATGCCGTGCCGCGGCCGATCAGTTCCACGTTCAGGGCATCGTTCTCGAGGTAGCGGCGGTTGATGTCCGTGATTTCGAGTTCGCCGCGTGGCGAAGGGACGACCGTCGCGGCAATGTCGCACACATCGCTGTCATAGAAATACAGGCCGGTGACGGCGTAATTCGATTTCGGCTGCGCCGGCTTTTCTTCGATGCTGATGGCGCGCCGCTGCTGGTCGAATTCGACGACGCCGTAGCGCTCCGGATCGTTGACGTGGTAGGCGAACACGGTCGCGCCATGCGCACGTTCGCTGGCCAGGCGCAGCTTGAGTTCGAGATCGGTACCGTAGAAGATATTGTCGCCAAGGATGAGCGCCGACGGTGCGCCGTCCAGGAACGCGCGGCCCAGGATGAAGGCCTGCGCCAGGCCATCCGGCTCAGGCTGGACGATGTAGCTGAGCTGGATGCCCCACTGGCTGCCGTCGCCGAGCAGCTCCTGGAAGCGCGGCAGGTCGCGCGGCGTCGAGATGATCAGGATTTCGCGTATTCCCGCCAGCATCAGCGTGCACAACGGATAGTAGATCATCGGCTTGTCGTAGACCGGCAACAGCTGCTTCGAAATGGTGGTCGTGATCGGGTGCAGGCGCGTGCCCGATCCGCCTGCCAGGATGATGCCTTTGCGTTGGACTGTCGCGTTCATTGCTCTGTTCCCGTCTGGTTGTCGCGGTTGCCATAATTGGTGTCGAGCCAGCCAAGGTAGTCGCCGGACTGCACGTTGCGCACCCAGGCGTCGTTAGCCAGATACCATTCGACCGTGGCGCGGATGCCGGTTTCGAAGGTCTGCGCCGGCTTCCAGCCGAGTTCGCGTTCCATCTTGCCGGCGTCGATCGCATAACGGCGGTCGTGGCCGGGCCGGTCGCGCACATGGACGATCTGGTCGCGGTAGCTGCCCTCCGCCTTGGGGGCCAGCTCGTCCAGGATGGTGCACAGCGTGTGCACCACGTCGATGTTGGCCTTCTCGTTCCAGCCGCCGACGTTGTAGGTTTCGCCGACCCGGCCGGCTTCCAGCACGCGCCGGATGGCAGCGCAGTGGTCGCCTACGTACAGCCAGTCGCGTACCTGCTTGCCGTCGCCATAGATCGGGAGCGGCTTGCCCTGGCGTGCATTGGCAATCACGAGGGGGATCAGCTTCTCGGGAAAGTGATACGGACCGTAATTGTTCGAACAGTTGGTAGTCAGCGTAGGCAGGCCGTAAGTGTGGTGATAGGCGCGCACCAGATGATCGGAGGCGGCTTTCGAGGCCGAATACGGACTGTTCGGCGCGTAAGGCGTGGTCTCGGTGAAGGGAGGGTCGTCGGCGCCGAGCGTGCCATAGACTTCGTCGGTCGACACGTGCAGGAAACGGAACCCCTGCTGGTCCTCGGGCGTCAGCGTCGTCCAGTATGCGCGCGTCGCTTCCAGCAACGCAAATGTGCCGTTCACATTGGTTTCGATGAAGTCGCGCGGGCCGTGGATCGAGCGGTCGACGTGGCTCTCGGCGGCGAAGTTCAGGATTGCCCGTGGCTTGTAACGCTCCAGCAGGCCGGCCACGGTCTGCCCGTTGCAGATGTCGCCCTTGATGAAGATGTGACGCGGGTCGCCGGCCAGCGCTTGCAGGTTGCCGAGGTTGCCCGCATAGGTCAGCTTGTCGAGGTTGATCACCGGCTCGTCGCTTTGCGCGAGCCAGTCGAGGACGAAATTGGAGCCGATGAAACCTGCGCCGCCTGTAACTAGAATCATGTGCGTAACTCGATTGATGCCGGAAGCGGCACGCGCCGCGTCCGGAAATTTGGATGGATTGCGAACCCTGCGAATGCCGTCAGAGCGATTCGGCCAGCGCCACGACGACGCGTTCGAGCTGGTCTTCGAGGCCGATCCACAGCGGCAGGCGCACCAGGCGTTCGGACAATGTGTCGGTTACCTCCATGCTGCCTTCGGCACGGCTATGGATGCGGCCGGCCGGGGCGCTGTGCAGCGGCACGTAATGGAATACGGTGCTGACGCCGAGTTCCTTCATGCGCGCCATGACGCGCGTGCGCTGCTCGAGCGAGTCGAGCAGGACATAGTACATGTGGGCGTTGTGCTCGCATCCTTCCGGCAGCGTCGGACGGCGCAGCTTGCCGGCCGCCTCGAGCGGCGCCAATGCCGCATGGTAGCGGTCCCAGATGGCCAGGCGGCGCGCGGTGATATTCTGCGCTTCCTCCATCTGGGCCCACAGGAAGGCGGCAATCACTTCGCCTGGCAGATAGGACGAACCGACGTCGACCCAGGTGTACTTGTCGACCTGGCCCCGGAAAAACTGCGAGCGGTTGGTGCCTTTTTCGCGGATGATTTCCGCGCGCTCGGCGAACTCGGGTGCGTTGACCAGTAGCGCGCCGCCCTCGCCGGACACGATGTTCTTGGTTTCATGGAAGGAGTACGCGCCTAGGTGACCGATCGAGCCGAGTGCGCGGCCCTTGTAGGTCGACATGATGCCTTGCGCGGCATCTTCGATGACAACCAGCTTGTGTCGCTCGGCGATCTCCATGATGGTATCCATTTCGCAGGCCACGCCGGCGTAGTGCACCGGCACGATGGCGCGGGTACGTGGCGTGATGGCTGCCTCGATCTTGGTTTCGTCGATATTCAGGGTATCTGGACGGATGTCCACGAATACCGGCACCGCGCCGCGCAATACGAAGGCATTCGCGGTCGAGACGAAGGTATACGAAGGCATGATCACTTCATCACCGGCCTGGATTCCCGCGAGCATGGCCGCCATCTCGAGGGCGGCGGTGCACGAGTGCGTCAGCAGCGCCCGGCGGCAGCCGACATTCTGCTCGATCCACGCGTGGCATTTTTTCGTGAAGACGCCGTCGCCGGACAGGTGGCCATTGGTATGGGCCTGGGCGATGTACCAAAGCTCGCGCCCGGTCATGAAAGGTTTATTGAATGGAATGTTTTGCATGATCAGCCTTGGGAAGCGATGACAGTACCGACGCAGATCAGCGCGACGCCGGCGATTTTGGTGAACGAGAGCGGTTCCTGGAACAGCCAGCCGCTCAGCAGCAGGACAATGACGAAATTCAGGCTCATGAAGGGATAGGCATGGCTCAGCGGGAATTTCGTCATGGCACCCATCCAGGAAATCGAGGCCAGGAAGGCCGCCGCGAAGGCGCTGATGATCCAGGGATTCAGCAGCAGGCGGATCAGGAACAGGACCTTGTCCTGGGTGGCGTCGGGCAGGGGGCCCGCCTGGATGACCTGCATCTTGATGGCGATTTGCCCGAACACGGTCAGGACGATGGTCAAGAGGATGTAGAGATAGCTCATGGCACGATACGGTGGTAAATGTCTTGCGGATGCTGGAAAGAAAAGCCGAGCGAGGCATACAAGTTGAGCACGGCGACGTTGCTGGCGGAGATGGAACTGGTCACGGTCTCGTGGCCTTGTTCGAACAAATCGGCGATGACCTGATGCCACCAGTACTTCGCCAGGCCCTGTCCGCGCATGGCCGGCGCAATGGCATGCAGCACCAGGCTGTTGCCGCTGGCGGCAATGAACCCACCCAGCTCGTCGTTTCGGTACAGTCCGTACACTTCGCCTTTGTCGAGCAGCTGGCGCAGCCAATTATCGTAGCGCAGGTCGGCGCCGTCACGCGGCAGCGCAAAGTCGCGGTGGAAGCGGCCGTGCGCGAAGGCGCCATGGCAGATGGCCAGCGCCGCCGCATGGTCGACCGTGCGCGACACGCGCAGACCGGGCGGAATGGCAAGCGTGGGCAGGCGTGCGGCGGTGCCGACAGTGGCAAGCAGGGTGTCGCAATAGTAGAAACCGTGTGCATGCAGGGCCGCCTTGTCGGCGAGCGGATCGACCTTGATGGTCTGGTGCCCGGGTGCGGCGTCGGCCTCGCGCAGCGCGTCTTCCGTACCGGATTCCAGTTCCCAGGTCGGCATGCCGAAGGCTGCCGCGTCCCAAGGAGTTTGCTTAATCAAGGTCGACCCCCGCGCTTTCGGTGGCGCGCCGCAGGATGTAGAGCGGCCGCTTTTTCGATTCGTCGAACGTCTTGCCGAGATAGACGCCGATGATGCCCAGGATGCCGATGACCAGGCCGCCGATGAAGTACAGCGACACGATGAGGCTGCTCCAGCCCGGAATGGCCGAGCCGTGCCAGAATGCCCGGCCGAGGATGTAGCTGCCGAAGCAGAACGATACTCCCGCCATCGCGAAACCGGCGCGCACGGCCAACCGCAACGGCTTGTCGGAGTAGGCAATGATCGTGTCGCTGGCCAGCTTGACGAGCTTGCGGAAGGTATAGGTCGAGGAGCCCTCGAAGCGCTCGCTGTGCCGGATCTGGATCGATGCGGTGGGGAAGCCCATCCACTGGACATGGCCTCCGAAGAAGCGCAACTGTTCGCGCATGCGCGTAAAATTCTTCACGACCCGGCGCGACATGATGCGGAAGTTGCCGCTGTCGCCGTCGACGTCGAGATCCGCCAGGTAACTGAAGAGCCGGTAGAACAGCCACGACGTGGCGCGCTTGAGCAGGGGATCCTTGCGTGGTCCGCGCAGCGCCAGGACGACGTCGAATCCTTCCTGGGCCTTGGCGTACAAGCGTGGAATCTCCTCGGGCTGGTCCTGGAGGTCGCAGTCCATCACCACGACCCAGTCACCGTTGCAATGGTCGAGGCCGGCAGTGATGCCGTAGTGCTGGCCGAAGTTGCGGCTGAACTGCAGGCCATGCACGCGCGGGTCGGCAGCGGCGAGACGCTCGATGACAGCCCAGGAATCGTCGCCGCCGCAATCCTCGACAAGCACGATCTCGAAGGCGGGCGTCACGGTTTCGAGGGCGAGACACAGGCGGCGATACAGTTCGTCGAGGATGCGTTCGGCTTTGTAGACGGGAATGACGACTGAAATGAGCGGTCTATTGCTCGGCATTGTATTGCGCTCCAGGGTTCGAAGGGGGGCTGGTTGGCTGCGAGTTGCTCAGTTCGATTCCGCGCAGTATGACCTTGCCTGCGCCGGTAGCGAACACACGGAACTCAAGGCCTCGGACAAAGCGGTCGACGACAAGCGGCAGCGTGATGCGTTGCACGCCAGGGCGTTCGATGCGGACGACGCCAAAGTTATGCTTGCCGCTGTCGGCGACGACATCGACGCGTCCGTAGTCGAGCTGGTCCGCTCCTTGTGCCTCGATCAGGAAGGTCGCCTGGTAGCGCCCGGCTTCCAGGCTTTGGTAAGGACCGAAATGCAGCGTGCCGTTATCGCCCGGCTCGGCCACGAGGGCACGCTCGACGGCATCGAAGCGGCCGACCTGATGCTGGGCCGAATCGGTCATCCGGTAATGCACCGTACCCTGGACGCGTACCGACCAGCTGGGGAAGTCGCGTGCAATGTTGTGATCGAATACGGCGATCCGGTAATCTTCGAATGCAAGCATGCGGAGGGGCTCGCCGCATAACTGCTTCATGGTGTCCCACTTCACGGACGCCATTTCCTCGTTACTCAACAAGAGGAAAGTCGGTCCATTCCATGCCTCCGGCTGGTACCAGCGGTCCGATGACAAATGTCGCATTGGCTGCGGCAGGCCATTGTTCATGGCGATCTGGCGCACTTTTACCGCGTGCTTGGACAAGACCGTGGTGCGTCCGGCATTCCAGAAGCTGGCATAGCCATACTCCAGCTTCTGATCGAGCAGGAAGTTGGTCAAGCGCACATGGGGATTGGCCTGGTTGATGGCGGCAACCGAGCGGTGGTTCAGCAGCGCCGGCAGCTCGTAGGCCATCGGCGCCGTCAGCATGATGACGGCGATCGCCAGGCCGCCGAAAACCCGCTTCAGTCCGGTGCCATGGCCGTCGGCGACGGCAGCCACCAGTAACAGGACCATGCCGAGCAGGCTGGGCATGAGGTAGCGCACGCTCGACTCCGGGGTGCCGGCGAACGGCAGTGTCGTGGTGACGAAAATAAACAGGTTGCTGGCAATCGACGCAAGCGTGGCCACGCCGATGAACAGCCGGCCCGGATGTGCGCTGCCGACACTGCGCATGAGTGCCCAGATCGACAGGAAGAGGATGGTGGCGGCGCTGACCAGGCGGATGGCGTCGATGCCGCCGCGTACATTGGCTACCGGCTCGCCTGCGCGCGGCAGGCCGGAAAGCAAGCTCAGGAAACCCTGTACGGTAGCTTTCAGGTTGCCGGCCATTGCATCGAATGCCAGCCAATTGATCGTCACCGGCGCCAGCGAGCTGTGGCCACGGTTCAGGAAGTGGCCGTTCAGCACGGCGCCCGCAATCAGGGACACAGCGAGGAACAGGAACAGCAGGGTCAGGTCGACACGGATGCCGCCGGCACGGGGCATGGCTCGCCCTTGTGCACAATACCACCAGACGGACGCGGCCAGGATCGGAAGCACGTTGTAGACGATGGCACGCTGTGGGTTGGCCCATGCAAGCAGGAGCATCAGCAAGGTTGCGGCGGCGCCCCAGGCCCAGCGGGCGCGCCCGTCGCCGTGCAGGAAGGAATAGCTGGCGCAAAGCACGAAACAACCCATGAAGTAGATGGTGCCATAGGCTTGCTGGCCATATACATTCTCGCTCATGTTGGGCGAGAATCCGCTGGCCACCAGGGCCAGCGCCAGCAGGCATCCGGCCCTCGACAGCCCCATTACCCGGCAGACCCACCAGGTCCCACCGAGGACCAGCGCCGCGCTGATTACGCCGCCGGCTGCGTGGAGGCCGTAGCCGTTGTCAAAAAAAGGAAGAAACGGAACGATCCAGGTCTGGACGAACAGGACCCAGAGGTCGCCGTTGACGTAGTTCCAGTCGATCGGAAAATAGGAACCGGTGTCGACGATTTCCTGGGCCAGCAGGTTGGCGGCAGCCGAATCCGAGTGAAACGCGAATTTGTAGGAAAACCCGAGGTACAGCAGTAAGGCGATCAAATTGATCAGCAGCACTGCCTGAAGCCCCCGTTCGATCGGCGTCCAGCCCCGCTTTGCCACAGGCATGGGCGCAGCGCCGGCGTTCAGGGAAGGCATTGTTTGGTCGGCCATGGGGGCGATGGCGGGCGGAGAAAGCTCTACGGGACGGTTATGCATGGGGTGTCGCTCAATCGAGGGAACTCGACGAAACCGAGTACGGCACGTGTACGACGCCCCACAAGTCGCGCTGCACCGGGTAATCCGGGAAGCGCACCGTGAAGCGGGCAGCCCCCGGACAGTAATCGACAACACTGTCGACCAGGGTCTGGCCGTGGTTCTTCGGGTTGTCGAACAAGGTGGCGATTCCGGCCGTCACGCCGTATTCGCCCGGGCACAGCACGTTCTTGAAGGTGAATTCGATCATGTGCGGCACATGCGGCGCCGCGTCGGAGGCATAGATGCCTTCGAACATCGGATTGAAGTGCATGATCTGGCGGCCGGAGTTGTCGCTGATACCGACATTCAGCACCGCTCCCGGCGGCGGCGTACGCTTCACCCGGTACAGCACGCGTACCCGTACCTGCTCGTCGACCCCGATCGAATCGGTTTCACCGCCGGCCTCGTCGATGACGCTGATGTCCTCGACCTGGATTTCGCCACTGCCGGTACGCAGTGCCGCGACGCGCTCGGCAAATGCCTGCACGCGTGCCTGGTCGATGGCGGAATGCGCGCTACCGGCTGGCGCGGCGCTCTCGGCGGATTCTTCGGCCGGCTTGTCGAAACCGGCGCGCACCAGGCGCCGGAAGATCTCGCTCTGGTAGGCCGCGCCGACCTCGCTCGAAGCGCCGGTCAGGCGCACCTTGCCCTTTTCGAGCCACAGGCCCTGGTTGCACAGCGAGCGGATCGAGTCGGCAGAATGGGTCACATAGATGAACGAAGTGCCCTGGTCGAGCATCGAACGGATCTTGTGCAGGCATTTGTTCTGGAAATAGGCGTCGCCGACGCTAAGTGCCTCGTCGACGATCAGGATGTCGGGCTGTACGTAGACCGCGCAGGCAAAGCCCAGGCGCACCGCCATGCCGCTGCTGTAGGTCTTGACCGGATGCTCGACAGCGTCGCGCAACTCGCTGAACTGGATGATTTCCGGCAGGGCGGCCTCGATCTCGTCGCGCTGCATACCGTGCAGCATGCAGAACTGGCGGATGTTTTCCTTGCCCGGCAGTTCAGGATTGAAGCCGGCGCCCAGTTCGAGCAGGGCCGACACGCGGCCGTTGACCTGCACCGATCCGCTCGACGGCGTCAGCACGCCGGCCAGCACCTTCAACAGGGTACTCTTGCCGCTGCCGTTCTCGCCGACGATGCCGAGGCGCCCGCCGCGTTCGAGCGTGAACGATACGTCGTCCAGGGCACGGGTTTCGCGCGCATAGCGCTGGCGGCCGCCCGACAGGATTTCCGCCAGGCGCTGGCGTGGCGATTCATAGGTGTGGTAGACCTTGCTGACATTGGCCAGCGCGATCGATACCTCGCTCGTGACATCTCTCATTGCAGTACTCGTCGGGTCAGATTACATCGGCAAAGCCGGGGCGCAGCTTGCGGAACAGGAACAGGCCTGCGGCCAGGACTGCCAGCGCCACCAGCGCCATCGTGCCCACTGCTTCCAGAGGGACCGCGCCGCCGCCGAACATGGCATGGCGCGACAGGTCGACGATGTAGTAGAACGGGTTGTAGTCCATGATGACGTTACGCACCCAGAGTGCGCCGCTGTCTTCGACGAGGGTGGCCGGGTACAGGATCGGGGTCAGCCAGAACAGGATCGTGACCACCACCGGCACCGCCTGGGCCAGGTCGGGGATGTAGACGGCCAGCGCCGAAACGGCATAGGCCACGCCCAGCGTCAGTACCATCACGATGGCCCAGATCAGCACGTACATCCAGGCCGTCTCGGCGATGGTCACGTCGAGATAGACGACCATGCCGGCAGTCAGCAGCAGGATGATCGCCTGGCCCAGCAGTGCCGAGGCAAACGGCACCATCGGCAACACCCAGGCAGGGAACGCGATCTTGTTGATCAGGTATGCATATTCGCGCAGGATGCCGGGGCTGCGCCCGGTCACTTCGGCGAACACGCTCCACAGCGAGAAGGGGACGAAGTAGAACAAGGCAAACGGCACATCGCCATAGCGCGCGCCCATCCTTCCGCTCATCAGGATCGAGAACACGACCACGTTGATCAGGGCATACAGCAGCGGCACGCCGATGTTCCAGGCGATGCCCGCATAGGAGCTGGCATAGCGGTTCTTGAGGTCGCGCTTGGCCAGCATCCAGGCCAGGCTCAGGCCCGTGGCCAATCCCTCGTTTCGATTGTTGCGCATAACGAAATCCGTTGAAAATCAGGAAACCAGGTTCTTGACGAAACTCAGGAACCGGCGCTTCGCGCGTGCGGGCGCGAAGCTGTCGACCCAGGCTCCCGCTGCCGCCGCGTAGCGTGAATAACCACCGCCTGCGGCGTGCCAGTCCGGCGCGCCGATCTGTTCGAGCGCCTCGCCCATGGCGTGGCCAAGCGCGGCCACGTCGCCGCTTGGCACCAGGCGCGCCAGTCCGCCGGAAATGGCGGGGATGTTCGAGTTGTCATATGACACGACCTGGCACCCGCTGGCGAGTGCTTCCAGGATCGGTACGCAGAAACCCTCGTGGTAGCTGGGCAGTACGAACAGGTCGGCTTCGCGCAGGATGCGGTTTTTCTCATCCTCGGCGGCGTTGCCGTGGATCGCGACGGACAGCCGCTCGCCATAGCGCTTGTTCAATGCCTTGATCATCACGTCCAATTCGTCGAGCAGGGTCGAGTAGGAGAATGCCAGGTTGCCGATCATGTCGAGCTGGATCCGCCGTGCAGGATAGCCGGCGAGTACGCTGTCGAGTGCGCGCAGCAGCTCGTCCGGGCCTTTCGAACGCACGAAGCGGCCGAGGAAGGCGATGCGTAACACACCATCGAGCGCTCCCGGCTTGGAAGCGGGCAGGGTGGCATTCGAGTGCAGCGCCAGCGGCAGCACCGTCGCAGGGGCCTTGATGCCGGCCGCGCGCAGCACGTCGAGATTGGTCTGGCTGACACACACGACATGGTCGGCAAAGCAGATATTGGCCAACTGGCGGAACGACTTGTCGATGGTCTCGTGGTGCTCGGCGGGAATGAATTCCTTGGGCGTGATGTTGTGGAATACCACCACGCGGCGTGCATGGCGCGGCGTTACCAGGATGGTGTCGAACAGGGGGTAGAACACCCCGAAGTGATACACGATCAGGTCGCTCGACTGGAAATGCGGATCGAAAGCCACTTCGCTGACTTCGTTGACCTTGGTAAACGGCAGGTGGTCATGGTCGCAGGCATAGGCGAACAGGCGTACATCGTGCCCGGCCTCGATCAGCCAGTTCATTTCGTCGCGGATCGAATTCGAGATCGCGTCGTTGCGTACGCAGATCCCGTGCAGGTAAGAGATCTTCACGCCGTAGCCTCGGCATTTGCATGCGCCAGGCGGTACAGCTCGGCGCTCGCCTCGGCCATGCGCGCCGCGGTGAAGCGTTCCTCGAACAGGCGGCGTCCGGCATCGCCCATTGCATGGCGCAGGGACGGATCCTGCACCAGGCGCAGGATCGCCTGGGCCAGCGCGGGTGCGTCGCCCGGTTCGACCAGCAGGCCGTTGACTTCATCGGTAACGACCTCGGGCATGCCGCCGGCACGGCAACCGATCACGGCTTTGCCCATGCGCATCGCTTCGACGAATACCAGGCCAAAGGATTCGAAGCGGCTCGGCGCGACGAACAGGTCGCAGCCGGCATAGGCGGCGTCGAGTTCGGCGTCGCCGACCCGGCCGGTGAACTCGATGTTCGCGGCCCAGCTGCGCCGGCCATGTTCGGCCAGGAAGGCATCTTTGTAGGTGCGGCCGTCGGGACCCGGCAGCGTGTCGTCGCCGACGATGCAAAAGCGCGTCTGCGGCGCGGCCTGCAGCACCGTCGGGATGGCTGCCAGCAGGACGTCGATCCCCTTGCGCGGTTCCAGGCGGCCGACGAAGAGCACCTGGGGCGCGTCGGCCGGCGTGGCCGCGACGGGCGGGGTGCGTGCTGCCATGCCGTGCGGTACCACACGGGTCTTGTCCATGTCGAAGCGGAAGCGGTATGCGTTTTCGATCTCGCTGACGATCGCGCGGCTGTTGGCGCGCACGGTATGTGCCTGGGTCATCAGCTCACGTTCCAGGGCCAGCATCGGATTACCGAAATCGTTCATCCAGGCCTCGTCGTTGCGCTTTTCCGGATGCGACTCGATCCAGAAATGCAGCGTCGTGTGCAGGCTGGTGACGAGCGGCCAGCGGCCGTCGAGCAGGAAGGCCGCGCCTTCGCAATCCCAGATCGGCGCCTCGACCACGTCGATCGCGCGGTGGGTGGCGATACGGCGCGCTTCTTCCAGCGCCACCGCGGACCAGTTCCAGATGCCCTGGGGAATATTCCGTTTGACGGCCTCGGGCGTGCGCGGCATCTCGCGCGTGACCATCCGGTGCACCCAGACGCCGCCTTCGAAGTCGACACGGTTGATATCGGGACTCTGGGTGATGACGGTGACGATGTGGCCTTGCGCCGCCAGTGCTTGCGCCAGGTCGCGGCTGAAGGTGGCGATACCGCCGCCATGATTGGGCGGATAGTCGCGCGACACCAGCACGATGGCTTTCGCGTCCGGATTCTCGATGGCCTGGAACGGCTTGAACTCGCCGGCGTAGCGGGCGATCTTCTCATCGTCGATCATGGCGCCGGGCGCCACGCCCTCGAAGCCGCGGCGCATGCCGACCTCGATTGCGCGCTCGAGGTCGCTGTTGAACCTGGTCACGTCCTCTTTCGACAGCATGCCCTGGCCGACCGCCCAGTTGACGTCGTTGCGGTGATGCTCGATGAAGGCCTGGTGCTCGGCCAGCACGCGTTCGGTCGGATAGAATTCGCGCGAATGCTTGAGCGTGAAGTAGATCTTGTTCTTGATGATCGGATAGCGGAAGCGGACCACCTTGTTATCGCCGCGAATATTGCTGGCAGCGTACTTGTGGTGCACATAGGCACATGGCAACTGGGCAATAATATAGCCCGCATCGACGATGCGCAGGCAGACGTCGGTCTCGTCCAGGAAATACTCGTACTCTTCGTCGAAGCCCTGGATCTCGAGCAGGGCGGAACGGCGGAACGAGGAATTGCAACCCAGGAGGTGAGGGAATTTATTGCTCTTCGGGAAGGACAGGTGCGGCGTCGGGCCTTCCGGCGTAAGGTCCGCATTGCCGAAGCGGTCGATCAGGCAGTAACGGTACTGGAAATCATAGCCGGTGTGGTTGTACACCAGGCCGCCGACGGCGCCCACCATCGGATCGCGATAGGCTTCGGCCAGCTGCAACAGCCATTCCGGTTCGGGAATGGCGTCGTCATCGATGAAAGCGACGATGTCGCCCGACGCCATGCAGATGCCGACATTGCGCGACACCGACAGGTTGGCGACATCGCATTTCCCGGCGCGGATAAACGGCGCCCAGGAAGCGATCACTTCCTCGGAGTTGTCGGTCGAGGGGCCATTCACGACCACGACTTCGAATTGCCCGGGATATTTCAGCCAGCGAAAACTTTCCAGGGTTTTCTGCAATACCGGGCCACGGTTCAAGGTATTGATGACGATCGAAATGGTAGGGTACACGTCTGCTTGTCCTTGTTGTTCTGCGTCGGGCAGTTACTGCTTTTCGGCCGAGATTTCAAACTCGTAACAGCGGCCATTCTTGCGACCGGAGGCGATCACGGTCGGATTGGCAAAACCTGCATCGAGCAGCAATTGCGACAGCGATGCCGGCGTGAACATATTGAAATGGAAGTCGCCGTCATAATCCTGGCCGCCATAGATCACTTCGCGCAGGTCGTCGTAGGGGTAGCCGCCTTCGGAATAGGCGCGGATCATCGCTTCCGCATCCGGCACCACGGCATGGAACCGCCCACCTTGCTTCAGCAAGCCATGGTAGTAAGGCAGCAGCTGGCGCATCAGTTGTTCCTGCGGGAAGTGCTCCAGCAAGTGGGCCGAGAAGATTTCGTCGACTTCGCTGGAGCCGAACGGCAACTGATCCACCTCGGCGACGATGTCGACACCCGGCAGGGCGCGGCGGTCGACGTTCAGGTAGCCGTCGAGCGCGATATGGCCGCAGCCCAGGTTCAGGCGCAGACCGTCCCGGCGTGCCGCTTCCAGCTTGTCGCCAGACAAGACCTGGGTGTCGGCTTTCAGCGACTCCTCGCCGCTGGCCGGGGACGATGCGCCGTAGCGCATCTCGAACATGACTTCGCGGCGCACGAATTCGACCCGGCCGAGCAGGTAGCCGACCGATTCCTTGACGGTCGCGATATCGCCGCGCGCTTCCGCTTCGAGGCGCGCGAGTGCCTGGCTTGCTTCATCGAATTGGCGGGCCAGTGCCGCGCCGCGCTCTTCCTGCTCACGCAGGCCAGCCGCCGCGGTCTCGATGTCGCCGCGGGTTGCGGAGAGCGCCTGGCGTTCCGTCGCAATGACAGCATCCGTGCTGTCGGCGCGGCCACGCAGTTCGGTCAGGTCCAGCTTCGTTCCAGCCAGATCCTGCTTCATGACACCCAGCTCCTGCTGCGCTGCACCCAGTTCCTGCTGCGCTGCACCCAGTTCCTGTTTCGCCGAAGCCAACTCCTGCTTGACAGCGTCCAGATCCAGGCGTGCGGTATCGGCTGCCTTGCTCGCCTTCGACATGTCCTGCTCGAGCTTGCCAAACTGGGCTTGCAGCTGATGCAGGTCGCGCGCGATCGTACGCAGGGCTACCGGCACCGACTGCACCAGGTTGTCGCGGTCGTTGTCGCTCGATAATTGGCGATGGTTCACATCGGCCAGCGCTTGCAGCAAGGTAGGCAGTTGCTGCGATTCGAACAGTGCGCGGTGGTCGAGATTGGCCAGCAATTGGCTCGTCGAATGGCTAATCGGGGCGCTTTGTCCACGGGCCAGGTATTCGGCGCGGAATTCAGGCAGGCGGATGACGGCTACGCCAATACGGACAAAGCGGCCAACGACAGGCCAAAGGGCGATCTTGCGTACAACTTTTCTGATTTGTGCTTTCATCGAGCGATTGGTTCTAAAAATAAAAGGCTGGCCGGCAGCATAAAGCTGCCGGGACGGCATACGGGATGAGCCTGTTCAGGGGATAGGGTGCCTTGGTCGCGGCAATGAACCTACGTCAGTTAAAGATACTTCCTCGATCATAAACAACAGCAAACAAACTGCATTTCGCCAGGTTGCTGGCACAGCTGTTTCCTGAAAACCCTATAGTTCTGGATATGCCCTAGTAAGGCAGAATGCTCTTTTATTTATCAAAATATCTTAAATTATAATCTATGCTGAGCCGTATTTGATAGCTTGCAATAGTGCAAACCCAGGTTTGTGGGTAATTGGCACGCCAGAAGGCCAGGTCGCCTTGGCCAGATCTGGTGCGCCATCGGCGCCCTGGATGAGGTGGAAATGAAACGGCGCGGGACCTTTCACCGCGTCGGTGGAGGCGGCGCAAGCAGGGTGGCGAGCTGTTCGGACAGCGCCGCGCTGCCCGCGGCAGGCATCTCGAGGCAGGATTCGCGCACGCCGCGCGCGCGCCAGGCTGGCGGCAGGCCCGGGCTGGATGCGTGTGACAGTGTCAACATGATGTCGCCGGCATGGGCGTCGGCCACCGCATCCTCGATCAGCAGGTCGGTGCGGCCGATCAGGTCCAGCGTGAAGCGGCGTGCGTAGCGGTAACGAGTGCCATCATGCTGCACCGGCTCGATGCGCCAGCCGGCTGGCGCCAGCGCGATCAAGTCGCCGACCAGTGCGCGCCATGTCATGCCATCTGCATCGGCCTGCGCGCTGGCGAGCGCGCCGATATCGACCAGTAGCTGGCGCGGACCGCGGCCTGGCCGGTTGGTGGCGATGGATTCGGCTGCAAGCAGGAGGTCGGCCTCGGCCGCTCCTGCGCTGGCAACGGCCAACGTGCCGATCAGGCGATGTTCTGCTGCGGGAGCGCCGTTGCATGCGAAAGCATCCAGCGCTTCGCGGTACAGCATGCCGGCGCGTGCAGGCGCATGCTCGCTGCGCATGTGGGCGCGGGCTGCATCGCCAAGCCGCGTGCGCAAGCCGGCGTCGTCGCGCACCCGCTCCAGCGCCGCGCGCAGCGGCGCCGCTTCGACGCCATCGTCGAGGCGCAGGCAGGTCGCAGCCGGCAGTTCCGCCGCCGAGCCGTGTGCGTTGACGATGGTCGGCAAACCATGCGCCAGGCAATCCAGGACACCAGCCGAGGTTTCGCCGCGCGAGCCGCTGCGCAACTGCACCGCGGCGTCGGCGGCCGCGAGCCAGGTCTGGTATTGCGTGTCGCTGACATAGCCCGTCACGCGGATGCGTGGATGCGCCGCGATCCTGTCGCGCAACCCGATTCCGAAGCGGTCGTTCGCGGCTTCGCCGACGAACACGAGATGGCAACGTGCATCGCTTGCGAGAGCGCTGTCGAGCCAGGCCGACACGATCAGGTCGTTGCATTTCGACGCCGACAGCATTCCGAACGAACAGAAGACGAAGTCCTCGTCCGCGATGCCGAGGGCAAGGCGGGAGGCTGCCCTGTCTGTGCCGCCCGTCAGTGGGCGCAGCAGCGGTACGACGCGCCAGTCCTGGGCGTAGGCCTGACCATACCAGCGGCGCGCGAGATCGAGGGCATGGTTGGAATGCACGATGACGCCGAGCGCCCGGTCGAGGACTGCGCGGGTACATGGATAGGCGAGGACCGAGGCGGTGCGCCCCAGTTGCTTTTCTTCGGCCAGCGCCTGGTAGCCATGCGACAGGTAGAGCATGCGGCAATAATGATTGGGAAGCGCATGCGCCGCTTCGGTATGGTGCAGCACGCCACTCAGGTAGAAATCGTGCAGCACGACCACGCCCGGATGCCGCTCGAGCAGGCCGAACATGTGGGTGTGGAATGCCGAGTTGCCGAACTGGTAGACCACGTGGTTGTAGGTATGCGCATGTTCTTCGAACCACGACACCGAGCGCCGCGGGTAGTCGCCCGCCAGGTCGAGTGCGTCGCCGCGTTCGGGAGCAAGTACCAGTTCGATGTCGTAGTACCGCGCCAGTTCCGGCAGCAGGTCGGCGCTGTACCCTGCAATGCCCGAGCGCTCCGGGGGCAGGGGCGATACGAACGCCAGTTTCGGACGCGCCGCAGGCGGCGCTGCGACTGCAGCCCTGCCTGTATCCGCATGTGTGCGTCGGGCAGCCTGCTCCTCGAATGCCTCGAACGCGCGCCGCGCGCTGGCATCCCACGAAAAACGGGTGGCCTGGACCAGGCCATGCGCACGCAATGCGGCCTCGCGCGCGGGATCGTTCAGCACCGCCGCCATGGCGGCGCAGATTGCTGCATGGTCGTGAGGGTCGAACAGCGCGTCGGCGCGCCCGATCACTTCCGGAATACTGCTCGTGTTCGAGCCGATTACCGGCGCGCCGCAGGCCATCGCTTCGAGCGCGGGCAGGCCGAAGCCTTCATGCAGCGAGGGGAAGACGAACAGCGCCGTGCAGTTGTACAGGACGACCAGGTCGTCGTCGGGCACGAAGCCGGTCAGCACCAGGTCGTCGCCGCCCAGGCCCAGCTTCGCGGCCAGGCGCTGCAGGCGCTGGCGGTCGGCTTCCTGGATACTGCAAACGACGCCGAGCTGGTGCGTGCGGCGCAGTGCGGGCGGCAGCATGGCATAGGCCTCGAGCAGGCCCTCGATGTTCTTGCGGTAGTCGATGCCGCCGGTGTACATGATGAAGCGGCGCGTCAGCTTGTAGCGTTGCAGGAGTTCCGCGCGCGCGTCCGGTGCGAGATCGAGCGGACGGAACATGGCGTCGACCGCCGAGGAAATGTTCACCACCCTGTCGGCCGGCAGTTGCAGCAGTTCGATCGCTTCCTGGCGCGCCGAGCCCGAGATCGCGAGCAGCAGGTCGGCCTGCTTCAGGCTGTCGAGCTTGCGGTAGTACCAGGCCGCGACGTTCGGGTCGCCCAGGTAGCGTTCCTTGCGCATCAGCGGAATCAGGTCGTACAGCGTCACGCCGGTCCTGACGCGTCCACCACCGTGCAGGACCGAAGCGACCGAGTTGTCGCTCAGGCCCTCGAACAGGCTGGCGACGTGGACGATGTCGGGGCGCAGGCTGGCCAGGTAGTGTTCGCGGATCCGTTCGGCCGCGCGCACGCGCCAGGCATTGCGCGGATCGACTTCGCTGACCGGCAGCGGCGTGGCGAAGCTGGTGATGTGAGACTGCGGCAGCAACTGGCCAAAGGCCTGGCGCAGCGCCTCGGCACTGTCGGGATAGGCCTGGTTCAGGACGATGCGCAGGTCGTGCCCGCCCGGATTGCGCGCCATGGCCAGCGCCAGCGCCATCGAATAACGGCCTATGCCGCGGTGCATGCTGGAAGCCTGGCATGCCTGCAGGTCGAGAATGATGCGCATCGGGAGTCTTACGGTGTACGGGTACGGTCGATGGCGCGGCGCAGGTCCTGCAGCACCTGGCGCGCACTGTCGGTCAGCTCGGCCTCGTCGGCGAGCACGGGCGGCAGGCTTTGCCAGTCGGCGCGGCGCGAATGCGCCACGGCCGCGCGCACGCGTCCGGCAAGCCCGGGAAAGCGGTAGATCTGGCGCCGCAGGAACTCGTCCAGGCGCGGACGCGCCACGATGAAGGCGACTGCGCGCAGCGCGGCCTTCTTGACAAGCCCACGCACCAGGGAAGCGCCGCGCGCCATCGTCAGGCAGCCGCGCTCTTGTCCGCGCAATGCGGACACGACACGCCATACACGTACTGCGGCGACAGCTGCTCGCGCGGCGTGACCACGGCGCGGCAGGCGAAGCACTGGGTGGTGACGGTCGGTTCCAGTTTCGGATTCAGGGCGGTGCGGTAGTCAAACACGAA